>WNFC01001234.1_pt1 | contig 32773 bp, 30 predicted proteins | sample 5400541 | NCBI WGS metagenome assembly WNFC01 (sample SAMN13153342, study PRJNA577476) | soil metagenome | isolation source: 120 cm saprolite under Douglas fir tree site 2 hole 2 replicate 1 | place: USA:California | collected 2015-04-18
ACCCCGACCGTGGACCCCTTCTGATCATTTCCGGTGAGAAGGACAACCAGGTCCCTTGGGCGATCGCGAACGGCGACTACAAGCGGCAGAAGCGCAATCAGTCGGTGACAGAAATTGTCGAGATGCCCAACCGCGGGCACGCACTTGTCATCGACAGCGGCTGGCGCGAGGTCGCAGACACGACTCTCGCCTTCATCCAGCGGTACGCAAAGTAGTCCCAAACACCATCGGCGCCCGGATCAAACCGGGTGCCGACTCCAGAGTGGCGTCTCCTTCCCTCTTTTTATAGCCAACACGGGACAGGCTGTCCAATTCTGCACTCGTCGCATTCAGCAACGCAGGGACCGTTGAAAGACGCAGAATGACATGAGTTTGACGGCGCAGTCGGATGCTCAGCGGGCGGTCATTGATGAGCTGTCGCGCCCCGCTGGGCGAGTCCTATCGCAAAGAAGCTCGCCAGGTGGTTGGATCGCCGAGCTGCGAAAGGCCGGCGGAGCTGACGCAGATGCAAGCACCGTTCAATTCGTCAAGGAGCGGCGGATAGGGGCCAAACAGCTACACGCAGTCGCGTTCCGAACCGTCGACGGGCAGAGCCGCTCATTTGTCATCGGCACCGAACAGGACAAAACCGGAGCCTGGCACGTTTCCGGCATGGCAGGTGGCGGTGGCAACGACCCGCATCGAGAGCGCCCATGGGTCAACCTCGCCGGCTGGGGTTGGCCAGCTAGCTTCTACGGAGGCGGGAATGTCATCGGTAACGGTTGTGAGGCGGCGCACCGCGTTCGCCTCAGATTCAAAAACGGAGTCGAGTTGGAGGACACTGTCGATGACAGCCTCGTCCTATTCATCGCCGATCGCGCGGTCAAAGCTCCAGCTTCAGTAGACATCCTAGACAGCGCCGGGCTCGTGATGGAGACTCACAGGGCCTACTGATTACGGTTTCGTGAACCGTCGGACGACGCGTATCTAAGCTACCTCGCCTAGGGGCCCCAAAGCTTGTTTCGTTCCCGGTAACAGCTTCTGCAAACCGAGGCAGTTCCGGTCCAAGGAGTGCCGGCGAGTGGCGGCCGTCGCTGTATCGCGCCTCAGACGGGCGAGCATTATTGGCGCCAACCAGGGCAGTGATTCGTTGACTCGCAGGCTTTTCCCGGCTCTACTCGTCAGCATGCTGCTCTCGTGCGGCCAGCCTGCAGCTGAGCTCAGCCCACCACCCGGTACCCCGCCACCCGGTTGCACAGGCGACCTGGCGGTTGCCAAGCTTCAAGCGCTCTTCGATGCCCTCAATAAGGGCGACGCAGTCTCAGTGGTGGCAATGTTTCCGGAGCCCGGGTCGACCGCCGTCGTCATGCAGCCCGAGCTCGAGTTCGCCGATACGCCGCCCTTCCCGCCAGGCGACGTTCACAAAGCGAGCAATCCAGATGAGCTACGGTCGCTGGTCCAAGCTGCCACTCGCTACCACTTCCAGTTCACGGAGACGCCCCGTGGTTGGGCCAAATATGTCGATTACTTCCTCGGCGGCCAGAGGATCTGGGTTTGGACGGCCGGGGTCGACGGGACCCAATGGCGCGCAGTGGGTCCGGGTGGCACCTTTGGTGCTGGAAGCAAGGTCGCCTTCAATTGCGAAAGCGGGACGTTTCTAAGAGTCCTCCTCTGATCAGACTGGGAGAGCAGGCTTTGTAGCCGGCTCAAAAAGCGGGCGGTCGAACTCGAGTTGATGCACTTTTAGCGAACACGGGGCAGCCAGTCTCGGCGTGACCGAATAAGGACACCGCGAGCGAGCGTTGGCTTCCTGAGCACCATCCGCGAATGTCGGCCGACAGCATAAGGTGAGTGAGTCGAGTTGACGGAACAGGGGTCGATATTGGATTCAAGCATTCGTAACGCTGAGCTGTTTGGCAGGACCGCTCGAACCTATGAATCTGTGGGTCCACCTTTTTTCACGCACTTCGCTGAAGAGGTTGTCCAGCAAGCCGCAGTCCGACGCGGCAGCCGTGTGCTTGACCTTGCCACTGGCACCGGAGCTGTTCTTCTTGCGGCAGCAAAACGAGCTGGGCCCGAAGGCCGGATGGTGGGTGTGGACCTCTCGGCAGAGATGCTGGACTGCACACGCGATCGTCTCAGGCAGCAGGGCATCACGAACGCGGTCCTGGTGAGGATGGACGCAGAGAGTCTAGGCTTCCTCGATGCTGCTTTCGACTTCGTCTTCTGTAACTTCGCGCTTGAGATACTGGCCGGCCGAATCGCATGTCTGGCGGGCTTCAGACGGGTTCTCCGTCCCGAAGGGTTACTGGGCGTCGTCGACGCACCGGGTTGGTTCTTTCAGCGCGATCCGCGCTGGATCTGGATGGAGTCTCTGCTGCTGTCCTTCGGAGCTCTCAGGGAGTCAGAGTTGTCGCCGGCCCCGTTATCGGGCCTGGCGGACGACCTGAAAACAGCTGGCTTCCAGGACGTCGTATTCCACGAGGTGACTTTCCCGCTCCGCTTCGCTAGCGCCGACGAATTCTGGGCCTGGGTCTGGTCGCATGGATCCCGCCGCCTGCTGGAACGGATTCCACAGGCCCGCCTCAAGGAGCTGAGGCACAGGCTTGCCGCTGGTCTGGAGACTTGCCGAGAAGTTGATAGGAGGATTCACGGTGACCTCGCGGCGGGACTTGCGGTGGGAAGGAGATAGGCTGGAATGCGGCGCCGAGGGCGTCGGGATGCCTGAGCGAAACGCACGAGGTTGAATGCACTTTTAGCGAACACGGGGCACCCAGGGCGATCGTGTGCATCAACCGAAGTTGGAATCGCAGGGAGGGGACGTCCAGTCGGCTGCAGAGCGCTGACCCGAGTCGGCTGTGCGACGGCTCACAGTCCAAACTGAAGATAATTCCTGCAGGACGAGAACCGGTCACCGAGCGGAGAGTGATGATGCGCACCAGTCAAGCCGAGAACGCGGAGCGGCGAGGTCTGTCGCCGTCGCCGGTGCCATGGGCACGGCTCCATGCGATCACGACCGAGGCAGTACGCCAACAAGCGCGGCCCGCGTCCAGGTGACGGAAGCGTGATCCGGATAGAATCCGTCCTCTCGCGGCTATGGCCATGGTTGCAGGTCGCCCGCCCGAGCAACTTTTTCTTCTGTGCGGTGCCAGTCATGGTGGGATCTGCCCTCGCCCTCCGCGTTGGGCACTATGCCGCGCCGCGGCTGATAGGCTTGATCGGCATCGGCATCACCATCTCGGTGGCAGTGCGCTATCTCAACGACCCCCCGGACTCCAGGCGGGGCATCGACAGGCCCGGACTTCTCAAGTCTTACCATGCGCTCAGCCAAGGCTTGAATCTACGTGCGGTTGAGGTCGTGGGCCTGGCCTTCTTGGCGGTAGCCCTGGTTCTGTGCATATGGCTGTCGCTTGCGGTCGATTGGCGCCTTTTGCTTCTGACCGCGTTGATAGGGCTCGGCGTAGTCACATACTCGGGAGGTCCCTGGCCCTACTCGTCGCACGCCCTGGGCGAGGTTGCCCAATTCATTTGGTTTGGGCCTGTAGCGGTCGTTTGCGTGATGTACGTCCTCAGCAACACCGTCGACGCCACCGCCTGGGCGGCGGGGGTCGCCCTCGGTCTCCTGGAGACGCCCTTCCAGGTCGCGAACAATACCCGCGACATGGAGACTGATCGAATCGCGGGCAAAATCACGCTGCCCCAACTGCTGGGCAGGCGCCGCGCGGATGTGCTCCTGACCGCGATGGTGCTAGGCGCCTACGCGTTGTTGCCGCCGCTCGCCTTCATCGCTCACAGCCCCTACGTTCTGCTTCCAGCTCTCTCGTTGCCCCTAGCGGTCGGCGTCATACGCCGATTCATACGCACCACCTCGGCTGGCGAGTTCCCGAGGTTCTTTCCACAGCTGGGCCGCCTCAACCTGGCTTATGGTGCCCTTCTCGCGGTTGGTCTATGGCTGCCCACATTGAGTCGCTGACTTGGGCGTCTCACGCGTGCCGAACAGGACTACGGCGCAGTCAGCACTACGTAGGCGGTGATCAACGTGCCGAGAATGGCGAGCCCATAGAAGACAGGGGCGTAATAGCGCATCCCAATCTTGAAGCCAAGGTGGGGCAGCAGGATCCGCGTCCGATGAGCCGCGTTGTACAGGGGCAGCGCCACCAACACAAAAACGTAGAGCTTCACGAGCGGGTTGCCGAGCGCGTTCGCGAAAGAGTCGTACCGAGTGGTGAGAACGGGGACCACGCCCAGCGGCCCGAGGATCCCTTGGATGAGGATGTGAACAGGGACCAGAAGGGCCAGGACGAAGCCGCCGCTGGAAAACGCTAACCACCAAAGGGATTCGCCAAGATCCGCTTTAGGCTCCGTCATCGCGCCAGCCAGATCAGGATCGCCGCGATGATGATTGAAACCAATATCCAGATGCCAAAGAAAACTCGGCTTACGAATCCGCTGGAGAGAGTGCGGGAGCCCAATGGCACCCGCATCACCACTCCGGCCAGAATGAGCCAGGTGACGGCGTGCAGCAGGACGCACGCGAAGCAAAAGACGCTGAAGGCGATGAACCATGGCGAGGTGTGGGCGTGGAAGGCGGAAGGCCCGCGATTCAGGTTCCACACATCTGACAGGAACACGAAGAGCCAGATCACAACCGGAAGCGGCGAAAGATCCCGGAGCACATAAAGCACGTAGCCCGGTCGTCGCAGCCACCAGGTCTTTGGCATCGGCCGACGGTAGGTCCGAGTCGGCCCAAGCGCGCCCTCGGTCTTGCCGGACGTTGTCATCGAGCTAAATGTTAGCGACACTATCACGCGGGCGGCTGGATCGCCGGGACTTGTGGTTTGTGATTTGCCGTGCTGGCACTTCGCAAGCCGGGCCTTTCGATCGTGATGGGAGGGTTGAGTTATCGAAGGGTTAATGCTGCCTAAAGCAGTTGACTGCAAGTGGGCCCGGGAGCAGCATGTAGGCGCGGTGCGGTGGGCGGGGGGAGGTTTCGAGTCGATATCAGGTTCATTGGGCCAGTGGATCCATTGGCGATGAGCGTACTGAGCGACCCCCGTCTCGAAGACAACTCCGGTCGCAGCGAGCCGGCCCAGCCTCAAATGGTGGACCTGGTGGTGGTCGGAGCTGGGATTTCCGGCCTCTTGATGGCCGCCTACGCCACGCGGGCCGGACGCACCGCGCTCGTCATCGAGCGGCGCCGGATCCCCGGGGGCCGATTCAGCGGGGAGCTGGTCGCAGGCGCCCAAATCTCAACCGGGGCATTGCACGTGATCCCGCATGGAAGTCGCGGCCCTCTGAGCCAAGCGCTGGCAGAGCTCGGGATCGATCAACCGATCATAGATAGTGAGGTTGTCTGCTCGGTGTGGTCCCCACAGGGACACGTGATCTGGGCGAAACCACACCAATTTTTCACCAGGGTCCTTCCGCTCTCTGAGCTGCTCAAGGCCATACGCCTTTACATTCACCTGAAGAGTGACCGCGACTTCGAAGGGACGGTAGAGGACTGGATGCGGATGCGTCGTATGGACGGCCGCATCTATCAACTGTTGAGGGCGGCGATCGACTTTGCTCTCGGGATCCGAGCGGATCAGTTGTCGTGGAAGGAATTCAGGGAGATCATGAAATCCTTCCGGCGCTTAGGAGGGACCGGTGTGCCGAGAGGCGGAAGCCGCAGCGTCGCCGAGAGACTGACGGACTATGTTCGACAGAAAGGCGGAGCCGTGCTTCTTCACACCGAAGTCCTGGACGTCAGAGGTCTTCTGGACGGTGAGCAAGGCTGGCTGGTGACGTACCACGAGCGAGGCACCGCACAGACGCGCGACGTCACCGCTCGAACCTTGGTCGCGACGGCGGGCGCCGCTGCATGGCCATCGCGTGCTGCCGAAGTCTCAGACGCCGCCACAGAGCCGGCGTGCGGCTTCAAGGTTCAGCTTCTGCTGCCTTTCTCCGTCGTTTCTCACAACGGCATCATGTTCTGCACAGGCACGCGGAAAATCTCTGGCCTGGCCCAGCTCAGCAATGCGGATCGCAGCCTCGCTCCCGCCGGCATGCACCTGGTCAATACATTTCACGCCTGCGCCCACGATGCCAACCCAGTCGAAGAGAGGAGCGACGCACTGCGCGACCTGGAGATGATTACAGGACGGCAGATCGCGAATGATTGGATCCTTTCGGCGGCGATCTACAGAGGGCGTTGGCCGGTAAACCGAAGCCAGCAAGGACGTGAGCTAACTCCTCAGGTCGGCACAAACTTCTACCGGGTCGGTGATGCCTGCAAGCCCTCGGGCTTGATCATGGTTGAAGGAGCGGCCGAGAGCGCGCGGGAGCTGGCGGCCCGCCTCGGCTTCCGCGGAGCTCATGCGGAATCCTCCGTCGGTAACCCCGTGGTTGGCTCGCAGTCCAGATAGGCGCAACCGAGAAGGAGGTTTGGATGTCCCGCACTGTCTCGATCGCGAAGCCCGACCCCGATATTCACGACCTGGTCAGCGCGACGCTACATCGGTGGCACGTGCAGCCCCCGCCGGACGGTGCTTTGGCGGAGTACGAGCGGATCGTTTCCGAGGCAGCCAAACCATTGGGGCAAGATTGGTCGGCGGCTGCTTTGGCCACCGCGGGGCTCAATTCGCCACGGCGCTGATGCAAGCCGCGCTGGGACTGGAATACCGGTCGCTGCTGAGGAATGCGGTCGCGGCCACCGTGGCCAGAACTCCGCGTGATGAGGCGCTGCCATCAACTGTATTCGGGGGTGCCGATGTCTATGACATGAAGCCCCGCAGCGTGGAAATGACGATCTCGACGGCGTCCAGATTGCAGCTGATCGACGTCACCGACGAGGTGGCCAGGCTGGTCAATCTGTTCGGCCTTCATGAAGGTCGCGTCCACCTGTTCCCCCTGCACACGACCATGGCAGTGGCCGTCAACGAGAACGAAGCCCTCTTTCATCGCGACCTCGAGGACCTCTTCGAACGGCTCGCCCCTTCAGCAGCTCCTTACCGCCACGACAACATCGGAGAGCGGAAGGATGCACGGCCCAGTGAGCGGTTGAACGGGGCCGCTCATGTCCGCCAGATGCTTCTCGCTCCCAGCATCGTCGTTCCCGTACTTGGCGGCCGCCTACGTCTCGGCACCTGGCAGCGCGCCTTCGTCATCGAGCTCGACGGTCCTCAATGCCGCCGCGTGCTCCTTCAACTGGACGGCCAGTTCGAGCCAACCGGCGTCGACGACCTTGAAAACATCGATCGCGAGCTGCTACGTGTCTGGGTTCACGATCCAATCGAGGTGCGCATGCCCTTCGGCAGCCTGGTCACGGCAGGCGGCAAACGGATCCGGGCGCGGCTGGCCCTGCTTTCGTCTAGGCTTGGCCCGCGCCACGACGAGTCGCGAGCGCTAACTCTCGCCGCGGCCGTGGAGCTGGTGCACAACGCCAGCCTGGTCCATGACGACCTGGTGGATAAGAGCACGACGCGGCGTGGCAAACCTACTGTGCACACGGTGTATGGCACCGCCACTGCGCTGCGCACAGGCGTCTACTACTGTGGGCGCGCGTATCGACTGCTCGTCGACCTCGACTCGCCCCAGGCGACAGCGTCTGTGATGCAGGCGCTTGGCCGCCTTGGACAGGGTGAGATCGACGAGTTCCAGATGCGTGGAGACAGCGCGGTCACCACCGCCCAGTACCTGCAAGTCGTCTCAAATAAAACTGCCGCTCTGACAGAGGCCGCGTGCGCGGCTGGGGCCGCAATCTCTGCTGCCGATCCGGCCACGGTTGCGGCGATCAAGAGTTATGGCCACGCTCTGGGAATCGCTCTTCAAATCGTGGACGACGTGCTCGACTTCTCGCCGCAGTCAGGAAAGACAGCCGCCCTCGATATCACGCAATCCGTGAACAGTCTTCCAGTCATCCTGGCGCTCAACTCCCCAAAAACGGCTGCGGACATTCGACAGCTGCTTGGTGAGTCGCCCGTTCCGACGGACCGGATCACGGCACTCCTCGACTCGGCGGGGATACTCGACGCGGCGATGCGCGTTGCGAAGCGCTACCGCGATCGCGCGCTGAGGAGCCTCTCCAAACTACCCCCGAGCCCGGCTGTCAATGACCTCGCTCTGATCGCGAACTTCACCGTCGAAAGGAGTTTCTAGCCGCGGCCGCTCGGCGGTAGTACGGTGCCTCGGCTCCTCGCGAAGCCTGCCAGGGCCAGGGTAGGAAAGATGTGATGGCAGAGGAGGTGAAATTTCGCGTAGACAATTCCAGGCAGCACTGTCGCGGTATGCTGCGCCACTTCCCACGTGCCGTCGACCTGAGTCCTCTCCAAATAGTCAATGCCTTTCAGTGAGGCGGGCTCAGCAGCTAATCCCGCCGCGCCCAGCAACATGACAGCCCAGGCGGTCTGGGGTGCAGTGCTAGGTCCTTTTCCAATCCACGCCGGATCCCTATACGACTGACAGCTCTCTCCCCAGCCGTGATCGTCGTTCTGCTTCGCCGTGACCCAATCTGCCGCTTTGGCTATCACCGAATCCGCGGTCCCCAGGACGTGCATGCACGACACCGCACACCAGCTGCCGTAGATGTGGTTGACTCCCCAATGCGCGTACCAGGAGCCTTCCGGTCGCTGCCTTTGGCGTAGAAAGGAGACGCCTCGGTCGATCGTCGGGTGGCCAAGAGCGAATCCCGCGTGATTCAGCATCTCGAGGACGTGGGCGGAGATGTCTTCGTCGGGTCCGCTCAGCGTCTGGAGGTCAGGCATTCCCGGAAGCCGGAGCGGAAGTCCTGTCGAACCCGAGCCGCCGTAAGCATTCCATCCTCCAGTGCGCCGCGAAGCTGTGTGCAGCGCCCAGGCGATGCTGTGTTTGGTTGCGGCGCGCCACATTTCACTGTCCGGCATCGCCCTGAAGAGGGCGCTTACAACGAACGAAGTAGTGTCGAGATCGGGTACGCCATCGTGACCTGGCTGAAATGGCCAGCCGGCCAATTGACTGTGCCCGCGGATTTTGAGCGGCTGGTCGAGCAGCCAGCTCACACTCCGCTGAATTCGCGGCTCTGACGGCTTCAGTCCTGCGTCGAGTAGAGCTTGGAGCGCCCAAGCTCCATCGCATGCGCTGGAGGTAGTGAACTGGAGCCTGCTCCTGCCATCATCCGACACGACGACGGCCTCGAGCGCCTTCAAGCCACCGCAAACAGCCGGATGGTCAGCCGGCAGACCCTCCGAGCGGAGGGCGAGGATCGACATCATGGTTGGCTCCGCAATTGCTCCCCAGCTCCCAGCCGGCCCCTGGCGTTCGAGAAGCCAACTGGTCATCTGATGCCGGATGGCAGCGCGGCCAGGACGCCAGGGCAGGGAGTCATATGCTCGCAGCCCTTTGCACCAAAGAGGCTCCGAATCGCTCTGCGAATTGCCGGCCGACCCAGCTGAGGCGAGCTCAGCAGGCGTCACGCCAACGTCGAAGAAAGTGCGCTTGGACATGAGCAACAGCCGTGCGACCAGATCCATTTGCAACAGAATGGGCAGGCTGCGGACGCTTCCAGGCACAACCGATGGAAAGTAGAAGAGCTCGAGCGGTATGGGCACCAACCGCGACCAGGGGTATAGGCCCACAAGCGCCAGCCAGAACTTGTCGTAGTAGGAGGTCGACTCGATTCCACCGAGCCGCTCGATGACTCCCCGCGCCAGCTTCGCCGGCTCACCGGTGGGCTCCACGCCAAGCGCGCGCAGAGCCACGTAGCCAAGGACCGTTAGATCCAGGTCTGGCGGTCCGTCGAAGTAAGCCGCCCACGAACCATCACCACGTTGCTGCGAAAGCAGGTGCTTGAGCAAAGACGGTCGGAGTTGATCAAGGTTCAAACCGAGGCCCTTGTAGACGAACACAAATTCAGCAGTGGGGGCGATATCGGTTTCAAACTCCGCGTACCAACTCCCGTCCGAACGCTGCCTGTCAAGCAGCCATTCGACCGCTTGTTTCAAGTGCTTGCTATTGCCGGGCTGGGATGTCATACCGACAATTATTGGGCACCCATGTCAGATGCCGAGCTGATCGAGCCAGGCTCGCGTATCGCCGAGCACGATACGAGGCGCTTCGCGCAAGTCCTGAGGACGCTGGCCTCCGGTTAAGAAGATCGCGAGACGGAGCTCTTCGGCAAATTCACACAACCAGTCATCTACCGCCTCCGGTCCCTTGAGGGCGGCCAACAGCAAAGGACGCGCTACGCCGACGAGGGTCGCGCCCAGCGCAATGGCCTTTGCCGCGTCCAGGCCTGACCTGATTCCACCAGTCGCAATGATGGGCAGATCGGCGGCTCCGGCCGTGAAAACCGAAACCGGGGTTGGTATGCCCCAGTCCCCGAACACTGAGCCAAGGTTGGAACCCCTGGTGTCGCCGCTCGCCTGTGCACGATGGCCTTCGATCAGCGCGAAGCTTGTGCCCCCTTGACCTCCGACATCCAGCGCTTTGAACCCCAGCTCTCGCATCGCTATGGCCGCCGTTCTCGAGAGCCCGGCGCCTGTCTCTTTGGCAATGGCTGGAAGCTCCAGAGTGGCGAGAGCCGTGGCGATCGCTTCGCGAAGACCCTGCGCTCTGCGGTCCCCCTCGGGCTGGACAACCTCCTGCAGGAAGTTGAAGTGCACGGCAAGGGCATCTGCTTCGACCATGCTGGTCACGAGATCAAGATCGTGACGAGAGAGGGCGGGACCGCTGTTCTGTGGAACGAGCTGAGGTGCCCCGATGTTCGCTATCAGCATTGCAGTCGGAGCTCGTTCCCTTGCCACCGAGAACGTTGAGGCGAGTTCGGGATTGCGCAGCGCAGCTCTCTGACTGCCAACCCCCATGGCGATTCCATGTCGCTCGGCGGCGGCGGCGAGGATGGCGTTGAGCGCGCCCGCCGCCTCGAATCCACCGGTCATCGAAGAAATCACGAGCGGGGCCTTCAGCCGATGGCCCAAGAATTCCGTGGACAAGTCGACCTGATCCAGGTCCGTTGTCGGTAGGGCGTGGGGCAGGAGAGTTATGTCAGCCCACTTCTGGCCTGATTTCGGTTCGGCTTCCGCCGAGGCGGCAAATCGAATGTGATCGGCCTTCCGCGTCGTGATCGTCTCGTCAGGCATCGGCTCGCTCATCCGTTCCTGCGTGAAGCGATGTCATGGACTCCCAAGCATAAGTGTGTCCTGGAATGGCTGACAACTCCGGGTCGAGCAAGCCTGAGATAGCATGAACCGACCAGATGAAGGCCCCTTAGTGAGGCTTAGTCGTGTGGGGCCAGGCAACCCGGTGGCTGCCGCCTTCGGCGCGTTTGTAGCTCGCCACTATCGCCTCTTCTTGGGCGGGTGGCTTGCCTTGCTGGCCGCATTGGGCTATTTCTCAATCGGAACGACGGAGCTCCTCTCGCCCTCCGGCTTCAGCGCCGACACCGAGTCGACGCGGGCCGCCGACATACTTCGAAACAACTTCCCTAACCGCCGCTCGCCAGTTCTCTACGCGGTCTTCCGCAGCGACACCGCCACCGTCGACGACCCTGGCTATCAGGCCCAGTTGGCGGCCTGGAAGGACTCTCTCGCTGGGGCGATCGGTAGTGCCAACGCTTCGGTTGTCGGTCCCCAGCTCGGACAAGACGGCCGCACTGCCGCGTTGTTCGTCGCCTCGAACGAGACACCGGAGCACTTCAGAGAGGTGGCCCGACTCGTCAGTGGAATTCACTATTCGGGTCCCGCCACCGTGTACCTCGGCGGGGCAGCATCCGTCTACAACACGTTCCTCGTGGACTCGGAGGCCGACTTTCGGCGCAGCGAAACCTATGCCGTCCCACTGGCGATCCTGCTCCTGTTGCTCGTCTTCGGGGGCTTGATCGCGGGTGCGCTTCCAGTGCTGACGGGTCTGGCCACCGTAACCGTAGCTGTTGCTGTGCTCGGGTTCGTCGCGCGGGCCCACACGGTGTCCGTCTTTGCGTTGAATGTGAGCTCCGTGATTGGCCTGGGGCTCGGCATCGACTACTCGTTGCTGATCACGAATCGCTTTCGCGAGGAAGTCCGTGCGGGGGCGACAATAGAAAAGGCGGTGGCGACCACCGCGGCCACCGCCGGGGTGGCCACTGTGATTTCGGGCGGCACAGTGATGATCGGCTTCGGGGCCCTGCTGCTCGCCCGCTTGAACGTGCTCTGGTCAGTAGGCTTTGGCGGCGTGATCGTGGTCGCTGCCTCGGTGCTCGCATCGTTGACCTTGATCCCTGCCCTACTGGTGCTGTTCGGTCGCCACATCGATAGATTTGCCTTGCCCTTCACCCAGGGGCGGGACACTCGTGCCTTCTGGCATGGCCTGGCTGCGGCGGTGATGCGCAGGCCGCTCGTTTTCATTGGAGTTGGGCTGGTCGTGACGCTCGTACTCGCCTTTCCCGCAAAAGCCTTCTACCCCGGGGTGGCCGGAGCTGAAAGCCTGCCCACGGGCGATCCCAGTTTTACCGCCGACAGGCTGCTCCGCGAACAGCTGGGCGGCGCTCGGCATCCACCGATCCTGCTCGTAGCGAGCGGGATTGAAACCGAGGCTCAAGCGCGCGATTTGGAGAACCGGGTGCGTTCAGCCGCCCGCGGCCAGACTGTGCATGGCGTACAGGACGTGGTGGCTTCGATGTGGGCTGACTACATCGGCGGTGGCTACGCTGTATACGAGGTCACTCAGCCCGCGGACGATAACGACGGCTTGACACGCGATCTCCTGGACCGGCTCCGTGTGATGCCCCGTCCGGGGGGCGTGACCGTAATGCTGACGGGAGAGGCGCCGGCGTACCAGGACTTCCTCAATCTCCTCCTGAACGACTTTCCGAAGATCTTCGCGGTGGTGGTGGTGTCGACCCTCCTGCTGCTCCTGATCTCGTTCCGCTCGATTGTGCTCCCGATCAAGGCTGTGGTTATGAACCTGCTCTCGATCGGCGCGGCGATGGGAATCCTGACATGGGCTTTCCAGGAAGGCCACCTGGCGTCGCTATTGGACTTCAGCGCCGTCGGGTTCACCGACGCCATCGTCCCCGTAATCATTTTTTGTGGGCTCTTCGGACTTTCGATGGATTACGAGGTCTTCCTGCTTTCGCGAATACGCGAGGAGTATCTGTCTGGGCGCGACAATGCAGCCGCCGTCGCGGCCGGGATGGAGCGAACTGGCCAGATCATCACCAGCGCTGCGTTGATTCTCGTCCTGGTCACGGGCATGCTGCTCCTGTCGAGCCTCAGGCTCAACAAGGCACTAGGCGTAACGTTCTCCGCCGCCATCCTCCTCGATGCCACGCTCATCAGGCTTTTGCTTGTGCCTGCGATGATGCAGGTGCTCGGGAAACTCAACTGGTGGCCGGGCGGCCGAAGATGATGTTCTGGTTCAGGCAGTCGGTTCGAGGATGTTGATGGCGACGTCGATGTTGCCGCGGACGGCGTTGGAGTAAGGGCAGCGCCCGTCCGCCGCCGACACGAGCTCCTCAGCCAGGGCCCGGTCGTGGATCGACGGCAGCTTGATTTGAGCGCCGACGTAGGTGCACCACTCGGGCTGTTGCGACGCGTTGAGCAACGGCCCTCCCCCGGCGACTTGCTTTCCGCCCAGGCTGAACATGACGTAGCCGTTGGCAGCGGGCGGACCTGCTGCCAGCCGAACAGGCGCGAATAGAACTCAGCAGAGACCTCCGGCGCGGGGCCTCCGCGAGCCTGGCCAAACACGGGGCGCGTACAGGCTCACCTCCGGCATGGCTCTTCACTCCACCTCACGCAGTTCAAGCGCGCTCGGTCAGGGCGGTCAACTGGTCGGACCTCTTGTTCATAAAAGAGCAAGACCGATTGTCAACTCCCCTGCCAGGTTCAATGCGCGCGGCTTTATCCTCTGCGCGTGAGCGTTGAGGACGACATCCGCGAGACGGGCGGGTCGTCCACGCGACAAATGCGCGGCTCGATTTCGTTCCCATCCGCGCCCGGTTGCCGATCTACGTCGGCTCACGCGGTCCGCATGTGCTCGAGCTCGCCGGAGAGCTTGCGGACGGGGTGATCGTGGGCAACCTCGCTTCGACGGATGGCTGGCGGTACGCCCTCGACCACATTGCAAAGGGGGCCGAACGAGCGGGCCGCAAGCTGAACGAGCTCCTGCTCACTGCCTGGGTCTACTTCGCCGTGGCCGACGAGCGTTCGGATGCCCTCGATGCCGTCCGGCCACGCGTTGCGACCTCGCTCGTGACCAGCCGGTCCATCCTGCACGAGCTTGGGATCGAGTTGCAGCCTCGATTCGCCGAGACGATGGAGCACATGGACCGGAGCCTCGAGGCCGGAGCCATCGAGGCGGCAGGTCGGCTGGTGCCCGACGAAACGGTCGCGCGCTTCGCGGTCGCGGGCACACCCGCCGACTGCGGCGCACGGTTGCAAGAGCTGCTTCGCGCAGTCCCACTCATCGGCCAGGTCGTGATCGTCCCGGCCGCCTCCCGCGGCGAGGACGACGCGGACGTCCTTCGCCGTTTCATGCTCGAGGTCGTCCCCCTATTTGCGACCCAACCGGCAGCGGAGGCCCGCTGACGTTGTCGGCCAGGAGCGAAGCCGTCATCACGCCCAATGCTGACGGCCAGCCAGCTCCGGTGGTTTCGATGCAGGGCATCGCCAAGCGCTTCGAAGCCGTCGAGGCTCTCAGCGGCATCGATCTCGAGCTCATGCCGGGCGAGATCCACGGGCTGCTCGGCGAGAACGGCGCCGGCAAAACCACGCTGATGAACATCCTCAATGGGCTTATCGCCCCGGACGCGGGCACGATCTCGATCTGGGGCAAGCGTGTCGATCTGAACAGCCCGCAGGACGCGATCGCGCACGGGATTGGGATGGTCCACCAGCACTTTATGCTGGTTCCGACGCTGACAGTCGCCGAGAACATGATCCTCGGTGAGCCCGGTGGGGCGTTCGTGGGCAGGAGCCGCGTGACGGCTGTGGAAGAGCGGCTTCGCGAGGCCTCGGAGCGCTACGGACTCGAAGTTGATCCGCGGTCGCGGGTTTGGCAGCTCTCGGTCGGGCAGCAGCAGCGTGTTGAGATCCTGAGAGCCCTCTACCGAAACGCCCGCATCCTGATCCTCGACGAGCCGACCGCGACCCTGACGCCAGTGGAAACCGAGCAACTGCTTCCGCGCTTACGGGCGCTCGCCGACGAAGGCGCCGCGGTTGTGTTCATCACGCATCACCTCGTGGAGGTGCTGGAGTGGACAGACCGAATTACCGTGCTGCGCCGAGGCAAACGGGTCGCCAGTCTGCGCCCTGCCGAGACATCGGTGCGCGACCTCGCCAAGATCATGGTTGGCCGCGACGTTGCATTGAAGGCGCTTGGAGTGGACGTGTCCCCGGCTCGCAAGGAACGGCGCGCTGAACGAGATGAGCCGGCGAATGTGGTGCTCGCGGTGCGCGGCATCGAAGCCCGAAGCGACATGGGAACGCCGGCGTTGCGTGGGGTGGATTTCGCCACCCATGCCGGCGAGATTGTCGCCATCGCAGGCGTGGAGGGAAACGGGCAAACCGAGCTGGAGGAGGTTCTCTTCGGGCTGCGGCCCGCGACCGCCGGCAGCGTCCTGCTCGACGGTCAGGAGGTGACCTCCATCTCGCCGCGCGAACGGCTCGACCGGGGGCTCGGACTCATCCCGTCCGATCGGTACCGTCGCGGACTCATCCGCGCGCTTCCGGTGGCCGACAACCTCGTCTTTGACCGGATCGGCGAGGCGGCGTTCGGCAAGCATGCCGTTCGGCGAAAAGCGATCTGGACGTACGCGCTCCGGCTGATCGAGCGCTTCTCGATCCGCGTCTCGGGCCCAGGCCAGAGCGCCGGCACGCTCTCGGGCGGGAACGCGCAGCGCGTCGTGCTCGCACGAACGATGAGTCGCGAGCTTCGGTGCTTGATCGCGGCCCAGCCGACTCGTGGGCTCGACGTTGGGTCGACAGAGTTCGTATGGGCCCAGCTGGACGCTGCCCGCAGGGCGGGCGTTGCGATACTCATGATCTCGACCGACCTCGACGAGGTGCTGGCGGTCAGCGACCGGTGCTTTGTGATGTACCGGGGCCAGCTCATAACAAGCTGGCCCCGGACAGAACTCGACAGGGAGAAGATCGGGCTCGCCATGGGCGGTGTCGTCGAGCCATCCTCGGCCCACAAGGGACGTGAGAGCCAGTGACCGCAGTCGAAACCGACCTTGTGCTGCCTCAGTTCTCGGGGCGCGTGGCGCACGTGCGCGGTCTGGTCGTCTCGGTGTGTGCGGTCGTGCTCGCCCTCCTCGTCGGCGGACTTCTGGTCGTGATTGCGGGCGGCGACCCGTTGCTTGCGTTTTGGTCGATGTTGTCAGGCACGTTTGGATCGCCCTTCACCATCGGCCAATTGCTGATCCAGGCCACGCCGCTCCTGATAATCGGTCTGGGTCTCGCGCTCGCCTTTCGCGGCCGTGTCTACAACATCGGCGCCGAGGGCCAACTCTTCATGGGAGCTCTGGTCGGGGGCGCGCTCGCGCTCACCCTGCGCGCGAACGCGATCCTCTTAATCCCGCTCGCGATGGCCGCGGGCGCTATCGGGGGTGCACTGTGGGGCTCTGTCGTAGGCTTCCTGCGTGCCCGCTGGTCTGTGAATGAGGTGATCTCCTCACTTCTCTTGAACTACGTGGCGATCTTCCTCTTCTCATACGCGATCCGTGGTCCGCTGGCGGATCCTTCAGCCGGCGCGACGGGCAACCTCGCCAGCTCGGCGATCCCGCTTTCGACGAGACTCCCGTCGCTGCCGCAGTTCTACGTCCACATCGGACTGTTCATCGCGATCGCGCTCGTACCACTCATCGGATACCTGGGACGTAAGACACCGTTCGGTTTCCGGGTTGGGATGATGGGCCTGAATCCCGAAGCCGCCCGGGTAGCCGGCGTCGAGACGGGGCGCCTGATCGTTTGGCTGATGCTCATCTCGGGCGGGCTAGCCGGGCTCGCAGGCATTATCCAGGTACTCGGAAGCGAGGGGCGGCTCGACGTCGGCATCTCGCAGGGCTACGGCTACACGGCGATCGTCGTGGCGCTGCTCGGCCGGCTGTCGGCCTCCGGAGTGCTGCTTGCCGCGATCTTTGTTGCCTTCCTCAACGTCGGCGGCCAAGCCATGAGCGTTGACAACGGGTTGCCCTACTCGCTCGTCTTCGCGATGCAGGGCGTCTTCGTGCTGTTCCTCCTGGTCGCCGACCGCCTGAGTCGAGCGTGATGGACTGGTCCTTGGTGCTCGGCGTCGGATTGTTCAGGTCAGGTGTGCAGCTGGCGATGCCGACCGCGCTCGCGGCGGTAGGAGAGTCGTTCTCGGAGCGCGCCGGTGTTCTCAACCTCGGGCTGGAGGGGATGATGCTATGCGCCGCGCTCGCCGCGTTTGTCGGTGAGTACTACACGGGCAGCGCGGCATTGGGAGTACTCGCCGGAGTGGCCGTTGGCGTCATGCTTGCCGCGCTTAAAGCGTTTCTCAGTGTCTACCTCAAGACGGAGCAGGTCATCAACGGCATCGCCATCGTCATCTTCGCGCAGGGAATCACAGCGTTTGCTTACGAACGTCTCTTTCGCAGTCTGCAAGTCTCACCGCAAGTTCCACCCCTGCACACGATCCACGTTCCCATACTGGCCTCGATTCCTGGTATCGGCCCCGTCCTCTTCGATCAGAACGTCCTTATCTATGTCTCGCTCTTGACGGTGGCCGGCGTTTGGCTCCTTCTGTACCGAACCAAGTTCGGCCTCTCGGTGCGGGCAGTTGGCGAGAGCCCGATCGCGGCCGAATCGGTCGGCGGACACGTCGATCTTGTGCGGTGGCTGGCTCTGCTGGTGTGCGGTGCGATGGCGGGCCTCGGCGGCGCCGTACTCATCGTTGGCGATATCAACCTGTTCGGTCCGAACGTGACTGCGGGGCGGGGGTGGGTCGCGATCGCTCTCGTCATCTTTGGCCGCTGGAACCCGCTGATCGTCTTCGGGGGCGCGTTGCTCTTTGGCATGACCGACGCATTACAGCTCAGGATCCAGGCGGTCAGTGGTGGCACGCTCGCTGCCGTGCCCTACGAGTTTTTCCAGGCTCTGCCATACCTTCTGACGCTGACGGTGATGGTGGCGGCGACTGTCGCATCGAAGCGGAGCGCCCAACCCTTCGCGTTGGGAGTTCCATTTCGGAGGGAGGTGACTGATTAGACGGAAAGGAAATGCCAATGCCAACCACACGACGTTTCCAGAAAAGGAGGACAACACTGTCGTGACTCGGATAGCAGTCAAACGGCTACTTATGGTCGCAACAGCGGTCTCGCTTACCGTCAGCGCGTGCGGGAACTCGCCGCCCGCAGCGACGGCCCCATCGAAGGTGAAGGTGGCGCTGATCCTCCCCTGCCCGACAAATGATGGCTCTTGGTGCCAGCAGGCGTACATCGCGGCTCAACAGTTGCAGACGGAAGGGCTGATCGACCTCAAGGTGACATCCAGCGCGCCGCAAGACACGGTCAGTGTGACCCAGATAATTCAGCGCTACGCGCAGGGCGGGTCCCAGTTGGTCATTGCGGACTCCACGTATCAGGACGCCGCGTTCAACGCCGCGGCGACGTCCCCGAATACGGCGATTGCGTTTTCAGGCGGGGGCAAAGTGGGAGGCAATGTCTCGACGTTCGAGGTGCCGATTTACCAGCCGGCCTACCTTGCCGGGATAGTGGCCTCTGGCATCACAAAAACAGGCGTTATTGGAGGCCTGTCTGCCTTCGACTTTCCAATCTGCCATGCACAGATGGAGGCGTTCCGTCTGGGCGCGCAGTCGATCAAGTCAAGCATCAAACAGGTCACCACTTACATCGGGGACTGGAACGATGTTGCCAAGGGCAAGAACGCCACACTCGCGCAGGCCGACCAGAAGGCCGATGTCTTCGTCGTCTGCGGTGGCGGCCCCGCGTCGGGGATGATCTCGGCTCTCCAGGAGCGGAACCTCAGCGGCTTCGGCTATGTCGGCGACCAGAACTCTCTGGCGCCAAAGAACATGGTGGGCTCGCTTGTCTACAACCTCTACCCGATCTTCAAGGCGATGGTGAAGGACATCGCCGCCGGCACCTACACGGGCAAAGACTACGATCTCGGATTGTCGTCGTTTAACTTCGTCCTCAACCCCTCGTACTCCGTCGCGACAATTCCGCCTGACGTCCTGGCGAAGGTTCAGTCGACCCAGCAGGCGATTCTCAGCGGGACGTTCACGGTCCCCTATGTAGCGAAGTAAGTTCAGTCCACATGGGCGAAACGCGGGCTTCTCCGCGTTTCGCCCGGGCGTCTGTCGTGTGGCAGCAACGCTGTCGGCGTCAAAGAAGGCGATCGAGAGAGGCGCGTTCGACGACCGTGAAGATGCTCTTGAGCAACGCTACGCTCGCCGAACGGGAGTCGAGTCGACGTTCGGCTCGCCGATGGCCGGATCGGCGAGGTGGCCGGTGGCGGCAAGCTGATAGTGGGTGACGGAGATGAGAGGCTTGACCTCGCCGGGTAAGTACTGCTGCCCGCGATTGCGGAGCCACACACCCGCCTCGACAATGCGCTGACTGCCGACCGCTTTGGGAAGCAATTCACCAACCTCCTTGAAGCGATTACTGCATGGCACGCATACCGCGAGACGCTTGGCGTCGATGAAGACTGAGACGGCATCATGGCTGTGCGCGACCAACCGCGTTCTCGCCGCGGACCAAAGAGGCCATGGCGAGAGCGAGCGAAGGCCGGTCGATCTTTCGAGGCAAGCCTTCGTCGACGATGCTGCGATGTGGATTCGCGAACTCGCAGGAAGCAGGGCAGTTGTAATAGGTCAGTCTCTTGGCGGCCACACAGCCTTCCTCCTCGCAGCTGAGCACCCGGACCTGGTCCGGGCGCTAGTTGTCGCCGAGGCTTCTCCGGCGGCAGATCCTCAGGCCCAGGGCATCGTCGGCGGATGGCTCCGCTCGTGGCCGGTGCCCTTCCCTTCCCGGCATGCCTCATTGGCTTTTTTGGCGGCGACTCACTTTGGGCACACGCGTGGACCGATGGCCTGGATGTACGGCCCGATGGCCTGTGGCCCAAGTTTGATGTGGACACAATGCTCGCATGTCTCGATGGTGTCGCCAGGCCTTATTGGGACGAATGGGCGGCGATTCGCTGCCCTACCGTCATCGTCCGGGCGGAGCGCGGCTTGTCACAGGAGACCGCGAGCCATATGCAGGAATTGCTACCGAACAGTCGTGTGGTTGACGTCCGGGGTGCCCGGCACGATGTTCATCTTGAAAGACCCGATCAGTGGCGAGAGGTGCTTTCTCGCTTTCTTGCTGAAGTCGCCAGGGACTGACGGTCAAGGCTCTCGAGCCGAACGAGGCCGTGCACCTCGCCGGCGCGATCGCCGCCCTCGGACGCACGCCAGCGAGTAGATTTCCTAGGAAGCGCTGCTAGACAGCGACTATTGGCGATAGCCTCTGCATTCGATCTCAGCGGAGCACCCGCGGGAAATTGGTCAACCAGCATTTCCTTGGTAAGGAAAAGGTCCCCGGTTCGAATCCGGGCGTGGGCTCCACCCCGAGACATTCTTGTCGCATGAAGCCCTTGCAAGCGGCGCGGACGCAGGACCATAAGCGGAACAGTACGGCGAACTCTTCGTCGACACCCGGACGAAGACGAAGGTGCCTTCGCGGCAATTAGACAGCTACCTCTTGGCTCATCAGCGACGGGCTGACCGGGCGACGGCTGCGCCCGCTCGACAACCGCCTAAGAAGCGGACTCGGCCTCGATTACCGACGCGAGCCGCGAGATTTGGTCATATACCCAGTCAGGAGTTGGAAGCTCCCACGGATATATGTGAAGATCGCCACCCTTCATGCGATTGTGCACGTCGCAGAGGAGGAGGCGATTGGAGCCGATTGTCGATCCGCCGGCCCAGTATGGAAACACGTGATCTGCGTGGAATGTTCGGGTTGCAAGCAACGGACATTTGTAGCCCCAAAGAAGCTCAGCGTTGCACCGACCTCCAGCGTTGCTAGGCGGCGCATAGAATGCTCTAGGCCCTTGGATAGCTTCCGCAGTTATAGCGTCGGGTCGCCAAATTGGATGAATAAGGAGCATTTGTCCTACGTGGTCAAGTTGGTTGGTGCGATGGCCAGCGTAGAGGCGGGACCAACCAGTCGCTTGCAAGCTGTCGAGTCGGTGTAGATAGTCCTGCGCGTTTCGCCAACGTTCCGTTAGGATCCTTCTCAATCCGCCCATCGAATGGTGACTTTGGTTTCTTGATTTAGGCCACCGAAGAACTCCATTCTGATAAGCAATTGCAACGGGCTTGGTACGGGTGCCTCCAGCTTTAGACCACGGCGAAGAACCGCCGCTGTTATTTTCTTCGCCAGGGGGCTGGATGCGTCTGCGACCGTTATTTGCCCAACGTTTGGGGTAGTGGCCTCGAGCTTCAAGAAGTTCCGTCCTGAAATCTTCGGTGTGATTGTTCTGCCAGACTGGATGACCAAAGAAACTCGATCACGGCGGGATGGTTGGCCGCTGGGTGTCAGTCTGGAAGCCACCATTTTTACGCTGGCGGCGTCTCCTCGGAGGTAGTCCGCAAGATCGTCAACGCCGTCAGGACTGCGATCGTCGCGGAACATCTGCTGGAACACGGACCTGGCCACCTTCCGAGCGACGTTGCCAGCTGCCCCCCCGGTCGTTTCAACCCACTGGTGGAAGCGCCAGTCCGTGTCCCCGAAGCCTAGTCGCTTTAACACTTTTACCCAGTCGTCGGGGGCGCCGTGGTGCCTTATATGGGTAAGAACGCCAATTATGAAAGCGTCCTGGATCGGCTTCGATCCATATCGACCAGGGGTGTCACCGAAGAAGACCGTTTCTTTAGCCTCGTTCTTCACAACCTTCTGAAGGGCCACATACGCCAGTCCGAGTTCAACCGCGAGGTCGCCTGGGGTCAAAGCCGGCCGAGCTGGTCCCACCTCGGCATAGTAGTACTGCAGCACGATGTCCTTGAGATCTTGGCATGTGTATTCAAACCCCCCGCCAGTTGGATGAGGGACGGGCTGGCGGTATGGATTGAACGTGATTGAATCGAAGAATGGGTTAGCGATTGAGTTACGTAAGGACTGCTTCTCACAGAGACGCGCGACCGTCTCCATCGCGAACGTGTGATCCTTCGAACTCGGATCACCTGGAGCGTAAGCAGAGAGTTGAAAAGCATACGTAAGCCACTCGTCATGAAGGGCATGCAGCTTTGTCGCAGAAGTGGTGACTTGCGCGAACAGCTTTGCGAAAGTCTGTGGCTTATAAGTGGGAACGCCGGAGTTCAGCAGGAGCACGAGTGGCACCTTGTTGTTCGACTGCTTGGACTTTGCAAGGCCATGAATGCGATGCTGCCCGTCCAAGATCCACAAGGGTTTCTGCTTGCGGCCACTGGGTTCAGGGATGGAGACAATCCAGATGTCCGTCTCAACGCCACCTGCAAGTTTTTGATGGCGCGCCTCGAGGCGGATCCCTGAAAAAGCATTTTCCGAGAGGAGGACGGGATTAGGCATCATTTCGCCGGTGTCATTGAAGAATCGACTTATGCTTCCGATTCGTTCAACATCCAATGGCCGTTGCCAATCCTTGATTGGAGGATTTAGGACGTTTCGTGCAATGTTCGAGTGATCCGTATCGTCGCTAAAGCTCGGCGCGTCGGCGATCCTTAGAATTACCTTCGCGGGCAAGTAGCCAATAAAGATCGGATAGGCGTGCACTCCCGATTCGACCTGCGCACGCAAACAAAGGAGTTCGGCCACGCTGCCAGAGTGTAAGGCCCCGGGCCCGGCAAGACTTCACAGAGGACATGATGGCGCCCCTACCTGGTTGGGAGCTACCCGCTACTGTTAGCCCTAGCTCCTAACCGTCAAGGACTAGGTGGTAACGAAGATGTGTCGCCCGGGGGGGGAGCCTGCTTGTCGGGGCCGTGAGCATTGTCGGAGAGGGAATCGTTGAGTACCCGGTATGTGTCGTGGGCGAGCTCTGTGGCTGCTCGGTCAGTCATGCGAGCCAATCGCAAGGTCAACACCGGCCCGGAGCTGAAGCTGAGATCAGCTCTTCACCGCATCGGGCTGCGATTTCGGGTGCTCTCACGTCCGGCGGGCCTCAACGTGAAGGTAGACATACTCTTTCCTCGCATGAAGGTGGCCGTATTCGTGGACGGCTGCTTCTGGCACGGTTGTCCTGAGCACGGGACCACTCCCCGAACCAACGCCGACTACTGGATTCCTAAGATCGAACGAACTCAACACCGCGACGTGCAAAACGACAAGGTGCTACGTGCCGCGGGTTGGGAGCCAATCCACGTATGGGAGCACGAGCCAGTTAACCTGGCCGCAGAACGTGTAGCCGCTGCGGTTCAGATCGGCTCAACCGTTAATCGGCTGGGTAGGCGTCCTCGTCTGGAGGCGACTACCCTTCGTCGGAGGTGAGCTACAAAGCTTGACCCGAACGTTCGTTCTGGTTATCCTCAGCGCGGCGCCCGCCTAGCCGTCTTATTCGAGGACCTGACATTACAACATGAAATTCATTGATCTCTTCGCGGGGCTAGGCGGTTTTCATCTTGCCCTGGAAAGCCTTGGGCACAAGTGTGTTTTCGCATCGGAGATCGACGACGAATTACGTGGCCTGTACGTAAAGAACTTTCCCGACTCCAAGGACTATGTCGTCGGCAACATAAAGGACAACCATCGCCTGGTGCCTTCTCACGACATCCTTTGCGCGGGATTCCCATGCCAGCCTTTTTCTAAGTCTGGTTTCCAAGGTGGGCACCTCGACACACGTGGAACTCTGTTCCATGAAATCGTTGTAATCCTTCAGAAGCACAAACCCACCTATGTCTTGCTCGAGAACGTCGGAAATTTCGAACAACATGATGGCGGTCGCACTTGGGCTGTGGCTAGGCGCAAGCTGCAGCGCCTCGGCTACACAGTTGTGGCCACGGAACACGTGAAGAGTGGCGGTCGAGGTCTCATTTCGCCCCATCACCTCGGGTTCCCGCATTCTCGGGAGCGGTTCTATGCGGTTTGTCGCCGGGGCCCTCTATCTGCCGACGTGCTGCCCTCGCCCGACAGGCAACGTGTCACGGATCTCAATCCGTACCTCCAGGCAAATGCTGGATTGGCCCCTAGCGATCTTCTAGAGACCAAGCTGTCACAACAACAAGTGGCGTGTATCAACCATTGGAACGATTTGCTCCGCGCCCTCCCACCTGGGGCCGAGTTTCCATCATTCCCACTCTGGAGCGACGAGTTCGAAGCAACCTATGCCTACGTAAAGACCACTCCGTACAGGGCGCGAAAGGACAAGTTGCTTCGGTGGACACGCGGTCTAGGTGGGAAACGTGAAATGACCAGGCAGGAAATGATCAACTTGCTTCCCAGTTACGCAAGAGAGGAAGAAAGCCGGTTCCCGCTATGGAAAGTGCGGTTTATTATGCAGAATCGCGCTTGGTATCGAGATTACCGAGCGTCGATTCCACCCAGGTGGCTCACGACTACGCGGTCATTCCCATCGTCACTTCGCAAAATCGAGTGGAACTGCAAGGGCGAGAAGCGTGACCTTTGGGAACATGTCCTGCAATTCCGACCGTCTGGACTACGCACGAAGCGCATGTACAGTATCCCAGCGCTGGTGGCACTTACGACGACGCAAATCCCGATCATTGGTCCCATGCGTCGGTACATCACGCGCGTCGAGGGACTTCGACTACAAGGCTTTCCAGACTCTCACAGACTTCCAGTTGATCGCCAGGCTGCGTTTCATGCCCTTGGCAACGCAGTCCATGTCGATGTTGCCCGAGCAATTGCATCCAGACTGCTTGGCCACCAAATGCCAACCCAGATCACGCCAGACCTGGAAGTAGAGGTCAGTGCGTCGGCAGGGTGAACAGCCAATGCTGCCGGTCGTTCACGACACAAGCTAAGTGACGTCAATTTTGGATCACACCACCCTTCTTGGTGGATCGAACTGCCTGTATCTGTTACGCCATTACGATACGAATACAATCTCAGGAACTGATCCTGGCACGTCATCTCCGATGCCGTCCTTGCGAGGCACAACCGCCGTAGAGAACTCCTCCCAGCCCAAATAAGCGATGGGCGGTAAGCCCTTTAGTCACGTAAGGAGCTCCACATGAACGCAAACCAAGAGGCCCCGCTCAGATCGATTGGCCAGATCGCGTCGTCGATCGCCGAAGCTCTGCAAATTTCTGACTTGAGCTCAAACGATCCAATGTCCTTTTGGAGGGATGTCGCCGTTGCGCTTACGCAGACATATGAGGGCGCCTCCGCAGCAGACATAGCTAAGTGGCTAATTTTCGACAAGTTTGATCGAGAGTGGGATCCCGATGAAGCCCTTGATGAGGACACCGGTCTGCCGTCAATTAGCGCATACGAAGAAGTTCTCGACATCGCCAATCGATTAGAACAACCGGCGCCGGACGATCAGGTGTCCGCGGAAAACATCATCGCTGGGGACGAAGAAGAGGAAACAGGGTCGGACGCGCTGGCCGAGTTGTCTGAGGATATCGGCTTTTCGACTGCAGACCTCGGGCTCGAAACTGTCCTATCGCAAATCCATCGCGGCAACCTAATCATTAGCCCGGAGTGGCAGCGAAGCTTCGTTTGGAAGTCAAAGCGTAAGAAGAGGTTCATTGAATCGCTCTTGATCAACCTTCCGATTCCCTCGATCCTGACTTGGCTCGACGTCAGCTCTCAGAAGGAGTACGTCATTGACGGAAGACAGCGGCTAGAGACCCTAGTCAGGTTCTGTAGCACCCGCGAGCAGCTTCAACGTCTTCAGATCGGCGAGAAGCCTTTCAAGACCTTCACCTCGAAGGAGGCGCTGTTCGCGCCTGGGAAGCAGTTGGGCGAGGTTGCGAACAGACGCTTCGATCAATTCGCTCAGAGTTGGAAGGAGCGACTTTACAGACAGACCTTTCGCATCATTCGATTCAACCGGCTAACGAGGGCCCAGCTTTACCAGGTGTTCGAGCGATACAACACCGGAGGGGTCCAACTCCAGGCCCAAGAGATACGCAATGCCGTGTTTCAGAATTCTCCCCTGCACAGGTACCTGTGGAATCTCGCCCGCGAATACGCCGATCCGAAACCGGCACCGGACGCCGTCATTGATCGCATATCACGCGACCTGCGCGCGCGGATGGACAGGAAAGCCGACCGATACGGTGTCTACTCCTTTATTGGGCGCGTCATGGCCTTCACCTACTTTCAGGCAGGCCGGAGTCATCCACCGCGAGGTTTCCAGCCTAACTACACGGCGACGGTCGCCTCTGCCACGAACGACTTTATGGAGGACTACGAACACCTCGACTGGGAGGAACTGCGTAGTTTGTGGATTCGGATGTATGACAAAACGATTGACTGGTACACAAACGAACTGGCACTGGTGCGCCCGACTGCGAGTAAAGTCCCGTTCCACGCATTCCTAGCGACCGTACAACTTGCGACGACCCCGCACCTTTTGAGGCATATGGACGCGAACCAAGTGACCGAGGATGCGATTAAGGCTGCGATCCGAAGTTCGTGGCGCGACTTCGCGCTAAAGGATCCTGAGTCAGACAAAACCGGGCGTGTCGGTATCGTTTTTGAGAAGCAGAACTCGACGCTCTTTTGGAGCGCACAGCGTCGCTGGCTACAGCTCCTTCGTGACCAACTCGGCCTCAGAGATACAGATTCAGCCGGCCGGTAGATGAGGGCCCTCCTATACGAGAGCTCTCTCGGGCAGCCCGCCGGGCAGCGAGTCGCGCGACTGGGGGATTGGTGGGCACGATACCTTCGCAAGCTGAAAGAGAACGGCATTCAGTGGCGGGACGGGTCTCCCCAGTTGAGCGAGTTGGCTCAGTCCGTCCAGGACACAGTCGCTCTCCTGCCTGATCCGACTAAGTGGGGAGAGAGTCCTTCTCCGTTCAAAGGACTGATCGTAGGTTCTGTGCAAAGCGGCAAGACCACCAACATGATCGGCCTGACAGCTGCCGGTATCGACCAGGGTTATCGCATTATCGTCGTGCTCGCCGGACGGACTGAAGATCTGCGGCAACAGACTAGCCTCAGATTCAATCAAGATCTGATGGGCAGATCAGACGAGATCCCGGGATCAGGGGGGCGCACCACTCTAGCGCGACCGCCTGGACCAGGAGACTATGGGGGATTCTCACTTCCATATGCAATGGACGCCGCAAACTACAGCCCTTTGTTGTCAAGTATGAGCCAAACGTTGGAAAAGAATGAACCGTGCGTACTGGTGGTCAAGAAATGGCCTAAGTCGCTAATTCATCTGGGATCGAAAATACTCGGACCCCTTTACGCGCAGATCGGTGCACTTGCTCTTCCAATGCTGGTCCTCGATGACGAGTGCGACGATGGATCCGTACCAGGGCCCGGGGATCCGAAAGACATACCAGAGTTGATTACAGGGCTGTGGAGGCGACCTGGTCCTGAGACACCTCTAGTCGCATACGTCGGCTACACCGCAACGGCAGCAGCTTCGCTTCTTCAGGATCCTAAACTGGAACTCTATCCATCGCACTTCGCCCAACTGCTTCGCTACCCAAGTTACTCAGACACGTCATTGACCTATGCAGTTGCTAATGCGGATGACCGATACACAGGTTCATTTGTCTTCTACGAGCAGTTTGGGGGCACGCCAGCTGTTGACGACAACTTCCTTGTTTGTCCTCAAGTTGGGGACGAGGAGCTAGAGCACCCTCCAGTCGAGAGTGACAGTCTTGTCGAGGCGGTCATCGCCTATTTCGTGGCAGGTGCCTTTCGCCTGGTCCTTAATCCTGCCGCTCGATTCGATGACCCCGAGCACCCAGCTCCGACACACACCATGATGGTTCAGGCCTCCAGCGCGCAATTGGATCACAAACGGTTCGCTTACGCGATCCGCGATCGCTTCTTCGGGCAAGATGACGGTCATGGAGTGGTTCGATTCACTTGGGAGAAAGTCGGAGTTCTATTTTCGAATGACGAGAGCCGATGGCATGCCTGGTATTCGAGCTTTGAATCAACAAGGAACAGGATTGAGAGGGAAGCTCCACATAGGCCCGACGTGCTGAGCCGACCGATCACCTGGGCAGACGTGAAGGAACGTCTTGGCGACGTAGTAAACAACGTAAAGCTGCGCGTTGTGAACTCGGATGTCGAGATCGGAACGTCCCTAAGCTTCACGCCGCCGATCGGGATGGATGGCCGACCGCAATCGCCACAAGACGTGTTCACGATTGCAGTGGGGGGTGGAATCCTGTCCCGGGGGCTGACCGTCGAGGGGCTGAGCATCTCCTACTACACCCGTGACGTAGACCGACCGCTCGAAGACGCCACGATGCAGATGAGCCGCTGGTTTGGGTACCGTGGCAAGCACTTAGAGTTCTGCCGCCTCTTCACGACAATGTCCGGTTACGATCGGCTTAAGGCGTTTCACGAAAACGATCAGCAACATCGTGCCCGCCTCGCGCTGCTGATGGAGAATCGCGAGCAGGTGGATAAGGCCCGCATTGCGCTGAGGACCCTCCCGACGGCGCTCCTGACCGCGAAGATCGGCATTGGCAGGACGCATGACATCGCTTTCAGTCCATATACACACGTATTCAGCACCGTTGAGGTGGGAGAACTCGCTCGAGTAAACCAGGAGCTCGCCCTAAGCTTGGTGAGCGAGATCGCTCGACGAGACGGAAAGGAAATTAAGGTCGGACAAGGGCGTTCGCGAGGCATGATTTCTAGGCGTTGGTCCGCCACAGAAGTGGCGGATGTGCTAGACGCCTGGTCGTTGAGCAGCCACAACCCCGATCCGGCCGATTATCCTCACGCTGAGTACCATCGGCCCGCCGACTCGGGACGCACGGTGGTCCGCCGCAACGATCCTCGTAACGATCCATACCTCGTCGCGGCATATCTGCGCTGGTGGGCTGCCAATCCGGCGGACGCACCGCCACCAACGTTCAATGTAGGGGTGACCTACGGGCTATTCGATGGCAATCCGGCCCCGTTCACCTTTCCGCTGTTGAACCGTGCAATTACAACGGACGGGGCCATGGAAGGAGGTTGGGGGGGCGATGACAAGACGATTGACGAGCCCCCTCTTGAGCTAATTGACGGCGCCGGTGACCGGATTAGGGGGGCGGAGGGCCTATTGCTACTTCACGTTATTCACGCAGAGGCACGTGGGCGATTTCGCAAAGGTCACACTCGGCCGTTGCACACGATCTCTTTTGGCATTGCAGTTCCGGCGGGGGGCCGGCCCTTTGCCGTTGTGGTGAACTATGACCGGCGCTAGTTCTGACGCTCCGCCGACCATTACCTCCATCACAGAGCAAATCGACGCGGCGCATCCGCCCCACGGTAATGAATGGGATCTGCGGACTATAGTTGCGCAGCGACTCCATGTCAGCCGCACCGCTGCCGACTGGCCTGTGATATTCATCGAGGGCGACGAAGCTTCTTTCGGCAACTACAGCCGATTTCCCGGAGCCAGACATGTCCGAGCGAAGGACATGGACACCGGGAGAGTGTTTGAGAGCCTGCAGGTAGCGGCGCCGCCGGAAGCACTTGGCGGTGCCAACGCCCTGGCGCACATCGTTTATGAGATGGCTCGTTTCCTCCGCCGTAATGCCAATGCGAGCAATGAGGAACTCTTCCTCGCTATTCGATGGGTGCTTGGGTTGCTGGGTACCGAGAAGGACGTCCTGACACTTGACGCGCAGCTTGGGCTCGCAGGGGAGTGCCGCCTGCTCCGCGAATTGCTTGATACGGGATTTAAGGTAGGGGTCGGGTCTGCAACCGTCTTGGCGAGATGGGTTGACGGTAAACGCGACTTCGCGGCTCACGGGATCAGCATTGAGGTCAAGACGACCGCGCAAAACACGCGCATGCATCACATCCTATCTATTAGTCAACTAGAGCCAACAGCGGTTGGCGAAACCGTCTACCTGTATTCGCTCGGAATGAAAGCTGAGCCTCTCCACGATCGTAAGCTCACGACATACGTTGATGAGGTGGTTCGCTTCCTAGTCACGCCACAAGGAGAGCCAGACATTCCGGCCCGGGCGCGATTCTTTGAAAAGCTCGAAGCCCGTGGCTACCACGAGGCACACCGAGCCCTCTACGACGTGGGATTCGGGCTCATGGTTAACGGTGCCCTGCCCGCACGGCTATTCCGAGCAACCGACTTGGACTACTTGCGCATTGGCAGCTTCAAAAACGACGTGTTGCCGTCAATGGTTCGCAATATCGGCTACGACCTCGAGCTTCCTGATGGTCTGGCACAAAATGTTGATGAGCAGAACGCCGTCTTCCATGAACTAATCTCGTCCAACCCCGCGTAATTGGAACCTGCCACGTCCAAATGAAGGTCAGTCCATCGGCTATCGCACCAAAGGGAGGACAATGATGCTGTCAGACGACGGTCGTGGACTTATTGAGGAGTGTGAGAAGCATCTGCTGCGAGTGATGGAGACGATTCCCGATTGTGAGCCAGGCGGCGGTGGTGCGGGCTCAGTCGAAATTGAACGAAAAGCGGGATTCGACTTGTCGCTGGAGGGCCAAGACAATTGGCTTACTTGGTCGCTACTCCGAGAAATGGCTGGCGGGGGCATCATCGATATAGTCCAAGGCCGCCGCGCTCGATACCGGCTTCAAATGAAGCAGTGATGAGCAGTCTCCGCGCTGGTGTCGCTCCCCCAGCCGTTTGCCGTGCTTCTCGCCCCGCCTAAACGGCGGTCGCGCGATGCTCGTCCCAGGTCGCGAGCTCGCGCTAGTGCTTGCCAACAAGCCGCTCGAAGTCGCTCCGGGTAATTCGTCGCGTGGTTTGGACCAACCAGGCCCAGTTGCTACTTGGATTCTTGCCTTTGAACGCCTCAAGACTCCCACGCACGACCGCCGTAATCGCTAATGGCTGTTTGAGCCAGGTGACCTCAGCCAATGCGAGCTTGTAGACCTGTTTCGTTTGGGCGTGGGGCTCTGGCCACTCGTTGGCCGGCAACAGGGTCATCGCTTTGGCGGCGACGAGAGCGTGCCCTACGACGCCGACGCCAGTCGCGTAGAACGCCACGCGGTCGCCTGCGTCGAGGGCACTTCGAGAAGGCGTGCTTTCGTAAAAGCCCCACATCCGCTTATCGAGCCAGTGATGCAATGACTGAACAGCGGTTTCCCCCGCCTTCGATGACGCCGGAACCATCCAATAACGAGGTTCACCAAGCTTTGAGCTGCCTATCGGAGCCTCGGTACCAATTGGGGGATAGAGCACAGGTGCTGGGGCCGATGTTTGGCCTAGCAGCTTCGCCTTGGCCCAAGCGGCCACGTCCTCAACCGTCACCGCGAGCCCTTGGTCTTTGACCCGGCTCTGCAAGTAGGCAACTTCCGGTGTTTTGGGGCTGGTCAAGGCGTCGCGCAACAGTTCATCGAGGCGCTGAGCCCGCTGCCACGCGCCAGGACCGTCCGAGTGGAGAAATGCCGTTTTGCTGACCAACGTAAGCAGCGCCGTCAGCGCTTGAAACTCTGCCGGCGTGTTCCACGCGACTAGATCGAGAGTGAAAACCAGTTTCTCCTGCAGTCGAACCTGAGCGAATTGGTGATAGAGCCACCACTGTCGCGCGTTCGTGACTACTGCCCACTCGATCCCAACAACACTGCAGTACTGCACTAGTTGGCCGGCATCGGCATCGGTGAGATCATGGCCGAGCGATTTGGCTTCGATGGCCACGCGCTTCTGACCGTCTACCTTCAACACGTAGTCGAGTCGGTCTTTGGTTTCTGTGACGTAGAACTCACGCTGGACCTCCGCGAGCCCGTTGTACCCGAGCGCCGAAACCATCGGATCAATGAAGTTAGCCTTGGTATCGGCCTCACTGATGTTGGGACTACCCGAGGCCAAGTGCTTCTTTAGGTCCTCGAGGATTCCGAGAATCCTTTCCGTGTCGGCTCCCTCGAGCATGCGCAAAGGATATCGATACGGTTGCCTAGCGCCAAGTCACTGCCGCGACGTCTCGAACCGCAGGTGCGGGCCGGCGCGATGCCGGCCCGCGTGAATCGTTGGCTCTAGTTCAGCTCTCCGCGATCGCCTTGCCGATCACGGGCGAGCCGTGCATCTGGTCCGGCTGCCAGCCGCCGATGAGGGCTCCGGACGGGTCCTGGATGATCGCCATCGTGCCCTGTGGACCGACTTGCATTGGCTCACCGAGTACGTTGCCGCCGGCGGCCTTGGCCTTCCTGGTCGTGTCCGTTACGTCCTTGCCGCCGATAAGCGCAGGCTGGTCTGGCCCGCAGCCGCCGGTCGCAAGCCAAAGAGGCTCGCGCCGTTATTGCTAATTCCATTGACTCTTCGACTTAACACTGCTTAACTCCGGATCGAGTCGGGGTCGGTCGTTGGGAGGAGGGCAGGGGCATGGTTCGCGCATTCGCGCACCGCCGTACACGGGTGTCTCTTCGGGTCGCCGTCGCCGCGGTCAGCGCGCTCGCCCTCCTTGGGCAAACTGCGCCCGCGCCCGCGGTCGCCGCCGGCAACGCCGGCCTCCACCTCTCCAAGACCGTCGACCCCGCCCAGGTCACCGTCAACCCCGCCCTCGGGCTCACCCTCGGCGTCGACCAGGCCTCGGCCATCCCCGGCGACACGCTCACCTACACGGCGGTCGTCACCAACGCCTTCTCGACCTTCGGGGTAGGGGGGACGTTCAGGGCAGTGTCGCTCGGCAATGCAGACGGCACGGTCGCTTATTACTGGGACGAGCTCCAGTCGTGCCTCCAGGGCTGCGGCGATGGCACGGATGCGGGGAACGT
>WNFC01000771.1_pt1 | contig 32738 bp, 24 predicted proteins | sample 5400541 | NCBI WGS metagenome assembly WNFC01 (sample SAMN13153342, study PRJNA577476) | soil metagenome | isolation source: 120 cm saprolite under Douglas fir tree site 2 hole 2 replicate 1 | place: USA:California | collected 2015-04-18
CGCTGGCCGGACAGGTAGACATCACCGTGATCCGGCCGCTCCAGCCAGTTGAGGCAGCGCAGCAAGGTCGATTTCCCGGACCCGCTCGGCCCGAGAATGCAGATCGTCTTGCCCTTGTCCACCGTCAGGCTGACGTCGCAGAGTACCGCATGATCGCCGAAGCTCTTCGAGACGCCGCGGACCTCGATCACCGGCCGCTCCGGGGTCGCGGTGGCAAATTCAGTCGCGATCTTCGCTTCCAACGCCACTATCGCCTCTCCTCGGCTCGGCGCTCCGTCCACCCGACGGTCAGCTCGACCGCCCGGCACAGCACCCAGTAAAGCGCAACCGCGGCGACGAACGCCGCGAAGGGTACGAAGTAGGTTGATTGAATGGCGCTTGCCGCGTGCGTCAGCTCCGGCACGGCAAGTATCGTCAGGAACGCCGAGTCCTTGATGATCTGTATGACCTGATTGCCGATGATCGGAACCGAGGCGAGGATGACCGGCGGCAGGATGATTCGGCGGTAGAGCAGCAAGCCCTGGAAGCCGAAGGCGTGTGCCGCGTCGGTGTATTCGGATGGCAGCCCGGCCCAGGCACCGCGCAGGATCTCGCCGAGATAGGCGGCGTTGTAGAGCACCAGGGCGCAAAGGCCGGCGGTCCAATTGTTGAGACGGATGCCGAATGTCGGCAGGCCGTAATAGACGATGTAGGCAAGAAGCAGGAACGGGACGCAGCGCATGCCGTCAACGAGCCATTGCATGGCACGCCGCGCCACGGACAGACGAGACATGAGAACTGCGGCGATAAGGGCACCCAGCACGAGTGCGATCGCGGTCGCCAGGAGCGACAGCCAAATCGTGTTGGCCAATCCTTCCAACAGGCGGTCCTTGTGAGCCCAGACAACCGCGAATTCGTGGCTCATGCGAAGCCGAACCTGCGTGTCATGTAGCTCTCGATCGTTCGTTGCGCGCGCACGAAAACGAGGATGATGGCGAAATAGATGATTGTTGCCGCGATGAAGGGCGGCAGCGGCTCATAGGTTTCCGAGCCGATGCGCACCGCGGCGCGCGTGATGTCGACGGCGCCAAGCACGGCGATCGCCGGGCTGCCCTTGATCAGCAGGGTCATCTCGTTGACCAGCGCCGGCAGGCTGGTACGCCAGATCTGCGGGAAGACAATGCGGCGGAAGGCGAGGCCGGGCGTCATACCCGCCGCCTTGGCGGCTTCGATTTGCGGCTTGGCGAAATCGGTCAGCGCAGCGCGCCAGATCTCGCAGTTGAACGCCGCGGTGTTGAGCGACAGGGTGAGAATCGCTGCGGGAATCGGGTCGACGGGGATGCCGATATTCGGCAGCGCGAAGAAGATCAACAAGGCGAGGGTGACAAGCGGCGTCGCCCGCAGCACGCTGACATAGACCGCGACGACCTGCGACAGCAGCGGGATGCGCGCCCAGCGGACGAGGGCGAGCGCAAGGCCCAGCGGCACCCCGGCGACGATGCCGATCAGCGACAACATCACGGTGAGCGCTGCCCCCTGCAGCAGGCTCGCGAACCCCGCGGCGTTCACCTCAGCCCTTCATCGTTTAGGCCATCATCTTGTGAGGGGAGAGTGCCTAGAACTCCGGCGTGAAGTTCACCGGCAGATTGTCGAAGGATTTGCCGAACCATTTCTTCTGCAGTTCCGCCAGCGCGCCGGTCTTGCGCTCATCGGCCATGAAGTCGTTGAGCAGCGCCAGGAGCTCCGCATTGCCCTTCTTCACTGCCCATGCCGGATAGGACGGGCCGGAGACGGCCTGCCCCAGCGCGAAGACATTCGGCTTCTCGTTGACCAGCGATTGCAGATTGATCACCGTGTTGATGACGAAATCGGTCCGGCTGAGGGCGAGATCCTGATAGGCCTCGGGATAGGACGTGTATTCAACGACCTTGCCGATCTTGCCGCCTGTCTTCGCCAGGATCGTCTCGAGCTCGGGCAATCTCTGCAGCAAGCCGCTGCCCGCCTGAATGCCCAGAACCTTGCCGTTCAGATCCTTGATTTCCTTGATGCTGTCGTCGCCTTTGCGCTTGACGTAGTAATGCGTCGCATCGGCGATCGGCATCGTGAAGTCGAGCGATTGCACGCGCTCCTTGGTGATGAGGGCCGCGGTAAGGGCGACGTCGTACTTGCCGGTGCTGACGCCGGCAAGCAGGCCGGTCCACGGGATGATCTCCTGCTTGATCTCGAACGACACCTTCTTGCGTAGGGCCGCCAAGAGATCGGCGTCGAGACCGGCAGGCTTGCCGTCCTGGATGAACTCGAATGGCTTATAGTCGTCCTCGGTCGCGACGATCATATAGCCGCGCTTTTTGATCTCATCGAGCGTCGCAGCGCTAGCGGCGCCGGCGAGAGCAATCGCGAACGCTGGTGCGAACCCCACCGCAAGAACAGCGAGCGTGTGCAAACCCTGCCGGCGTGACAGAAGAAATAAGCTCATCCGAGTTCCCCCGATTGAAGGCGGCACAGGAAGGACTGGCTTGAGGTAATCTCAAGCATTTGGCAAAGCGCATTTCGATGCCGATGGTCAGTCAGGCGCAAGACTCGTGCCATCCAAGTTCCTCGGCGGTTGGGCAATCCGGCGCGCTTCGTGATGACGCGTTATTGGGCAAATTCGCCGAAGGGCGCCCAAAGTCACGTCAGGTCGACTGGACAAACACGGCATCGGCGGCAATGGACTATGGCCTCTGCCTTGCAAACTTGTATCTTGGCCTAGCCTCCATCGTGGTGGGATCGTGTCGTGGGCAAGCCAAGCTTGGCGAAGGAGATGGGGTGGAACCGGATCAAGCAGCCTTGATTACTGATCGCTTCGGCACAACGATCGATGGGGTGAGCGCCGCCGGGACGCCGATGCTGGCGCGCATCCTGGCGCGTCGGACGCAGCGCAGTTACACCGACGCTCCCGTGCCTGACGCGCTGATCGATCTCCTCCTCTCCGTCGCGCTTTCGGCATCGTCCAAGTCGGATTTCCAGCAGGCCTCGATCATCAAGCTGAAGGACGCACAGAGACGCAGCCGGATCGCCGCGCATTTCCCCGCCATGCCGTGGATCGGCAAGTCGCCTGCTTTCCTGGTGTTTTGCGGCGACGCGCGGCGGCTTGAGCGAATCGGCACGACGCGCGGGCATCCGCAACGTAACGGCGATCTCGAAGCCTTTCTCAATGCTGCGGTTGACGCCGCCTTGGTAATGCAGACCTTCATTCTGGCAGCGGAATCGGTCGATCTCGGCTGCTGCCCGATCAGCGTCATTCGCAATCAGATGGAGACCGTCGCCGAAGAACTGGCGCTGCCAGATGGTGTCTTTCCTGTCGCCGGCCTATGCGTGGGTTACCCCGCGAGCCAGGGACATATCAGCATGCGGCTGCCGGCAGCGGTCACGGTCCATACCGATACGTATGACGATACCCGCCTGAACGAGCACATCGAGGCTTATGACCGGCGGCGGGACGCACGCCACGCAATGACGCGAGAGCAGCAACGGAACCCCAAGCTGTTCGGCTACGTCGATTTCTATGGCTGGTCCGAGGACAAGGCACGTCAGGCGGCGCAGCCCGAAGGTGCCTCCTTTGCCAACTATGTGAAGGCGCACGGCTTCTCGTTCGGTTGAGTTCGGGAGAAAATGCGCTAGTTCCCTCCCTGCGCGATGGAGGCCGAAGAGTATGAAGCTGACCCCCTCCCTGCCGGCGACGCCCGAAGAATATCGCCAACGTTACTTCGAATTGCAGCGCGCCGCGCAAGCGAACGCCAAGCACCGTCCCGTCGCGGAGGACGACGGCAATGGTGCGATGATCGTGCCGGCCGAGTTGACGATCCTCGACGAGACGGTGCCAGGCGGCTGGTATTGGTCCGCCCGCGTCGAGCGTGGCCGTACACTGCGCATCGTCAACGAGATGGCGAGGAGCAGCGTTTCGGCGCTGTTCTGGAACGCCGATGATACGAGCGAACGCTACAACGCCGGCGACACCGTGAAAGTTCAGTGGAGCGCCGCCTTGGGCAAGGGACGCCTGCTATTCTCCGATATGGGGCGCGTGTTGATGTCGATCACCGAAGACACGTCCGGCGGCCACGACGCATTGCTCGGCGGCAGCACGGCGGCCACCAATCTGCGCAAGTATGGACAGCATAACCTGCGCAACAGCCGCGACAATTTTGTGCTGGCGGCCACCAAGCACGGCCTCGATCGGCGCGACATACCGCCATGCATCACCTTCTTTGCGCCGGTCCGCACCACCGACGATGGACGGTTTTCGTGGCATAACGACACTACCAAACCCGGCGCCTTCGTCGATCTTAGAGCCGAAATGAACGTTCTGGTCGCCTTGTCGAACTGCCCCCACCCGCTTGATCCGAGCCCGAGTTGGACAGCGGCACCCGTACGCGCAATCGTCTGGCGTTCGCCGGTGCCGGGACAGCACGATACTTGTCGTACGCGCACTGATGAAGCCGTCCGCGGCTTTGACAATACAGATACTCTGTTCCGCACCTGAAATCGGGGAACTCATGTCCGCTCCCAAAGCATCGGCGGCCTCCCCTGGCGTATCTCCCGCTGAGAAAGCCGCAATTTACGACTACATCATCCCTGCCACCGCGCCGTGGTCGCGCGTGATCCACCGCGGGCAGATCCTCCGGATCGTCGATCTCGAAGGTCAGCAAGCGGTCGATACGCTGTTCTATAACGCCCACGACTACAGAGAGCGATACAGCGCCCAGGACACGCTCCTCGCCCAGGAGCAGGCTTACATCACCACCGGGTCCCGACTGATCTCCAACGAAGGCAACCTCATGGCAGCGGTCACCGCCGACACGGCCGGTTACCATGACACTTCAGCCGGCGCCTGCAGCTGCGAGGCAAATACGGTCCGCTTCGGCCATCACACGCGCTACATGCATGCGTGCCGCGAGAACTTTCTTCTCGAGCTGAGCCGCTACGGCATGACCAAGCGCGATATCGTGAGCAACATCAATTTCTTCATGAACGTGCCGATCCGGCCCGACGGCGAGCTGGCCATCGTCGATGGCGTCTCGCAGCCTGGCGATTACGTCGACATGCGGGCCGAAATGGATGTGCTCTGCGTCATCTCGAATTGCCCGCAGGTCAACAACCCTTGCAACGGCTTTCGCCCCACTCCCGTGCGCGTGCAGATATGGGACCCGCCGGCAAGTTCTAAGTGATCATGTTTCGCAAGATCGCCGTGGCGAATCGCGGCGAAATCGCGGCCCGCATCGTGCGCACCGCGCGCCGTCTCGGCGTGCCGACCGTCGCTCTCCATTCGGACGCCGATCGCTTTACCTTGCCGGTGCGCATGGCCGACAGCGCATTTCGTATCGGACCGTCAACCGCCTCGGAAAGTTACCTCAACGCCGATGCGATCATCGCGGGCTGTCACGCAACCGGCGCCGACGCGTTGCACCCCGGTTACGGTTTCTTGTCGGAGAATGCCAGCTTCGCCGAGCGATTGCGCGACGAAGGCATCACCTTCATCGGCCCGACGCCCGAGCACATCCGCCTCTTCGGGTTGAAGCACACGGCGCGCGCGATCGCGGCGAAATGCGGCGTTTCTTCCCTGCCGGGCAGCGATCTTCTCGACGATGTCGAGACGGCCCTCGCCGCGGCCGCGACGATCGGCTATCCGGTCATGCTGAAGAGCACGGCCGGCGGCGGCGGCATCGGCATCCAGCTTTGCGCCGATGCGGACGAGCTATCATCGCGCTTCGATACCGTCCGGAGGCTCGCCGCGGCAAACTTCGGCGACGGCCGCCTCTATCTCGAGCGCTTTGTTGCCAAAGCCCGCCACATCGAGGTGCAGATCTTCGGCGACGGAAACGGCGCTGTCGTAGAGCTCGGCGACCGGGATTGTTCTCTACAGCGCCGCAACCAAAAACTGGTCGAGGAAGCACCGGCTTCCGGCTTGGATGACGCCATGCGCGAGAAGCTCCGCGCCGCCGCCGTCGCGCTCGGCCGTAGCGTGGCGTTTGAATCGGCGGCAACTGTCGAGTTCCTCTACGACGTTGCCCGCAACGAGGCGTATTTCCTCGAGGTCAACACGCGGCTCCAGGTCGAGCACCCGGTGACCGAGGCTGTCTTTCGGGTCGACCTCGTCGAATGGATGATCCGCCAGGCTGCCGGCAGCTTCGAGCTGCCGCGTCAATCCGATCTCAGGCCGCTCGGACACGCTATCGAGGCGCGACTTTACGCCGAAGATCCGGCGCGCGATTTTTTGCCTTCGGTGGGACTGCTTACCGCAGTCAGCTTTCCCGTCGATGTGCGCGTCGACGGCTGGATCGAGACCGGATCGGAGGTCACGCCCTATTACGATCCTCTCTTGGCAAAGCTGATCGTTCATGCCGGAAGCCGCGATGCGGCGCTCCTGGCGCTTCAAGAGGCGATCGCAGCCAGTGCAGTTTCCGGCGTTGAGACGAACCTCGGCTTTCTTGCGGCGATCACTGCCTCGGGCGAGTTCCATGACGGCACGATGACTACGGCGACGCTGAAGCACATCGACTATCGACCGCGTACCGTGACGGTGCTGACCGCCGGCGCGCAATCGAGCCTCCAGGATTGGCCGGGGCGACTGGGCTACTGGCATGTCGGGATACCACCGAGCGGCCCGATGGACGAACGCTCGCACCGTTTGGTCAATCGCATCGTCGGTAACGCCGAGCGCGCGGCGGTGCTCGAGTGCACGCTGGCCGGGCCGACGCTGCGTTTCAACTGCGACGCCGTGCTTGCCTTGGGCGGCGCGGCCATGGCGGCGACGCTCGACGATGTGCCGCTGCCGTATTGGCGCGCGCTCGCGGTAAGCGCCGGTCAGGTTCTCGTTCTCGGCAAGATCGTCGGTCCGGGCCAACGTTGCTATCTGGCCATCCGCCACGGCTTCGATGCGCCGCTCTATCTTGGCGCTCGCGCGACTTTCGGCCTCGGCCGCTTCGGCGGCCACGGCTCCGGCGTTCTCAAATCCGGCGATACGCTACATATCGCGCGCGACTCTGCTGCCCCGCCGCTTGAAGACGTCCCCGCCGATTGGCTGCCCGCGCTCACGCATGATTGGGAAATCGGCGTTCTCTATGGACCGCACGGGGCGCCTGACTTCTTCACCGATAGCGACATCACGACGCTGTTTTCCGCAGAGTACGAAGTCCATTTCAACAGCGACCGTACCGGCATCAGGCTGATCGGTCCGCGGCCGCATTGGGCGCGCGCCGATGGCGGCGAGGCCGGGCTGCATCCCTCCAATATCCACGACAACGCCTACGCGATCGGCGCCATCGACTTCACCGGCGACATGCCGATCATCCTCGGCCCCGACGGGCCGAGCCTCGGCGGCTTCGTCTCGCCGGCGGTCGTTTGTCATGATCATCTCTGGAAACTCGGCCAGCTCAAATCAGGCGACAGGCTTCGTTTGCGGCCGCTCGAGCGAGCCACCGATGCCGTCGCCGGACCGCTGGTGCTTGGCGGCGACCGCGATTGGGGTCCGGCGATTGTCGGCCGGCACGACGACGGACCCGTACCCGTCTTGTATCGTCGCGCCGGCGACGACTATCTCCTGGTCGAATACGGAGCGATGACGCTCGACATCGCCTTGCGGCTGCGGGTTCATCTTCTCAGCCAGGCGGTCGGCGAAGCAGGTCTTCCCGGGATCATCGATGTTACGCCCGGCATCCGCTCGCTGCAGATCCACTATGACAGCGCCATCCTGTCGCGTTCGCGCCTGCTCGGTGCGCTCGCAGAGATCGAAAGCGGCCTAGCGCCGGCGGAGGATATCGTCGTCCCCAGCCGCATCGTCCATCTGCCGCTATCGTGGAACGATCCCACGATCCAGCTCGCGGTGCGCAAATATTGGGAGCTGATCCGTCCCGATGCGCCCTGGTGCCCGTCGAATATCGAGTTCATCCGGCGTATAAACGGGCTTCCCTCGGATGAAGCCGTGCGCCAAATCACCCTCGCGGCGAGCTATCTCGTCCTCGGGCTTGGCGACGTTTATCTCGGTGCGCCGGTCGCAACGCCGGTCGATCCGCGTCACCGGCTGGTGACGACCAAATACAACCCGGCACGGGCGTGGACGCCCGAAAATGCCGTCGGCATCGGCGGTGCCTATCTTTGCGTCTACGGCATGGAGGGACCGGGGGGCTATCAGCTATTTGGCCGTACCCTTCAGATGTGGAATAGCTGGCGATCGACGGATTGCTTCGCTCCGGGTACGCCCTGGCTGTTGCGGTTCTTCGACCAGATCCGCTTCTTCCTCGTTGACGAAGCGGAACTCGCCGACGCCCGCGCGGCTTTCCCGCACGGCCGCTTTCCATTGCGGATCGAGGAGACCCATTTTTCCTATGCCGAGCATGCCCGGTTCCTCGCCGCTCGTGCAGACGGAATCGCCGAATTCACCGCAATTCGTGAAAGCGCTTTCGCCGCCGAGCGGGAGGAATGGAAGAGCCGGGGGCTGGACAGCTACATTTCGAACGACGTCGTGGTGGCTGATACAGGGGAACCCGAGCACCTTCCTGTGGATTGTGTTGCGGTAGCCGCACCCGTCACTGGCACCGTGTGGAAGATCCTGGTGGCTCCGCAAACGGTGGTCGCAGCAGGTCAGGTAGTCGCGGTGATGGAGTCGATGAAGATGGAGATGGAAGTCACTGCACCCATCGCTGGCAGAGTCCACGAGATCAGGTGCCAAATCGGTCGCATGGCGCAGGCGGGTCAAAGCCTCATTCTGGTGCAAAAGCTGTGATCTCCTGTCGACGGCGGCCGATAGACGCATGAAGCGCCACCGCGTCAGGATGCGGGCGTCCACACGGCGTCGCCGGCCCGAATGGCGCGCGGAACAAGGCCGAGCGCGTTGAAGGCGTCGCAATTCGCCTGCTGCTGCGCCGCGATCGCCGCGTCGAGACCGACACTTGGAAGCCTGAGCGCGCTGGAAAAAAAACAGGGCGTAGCACGGGTGCATTCTGCTCGCCTCGGCACCATGGGCTTGATTGTCGGATGCTCGCCTCTCGTCGAAGGATCCGTCACACCCACAGGATCTGTTTGCGGTAGTCCAGGTCGGTCAGCAAGGGCGCCGCGGGTCCCCGATGGAACACCGCACCCCGCTCCAGCGCGAACACGCGATCGGCCAACGCCAGCACCAGATCGAGGTTGTGCTCCACGATCACGATGGACGTGTCGCGGCGGAGCTGGTCGAAGACCCTGAACAGTTCCAGGATGACGGTGGGTGCCAGCCCTTCGAAAGGCTCATCGAGCAGCAGCAACTTGACGTTGCCCGACAATGCGCGTGCCACCGCCACCATCTGCTGCTCGCCGCCGGATAGGTAATCCGCAGCGACATTCATCCGTTCTTTGAGGCGCGGGAAGTACTCGAAGATCCGCTCCTCACTCCAGACCGCGCCCCTGCTGCCATCGGTCGCCCGTGCCAAGCGGCCCAACGCCAAGTTCTCCGCAACCGTCATGCCAGCGAAGAGGCCGCGGCCCTGCGGCACGTAGCCGATACCCAGTCGGGCGATGTCGGGCGCCGGCAAGCCGGTGATGTCGCGACCTTCGAGTTCGATCCTTCCTGAGGCCGGCACCACCAGCCCAGCCAGCGTCTTCAGGAGCGTCGACTTGCCGGCGCCGTTGCGCCCGAGCAGGGCCACGATTTCACCTTCGAGCACATCTAGCGTCGCCTCGTTGAGGATATGGCTCTTGCCGTAGAAGGCGTTGACACGCTCGAACCTGAGCAGCTGAGCAGCACTCGCCGCATCGTAGACGCGGCCGGCGACGGGTGGCTTGCCCGTTCCGGTATAGATCTCTTGCACGCGCCGATCGGTTCGGACCTCGCCAGGCGTGCCTGCCATCAGGACCTCGCCCGCATTCATCACGGTGACACGCTGCGAGAAGCCGAGCACGCGATCGATGTCGTGCTCGACGATCAGCACCGGGACGGTCGCGGCCACGCTCTTCACAAGATTCGACACCCGCTCGCGCTCGCCCGCAGCGAGCCCGGCGAGCGGCTCGTCCAGCAGCAGCACCTGCGGTTTCGAGCCAAGGGCAATACCCAAATCCACCAGTCGCTGCCCGCCGTAGGACAGTTCGCCGCCCGCGATTTCCTCAATGCCTTCCAGGCCGAGGAAACGGATCAGCTCCACGGTCTCCGCATGAATCTCGGGGACGCTGTCGATGTCCCGCCAGGCGTTGAAGCGCGCCGGATGGTGAGCCTGCAACGACAGACGAATGTTTTCGTAGATCGAGAGGCCGCGGAAGAGGCTCGTGATCTGAAACGACCGCGCGAGGCCCTGCGCGCAGATGCGGTGCGGCGCGAGGTCCTGGATCTCGCGCCCGTTGAGTCGCACGATGCCCGCATCGGGACCGAACAGGCCCGAGATCAGATTGAACAGCGTGGTCTTGCCCGCGCCGTTCGGACCGATCAGGGCATGGATCTCTCCCGCCCTGATCGCGAGGGTCGCGTCCGACACGGCTTGGAAACCGCCGAAGCGCTTCGAGACAGCATCGACCTCCAGCACGGTTCCCCGCTGCCCCTGCGCGTGTAGGAATGCAGGTAGCGGCAGATCCTCATAGATCTTGCGCTTGCTCATCGCCGCCGCTTCCTCCGGCACCGGGCGCCAGCGCCGCCGCAGCCTATCCCAGATGCCGACCAGGCCACCGGGCGAGTACAGCACGAAGCCGACGAAGACGAGGCCGAACCAGAGGAGCCAGTTCGAGGTCCAGATCGAGAAGAGCTCGCGGAAGAGGATATAGAAAAGGACGCCCAGGGTCGGACCCAGCAGGTTGCGCATGCCGCCGATTACGACCATCGCCAGCAGCTCGCCGGAAAACACGACCGAGGTGGCCTCCGCCGAGACGAGGTAGATCTGGAATCCCAGCAGCGCACCGGCGAGTCCCGTCACCACCGCCGAGAGGACGAAGGCCGCTAGCTTATACCGATCGACCGGGTATCCCTGGAACGTCGCCCGCAGCTGGTTCTCGCGGATCGCCACCAGCACGTGTCCAAACGGCGAGCGCAGCACGCGCAGCAGGACGTAGAGCACGCCGAACCCGATCACGGCGACCATGCCGTAGTAGATGAGCGCGTCGTCGAGGTTGACCGGCCCGAGATAGCCGCGCTTCAGATCGCCGAGGCCATCCTCGCCGCCGGTCACCGCGGTCCAGCGGAAGGCGATCGTGTAGGTAAGGGCGGCCAGCGCTAGCGTCAGTAGCGAGAAGTAGACGCCGCGCCGCCGCAGAATGAGCATTCCGACGACGGTGGAGAGAGCGGCGACCGAGAGCATCGACAACAGGATCGGTACGACGATTTGGCCGTCGAACCAATGCTTCTGGGCGAGTGCGGCCGCATAGGCACCGATGCCGAACCACGCGCCGTGGCCGAAGGAAACGAGTCCTGTGTATCCCACGAGCAGGTTGAGCCCCATCGTCGCGACGGCGAGGATGACCACCAGAGAGGCCGTGTTCACCGTCAGGCCGAGCACCCGCATGGCAAGCGGCAGAGCGACGAGCGTGGTCGCCACGATCCACAGCGTCCGATATTTCGACCGTGGCCGAGTGGTCTTCATTCGAATTTCTCGATACGCTCGCCGAGGAGGCCGCGGGGTCGGAACAGCAGGATCAGGAACATCAGCACGTAGATCGACGCCTCGCCGGCCGCCGGCAGGAAATGGATGGTGACGCCGCGCACCACGCCCACCAGCAGCGCGGCGATCACTACGCCCCAGAAGCTGCCTAACCCGCCGATCACCACCACGACGAAGGCAACGGTCATGATCTCTGCACCCATCGCCGGATGGACGATCGTGATGGGCGCAAAGAACGCGCCGCCCATTGCCGCCATGCCGACGCCGAGCATGACGATGGCGGTCATGTACGGCTGCAGCCGGATCCCTAGCGCCGCGACCATGTCGGGCCGCTGTATGCCGGCGCGCACCACTCGGCCGAAGGAAGTCTTGTGCAGGAGCAACCAGACGCCGACGAGCACCGCGGCAACTACGGCGAGCAGCAGTAGCCGATAGCGCGAGAAGAGGAAATCGCCGACGATGACTGAGCCCTTGAGGCTGGTCGGCATCGAGGCCGACAAGGGCGCCGCGCCCCACAGCATGCGGATCAGCTGCTCAGCGATCATCGCGAGACCGAAGGTCACCAGGAGGCTGAGGATCGGATCGGCCGTATAGAAGCGGCGCAACAGAAACCGCTCGAACAGAATTCCGAGCATGGCGACGGCGACCGGCGAGATGATGACCGCCGGGACGAAGCCCAGATGTTTCGTGATCTCGACCGACGCATAGGCGCCGAACGCATAGAACGCGCCATGCGCGAGGTTGACGATGCCGCCAACGCTGAAGATCAACGACAGACCCAGTGCGATGAGCAGGTAGTAGCCTCCGAGCACGAGGCCATTCACGACCTGCTCCAGCAGGAACATGAGCTCTATCTCAATCCAGTGGGATTTGGGCCCCAGAGCGGCGCCCGAGTCCGGAATCCACCTACAGAGCGCAGGTGTTCTGCTCTCGCGTCGTGGCCAGCACCTCCAGCGATTCGCTCGGTCCGGGAACCGCCGCGCCCAACGCCAGGAAATCCCACTTATCCTTGGCCTGGCCCTTGGGCTTGACAGTGAACGGATAGGCCTCCTGCATCAGTTGATGGTCCCACGACCGGAACCAGCCTTTCCGGGCCTTCAGGATGTCGAACTCCGTGCCCGTCTCGAAATAGGCGATCAACTTTTCCGTATCGGTCGATTTCGTTTCGTTCATGGCCTGGGCCATCATCTTGAGCGAAACGTATTCGATCCACGCATGGTTCTCCGGCGGCTTGCCATGCTTCTTGATGAAGGCGGCGACGAACGCCTTGGAGCCCGAGGTATCGAGATCGTGATGCCAGACCGTGGGCCAGGTCCCGCTTAAATTCGCTTCTCCCGCCGCCCAGGCATCCGCCGTATTGAGATTGAAGCCGACGACGGGATAGGGAAGACCGAACTCGGCATATTGCTTGATCAGGTTGGTGACTTGATTGCCGGCCAGGTTGGAACAGACCACATCGGGCTTGGCCTGGCGAATCTTCAGCAGATAGGGGCTGAAGTCAGTGACGTCGGTCGCGACCAGCTCGTCGCCGATGAGGTTGCCCCGATTGGCGGCGAAAAAAGCCTTGGCCGCGCCACGCAGATCGTGGCCGAAAATATAGTCGGCCGTCAGAGTGAAGAACTTCTTGCCCTGCACCATGTCGTCGCGCAGCAGCGCCTTCCCAACGGCGTTGACCATCACGGTGCTGGGGATGTCGACGCTGAACATGTACCGGTTGCAGTTCTTGCCGCGCAGAGCGTCGGAGCGGGCGCCGATACTCATGAACAGGCGCTTGTTGCGCGCCGCCACCTGGGAGATGCTCAGCGCGGAGGCCGAGTTGATCTCGCCCATCAGCACCACCGTGTCGTCACGCTCGAGCATCCGCTGCGCCTTGGTCGCCGCCGTCGCTGGATTGACCGAGTCTTCCGACATCACCTCCAGCTGGCGGCCCATGACGCCGCCGGCCTCGTTGATTTCCGCCTCGGCAATCTTGATGCCCAGCACGGCGTACTCGCCCAGTGCGCCGAGAAAGCCGGTCATCGGCGTCAGATGGCCAATCTTGATCTTGTCCGACTGGCCGCGAACGATCGTCGGAAATCCGATTGCATAGGAGCCCGCAATCGCGGCGCCGGCCTTCAAAATGCCTCGGCGGTTGCTGCAGGTCATCGCTGGTCTCCTCCCCGGCGGGGCGCATGACGCGCTCGCGCTCAAATTCCGGCATATGCTAGAATATGAGATACGATTTTATAGTGTTGGACGATCTTTTCGAAGAGACGCCCGGCTGTCAACGCAAAATCCGCGGCTGATTCAGTCCGACGGTGATGTTGTGAGCGATGCGGCGCCCTTTGCGCCGAATTCGGCGGACAGACGATCGGCCGCCGCCTGCACGATTTTCGCTCGGCTTTGCAGGGCCTGGATGGAAAGGCGCCAGATCGGGCCGGAGATACCGAGCGCACCGATAATTTGACCGGTAAAGTCCCGCACCGGGACCGCCACGCAGCGGACTTCGTGATTGAATTCGCCATCGTCGAACGCGATGCCGCTGCGCCTTACCTCATCAAGCTCGCGCAGCAGCACCGAAATTTCGGTGATCGACTTCTCCGTCGACGGTGTCAGTTCGACGCGCTCAAGGAACCGCTTCAGCTGATCCTGGCGCAGCGAGGCGAGGATCACCTTACCGAGCGCCGTGCTGTGGGCCGGCCGGACGACGCCGACGCGGTCGGTCAGCTGGAATGCCCCGGGACCGCTGGTGCGCGCGATCACGACTACCGCATCGCCCATCCGCACCGCAAAATGGCTACTTTCGCCGGTTTCCCGCGACAGGTCCTCAAGGACAGGCGTCGCGACGTTCACCATCTCGATCTCGTCGAGCGAACTTGCGGCAAGCGCGAAGAGCGGCCGGCCGACGCGGTAGCGCTTGGAGTCCTTTTCCTGGCGGATATAGCCAAGTGACACCATCGTCTTCGCGAGATGGAACGTGGTGGAATTGTGCAAGCCAACCTGCTTGCTCAGATCCGCCAGTCCAATTCCTTCCCGGTGTCGCGCAACCTCCTCCAGGATCGCGAAGGCGCGGCCGAGTGACTGCACGCCGACGCGCTGCCGGTCCTCGGCGTCATCATCGATATCGGCCCGCGAAGCTTCCTTCAGCCGGGCAATCCCGGCATTGGCTGATACGGCGGGCTTCTCAGTCGTCTTCGTCGTGGTTCTTGCTCTCACCCTCTAGTCTCCGTACGGCGGGGCCGCTTTGTCGAGACCGCATGATTGGTCGCCACGGCACCTTCGTACAACCCCAAGGCTGATAGGCGGACTCAAAGCTTGCGCAGCACCATGTGCCCCGTCCGCCATCCTGGCCGATCGACCGCAATAGGATAGCACTCGTCATTCCAGAATGCCAAATCACCATTCACAATACTGAATAACGATTGACTCCCCTACCCCTTTCACGGTGGGATTCCCAACCGTCATGGATCAGTTCGACCCCATAACCGAGGCTCACAAGTAATCATGAGCGCAGGATTGCCCCCCTCAGCGGATGTGATTGTCGTTGGCGCCGGCAATGCGGCGTTTTGCGCCGCCTTGGCAGCGGCGGAGCATGGCGCATCGGTGCTCGTGCTGGAGCGCGCGCCGGAAGAGGAAGCCGGCGGCAACAGCCGGTTCACCGCGGGAGCGTTCCGCTGCGTCTATAACGGGGTCGATGATTTGCGCGCGCTGATGCCGGATCTCACCGACGAGGAGGTCGCGAAAACCGATTTCGGCACTTACACCGAGGAGAAGTTCTTCGACGATATGGGCCGCGTCACCGAGTACCGCACCGATCCCGATTTGTGCGAGATGCTGGTCACGCGCAGCAAGGCGACGATGCTGTGGCTGCACCAGAAGGGCGTTCGTTTTGCTCCGATCTGGGGCCGTCAAGCCTATAAAGTCGGCGGCAAGTTCAAGTTCTGGGGCGGCCTCACGGTGGAGGCCTGGGGTGGCGGGCCGGGGCTCGTGGACTCGCTGACCACGATCGCGCGCAAGAACAGCATCGCCATCGCTTACGGGGCGCGCGCAATGTCGCTGATCGCCGACGACGACGGCGTCAAGGGCGTGCACGTCAAGCAGGCGGGCAAGACGGTGGAGATGAGGGCCAAATGCGTAGTCCTCGCGGCAGGCGGCTTCCAAGCCAATGCCGAGATGCGCACGCGGTATCTCGGCCCTGGCTGGGAGCTCGCCAAGATTCGCGGCACGCGCTTCAACACCGGCGATGGCATCCGCATGGCGCTTGATATCGGCGCGATGCCAACCGGCAACTGGTCGGGCGGGCACGCCGTAGGCTGGGACCGCAACGCGCCCGAGTTTGGCGACCTCTCGGTTGGCGACAACTTCCAGAAGCACTCCTATCCCTGGGGCATCATGATCAATGCCAACGGAGAGCGCTTCGTCGACGAGGGCGCGGATTTCCGCAACTACACCTATGCGAAATACGGCCGCGTCATCTTGATGCAGCCCGGGCAGTTCGCTTGGCAGATATTCGACGCAAAGATCATTCCGATGCTGCGCGATGAATACCGCATCAAGCGGGTGACCAAAGTGCGCGCCGAAACGCTTGAGGAGCTGGTCCAAAAGCTCGAGGACGTCGATGCCACCAAGGCTTTGGAAACCATCAGGGCCTACAACAAGGCGGTCATGAGCGAGGTGCCGTTCGATCCCAACGTGAAGGATGGTCGCGGCACGATGGGTCTTGCGGTCCCGAAATCCAACTGGGCAAACACGATCGAACAGCCGCCGTTCGAGGCCTACGCCGTGACCTGCGGGCTCACCTTCACTTTCGGGGGGCTCAAGATCGATACGTACGCCCGGGTCATCGACACTGACGGGGCTGTGATCCCGGGCCTCTACGCCGCGGGGGAGCTGGTCGGCGGTCTCTTCTATTTCAACTATCCGGGCGGCACCGGACTCATGAACGGCGCCGTCTTCGGCAAGATCGCCGGAACATCGGCCGGACAACGCGCCGTGCAATCGCCTTGAGACCTGAGGCCGTCTGCGACGTCGTCGTCGTCGGTGGCGGCGGAAGCGGGCTTGCTGCCGCGATCGAAGCGCGCGCACTTGGCCGCGACGTCGTGCTCCTCGAGAAGAACCAGCAGCTCGGCGGCTCGACCGCATGGTCAATCGGCTCTGTAAGCGCGAGCGCCACGCCGCACCAGTTGCGCCAGGGCATCAAGGATCGGCCCGAGGACCATTGGCGCGACATGGCGGACTTCAATGGCGATCTTGATTCGCGCGATAATGCGAATCTGCGCCGCGTGCTCGCCGACGCGATGCCGGAGACATTCCGCTGGCTGCTGGCGCATGGCGTGCGCTTCTACGGCCCGATGCCGGAGCCGCCGCACAAGAAGCCGCGGATGCACAATGTCCTGCCCAATTCGCGCTCTTTCATCACGCATCTCGAAAAGGCCGCGCGGCGCGCCGGCATCGACATCCGCTGCGGCGCGCGCGCGACGTCGCTCGTCCTCGAGAATGGCCGCGTGGTCGCGATCGATTGCGGGCTGACGGACGGCGCGCGTCGCTTTTGCGCGCGCGGCGGCATCGTGCTCGCGACCGGCGACTTCACCAGCGACCCGGAGCTGAAGAGCCGCTTCATGGGACCCCAGGAAGCCAAGATCGATGGCGTCAACGTGACGGCGACCGGCGACGGGCAGAAACTAGCTTTGTCAATCGGCGCGCGCATCATCAACGGCGATCTTGCGCTCGGACCGGAATTGCGTTTCGTGCCGCCTCAGCGGCGCAGCATCCTGCTGAGCTTGCCGCCGTGGTGCGCGCTTGCCAACTTCATGGCGTGGTCGCTCGATCACATGCCGAGTGCACTGCTGAGGCCCTTCGTGATGAGCTTCGTCACGACGGCGCTCGCGCCCTCGCCTGATCTCTTGGCGGGAGGCGCAATCCTGATCAACCGCCGGGGCGAGCGCTTTACCGAAGAACTCGACAAGCCCGCCTATGCGGTGCCGGACCAGCCCGACGAGATCGCCTATATTATGCTCGACAAGCGCATGGCGGCACTATTCTCCGGCTGGCCGCATTTCATCTCGACAGCTCCCGGCGTCGCCTATGCCTATGTCGACGACTACCGGCGCAACCGCCCGGACATTTTTACCGAAGCTTCGACGCTCGACGGGCTGGCAGGAAAGCTCCGCGTGCCGGCGGCCGCGCTCGTCGAGACGGTGCGCGTGCACAATGCCGGTGCGGGAAACCGGCCACCGCTCGGCGAAGGGCCCTATTTGGCGCTCGGGCCGGTCCGGGCCGTGTTCGTCCACGCGGAAGGCGGGCTCGCGGTCGACCATGAGCATCGCGTGCTGGACGCGCGCGACGAGCCGATCGCTGGACTTTACGCGGCCGGTTCGACCGGACAGGGCGGCCTTCTCCTCAAGGGGCACGGCCACCATCTGGCATGGGCTTTCGCTTCCGGGCGCCGTGCAGGCCGCAACGCGGCGCTCGCCTGCGCGAGCGCCGACACGATGAGCTGAGCTACGTCACGTCATCGCTGACGGGTGACGTGACGACGAGGAAGACGAGATCGACCATGCCGGTGTTCGCGATCGAGTGGTCGATTCCCGGCGGCAGGAAAATGTAATCGTGCCTGCGCACGACATGTTTCTCGCCATCGATCTCCATAAGGCCCTCGCCTTCGAGCACGTGATAGATCTGCTCCTGCACTTTGTGCCGGTGCAGCTTCACGTAGGCCATCGGCTGATACATCGAGATGCGATAGTCGAAGTGCTGCGCGCCCGCGGTCTCTGGCATTACCAGCGGCTTCGACAGCGCGCCGCCGAAATGGTCCGGAAACTGGCGCCACGGCACCTCGGCGATGTTGCGGATAAACCATTTGCGTTCGGTTGCCATGTGCTACCTCCCCGGCAACGGATCGCTCGGAACCCAGGGCTTGCCGAACACCGGTTCGTTATAAGGAGTTGGCGGAAGCTGCCATGCGCCGGTAGTCGGCGGACGGACATTCGCGTCCACGTGCACGTCGAGCAGGAACGGCTTGTTCGCCTTGACTGCGTGCTCCAGCGCCCCTTTGAAGTCCTGCGACTTCGTCACAGTGATGCCGTCGACGCCGCTCGCCCGCGCCCAGGCGGCGAAGTCGGGATTGTAAGGCGTCTGGTTGGCGCCCTCATAGAAGGCGGTGCCGAGCTCGCGCCCGCCGAACATGCCGTACTGGATATCGCGGATCGAGGCCCAGGCGAAATTGTTCCAGATCACCCACACGACAGGGATGTTGTACTCGACCGCGGTACACAGCACATGCGGCACCATGGTGAAGCAGCCATCGCCCGCGATGGCGATCACCGGACGATCGGGCGCCGCGAGCTTCGCGCCGAGTGCACCGGCCGCGCCGAACCCCATGCCGGAGAAGCCCCACGAGTTCAGCATCGTCTGTGGGCGGCGCGCCTTCCAGAACTGCATGTACCAATTGTGGTTGACGCCGACATCGCAGGCGAGGATCGCGTCGTCCGGCAGCACCGCCTGACAATCCGCCACCACGCGCTCCGGCCGGATCGGCGTCGCGTGGATATCGAAATTTGGCCGCGTGAAAGCCTCCCACTCCTGTTGCCATCCTTTGATGTCCGCGTGCCACGGCTTCATGGCGCCGTCGGCGCGCGGTTTGCGGTGCTCGAGCTCGCTGAGCAGCTGACGCAGGAAGGTGCGCGCGTCTGCCAGGATGCCGATGTCCGGCGGATAGTTGCGGCCGAGCTCTTCCGGATCGACATCCACATGGATCAGCTTGGCGTGCGGGAAGTTCCACGAATAGCCGGGCAGCCACGAGGAGGCCGAGCGGTCATCGAAGCGCGCGCCAACTGCAATCACGACGTCGGCGTGACGGCCGGCCTGATTGGCCGGGAACGCGCCGTTGCGGCCGATGAAGCCGAGCGAGAGCGGGTCGGTCATGTCGATGCAGCCGAACCCGTTCGGCGAGGAGATCACGGGGATGCCGAGCTTGCGCACCAGCGCGCTCAGCTCGGCACTCGCCTCCGCGAGCGTAACGCCGTGGCCGACGAAGAAGACCGGGCGCTTCGCCTGGAAGATCATGTCGAGCGCCGCGGAAAGCTCGTCCGGCGATGCGCCGCTGCGCTGCGCGCCGAGCGGCGGCGACGGCGGCGGCACGTCGACATCGTCCTCCTCCTGGAAGACGTTGAACGGAACATCGACATTCACCGGGCCGGGTCGGCCCGACAGCATCGCGGTCGTCGCTTGCCGCAAGGCAAGCGGCAGCATGTCGACGCGCGTCGGCTGGAAGCTGCGCTTCACCACCGGCCGGATCACGTTGACGAAATCCGCCTGATAATGGCGGTTGATCTCCTGGAACGGGCTGCGATTGAACTGTTGCGTCGGCACGTTCGCGGTGATCGCAAGCAGCGCCGAGGAATCCGATAACGCGACCGCGAGCGGCATCACGATGTTGGCGGAGCCGGGACCGCAAGAGGTGAGCGTCGCGACCGCCTCGTGCCGGACGCGGAAGTAGGCATCCGCCATATGCCCCGCAACCTGCTCGTGGCGCGGCGAGACCAGCTTCACCTTATCGCGCGCTTGATAGAGCGAGTCGAGCATGCCGACATTGCCATGCCCGCAAATGCCGAAGACATACGGAATCTTGTTTCTGATCAGATGTTCCGTGATCAGGTCGGCGCCCTTCATCCGCGTCATGGTTTCACGTCCATTGTGACCGCGCGCCCTATGCCGCAGAGTAGATACCACAATATCGTCTGACGTACAGCATTATGAGAGAGATACTCGGTCGAGCGCCGAGGCGGCGACGGTGGGATGGCTTCACCGCCGAAGCGCGGTTGCCGCCAGAATCGGCTGGATGCTGGCGGTTTCCCGAGATTTTCTGGGTAAATTCGACGCGGCGACGCGGCGTCTTCGACTTGATGGAGGAGGCAGTCCACTGCGAACCGTTCTCTGTCCCGGATTCCCTGGTATCAGGGAAAATTACGGGGAATCTTTCCTCCGAATTGAGCTCCTGGCTGACAAGAAACCGAGAAAATCGTTTTGTTTTCCGACATTTGCGACTGCTGCTTCGGTCACGCGGGCTCAAATCGGAGCGGAGAATTTAAAATTCGGAATCAGGGAAGCGATTCGCCCGGAGCAGGGAAAGAGCAGGTGGAGCGGAAATCGGCTGCGACGGATGATGCCCCAGACCCATGCCCCGAGCGGGAATGACAAGCGTCGCATCCCTTACCTTCACGTTGGGAGCGATGTTCCTTTGTCCGATCTCGGGTGAAGAGCTGTAGCTTCACCGGGGTGTCCTCTCTTCTCTGTTTGACCCGAATCGGACAAACGAACCACCCTGGTCCGTCCGAACGCACCAGTGCTATTGCTTGCCCGTACCAACCGCTACTTGCCCCTCTGGCACGCCTGCCAAGCTTAGGCCCTCGTAGATGCGCTCGCGCTGGGCAAGGAAGGTTGGGTTTTCACTGCGCGGCTCGTTGCGAAATCTGGCGACGGTAAAGTTCGGGTCGAGCCGGAGGCCGGCGTCCCGCGCCTCCCGCGCCTCCGCAGCGCGGCCGCTCAGCGCCAAGGCCGCCGCCAGGAAGAACTGGGTCAGGGCGACGTTCGGATTGATTTCGACCGATTTACGCAACCGGTCCAGGGCTGATTCGAGCCGGCCGAGGAATAGGTCGGCGATCCCGAGCAGGCTGTACCAGCGATCCAGCCCGGGATCGCGCGGGCTCAGCCGGATCGCGTTTGCGAGATCGGCTTCTGCCTCTTCCGCGCGCCCGAGCAGCACCTTCATGAAGCCGGCGTCGGCATGGGCCCAGGCCAGATTGCGATCCAGCGTGATAGCGAACTCGAGCTCGCGCAGGGACCGTTCCGTCGCGCCCGAGACATGCAGGACATTGGCGCGGACGAAATGGGCTAAGGCGTTGCCCGGAGCAAGCGTCAGCGCCTTGGTGATGGCCGTCTCGGCGATACGCAGCTGTTCGTCCCGGTTGGTCGAGGCGAAGGTGCGAACGTCGTTGACATGGTAGGAGGCGAGACCGACCAACGCCTCGACATTGCGATCGTCGAGCCTGAGCGCCGCGTCGAACAGGTCACACGCCTCGCGGGCGCGGTGCAGCGACAAGGGCTGGTTGAGGATTGCCCAGCCGCGCATGGCCAGGTCCACGGCATCCATGTTGTTCGGCCGCTCGCGCTCCGCCCGGCGGCCTTCCGCGGCAATGAGCTCGATGCCCACGGTGCGGGCGAGGCGCGTGGTGATCTCGTCCTGCATGTCGAAGATGTCGGCGCGCGGCTTGTCGAAACGCTCGGCCCAGAGGTGCGCGCCGGTTTCCGTGTCGATGAGCTGCGCGTTGACGCGGATGCGGTCGCCGCCGCCCTGCACGCTGCCTTCCATCACGTAGCGCACACCGAGCTCGCGGCCGATTGCGCGCGCGTCCACTGGCTTGCTCTTGAAGGTGAAGGCGGTGTTGCGCGCGATGACGAAAGCGCCGGGAATGCGCGACAGGTCGGTTGTGAGGCTTTCGGTGACACCGTCGACGAAATAGTCCTGCCCGCTGTTGCCGCCGAGGTTGACGAAGGGCAGGACGACGATGGAGAGCCGCGGCGCGACGGCCGTGTGCGGCGCCGCCGCTGCAGGGTGCGCGGGTGAAAGCGCATAGATCCGCACCGGCTCGGCGATGTTCTTCAGGTGCTGCTCACCGCGATCTTGCGCGGCGATATCAATTTTGCCGCGCACCTGTTCATAGGCCGCGCTAGACAGGCAAATACCACCAGGCTCGGCGATCCCCTCCAATCGCGCCGCCACATTGACGCCCTCGCCCATGAGGTCGCCATCGTCCTCCACGACCACGTCGCCGAGATTGATGCCGACGCGAAACTCGATGCGCTTGTCCGGCGCCAGACCAGCATTGCTGTCAGCCATAGCCCGCTGCATTTCGATCGCCGAACGCACCGCATCCACAACCGAGGCGAACTCGACTAGGAGGCCATCCCCGGTCGTCTTGACGATGCGCCCGCGATGGGCGGCGATTACGGGATCGATCAGGTCCTTGCGGATGGCCCGCAGGCGGTCGAGCGTACCTTCCTCGTCAGCACCCACAAGCCGACTGTAGCCGGCTGCATCGGCGGCGAAGATCGTCGTCAGCCGTCGGTTTGGCCGCTCGATCGCCAAGGCTTCCTCCTAGATTGGTCGAGACCAGTCTACGCCTTTAGCTGCGAGGGCCAAGGGATGACGAAGATGTGGTGGCGGGGTCGACCGATGTCTGATCCTGGCACCGAACCGAGAAGCCCAATCGGCCAGGTGCTTTCCGGTCCCGGTGGTAGAGCTGAAATCGCTTTGTCCGGGCTCGTTGGTGCAGATTGACCTTAAAGCCGGCGTCCTGCCGATGCTGCCCGCGGATGGGCGAAGGGTCTTGGCCTGTGTCAAAAACATTCTGCGGTCATGGCGTCCGCCGCATAACCACGCCTGGCCAATGCACACCGGTCGCCGCCCCGGTGGCAACCGTGACTCCCTTATCCATCCTGACGAGATCCGTCAGTGGCGGGACACGCGGCTTGACCCTGACGTCCTGAGCGCGTCGTCGCGGCGCAGATATGCCAAGCCGTCTACTTGGCTCGGCATATCTGCGCCGAAGACGCGGCATCGACGACCGTCGGCCAGTGACCACGGTGCGCGCCGGCTCGCGCATTCGCTCGTCCGCTCGCATCTCAACGAGTGCCCTCATTAGACACCTGCCGGGACGCCCGCCTTGCGCCTTCGCGACGAAGGTCCGACAACCCCCTTAACGAAGAGGACATTGAGTCGTGAGCCCGCTAAATTTAGGCGCGAGCAGCGCCGGGGGGACCATCCGTTTGCCTTCGGCTGCTTCACCGCTTAAGAGCGCTTTAGACGGATTAGTCTACCGGAGGTCGGATGGGGAACGAGCCAACCGTATTTGTTAATGGCGCCTTCCGCTCTGAAGCGGAGGCGCGGCCTTCGGTTTTTGACCTCGGCTTCCAGTTCGGAGACGGCATTTACGAGGTTGTCTCGGCTTGGCGCGGCACTTTCTTCAAGCTCGATGCCCACATCCGTCGGCTACTGGACGGGCTCCGCGCGGCGCGGCTGGAAGCCGGGCTCGACGCGGCTGAATGGCGCGCCGCCATTATGGAAACGGCGCGCCGCAACGGTTTGCGGGATGCCGCTGTCAAGGTGATCGTCACGCGTGGCGTGCTGCCGCGCGGGTCCACCGACCTCCGGCAGGCGCACCCCAACATCTTCATCATCGCCACGCCATACGGCTTCATCGGCTCAGAAGAGCAGCGCCGAAGCGGCATTCGGCTGCAGATCGGCCACCAGCGCGGCATGGCAGCCGACGCGCTCGATCCGCGTTACAAGCACATCTCGCGATTGCAGTACCAGCTCTCGCGGCTGGAGGCGCTCGAAGCGGGATACGACGACGTCGTCTGGTTGAGCCCACAGGGGCAGGTCGAAGAAGCGCCGCGCTCGAACCTATTCATCGTCAAATCGGGCGTATTGCTTACGCCAGCACAGGGCGTCCTCCACGGCATTACCCGCGAGACGTTTGCGGAACTGGCGCAAGAGCTGGCGATCCCGTTCGAGCCGGCAGTACTTACGGCCTATGACCTCTTCACGGCCGATGAGGTTTTCACCTGCAGCACCTCGGGCGGCGCGCTTCCCGTCCGCGAAGTCTCTGGACGGAAAATCCCCGGCCCCGTCCCGGGCCCCATCACGCACCGTCTCGATGAGGCCTATTGGGCGATGCGCGAATCCGGCCGTCACGGGGACCCGATGTAATTGTCAGCGCACGAGCGACGGAGCGGTGCTTGCAATCTGCGGGGCGAAGATCGGCAGCGCGGCGATTGACGGCGCCCCAGTCAGCGACGGTAACCGCCGGGATTGGCCTCTGCTTCGATCGAGCGGCGCACGTCGTCCTGCAGATTGCGTAGATGCGCGAGCATGGCTGCCGTGGCGCCGCGGACATCGCGGTGCCCGACCGCGTCCAAGATCGCCAAATGCTCCTCGTCGATCTCAGCCTTGCGATGAAGTTCGCTGGAAATCCGGAACAGACGCGCGACGACCCGCATCTGCGTGATCGCCCGGGCCAGCGTTTCCTGGTTCGCCGCTTTGGCGAAGAATGTGTGAAAGCGGTTGTCGTACTGCCAGTGCGCCATATCGTCGTCATCGGTTTGCGGCAGGGCGTAAAGATCCCGGCGCAAGGCGGCGATGTCCTTCTCGCTCAGGAGCGGGACCGCCTTTTCGACGGCGTGACATTCGAGCAGCTCGCGCAACTGCATGCACTCGAAGAACTCGCGCGTTGATACGGCGCGGACCCGGTAGGCTCGCTCGTTCGTCCGCTCGAGGAGCCCCTCCCCGACCAGCCGCACGAGCGCCTCGCGCATCGGCGTGCGCGACACCTGCAGCCGTTCGGCCAGCCGCCCCTCGGGTACCGCGGTGCCGCCCGGTATCTGCCGGCTAAGGATGAGCTCGCGCAAGTGCTCGTAGGTCTGGTCGCCCAGATTGGCCGACTTGGCGAACAGCGGCTCGATGACGGGAGACGGCTTCACCAGAGGGCTCATGATGGCTCCCTCAGTAGGCCTCGGCAATGCTGATTGCCTGGTAAGCGCGGCCAAAGCGATGCTCGATGCGCCGTTGGATCACGTCCCAGACCGACGTCATCAAAAGGTAGTAGAGCGCCGCGACTGTAAAGAGCTCGAGCACGAGAAACTTCTCCTGGATCAGGATCTGGGTGCTGCGCAATAGCTCTTCCATCGAAATGACCGAGGTGACCGAGGTCGTCTTCAGCAAGCCGTTGACGCTGTTGCCGAGCGCAGGGATGACGATGCGCACGGCCTGCGGCAGCACGACATAGACCATCACTTGCGCCGAGGTGAGGCCGAGCGCGCGGCCGGCATTGCCCTGCCCGGCCGAGACGCCGAGGATGCCGCCGCGGATGATCTCGGCAAGATAGGCCGCCTCGTTCAGCACCAGGCCGATGAGTGCCGATTCGACGACCGACAGCTTGACGCCGAGCTGCGGCAGGCCGGTATAGATGATGATGAGCTGGACCAGCAGCGGGGTGCCGCGAAACACCCAAATATAGCCCTGCGCCAGCAGCGACATCCAGCGATAGGGCGACAGGCGCAGCAACGCCAGCAGGCAGCCGACGACGAGGCCGCCGGCAATGGCGGCCAGGGTGAGCCAGAGTGTGGTGACGGCACCTTTGAGCAGGTATCCGTTGAAGAGATACTCGCAGAAGCCGTCCCAGTGCCATCCCTTGCCCATGTGCCGTTGCCCTATTGATCAGTCATAGGCCGAGTGCTGCGACCCTTATATGCCGGGGCCCTTTATCGCGAACGGCTCGGTATTCGCCAGCAGGCCGTATTCGGCCATCAGCTGGCCGTAATAGCCGTCCTTCTGCATGTCGTTGAGCACCTTCACCACGGCGTCGCTCAGCGCCTTGCTCTTCATCGCCAGCGCCACAGGCGTCGCAAACAGGCCCGACACCGCGCGGTCGAAATCGCCGCGCTTGGCGTATTCGGCCGCCGTCGCATCGATGGCGACACTAGCCTCAGTCTGACCGGCGCGCAGCGCCTGATAGGCTGTGGCGAAATTGTCGAAGGTGCGGATCGTCATGGGTTTTAGGCCCTTGTCGGTCAGCGTCTTGTCGAGCTCCTTGATCTTGCGCTCCTCGAAGCCGCCGAGCTCGACACCGACGGTGCGGCCGGCGAGGTCTTCGGGTTTCGCGATCTTGAGCGGATTGCTCTTGGCCACCGAAATGCTGATTGCCTGCTGCTCGTACGGGACCATCTGCATCATCTTGGCCCGCTCCTCCGTCCAGAAGATGCCGGTATTGATGATGTCCCAGCGCCCGGCCTGGAGGCCTGGGATCATTGCCGAGAACTCGATGCGGATATATTCGGGCTTGAGGCAGAGCCGTTTGGCGATCTCGTTGCCGAGCGTGACGCGCATGCCCTTCAGCTCGCCCGCGGAATCGACGAACTGCATGGGCGGCAGGGTCGGGTTGGTCGACATCACCAGCGTGCCGGGCTTGACCAGCTCGGAATCTGCCACGGCTGGCTTGCAGCTCTGGGCAAAAGCCGGGAGCGCGAAGACCAACAAGGCGGCGGCCAGCACCGGCAGCAGCCGCGATCCGGCAGGAAATATCGTCGTTGTCGTCACGTCAGCTCTCCTCTGTTCGAATTTTGACTATTTTCACTTGCGCCCGTCCCGACGGCTCACGCCGCCGCGTTCGGCCTCGCGCCGAGAGAATCGGTCAAGCCAAGCGCCGCGAGATCAGCGCGCAGCGCGTCGACCTCCCGTTGCGGCAGGGGCAGCCGTGGCGCGCGCGGCGCACCGACCGGCAGCCCCATCATGGCCAGCCCCGCCTTCGAGGCGGAGACGTAGCGGTGCCCGCCGACCCAGCGCACGATCGGCAGCATCTTTTTGTAGAGCGCCAGCGCCGTCTCCTTTTCGCCGGCATCTGCTACCAGCTCGAACAACCTAGCGGAGTCGCGCGGCAGCAGATTGGAGCACACGGCGACCCAACCTTGCGCCCCGAGCCAGAACGATTCGTAGCCAAGGATGCCGGCGAACACCGTCATCCGATCGCCGCACAACTCGATGATGTCGCGCACCCGTGTCACCTCGAGCGTCGATTCCTTGATGTAGCGGACGTTGTCGATGCGGCTGAGACGCGCCACGATCGGCGGAGTCAGATCCACATTCGCCGTGGCGGGATTGTTGTAGATCATCACCGGCAGCGCGATCGCCTCGCCGATCCGTCGGTAGTGCTCGAACAGCTCATCCTCGGTCGGGCTGCTGTAGAAGGGCGGGATCACCATGATCCCGTCGGCGCCGAAGCGTTCCGCCTCCTTGGCGTACTCGACGGCATCGCGCGTCCATTCCGCGCCGGTGCCGATCAGCACCGGGACCCGGCCGGCGGCGGTCTCGACGCAGGCTTCGATCACCAATTGTCGCTCGTCGCGGGTTAGCGACAAGAACTCCCCGGTGCTGCCGAGCGGAACAAGGCCATGAATGCCCTGCTCGATTTGCCAGTTCACCAGGCGCTTCAGGGCAGCGACGTCGACCGCGCCACCGTCAGCGGTGAAGGGCGTGATCAGGACTGTGTAGGTGCCGCGCAGCGACGTCATCTCTCCACCTCGGCGCTTGCCTAAAATTTGACCGTGCCTTTATACTAATCGTATACGTCACGTATACGAACGTCCAGCGCAATATGATTTCCCAGATGCCGCCCGATCATGATGCTGTCTTGCCGATGCGCCTGCGCCATCCCGGCATTCGTCAGAGCGGCCAGCCGGTCGAGATTACATATGACGGAAAAATCCTGGCCGGAATCGCCGGCGAGACGGTGGCTGCGGCGTTGGCGGCGAACGGCATCGCGGCCTTCCGGCATACGAGGTCCGGCGGGCGGCGCGGTCTCTATTGCGGCATGGGAGCCTGCTACGACTGCTTGGTCACGGTAGACGGCAAGGCGAACCGGCGCGCTTGCCTCACCAACGTCGCCGCCGGGCAGCAGATCCGCTCGCTGCCGCCATCCGGGCGCAAGGACGACCCGCTCGCGCCGCTGACGCCCGCGCCAGCGACGACGGCACCGCGCGAAGAGATCGTCGATGTTCTGGTCGTCGGCGCCGGGCCGGCCGGTCTCGCCGCGGCGAGGGCGGCAGCCCGGCGCGGCGCCAGAACCGTCGTGCTCGACGAGCGGCCGGAGAGCGGTGGCCAATATTATAAGCTGCTGGGGCCATCCCATAGTGTCGCCGCGCCGATCGACCGGCAGTATCGCGACGGCTTGGCGCTGGTGGCATCCGCCAGGTCAGCCGGCGTGACGATCCTGCAGCAGGCGGCGGTCTGGGGCGCCTATCATGCGGAGGAAGTTGCGGCGGTCATCGACGGACGCGCCGTCGTCTATCGACCGCGACAGCTGATCCTCGCCCCTGGCGCCTACGAACGCCCGGCGCCCTTCACGGGCTGGACGCTGCCCGGCGTCATGACGACCGGTGCCGCGCAGACGCTGGCGCGCGCCTATCGGGTGGCGCCCGGCCGCCGTGTCGTCATTGCTGGCAACGGGCCGCTCAATCTTCAGCTCGCCGCCGAGCTGATCGAGAGCGGCGTCGACGTGGCGACCGTACTCGAAAGCGCACGGCGCCCGTCCCCTCGACAATGGCGCGCCTTGCTCACGGCTGCGCGCACGGCGCCCGACCTGATCGCCGATGGGCTGCGCTACCTGCGGCGCCTCAAGCGCGCGGGTGTTTCTGTCCTGTGGTCGCACGCCGTCGTGTCGGCAGGCGGCGACGGCCGGCTTGAGACCATCCGCTACGCCCCGCTCGACCGCGCCGGGCGATTGCAAACGGAGGCCGCGGTCACGCGCGAGGCCGATGCCCTGTGCCTCGGCTACGGCTTCATCCCTTCGACCGAAATCGCGCGCGCCGTCGGCTGCGCGCATAGGCTCATCGACCACCATCTCGGCTATCTTGCCACCGAAACCGCCGAGGACGGCGAGACGAGCCTGCCGGGCGTGTTTGTCGTCGGCGACGGGGCGGATCTCGGCGGTTCGCGTGTCGCGCTTGCCCGCGGCACCGTCGCCGGTGTTGCTGCCGCCGGCGCGCTCGGCTTCGCTGACACCGATGCGGCGGAGACGATGCGCGCGAAGCGGGATCTCGCCCGCGCAAAGTCCTTCCAAATCGCATTGTGGACCATCTACCGCGCGCCGCCCGTACGCCTCGACCAGGTCGCCGACGATGCGATGCTCTGCCGCTGCGAGGAAGTGAGCTTCGGCCGTATCCGCGCGGAAATCGCGCGCGGCAACGACACGCTGGGCGCGCTGAAGCGAAACACCCGCGTCGGCATGGGACGCTGCCAGGGCCGCTACTGTGCCGCGACGGCCGCACTGCTGCTCGAGGAGAGCACCGGCCGGCCGCGCACCGTGGAGCGCTATCTCGCGCCTCGCCTGCCGGCGAAGCCGATGCCCGCCGCCGCCTTCGCCTTCGAGAAGCCGGAATGGGGCGGTCATCAGCGCGCCATCACCCCCAATCTTGCGCGTCCCGTGGAGACCGATCCCCTGCCCGATCAAGAGGCGGCCATCCTCGTTATCGGCGGTGGAGTGGTTGGTGCCTGCCTCGCCTACTACCTGTCGCGCGAGGGCCAGGACGTCCTCGTCGTCGAGCGCGACGATGCCAACATGCAGGCATCCGGCGCGAATGCGGGCAGCCTACATGTCCAGCTCCTCTCCTTCGATTTCGGTGCCAAGGCCGAGGCCGGCGGCGGGCCGGCGGCGGCCACCTTGCCGCTGGGCCCCGTCTCAGTCGCGCTCTGGCAGGAGCTAGAGCAGGATTGCGGCGAGGATTTCGAGATCCGCGTCACCGGCGGCCTCATGGTTGCCGACAGCGTGGCCGGCATGGATTTCCTGCGCGCCAAGGCGGCGCTCGAGCGCCGCTTCGGCATCGAGAACGAGCTCATCGGCACCGCCGAACTGCGGCGCCTCGCGCCAGCGCTTTCCGAGCAGCTCATCGGCGCCGAGTTCGCCCCGCAGGAAGGAAAGATCAATCCGCTCCGTGCCACCTATGCCGTGCTCGAGAAGGCGCGGCGGCAGGGCGCGCGCTTCCTGCGCGGCACCAACGTCACTGCGATGCGCCGGGCCGGCAACAGCTGGGAGATCGAGACCTCGCGCTGCCGCATCCGCGCCGGCTCAATCGTCAATGCGAGCGGCCCGTGGGCGCGCGCGACGGGCAAGCTCGCGGGCATCGAGATCCCGGTCCACAGCGCGCCGCTCCAGATGATCGTGACCGAACCCGCGCCGCCGCTGATCGACCAGCTCGTCGCCCATGCTGATCGCCATCTCAGCCTCAAGCAGGCCGCAAGCGGCGGCCTGGTGATCGGCGGCGCCTGGACCGCCGCCTTCGACCAGGCCCGGCGCTTCAATACCGTGACCCGCGCCAGCATCGAGGGCAATCTCTGGGTCGCCAATCACGTCCTGCCGCAGATCAGCGGCCTTCATGTCGTCCGAGCGTGGGCGGGGATGAACGTCAACATCGACGGCGCGCCGATCATCGGTCCGGTCCCGGGCCTGCCCGGCTTCTTCAATACGGTGACCTCGAACGGCTACACGCTGGCGCCGGTGGCGGCGCGTCTCACCGCGGATCTCGTTCTGCGCGGCCAAACCGATATCGACGTTACGCCGTTTCTGATCGGCCGTTTTCCGTGAGCCGCCAAGTGAGCCCGATGATCGAGATCCACAATGTCAGCAAAACGTATGGGACTTTCCAGGTCCTGAAAGATTGCACGACCTCCGTATGTCAGGGTCAGGTGCTCGTCGTGTGCGGCCCGTCCGGGTCGGGAAAGTCGACGCTGATCAAATGCGTCAACGGCCTCGAGCCGTTCGAGCAAGGCAAGATCGAGGTGGACGGCATCAGTGTCGGCGATCCGCGCACTGACATGCCGAAGCTGCGCGCCCGCATCGGCATGGTGTTTCAGAATTTCGAGCTGTTCCCGCATCTGACGATTCTCAACAACCTGACGCTGGCGCAGCGCAAGGTGTTGGATCGCTCGAAGGCCGAGGCCGAGGTGAAATCGATCACGCTACTCGACCGCGTCGGACTCAAGACTCAGGCGGAAAAATATCCGAGCCAGCTATCGGGCGGCCAACAGCAGCGCGTCGCCATCGCGCGCGCGCTCGCGATGGATCCGATCGTCATGCTGTTCGACGAGCCGACGTCGGCGCTGGATCCGGAAATGATCAACGAGGTGCTCGATGTCATGGTCGAGCTGGCCCAGGACGGCATGACCATGCTCTGCGTCACCCATGAAATGGGCTTCGCCAGGAAGGTCGCCAACAAAGTGATCTTCATGGATCACGGCCGGATCATCGAAGATTGCCCGAGGGACGACTTTTTCGGCAGCCTGCGCTCCGAACGCGCGCAGCAATTTCTCGCCAAGATCCTGCACCACTGAAGTTGAATTCGGCTAGAGTCGCCGCTCCTGGTGGACAAGGAGCTCGAGCGGCCGACGCATTGCGCCGACGAGGGCGTATGCGGTTTTGTCACGACAACTTGAGCGAGGCGCAAAGCTGCGAAGCAACATCTGCGATTAGGCAGCCGCCATAGCGTGCCGCCATTGATCCATCGCTTCCGCTCGGAAGAGATGCAGAGTGCGTCGGGAGATCAGGTGGCGTTGAACATTGAAGGTATTGTGGACGGCGGCGTGGCTGGAGAGGAAACGCTGGGCTGAACCGGGTGATTCGAACCGCTGCAGCTTGCGCTCTCGCCGTCGCACCGGCTGGTGGGAATTCTCCGCCCGGTTGTTCGTCCGGTACTCGCCGACCGCCAGTTCCCGTGACAACGCCGCGGTGTGAATGAGTGGTGGTGGACGCAGTCTGGAGCGAACCGTTCTCTCGTTGGAATTCCCTGCTAACAGGGAAAGATACAGGGATTTGTTGATTCTGTGCCCCTAAGCAGGAAATCCACAGTCTAAAACGTTCGCCGCCACAGCGCCTTACGGGCAAATTCCCTAAGCAAAGGAACAGGGAATTATTTCGCTCTGATCAGGAAAGAAATTTGATGGATCAGGGAAATATCATGCCGCAGAGAGGGTCATCTTTCAGAGGCGCGCTGGGAGGCCCACAATGATGCCAATCCAGCTTGGGTTCAAAGCGGGAGAGGGATAGCACCTTTACAGAACAGTCGTGACTTGGCCGAGATATGGTCGAGTAGAGGCGCCGGTGCCGTCTTACGGTGCAGGAGATCGTGTCGATGAGCATCCTCACTGAACTTCCCGAGTCCCTTTACCTCGACCGGCATTTGACCTTCGCGACCGCCGGCACCGGCTTCAACCCCGATACTGCGCGCGCGATGGCGTGGGCGGCCCAGCTTGCGTACGAGACCAACGATCTCGACAAGATCCGACGGCTTTGTCACGACAACTTGAGCGAGGCGCAAAGCTGCGGAAGGAACATCTGCGGTTAGGCGGCCGCCGTGGCGTGCCGCCATTGATCCGTGGCTTCCGCTCTGAAGAGATGCAGAGTGCGTCGAGAGATCAGGTGGCGTTGAACATTGAATGTGTTGTAGACGGCGGCGTGGCTGGAGAGGAAGCGCTGGGCTGAACCGGGTGATTTGAACCGCTGGAGCTTGCGCTCTCGCCGTCGCACCGGCTGGTGGGAGTTCTCCGCCCGGTTGTTCATGCGCAGACCCTGCTCATGGATAGCG
>WNFC01001284.1_pt1 | contig 32727 bp, 33 predicted proteins | sample 5400541 | NCBI WGS metagenome assembly WNFC01 (sample SAMN13153342, study PRJNA577476) | soil metagenome | isolation source: 120 cm saprolite under Douglas fir tree site 2 hole 2 replicate 1 | place: USA:California | collected 2015-04-18
CACGAGATACGACAGAAAGCCGCGAAGATTGTGCATCGCATTCCGCGTCTTCACGACCGCCGGCCCGAACCCGAACCCGACGCTGTTCACGAACCACTCGTCGCACACCCTGCCCGCGTCGAAGCGGCGCGAGCGGGCGGTGACCAGCCGCGCCACCGCACGCACGGGATCGTGGCCATACACGCCGACCAACTTGGCGAAGTCATTCCCGGAACCGATCGGGACGACGCCGAGGGCGGCATCGGTCTCGGTGCACAGCAGGCCGTTCGCGACCTCATGGACGGTGCCATCGCCGCCGACCGCCACCACATGCTTCGCGCCCTGCCGCACTGCCTCCGCCGCCAGCTCCTGACCGTGGCCGGGGCCTTCGGTACGGACCACGTCCACCGCCCATCCCTGTGCCCGGAACGCGCGCGCGACGAGTGACTCGGTGCGTCGTGCGGCGCCTCGGCCCGCCACAGGATTGAGGATGACATGGGCATGAAGCACGCGGCAGACAAGATACAATCTCGTCTGCCGCGGAAGGACCTGCCGAGCTAGAAGCTGGAGTTATGTAGCGAGGTAGCGCTCTTCCCAATCGACGACGAATTCCACGCTACAGCGGCCACACAGCATACGGCCGGGCCGCCCATGCAGCGGAACGCGGTCTCGGCACGAGGGGCAGACGGCATAGTGCTCGCCGATCTCAAGCGAACGCGGAACGTTTAGCGGGCGCGGCACGACCGTCCATTTGCGAGGCGGCGAACTCGACATCTGCAGGAAGGCACGGACCACCGCGACGGGCGTCCCTTTCACATCGACTACGGCGGCGAGGCCCTGAGCCTTGATGAGCCGGTACCAGGCACCGCGCCGCAGGTTACAGTTCACATCCGCTTGTAGACGAGCCCACACCATCATTCACGCTCGGGCGTCGAGGGGACGACAAGAGTAACGTGGACAGACCGGATTGGAAGTGACCGATGTCACCCTAGGTTTTGGCGCCATTGCCTTCCTCCCAATTGATCTCGAACTCCTGGCGGCAGCGCGCACACTCGAGCGCGCGGGCAGTTTTCTTCGGCAGCGGAGCCCGCGCACGGCAGTTCGGACAGACGCCGTAGGTTCCCCGAAGATGGGGTGGCGCTTTGCGATTCTCCGCGGAGCCGTGCACGACACTCCAGCGTCTCGGAGGCAGCTGCTGGATCTCGAGCCAGGCGCGCAGCACACCGACTTTGCGGTGGTTGACTTCGATAACTGCCTGGAGATCATTGAGTTGGATGACGCGGTACCACGCACCGCGGCGCAGCTTGAGGGGGACATCAGCCTGCAGGCGGGCAAACAAGATCGCCATCACGGCTCCTGGTACGGGAGACGAGAATGGGCGCGGCACAATATAGTGATTCGCGCAAGCGGTGGCGGGAGCGTGTAGGAATCGAACCTACCGAGGCTCGTTGGAGCCCCAAACAGTTTTGAAGACTGGTCAGGCCACCAGACCCAATCCGCTCCCTCGACTGCCTCGCGCTACTGCGTAACGGCGATCACGTCGATCTCGACGCGTGCCCCCTTGGGAAGACCCGCGGCCTGCACGGTAGATCGTGCAGGTTTGTGCGCGCCGAAATGCTTCGCGTACACCTCATTCATTTGCGCGAAATCGGCCATGTCCGCCAGATACACGGTCGTCTTCACGACGCTCGCGAGCGTCGTTCCAGCCGCCGCCAGCACCGCCCGTAGATTCGCGATGACCTGCTCGGTCTGCTCCGCGGTCGTGCGGCCGACGAGATCGCCGCTCCGGGGATCGAGCGCGACCTGTCCGGCGGTAAACACGAGGCGGTCCAGCGCGATCGCCTGGCTGTAGGGGCCAATCGCTTTCGGGGCAGCGTCGGTAGCGATGATACGCATCAGAATAATCCCTCGATCGTGCCGTCAGGAAGGAGCCGAATCCGCTCGGCGGCGGGACTCTTGCCAAGTCCGGGCATCGTCAGGATGTCACCGGCCAGCGCGACGACAAAGCCGGCGCCGGCCGACGGGAGAATGTCGCGCACGTGCAGTGTGAATCCCGTGGGTGCACCCAACTGGATGGCATCGTCGGAGAACGAGTACTGGGTCTTTGCCATGCAGATCGGCGTCTCTCCAAGGCCCAGCTTCGGCAAAAGATCGAGCGCGCGCTCCGCGGCGGGTGCAAAAGCGACGCCGCCAGCCCCGTAGATCTCGCGCGCGATGGTCTGGATCTTCTCGGCAATCGGCCGGCGCTCATCGTACAGCGGCCGGAACGCGGCCTTGCCGGTCTTGAGGAGGCCGAGCAAGGATTCCGCGACGGCGAGGCCGCCTTCCCCGCCCTTTTCCCACACGTCACAGCGCACCACGTCGACACCTTCCGCCGCCCCAACCGCTCGGACCGCGTCGACCTCTTCGTCGGTGTCGGTGATGAATCGGTTGAGCGCGACCAGAGCGGGAACACCAAACTTCTGCACGTTGCGGATGTGGCGGCGCAGGTTTTCCGTACCCCGCTGCACCGCAGCGGGGTCGGCGGTTCCCAGGCGATCCTTCTTCACCCCGCCGTGCATCTTCAGCGCACGGACCGTCGCGACGATGACCGCGGCCTCCGGTTTCAGCCGCGCGAACCGGCACTTGATGTCGAAGAACTTCTCGGCGCCGAGGTCGGCACCGAAGCCCGCTTCTGTCAGCACGATGTCTGCCAGGGTGAGTCCGAGCTGCGTCGCCACGACCGAACTGCAGCCGTGCGCGATATTCCCAAAGGGGCCGCAGTGCACGAGCGCGGGACCCCCCTCGAGCGTCTGCACCAGATTGGGGTTGATCGCGTCCTTCAGCAGCAGCGTCATGGCACCGTGCGCCTTGAGATCGCTGGCGCGGGCGGCGGTCTTATCGCCTCGTAACCCTACGATGATGCGGGCCAGCCGCGACTCGAGATCCTCCAGCCCGGTCGCCAGGGCGAGAATCGCCATGATCTCCGACCCGGGAATGATGACGAAGCGCTCTTCCCGCATCGGCCCGCCGGACAGGCCGCCCAGCCCCACGATGATGTTACGGAGCGCCCGGTCGTTCATGTCGATCGTGCGCGGCCAGGTCACGCGGCGCACGTCGATGCCGAGGGCGTTGCCGTGATGGAGATGCGCGTCGAGCATCGCGGACAGCAGGTTGTGCGCGCTCGCGATCGCGTGGAAATCGCCGGTGAAATGCAGATTGATGTCTTCCATCGGCACGACCTGCGCATATCCGCCGCCGGCGGCGCCGCCCTTTACTCCAAAGACCGGACCGAGCGACGGCTCGCGCATCGCCAGGATGGCGTTCTTGCCGAGGCGTCGCAGCGCCTGGGTGACGCCCACGGTGACGGTGGATTTGCCTTCGCCGGCCGGCGTGGGAGTGATGCCGGTGACGAGCACGAGCCGTCCCTTGGCGGTGCGCTGCTGCAGCGCGCGCAACGAGATCTTCGCCTTGTACTTCCCGTACACCTCGAGCTCGTCGTCCGACAAGCCGAGCTCAGCCGCGACGTCGCGAATCGGCCGCAGCGTGGCAGCCTGCGCGATGGCGATGTCAGAGGGGACTTTGGTGGCCGTTGCTGTCACAGAGAGGATTCGATGCGTGAACCGAAGCAGCGTCGGGCGTTGTCCGTGGTGCGCTGCGTCAGGTCGTCGATGGTCTCGCCGCGCAGCGCCGCCGCGCGCGCCGCCACGTCGCGCACGAAGCCCGGCTCGTTGCGTTTGCCGCGATGCGGCACCGGAGCGAGATAGGGCGCGTCCGTCTCGACCAACAGACGGTCGGACGGACAGGCGGCCAGACGCCCGGTTTGTGTCCAGTTCTTGAAGGTGATCATCCCGCTGAACGAGAAATATGCACCGATGCTCATCCCCGCGTCCCACACGTCGTCGCCGGAGGCAAAGCTGTGGAGCACCACGACCGGAGGACGAGGACCCAGGGCGCGCAGCATCGCCGCCATGTCCGCATCGGCGTCGCGCGCGTGGACGATCACCGGCTTGCCGAGCTCCAGTCCGATCTGCAGCTGCGCTGCGAACGCACGGCGTTGCGTTTCTCGCGGCGAGTGCATGTAGTGGTAGTCGAGCCCTGTCTCTCCCACGGCCACGGTTTCCGGCGCTCCGAGCAGCTCACGGACGCGCTGCCCCGTCTGATCCGACCAGCTGGTTGCGTCGTGCGGATGCACTCCGGCCGTCGCCGAGAGTCCCGTCGCGCCGCGCGCCAGCGCGACCGCCCGTTCGCTTCCGGCCACTGACTCACCGATCACCACGACGTGTGTGACCCCCCGCGCCTTCGCCTGAGCGAGCACCGCGTCGCGATCGGCGTCGAACGCGGCATCGCCCAGATGACAATGGGTGTCGACCAGGGAGGGGCGCAGCATACTGCGCCCCTGCTACCGGGCCGGTTGCGGAGTACGAGACTGCGACGGTGGTGTCGCTGGCGGTGCGGAAACCGACGGTGTCGCCGGTGCGCGCGAGCCGAACACCCGTGCGCCGCGCGCATCCTCACCCGGCCAGCGCTTCTCGATCCAGAGCAGCACGGGCGCGGCGATGTAGATGGACGAGAACGTGCCCGTGAAGATGCCGAACGTCATCACCCACGCGAACGGCCGGATCACTTCACCCGCAAGGATGAGGAGCGCCAGCGTCGTCGCGATCGTGGTCCCGTGCGTCAATACCGAGCGCGGCAACGTTTCGTTGATCGAGAGGTTGAGGATCTCATACAGATTCTGGCGCCGGTACTTGCGCAAGTTCTCGCGCACGCGGTCGAAGATGATGATGGTGTCGTTCAGCGAGTAGCCGACGACCGTAAGCACGGCGCCCACGACAATGAGGCTCACCTCGAGGTGCATCACGCTGATGAAGGCGATCGTGGCGACGACGTCGTGCGCCGTGGCGACGACCGCGGCGAGGCCGAACCGCCACTCGAACCGGACTGCGAGATAGATCAGCGTGACGACAAAGCTCAGCAGGATGGCCATCAACGCCTTGCCCTGCAACTCACGTCCTACCTTGGGGCCGATCGCCTCGTGGCGGAGGATCGTGTACTGCCCCGGCCCCACACTCTGGTCGAGCGCTTTTCCGACCGCGTCCGTCACCGCCTCGGTACCAGCATCTCCAGTCGCCTCGGACGTCGCCGTCAGCCGGGCGCGGATCACGTAGGAGGTATCGGAGCCGAACGTCAGGATGTCGGCGCCGCGCAATCCCACGTTATCGAGTGCGGCCCGGAGGTTCGCCGTCGCGACCTTGCGGTGCAATTCCACCTGCACCAGCGTGCCGCCGGTGAACTCGATGCTGTAGTTGAGGCCGCGCGTGGCGAGGAATCCAGCGCCGATGAGCATGATGGCTCCGGTGAGCGAAAACGCCCAGCGGCGCCACTTGATGAAGTCGTAATTCGCGTTCGCAAAGAGTCTGATCATCAGATGCTCAGAGTGATCATGTCGGGCCGCCGGTACAGCCAGATGAGGAACAGCGTCTTCACGACGGAGATCGCCGAGATCATCGAGGCAGCGATACCGATGATCAGCGTGATGGCGAAGCCCTGCACCGGGCCGGTGCCGACGGCATACAGGATCAGCGCGGTCAGGACGGTGCTGACGTTGGAGTCGACAATCGCGTTCATGGCATGCAGGAAACCGTCATCCACCGCGAGCCGCAGCGACTTGCCGTGGACCAGCTCTTCGCGGATGCGCTCGAAGATCAGCACGTTCGCGTCTACCGCGATGCCGATGGACAACACGAACCCGGCGAGCCCCGGGAGCGTAAGCGTGAACCCGAACGCCGCGAGGCCCGCCAGCGTAAACAGGCAGTAGAGGGTAAGCGCCGCGACTGCCAGGGCGCCCGACAGGCGGTAGTAGCCGATCATGATGATGATCACGAGTAACACGCCTACCACGCCCGCCCGTACGCCATCCCTAATGGAATCCGCGCCGAGCGAAGGGCCGATCGTCCGCTCCTCGATGATCGTCAATGGGGCGGGGAGCGCGCCGGCGCGCAGCACCAGCGCCAGATCGCTCGCTTCCTGCAGCGGCTTGGCGCCGAGCTCGATCTGGCCGTTCGCGCCGATCTGGCTGCGGATCACCGGCGGCTGCCCCTGCACCCGCCCGTCGAGGATGATCGCCATGTAGTCGTTGATGTGCCGGGCAGTTTCATCGGAGAATTTGGTGGCCCCACGATGGTTGAGCTGAAACGGGACGATCGACCCGTTCGTCACCGGATCGCGGCGGGCGCTGGCCTTGACCAGATATTCGCCGGTGATGATCGGCCGGGCTTCCACGGCGTAGAGCGCCCGATACGCGCGCGCGCCGCGCGACTCGGTCTGAGAGCCCCACCGCAGCTCGATGCCGCGCGGCATCGCCGCGCGCACGTCGGGCCGGTTGATGAGGCTGTCCACGAGTGGCCCTTGCTCTTCCGGCACCAGGTACTCACCGGGGAGCTGGCCCTGAAACAGCAGCGACTGGAGGACACCGGGTGCGTTCGCATCGGTCGCCGAGTCGCGCCCGGCCTTGGCGGTGTCGCCGCCGAACAGCTGCGCGACGGCCGACGGGGCGGCAGCCCCGCGCGCCCGCGCGACTTGACCCCGGCGCGACGCAACGCCGCGTCGATCTGCGGCAGCGCATCCTTGAACAGACCCTTCATGTCGGTGATGCGAAACTCGAGGAACGCCGTCCGCTGAACCACGCTCTTGGCCCGTGCGGGGTCCTTCTCGCCGGCGAGCTCCACGATCAGGCGGCAACGGCCCTGGATCTGCACGACTGGTTCCGTCGTGCCAAACTCGTCGATGCGGGTGCGCACGACGCGCTCGGCGCGCTGGATCGCATCGGCGCAATCCGGCACCGGTCCCTTGGATTGGTCGACCTCGAGCGCCAGGTGAATGCCGCCCTGCAGGTCGAGCCCAAGGTTGATCGGCACGCGCCGCACCGTCGTGTCCTTCATGGTGCCGGTCGCGGCGTCGCGGATACGCAGCTTCGCGTTGCGCGGCACCAGGGAGATGATGGACAGCACGATCAGAACCCCGATGAAGTACAGCCGCTGACGAATCTTCCCCATCGCCTCTCTCTACCGGTTGAGGGTCGCCCGCGCCGCCTGGCGGTCGCGCTCGAGCTGCGCCACCAGCGCGTCGCGGGACGGGAACGCCTGCACTTCACGCAGGCGACGGACCCATGCCACGTCTACGGTTTCCCCGTACAGCTCGCCGTCGAAATCGAACAGATGGACTTCGAGCGTGCGAGCCTGCTCACCAAATGTCGGCCGGGGGCCCTGATTCATCATGCCCCCGAATACTCGCGCGTCCTTGAGCTTCACGCGCACGGCATACACTCCGTCAGGCGGCAACAGCTTGCGCGCATCGGGCGCCTCGAGGTTCAGCGTCGGGACGCCAATCGTCCGTCCTCGTCCCGCGCCCCGGACGACCTTTCCCCGAATCCCATACGAGCGCCCCAACCAGCGGCCCGCCGCGTCCAGATCGCCATGCGCCAGCGCGGTGCGGATCAGCGTCGACGAGATCGGCTGTCCATTGTCGCGTACCGCCTCCACCACCGCCATCCCGAAGCCGCGCTCCCGCGCCAACCGCTGCACCAAATCGACGTCACCGGCTCGCCCGCGGCCAAACCCGTGATCGTAGCCCATCACGAGCTCGCGCATCGCATATTCGTCGCACAGCCGGCCGACAAATGCTTCGGCGTCGAGCTGCGCCACCGCCGGCGTGAAGGGCAGCAGCACGCACCGGTCGATGCCCTGGGCCCGCACCAGATCCGCTTTTTCCTCGGGCAGCGTCAGCAGCTTCGGCGCTGCTGACGGATTCACCACGGCGAGCGGATGCGGGTCGAACGTGACCAGCACGCTCGTCAGCTTTCCCGCTCGCGCCCGGCGCGTGACCTCGGCAAGCACCGCCTGGTGGCCGCGGTGCACGCCATCGAAGGTACCCAAAGTGACGACCGCAGGACGCGACATCAATCTTCCGCCACCACAACGCGTGGCTTCAGAAGGTCGCCCACCTGCTCCGCCACGGCTAGCAGCTCGGCGCCTGAAAAGACGGCTATCGGGTCTCGGCTATCGGCGATCGGGTCAACCCGGATCGGTCGACCGTGAACCACCGCATCCCGTTCCTTTTTATCCACTTGCCGCCGCGGCATATCCGCGATCAAAACCGCAGCATCCTGCAACGTCGCCCGCGTAACCACTTCCGGCGCGACCGCATCCGCCAGCCGCAGCGGCCCGACGGCCGTGCGCTGCAGGGCGGTGAGATGCGCGCCGCATCCCAGCTTCGCGCCGATGTCTCGCGCCAGCGACCGCACGTACGTGCCGGCGCTCACCGTCGCGCGAAACCGCAGATCGGGCACCGCGGCTTCCACGAGCTCCAGCTCGCGGATCTCCACCGGCCGCGGCTGGGGCGCGACGGCCTCGCCGCGTCGCGCGCGACGATAGGCTCGTTCGCCGTCGATCTTCACTGCCGAGTACGCCGGCGGCCGCTGCTGGTATGCGCCGCGGAAGCTGCCGATCACGTCCGCCAGCTGCGCGGGCGTGATGCCCGTCCACGGCGCCGTGGCCACGACCGCACCGGTCAGGTCATCGGTGTCGGTCGTGATGCCGAGGCGGATCACCCCTTCGTACGTCTTCGGCCACTCCGCAGCGAACGGCGCAAGCCGCGTCGCCCGTCCGACGACCAGGACCAGCAAGCCTTTGGCGAACGGATCCAGCGTGCCCAGATGCCCCACGCGCTGCTCGCCGAGCGCGCGACGGACAATGTCCACGACATCGTGAGACGTGGGGCCGGCTGGCTTGGCGACTAGGACGAGCCCACCGTTTCTCAGTCGTCCGTCTCCTTCAGCTCCTTCAACACGCGATCGATGTGCTGCGCGTGCTCGATGCCGCGGTCCAGATGGAAATGCAGCTCGGGGCTTGTCCGCAGCTGCAGCTCCTTCGAAAGCTGCGCCCGCAGAAAGCGCGCGGCGCTCGCCAGTCCCTCGAGCGACTTCGCCTTTTCCTCGTCAGAGCCCATGACGCTCACGCGCACGTTGGCGTGCGACAGATCGGGCGAGACCTCGACGCCAGTGACCGTGACGAACCCGATCCGGGGATCGCGCACGTCGCCGGTGAGGAAGACGCCCACGGCGTGGCGGATCATTTCGCTCACGCGTTCGGGACGATGGCTGCGACGCTTCATCTCAGAGATAGCTCGTGCTGGTGTCCACGATGCGTGCGCCATCCGCTCCTGCCACCAGCTGATCCGCTTCGCGGAGCACGCTCTCGGCATGGCGCCGGTCGGTGCTCACCACCGCCGCCGTCAGCTCGGCGCGCTGCCACAGATCGTGATGCCCCGTCTCGGCGACCGACACGTTGAAGCGATTGTGCATCCGATCCTTGAGGCTCTTCACGATCGTACGCTTGTCTTTGAGCGACTGGCACGCGGGCAGATGCAGCTCCCACACCATCACACCCACGATCACGACTCAGCAGCGCTGAGTGAGCGCGCGACCTCCTCGATGCGGTATGACTCGATCAGGTCGCTCACTTTGACGTCGTTGAAATTCTCTATGCCGATGCCGCACTCGAAGCCCTCGCGGACTTCGCGCACGTCGTCCTTGAAGCGTTTGAGCGACGACAGGGTGCCGTCGTACACCTCGACGCCGTTGCGGATGATGCGAACGCGCCCCGTGCGCGGAATGACGCCGCTGCGCACGAAACACCCAGCGATCGTCCCGATCTTGGCGATCTTGAAGATCTGGCGCACTTCGGCCTCGCCCAGCACGACTTCCTTCTTCTCGGGGGCGAGCAGGCCTTCCATGGCCAGCTTCACCTCTTCGACCGCCTCGTAGATGATGCGGTAGGTCCGGATCTCGACCCGCTCGCGATCCGCCGCGGCCCGCGCGTTGGAATCGGGGCGCACATGGAAGCCCACGATGATCGCCCCCGACGCGCGCGCCAGCAGCACGTCGGATTCGGTGATCGCCCCGACGCCGCGGTGCACCACCTCGACCTTCACCTCCGCCGTCGAGAGCTGCGCCAATGCATCGGCCAGCGCCTCGGCCGGTCCGCCCTGGTCGGCCTTGATGATGATCCGCAAGGTCGCGACGCCGCCGGCGGCGGCCTCGGCCATGAAGTCTTCGAGGGTCTTCACCCGGCCGGAGCGGCGATGCTGCGCTTCGCGCTCGAGCCGCTGCCGCTTCTGCGCGATTTCGCGGGCCGCCGCGGCGTCGTCCATCGCGAGGAAACTGTCGCCCGCTTCCGGCACACCCTCGAACCCGAGGATCTGCACCGGCGTGGAGGGTCCGACCTCGGTCTCGGTGCCGCCGCGCTCGTCGTACATCGCGCGGACACGACCCGAGTACTGGCCGCAGATGAAATCGTCGCCCACGCGCAGCGTGCCGTTCTGCACGAGAATCGTGGCGAGAGCACCCTTACCTGGATCGAGCTGCGCTTCGAGCACCGTTCCCTGCGCCTTGCGCTCGGGATTGGCCTTGAGGTCGAGCAGCTCCGCCTGGAGCAGGATCTGATCCAGCAGCGCGTCGACGTTGGTGCCCTTCTTGGCGGAGATCGGCGTCATCAACGTGGTGCCGCCGAATTCCTCGAGGACGACGCCGTGCGTCAACAGGTCCTGCTTCACCTTCTGCACGTTGGCCGTGGGCAGATCGATCTTGTTGATCGCCACGACGAGCGGCACGCCGGCGTTCTTGGCGTGCGAAATGGCCTCGATCGTCTGCGGCATGATCGCGTCGTCGGCGGCGACGACCAACACCACGATGTCCGTGACCTGCGCGCCGCGGGCACGCATAGCCGTGAACGCCTCGTGACCCGGCGTGTCGAGGAACGTGATCTTGCGACCGTCCTTGAGCGTGACCTGGTAGGCACCGATGTGCTGCGTAATGCCGCCCGCTTCGCCCGCGACGACGTTGGCTTTGCGGACGTAGTCGAGCAGCGACGTTTTGCCGTGGTCGACGTGGCCCATGATCGTCACGACCGGCGGCCGCGGCTTCAGCGTTTCGTCGGCGTCCTTCGTTTCTTCGGTCTGGGTGGTGGCGTACTCCTCTTCCTTCACCGCCTGGAACCCAAAGGCCGACGCGATCAGCTCGATCATGTCGAAGTCGAGCCGCTGGTTGATCGTCACCATCTGGCCCAGCTCTTTGAACGCGAAGGTGACGATCTGCGTCGGCGGCACCTTGAGCGTGTTGGCGAGCTCGGAGACAGTGATGAACTCCGTCACGCGCACCAGCGTCTTTTCGCGCTCGCGCTCTTCGCGCCGGCGCTCTTCCTGGACCTCACGGAAGGTCGGGCCCTCTTCACGGCGGTGGACACCCTTTTTGCCGACCGGAGCCTTCAGCGTGGCGAGGGTGCGCGAGATGTTCTGCGCGACCGCTTCCTGATCGACGAGGGACTTCTTCCCTTTCTTGCGCTTCTTGCCCTTCTCGCGCCGGCGCTCGTCGAGCGGCGGCGCGCCCGGGGCGGCGGATGCGACGGGACGCGGCGGTACGGACGTACCCGGCCCGGACGGCGTCCCGCGCGCGACGGGACGCGGGCGGACTGGCGTGGGGATGAACGGCCGCGGGGGGGGCGGGGGCGGAGCAGACGTCGGAGCGCTCATGGCAGTGGCCGCCTGTGGCGGCGCGAACGTGAGCGTCGGAGCGGCTGCGTGAGCGGGAGCCTCCGCAGTTTCCGCCGGAGCGAGATCCTTGAACAGCGCGGCGGCACGTTCTTCGAGCGACGCGGCGGAACGTTCTTCTTCCTGCTCGCGGGCCGCAGTTTCGAGCGCCTGGCGCGCGATCTCGGCGGCGGCGGCTTCGGCGGCGGCCACTTCAGCGGCGGCGGCGTCGGCCGCGGCGACTTCGGCGGCCGTCCGGCGGCGGCGCTTGGGGCGGCTGTCGCCAGCGGCCACGGGCTCCGGCGCGGGCTCGACGACCGTGGCCGCAGCCCGGCGTCTCTTGGGCGGCGCGGCGGGCTGTTTCTGTTTGCGCTTGTCGCGCTCCCAGCGAGCCCGCATCAGCGACACCTGCTCGTCCTTGAGCGGCGTCAGATGACTGCGCACGAAGATGTCCATCTCCTTGAGCATGCCCATCAGCTGCTCGCTGGAGATCCCGAATTCCGCTGCTAGATCATGGATCCGCGTCGTTGCCACTCACTCCTCCGAACTTCGGCTATCGGCTATCAGCTATCGGCTATCAGGCCGCGCGCCAGTGCGGGATCCGTCACGCCGACGGCTTGGACCGCAGGCCGGCCAAGTCCTGCGCCCAGCTCAGCCGCGACTGGCCCGCGCAGCACCGGAATGTTCCGGGCCTCCGCGAGCCGCGCGACCTTCTCGATCGTGCGTTGGCCGGCATCCTGCGCCAGCACCACGCACGCCAACTTCCCTCGCTGCAATCCTGCCCTGACACCCGCCACGCCGACCACGACATTCCCCGCGCGCACCCCCAGGCCGAGCAAGCGGGTGATGCGCGTGGTCACGCCGCGGTCGGCGCCCCGGCGCCGGGAGTCGCCGGCCCCCCCGGCCCCCCCGGCCTCCCCCCCGCCTCTTCCTCTTCCCCGCCCTCCTCGGTCATCTCATTGAGGAAGGCCATCATCTTTTCGGCGAGATCGGGCGTCATGCCGGGGATCCGGTCGACATCCTCTCGCTCCAAATCGAGAATGTCCTGGAGCGTCTTCTTGCCAGCCTGCTCGAGCACCGCAACGAGCTCGGGCGACAGACCCTTCATTTCTGAGAGCGCCACTTGCGTCACTGATTGATCGGCCGGCGGCAGCGGCGCGAACAACGGACCCTCGCCGCCGCGCTCCAGCCACTCGCGGCTCGAGTAGAGATCGACCTTCCACCCCGTCAGCTCGGACGCGAGCCGCACGTTCTGGCCGTTGCGGCCGATCGCGAGCGACAGCTGGTCCTCGTCCACGATCGCCTGAATCGTTTTCGACTCGGGATCGGAGAAGACCCGGGCGACGCGGGCCGGCGCGAGCGACAGCTTGGCGAACCGCTCGGGATCGGACGACCACGGCACGATGTCGATGCGCTCGCCGTTGAGCTCATTCACCACGGCCTGCACGCGCGAGCCCTTGAGCCCCACGCAGGCGCCGACCGGATCGATGCCGTCGTCCCGCGACCACACCGCGATCTTGGTGCGGCTGCCTGCTTCCCGTGCCGTGGCGCGGATCTCGACGATCTGCTGCTGGATTTCGGGGACTTCCAGCTTGAACAGTGCCTTGACGAACAGCGGGTCCGCGCGGGACAGGATGAGTCGCGGGCCCTTGGGCGTTTCCTCGATCCGCTTCAGGACCGCGCGAATCGTATCGCCCTGGTGGAAGTGCTCGCGGTGATTCTGGTCGCGGTACGGAATGATCGCTTCGGCTTCGCGGAACTTGTTGAGCATGACGACGATCTTGCCGCGCTCGATCTGCTGGACCTCGCCGGAGAGCAGCTCGCCCACCTTGTCGGAGAACTCCTCCCGGATGCGCGTGCGCTCGCCTTCGCGGACGCGCTGGATGATGCGCTGTTTGGCGGCCTGCACCGCCGTGCGACCGAACTGCTCGAAGGGCACCTCTTCTTCCAGCACGTCGCCGGGCTCGAATTCGGGATCCTCGTAGCGCGCTTCTTCGAGCGACACCTGCGTGCCGGGATCCTCGACGGTCGGGACGACGGTCTTGAGCACGACGATGCGGATCGAGCCCTTCAGCTCGTCGATGCCGATCTCGGCGCGCACATTCGGACCGTAGCGTTTGACGAGGGCGGCATGCAGGCCGTCCTTGAGCAGGTCGATCAGCTCGCTGCGCTCGAGCTGCTTCGTGTTGGTCAGTTCTCGGATCGCCGAGACTACGTCGGTTGCGTTGGCCATCAGTGTCCTCAGTCCTCAGTCATCGGTCTTCAGTGTCGCTGGTCAGGCGGGCATCACGGATCTCGTCGAAACGGTACGTCCGCTCGGGGCCGCCTTGCGGCGCCAGAACTACCGTTTCCTGATCCGGCACCGCCACAATCCGGGCGCGGACCCGGCCCAGCCCCGCCAGTTTCACCTTCACGTCGCGGCCGACGAACTGCACCCAATGGCGATGCCAGCGCAGGGGCCGCTCGATCCCCGGGCTCGACACCTCCAAGACGTAGCGATTGCCCAGAGCCCCCGCCCCGCCGCCCCCGCCGTCCGCGTCGAGCCATTGTTCGAGGGCCCGGCTGACCCGGCTGCAGTCTTCGACCGTGACGTTCCGTGGCGGACAGTCAATGCGGACTTGGACGAGCGGTCGGTTCGGCGTTCCGCCGATGCGCAGGTCGGCCAGATCGAACCCCAGCGCTTCGAGCCGGGCTCGGAAGGCCTCGACAAGACTCTCAGTGAGCATGGAAAAAAAAGCGCGGGCAGAACTTCGCCCGCTTCAGGAGCGGAATCTAGCCGGGGTCTCCCCTATGTCAACCGAGCGCCCGGCCGATGTAGGCGACCATCCGTCCGTCCCGCCCGCGCGACGCGCGATGCGAGAAGAAGCGGTCACGCCCCTCGACGCTACACCACGGGGAGACCGTGATCTCGGCGATGCCCAGATCGCGCGCCTGCCGGGTCAGGATCGCGCGGAGGTCCAACATCACCGTCCCGCTTAATCCAAAACGTACCGCGACTTCAGAACCTACTTCATAACAGTTGCCACAAATACCTACGCCGCAATGCATTACAATATCGCGCGCTTTCGCCAAGCCGCGCCACTTGAGGAGCTCGACGCATTGCTCGAGGATGCCGGCCGCCGTCCCGCGCCATCCCGCGTGCACGAGCGCGATCGCGCCCTTCTGCGGAACGGTGAGGTACACCGGAATACAGTCGGCGACGGTGACGGTGAGCAACACGCCGCGCTCGCCAGTCGCATGACCATCGATGCCATCGAGAATGAGCCAGCCGTCGGGCAGCGGCTCGTGCCAATGCACGTCGGTGCCATGCACCTGATGCGCAAGAACCATCGCGAGAAAGCGAGCACCGAAGGCGGCGCGGAAGGCACGCCAGCGGCCGATCACCTGGCCGACCGGCTCGTCACTCCACAACCCGAGACTGAGCGGCCGCGTCGTGATCCCCGCGACCACCCCGTACCGCTGGGCCCACTCCGTCAACTCGAGACGCGGGACGGCGGCATCGCCCACAGGGATTTCGGCGACCGATTGTACGGGCGCAGCATGCTGCGCCCCTACCCTAGGATCGACGCTCAATTTGCGCCCCCAGCGCCCTCAACCGGTCATCGATGTGCTCGTAGCCCCGCTCGATCTGCCCGATGTTCTGGATCACGGAGTCGCCCTGCGCCGCCAGCGCCGCCAGCAGCATCGCCATCCCGGCACGGATGTCGGGACTCTCGACCACCTGCCCGCGCAACGCGGACGGCCCGGCGATCACGGCCCGATGCGGATCGCACAGCACGATGCGCGCGCCCATGCCGATCAATTTGTCCACGAAGAACAGCCGCGACTCGAACAGCTTCTCGAACACGAGCAGCAAGCCTTCGCATTGCGTCGCGACGACGATAGCGATGGACATCAGATCCGCCGGAAACGCGGGCCACGGTCCGTCTTCGAGCTTCGGGACGTGGCCACCCAGATCGGGGCGAATGCGGCGCTCTTGGCCGGCATCGACGATCAACTGCGCGCCATCGAGCCGCGGCCGCACGCCGAGGCGCTCAAACGCGAGCAACGTGGACCGCAGGTCGTCGCTGCGGACCCCGTCAATCGTAATGGCGCCGCCGGTGACGGCCGCCAATCCGATGAACGAGCCGATCTCGATGTGATCGGGGCCGAGGGTATGTGCAGCCGCCGTGAGCGCGCGGCCCCCCTCGATCGTGAGGGTGTTGCTGCCGATGCCGTCGATCGCGGCGCCGAGGGAGACGAGAAAACGCGCGAGGTCCTGGACGTGCGGTTCCGACGCCGCGTTGCGCAGCACGGTGGTTCCGCTCGCGCGCACCGCGGCCATGAGCGCGTTTTCCGTGCCCGTGACACTGGGCTCGTCGAGAAAAATGTCGGCGCCCTTGAGTTTCCCTTCGAGTTTGTAGACGTCGCCGACGCTGACATCCGCGCCCAGCCGTTCCAACGCCAGAAAGTGGGTATCGACGCGCCGCCGTCCGATGACGTCGCCTCCGGGCGGCGGCAGCGTGACGCGGCCGAAACGCGCCAGCATCGGACCCGCGAGCAGAATCGAGGCGCGGATCTCCTTGCACAGCGCGGGATCGAGCGGCTTCGGCTCGGTGCGGCTCGTGTCCACTTCGACGGTGTTCGTCCCATGCCACTGCACCGTCGCGCCGACATGCTGCAGCAAGGCGAGCAGGGTTTCGACGTCGCGAATCCGCGGCACGTTGTCGATGCGGCACGGGCCGTCGGCGAGGAGAGTAGCCGCGAGAATGGGAAGGGCCGCGTTCTTGTTGCCTGCGGGCCGGATCGTGCCCGAGAGGGCGCGCCCCCCCGTGACACGGAACGACGGTGGCATAGGTTCGCCCAAGCTACGGGGGCGCTTGCGCCTGCGTCAAGCGTTCGCGAACGTTGGCCCTCGTGCATCCCGTGCTTGCGCTGGCGCTCGTCATCATCGCTGGTATCGGCGCCACGCGCCTGTCGCGACCCTCTTTCCGTCACCCCGCGGTGCTCGACGATCTCCTCGCGACGGGCGTGCCGTTCCTGCTGGTAGGCGTGCTGCTGGGACCGGGACTCGGAGTCGTTGACGCCGCGGGACTTCGCATGCTCCAACCGCTCGTCGCGCTCGCGATCGGATGGATCGGCGCATTGTTCGGGGCGCACCTCGAATGGCGAATGGTACGGCGTGTCTCGGGGCGCACCTGGCTCATCGGAGCGACGCTCGCGCTTCCTGTCCTGCTGCTGACGACCGTGATGGCGTGGGCGATGGCGCACGCGCTTCCGGCACTCGCGGAAGCATGGGGCCGCCCATTACTGCCCACCGCACTCGTACTCGGCGGAGCCCTGACGACTGCCGCGAGCCAGCGGGGGCCAAGACTCGGCCGCCGCAACGCACTGCTCGATACGTTGTTCGGCGCTGCGGCAGTGACCGTCGCGGTCGCGCTCTATCATCCCCATCTTGCCGCTCGGAACCTCGCGCTGACGCTGGTAGCGGGGGCAGCACTGGGCGGCCTGTTCGTCGCGCTGGCGCGCGGAGGATTGCTGCAGGACCCGCCGGGCGCCGCCATCGCGGCGTTCGCCGCGATCTTGTGCGGCGCCGGGTTCAGCTACGCGGCGGGCCTCTCGCCGTTCGTCGTGTGTGGGCTGGAGGCAGCGGTCTTCATGAGTTTCTCACCGGCCGTCGTGCGCCGCGCCGTCGCCGGGTTGTTGGGAGGCTGGGAGCTCCCGCTGTACGCGGCATTCCTTATAGTCGCTGGCGCCCTGCTCCGCCCGCTGACCGCCTGGCTGCTCATGGCCGCGGTTGTCCTCGCCTTGATTCGCGTGCTGGTGCGCTGGGTGACGGTACGATTCGGTCTCGATCAAGTGGACCCGGTCTGGCAATCACTGCCGTTCGCACCGCCCCCGGAATTTGCCTACTCCGTCATACGCCAGGGTGCCACCGCCGTCGCGCTCGCCGCAGGATTCGACTTGGTGCGGGGAGCGCCCGGCCCCATGCTCGTCACCATCCTCCTCAGCGTGATGGCCGCCGAGGCAATGGCATGGCTGACCCCGTTGACAGCATCGCCGCGATCAGCAGAGGTTTCGTGATGCTGCCAACCTGGGTCGGCGTCGTGTCAGCGATCAGTCTCGTGATTATCGCGCTCGCTGCCCTGGTCGCCGCCGGTGGCATCATTGCCGCGGCGCTCGGCGTGCGCGCGGGCGTGAAGGCGCTGAAAGGCTTTGCGGGACCCGCGATCGCCGATGTGCGCCAGCTGATTGCCTCGATCAAGACCGAGGCCGATGCCCTGGTCGGAGCCTCGCGGGACGTGCGGCAACGCATTGTCCGCGCAGTAGATGCAGCCGAGGAGCGGCTCACCGATCTCGATTCCCTGGCGGAGGTGATGCAGGAGGAGCTCGAGGAAACGGCCCTCGACGCGGCGGCCACGATGCGGGACGTGCGCCGCGGACTGTCGGTCTGGCGCTGGAGTCGCAAGCTCCTCAAGGGCAAGAAGCGGCGGTGAGACGTCTCGGAGCCGCCGCCCTGCTCGCCGTCGTCGGGCTGGTGCTCTTCCCGGGAGTGGCCCATGCCTGGACGCCCGGCACCCACATCTTCCTGGGCGAATCGGTGCTCGCGAATCTGCACCAGCTGCCCACCATCGTCGCCGATCTGCTGCGCGCCTTCCCGTACGATTTTCTCTACGGCAACATCGCGGCCGACACGTCGATGGCGAAGAAGTACGCGCCCGTCGGACGACACTGCCACGCCTGGCACGTCGGTCAGGAGATCTTCGACCTCGCGCCGAGCGATCCGCTCCGAGCCTTTGGCCTGGGCTACCTGTCCCATCTCGCGGCCGACACGATCGCCCACAACTTTTTCGTCCCGCGCCAGCTGGTGCTCACGTCGAGTACGGTCGCGTTGGGCCACTCCTATTGGGAGAGCCGCTTCGAGACGCACCTGGGCGACGCCTACGCGCGCGAGGCCCGCGACGTCATCCTCAAGGACCACGCCGCGAGTGATGCGCATCTCGACGAAATTCTGTCGCCCACGCTCTTCAGCGTCCGCACCAACCGCCGGCTGTTCCGCGGGATGGTGCATCTCACCGAGAGTCAGAGCTGGCAGTGGGTGTTCCAGGTGATCGCGGGCACGAGCCGGTGGGACCTCGCCGATTCAGATATCGAAAAGCACATGGCAGTGGCATTCGAATACGTCATGGAAACGCTGGGTGCGGACGCGAGCGACGCTGCCGCCCGCCGGCTGGATCCCGCGGGCGAGAAGGCGCTGGGATTGGCGAAACGGATGCGGCGGCAGGCACTGCGGGAAGGCGGCCGGCACGAGCCCGCGCGCGTCGAAGAAACCGCGCAACAGCATTTTGGGTTGCCGACGGCGGCGCTCGATTACTGGAAGCAGTCGCGCGCGCAGCGTCCCTGGCGGGAGAGCTAAGAGGCGAGTTTCTCTTCGAGAACGCGCTGCGCCAGTTTCGGATCGGCCTTGCCCTTCGACGCGCGCATCACCTGGCCGAGGAAAAACGGCATCAGCTTCAGCTCGCCTCGCTTGTAGCGAGCGACTTCGGTGGGATGCGCGCCAAGCACATCGGTCACCCAACTGGTGACGACGTTCGTGTCCATCACCTGAATGACGCCGAGCGATTCAGCGACCGAGCGGGGATCGCCGCCTTTGGCGGCGACCTCCGCGAATACGCGCTTCGCCGCCTGATGACTCAGCGTACCGCCCTTGACGAGCCCTATGATCTGCGCGAGCGCGGCCGGTGACACGCGGAGCTGATCGTTATGGTCCTTCGCGTCCGCGAGCGCCTCCGTCATGACCCAGTTCGCCGCGGCCTGGTGCTCGGCACTCGTCTTCGCCACGGTCTCGTAATAGTCCGCGACCGCGCGGGTGGCCGTCACGACCGTCGCGTGCTCGCGACTGAGTCCGTAAATGGCGACGAACCGGTCGCGCTTCGCACTCGGAAGCTCAGGCAGCTCGCTCTGCTGCTCCGCGACGAACTCCGGCGTCAGGACGAGCGGCGGCAGGTCGGGCTCCGGGAAGTAGCGATAGTCGTGGCTTTCCTCTTTGGAGCGTTGCGGCCGCACGTTGTTCTCGCGCGAGTCGTACAGCATCGTCTGCTGCGTCACGCTGCCGCCCGATTCGACCAGCGCGATCTGCCGGTCACGCTCCACGGTCAGCGCTTTCTCGACGAACGCGAATGAGTTGATGTTTTTGACTTCGGTGCGCGTACTGAGCGCGGTCTCGCCCGCCCGGCGCACGGAAAGATTCGCGTCGACCCGCAAACTGCCTTTCTCCATATCGCAATCGGAGATACCGATGTACTCGAGCAGCTGCTTCAGGGTCTGGAGGTACGCGCGCGCTTCCGCCGGTGAGCGGAGATCGGGTCCGCCGACGATCTCGATGAGCGGAACGCCCGAGCGATTGAGGTCGACCGCAGTCGCTTTGGCAAAACGATCGTGAATCGACTTGCCGGCGTCTTCCTCCAGGTGCAGCCGCACGATCGTGGCGCTCACGATTCCCCGGTCGGGCGAGACGAACGTCAGCGTGCCGGTCGTCGCCAGCGGCTGATCGAACTGGGAGATCTGATACCCCTTGGGAAGATCGGGATAGAAATAGTTCTTGCGCGCGAAGATGCTCTTGGGATGGACGGTGCAGCCGAGCGCGAGCGCGCCGCGCACGGCGAGGCCGATCGCGGCGCCGTTCGCCACCGGCAGCGCGCCCGGCAGTCCCAGGCAGACGGGGCAGACCTGCGTGTTGGGGGGCGCGCCGAACGCCGTCGAGCAGCCGCAGAACATCTTCGACCGCGTGCGCAGCTGCACGTGCGTCTCGAGGCCGATGATCGTTTCCCAGGGGGGGGGGGGGCTCATCAGGCTTCGTCCGTCGCCGGCACGACACGCTCGAGCGCGTACGCGGCCTCGATCATTTCGTCCTCGAGGAACGCCTGCCCGATCAACTGACCGCCGATCGGCAATCCCTTCACGCGTCCGATCGGCAGCGAGATCGCTGGAAGGCCGGCGAGATTCGCCGTCACGGTGAAGATGTCGGACATGTACATGGCGATCGGATCGGCGAGCTTCTCTCCCGCCTTGAACGCGGGACTGGGTACCGTGGGCGTAAACAGCAGGTCCACGCCACGGTCGAACGCGTTCCGGAAGTCCTGGGCGATCAGGGCACGCATCTGTTGGGCGCGCCGGTAATAGGCGTCGTAGTAACCGGCCGACAGGACGTAGGTGCCGATGAGAATACGGCGGCGCACCTCGGGTCCGAACCCCTGGCCGCGCGTCGCGCGATACAGGCCGCGCAGATCCGTTGCCCCATTGAAGCGTGGCCCATACCGGACCCCATCGTAGCGGGCCAGGTTGGACGACGCCTCCGCCGGCGCGATGACGTAGTACGTCGGCACGGCGTACGGTGTGTGCGGCAACGAGACCTCGCGGACGGCGGCCCCCAGCTCTTTCATCATCCTGATCGCCCGATCGCACGCGCGGCGCACGGCCGGATCGAGCTCGGGGGGGAAGTACTCCCGCGGCAGGCCGATCACGAAGCCCTGCAGCGACTCCGGCACGGTGGGCAACCGCAGCGGATCGCGGTCCTCGCAGGTCGCATCCCGGGGATCGCGCCCGCTGATGACCGACAGCACCCGTGCGGCATCGTGGACGCTGCGCCCAAACACGCCGATTTGATCGAGCGACGATCCGAATGCGACGAGGCCGTACCGGCTGACGCGGCCGTAGGTCGGCTTGATACCCACGACACCACAGAAGGCGGCCGGCTGCCGCACCGAGCCACCCGTTTCTGAGCCGAGCGCGGCGGGCACCGCTCCCGCCCCCACGAGGGCCGCGGATCCACCGGACGAGCCGCCGGGCACGCGTGTCTTGTCGAGCGGGTGCAGGACGCGGCCGTAGGCGGAGTGCTCCGTCGAGGAACCCATTGCGAACTCGTCGCAGTTCGTCTTGCCGGCGATCAACGCGCCGGCGGCCTTGAGCTTCGCGACGGCGGTGGCTTCATATGGCGAGCGATACCCTTCCAGAATGCGGGAGCCGCAACTCGTCGTGAATTCCAACGTGCAAATGTTGTCTTTCACGGCGACGGGCATGCCGTAGAGCACCCCGGTCGGGCGCGCGGCCGCGACCTGCATGACGAGCGACTTGCGGAGATCCTTGGGAGGGGTGAGCAGCGCGTTGAGGCGTTTCGCTTTCACCAGGCGGTCGGCGACCGCTTTTGCGTCACTCACTCGAACTGGCCAAGCTTCGGCACGACGAAGAAGCCCTCCTTGAAGTCAGGCGCGAACTCATCGGGACCAAACGCAAGCCCGGACGGCGTGACTTCGTCGGCGCGGAATCGGATCGCGTCGGGGCCTGGCACAAAGACCTTGACCGTGCCGTTCGCCGGGACGGCGCTCAACTGCGCAACGTAATCGAGAATGCGCGACATCTGGTCCGCGAGCGTCGGCAACGTCTCGTCGTCCACGTCGAGCTCCGCCAGCTGCGCGATGCGGAGTACTTCCTCCCGCGAAACGCTCATGCCCCTTCTCCTTCCCAATCACGCTCGAGGCCGGCATAGGCGACGAGCAGTTGCTTTGTGCCGATGTCCGGATCGTCGAAGTCCACGCTCACGCGCAAGTCGCGGCCTTCGCCCGACACCGCGCGCACGATACCACCGCCGAACTTGCGGTGGCGCACCCGCTCGCCTGTTACGTATCGCGGCGCGTCCTGCGACACTTCTTCGGGAAATCCGCTGTCCGGCAGCCGCCGCGCCGCGGCGCCACGAGGCCGTGACGGCCGCGGCGGCATCGCACCCGATGAGCGCAACGGTCGCCACGAGGGCGTCGTACTCCGCTCCTCAACGACGTGCGCGGGAAGGGCGTCGAGAAAGCGCGACGGCTGCGCCAGCTCCAGCCGCCCGTTGCGATACCGCGTGCGCGCCCATGAGAGATACAACCTTTCGCGCGCGCGCGTGAGACCCACGTAACACAATCGTCGCTCCTCTTCGACGCCGCCCGGCTGCTCCGTCGAGCGACCGAGCGGAAACAATCCATCCTCCAGACCCGCCAGCGCGACGATCGGCCACTCGAGTCCCTTGGCCATGTGCGCGGTGAGCAGCGTGACTCCCGGCTCGTTCTTGTCCTCGTCCACGGGCGTGATCAGCGCCGCCTGGGTGAGGTAGCGCTCGACGGGAGTGCCGGTACCCTCGGCCGCGTCGGGATCCTGGACCTCCGCCCACGCGGCGGCGCCGGCGACCAGCTCGCGGACGTTCTCGATCCGCTCCATCCCCTCGGCGCCTTCTTCGGCCAGATACTGCTCGTAGCCGGTGGTCGCGAGGATGGTCTCGAGCGCGGTGGCTGGGTCCGCCTGTCCCACCGCCTCCCGCAGCCGATCGAGCAGCGCCGCCACGCCGGTGAGCGCCTCCCGCACGTTCGGGCGGAGGTCGTTCACACTGCCGGCGCGGCGGGCCGCCTCGAGCAGCGGCTTCTGCCACCCCGCAGCCGCCCGGCCGAGCACCGCGAGGGAGGCGTCGCCGATGCCACGCCGCGGAACGTTCACCACTCTGAGGAAGGCCTCATCGTCGGCTGGGTTCGCGATCAGCCGCAGGTACGCCAGCAGATCCTTTACCTCGCGCCGCTCGTAGAAGCTGATCGCGCCGATCAGCCGGTACGGAATGCCACGGAACCGAAATGCCTCTTCCAGCGGACGGGACTGGGCGTTGGTGCGGTAGAGGATCGCCATCCCTTCGTAGGCGACGTCGCTCTCCGCCGCGCGGCGGGCGAACTCATTCGCCAGCCACTCCGCTTCGTCGCGCTCATCGGCCGTGCTCAGCAGCGTCACGGGGTCGCCGCCCTTCTTCTCCGTGAAGAGCGTCTTGCCCAGGCGCGCGGTGTTTTCGGCGATGATGCCGTTCGCGGCATCGAGGATGATCTGCGTGGACCGGTAGTTTTGCTCGAGCCGCACGAGCTTGGTGCCGGGAAAGTCGTTCTGGAACGAGAGCATGTGCCGCACGTCGGCGCCGCGCCAGCCGTAAATCGCCTGATCGTCGTCGCCCACCACACAGAGATTGCCGTGCCGCTTGGCGAGATGCCTCACCAGCAAGTACTGCGCGGCATTCGTGTCCTGGAACTCGTCCACGAGGACGTGCTGAAACCGGTCCTGCCAATACGCGAGCCGTTCCGGATGCTCGCGGAAGAGGGTGAGGGGGTGGAGCAAGAGATCGTCGAAGTCCATGGCGTTGGCCTGCTTCAGGGCGGGTCCCAGCGCGGCGTAGACATCCGCCGCGACCTTGATCAGCGGCGTGTCCGCCTGGGCCCCCCCCCTCAGCTCTTCTGGCGTCAGCATGCGGTTCTTGGCGCTCGAGATCACGCCGTGGACCGACCGCGGTGGATAGACCTTAGTGGAGAGCTGCCGTGCTTCGAGGAGGCGCTTGACCAGCGCCTCGGAGTCGTCCGAGTCGTAGATCGTGAAGTTCGACCCAAATCCCAGCAGCGGCGCTTCGCGGCGCAGCAGGCGCGCCGACAGGGAGTGGAACGTGCCGATCCAAAGCCCGCGCGGATCGGCTCCCAGCAGCTGGGCGATGCGGGTGCGCATTTCCCCCGCCGCCTTGTTCGTAAAGGTGACCGCGAAGATCCGTTGCGGCGCGATATGCAGCGTCGTGATCAGATGCGCGATCCGCGCCGTGAGGACGCGGGTCTTTCCAGAGCCCGCTCCCGCCAGGACGAGCAGCGGTCCACCCGGATGCTCGACCGCCTCCCGCTGGGCGGGATTCAACGGCAAGGGGTGCGTCGCGGTCACGTCTTGTTCAGCGGAAATTCGAGCACGAACACCGACCCCCTGCCCTGCGCGCCGGGCCGAAACGCCACCCGCCCGTCGTGCTGCTGCTCGACGATGCGACGGGCGAGCGCGAGGCCGATTCCCCAGCCGCCGGTCTTGCTGGAAACGCCCGGCTCGAAGAGCTGGTGCTGGAACTCGGGCGAGACGCCCGGACCGTCGTCCCGCACAGTGACGCGGCCCAGGGAATCGCTGCCCTCTACTTCGACGTCGATCCGGCCGCCGCGGCCGCTCAACGCGTCGACGGCGTTCTTCACGATCACCTCGAGCGCCCATTCAATCAGCACTGGATCGCCGGTCGCGGTCGGTCCGGCCCCCGGCGACGTCAGCGTGATCGTCACCGCATGGGCGAGCGTCGGCAGCCGTGGCCGGAAGTACGCCACCACGCGCTCGGCCACCGTCCCCAACCCGACGGGCTCGCGGCGCGCGGGACGACCGATGCGCTCGAAGCGTTTCGCGACGCGCTGCAGGCGCTCCGCGTCCCCTTCAAGATGCACAATCAGCTCACTTCCCGGTGTATCCGGATTCTCCCGCAGGTAAGCAATCCAACCCGTGAGGCTCATCAGCGGCGTGCCAAGCTGATGCGCCGACTCGCGCGCCATCGCCACCCACAGCCGATCGCGCGCGGCGCTCACGCGCTCGCGCATGGCCCAAACGGCCAGGAAGACGAGACAGAGGAACATCGCACCCTGCAGGACCGCCAGACCGGTGAACGCCCGCGCCGCGGGCAGCGCGCCGTAGTGGATGGTGCCGACGCCGGGCTGAATCAGCGGCGGGTGGATGCGGTCCAGCTCGGCGATCCAGGCGCGCCGCGTCGCCTCGCTCGCGTCGACGTCGAACGGCTCGTTGTCGAGCGCGGTGATGCGGCCCGCGGTGTCGGTGACGGCGAGCGGGATGCCGAGCCGCCGCACTTCATCGGCGAGCGCGAGCAGCGCATCGGCCGCGGCGCCTTCGCGGGGATCGTTTAAGCCGGCGAACACGTGCCCCAGCAAACGGCTGGTCTCGCGGGCATCGTTGCGGAGGTGGCGCGCCACAATCCATGCGTACCCAACCGAAAGCACGCCGAACAGCAGCGCGGCGGTGATGAGCGCGGGTGGGCCGGCGCGGCGGAGCGCGCCTCTAGGCAATGCGGTCAGTGCCGACATACGGCACCAACGCCGGCGGGACGGTCACGGAGCCGTCGGGCTGCTGGTGGATTTCGAGCAACGCCGCGATCGTGCGCGGCAGCGCAACACCCGACGCATTCAACGTGTGCACGAACTCGGGCTTCTCGCCGGGCCGCGGACGGCAGCGAATGTTGGCCCGTCGGGCCTGATAGTCGGTGTAGGTGCTGGAGCTCGAGACCTCGAGCCACTGGCCGACGCCGGGCGCCCACGCCTCGAGGTCGTAGGTTTTGGCGGCTGCGAACCCGAAGTCATTCGCCGGCAACACCGCGACGCGGTATGGCAGCTCCAGCTTCTGGAGCACCGCCTCTGCATGGCCGGTCAGCTTCTCGTGCTCGGCCGGCGAGTCGGCAGCGAGGCAGAACCGCACCAGCTCGACTTTGTCGAACTGATGCACGCGCAGCAGCCCGCGCGTGTCCTTTCCCGCCGCGCCCGCCTCACGCCGGAAGCACGGGGTGTACGCGACATAGCCCTTGGGCAACGTCGTCCCGTCGAGGATCTCGTCACGGTGCAGGTTCGTGACCGGAACTTCCGCCGTGGGAACAAGAAACAAGTCGTCCGGCATGGTGCGATAGAGATCGTCTTCGAACTTCGGCAATTGACCGGTGCCCGTGATCACATCACGTCGCACCATGAACGGCGGCTCGACTTCGACGTAGCCATGTTCGCGGGTGTGCAGGTCCAGCATGAAGTTGATCAGCCCGCGGGCCAACCGCGCCCCTGCGCCCATCAACACGGGGAATCCCGAGCCCGCGAGTTTGGCGCCGCGCGGCAGATCGAGGATGCCAAGCCGTTCCGCTATCTCCCAGTGTGGCTTGCCGCCCTTTGGCGCCGGCGTACCCCAGCTGCGCAAAATTGTCTGTTCCTCGGGCACATCGGGCAGTGGAGGATTCGGAACGAACAGCGCCTTCGCTTCGAGTGTCGTCTCGATCTGGCGGAGCTCAGACTCGAACGCGGTGATCCGCTCGCCAAGTTTGCGCCGCGCCGCCGTTGTCGCTTCCGGCAGTCCGCCTTGGGACTTCGCCACCAGCGCGTCGGCCTTCGCGGCATCGTTGCGCTCCGCCTTCAGCTGGTCGAGCTGCGCGGTCAGCGTGCGGCGCTTCATATCGAGCGCTTCGATCTCGTCGAGCAGTCGTGTCAACGACGTATCGCCGCGGCGGGCGAGCGCCGCGCGCACCTGAGCGGGCGAGGCGCGCAACAACTTCAGGTCGATCACGACTTACTGGCTCGGCAGGCCTGTTTGGAGCCCGTGATAGCCGCAGTTGAGATCGGTGAGAATCTCGAAGTTGATCCGGCGCCCGTTGGGCGTGGAGGTCGTGTCGATCGTCAGGACGTGCAGCTTCGCGTAGTAAACCGCGGGAATGCCGTACGAGCACGTCACGGTACTCGAATGCAGGACGACAACGCTGTTCACATTCACTACCTGCGCACTGTCCAGATTGTAATTGCTGGTGGGGGCGATCTTGATGGAGTCGAACTGCTGCCCACTGATCTGCAGGCCGGACTGGCGGCCCAGCTTCAACGCCCCGGTCGGCAGCAGCAGCGACTTCCCGCTGGTGTCGATGTCGAACGCGAAATCGAATGGCGCGCCCTGCTCGGTGCGGACCGCGCGGCGAGCGGTGATCGAATAGCCCGACGGCAGCGAGACGGGCGTGCCGCTCAGCGCGTACAGCGACACGGTATCGACTCGGTTCGTGATGAAGGCCCCGGGCAATCCGAGGGGATTGCCGCAGGCGGCGATGACGGCGCAAACCAGCAATGACAGAATGAAGTAACGCATGGAAGTGCAGAAGAACTTACAGGGCCACGTTCAAGTGGGTCAACCCATAGTCGCTGCTTGACTTCGACTTCGCGGAAACCTACGTTGCCCGCGCGTATGGCGACCATCCGCGACGTGGTGGAGGCGCTCAGCCGTTCCAACGGCGTGGACGCCGTGGTAGTGGTGGGCCGCGATGGGCTGCCCATCGACTCGCGCGTGGCCAACGGCGTCGATGCCGACAGTGTCGCCGCCGTTCTGCCTACGGCGATCAAGCAGATGGCGCAGCTCGGCGATGCCGGGGGACGGGGCGACTTCGCCACCGCCGTCCTCGAGTTTGGCCGCGGGCTCGCGATCGTGGCGGTCCTCAACGCCGAAGCGCTTCTCATCGTGCTGGTGCAGCCCGCGACAAACGTCGGCGCCCTTCTGTTCGATCTGCGCCGACACCGCACCGCCATCGCCGGTCTGCTGTAAGCGGACGGTCCGCCGGTGGCCCCCGCCAACTCCGCTCGGCACCTTCTCGTGGTCGATGACGAGCCCCATATCGGGCTCGTCTTGCGCCCCTATCTCGAGCAGCTCGGCTACCGCGTGAGCTTTGCGCGCACGCTGGAGGAAGCCCGCAGCGCATTGCGCGCCAACCCGGCGACCGATGGCGTGCTGCTCGATCTCCATCTGCCCGACGGTTCGGGACTCGATTTCCTGCGCGACCTGCGGAAACAGGGCGGTACGGCTCGGCTTCCCGTCCTCGTCCTCACCGCCGAAGGCGAAGATCGGATCCTGCGCGAAGCGCGGCGCCTCGGCGCCGTCCTGGTGACGAAGCCCTTCAGCCCGACGAAGCTCAGCCAGCGCATCGCGATGATGTTCGGCGATACGCAGCCGGAGGCGCCGTGAGCACGTGGGCCGCAATCCTCGCAGGCGGATCGGGAACGCGGTTCTGGCCGCTTTCGACGCCGGAACGGCCCAAGCAGCTACTGCCGTTGACCGGGGACCGGCCCCTCCTGGCCCAGACGGTCGCCCGCTTGCGGGGACTCGTGCCACCAGAGCGCATCCTGGTGCTGACCGGGCCTTCCCTGGTGGAGCGCGTCGCCGCGACAGTGCCGGAGGTACCGGAAGCCAACATCTTTGCGGAGCCGCGCGCTGCCTCGACAGCGCCGGCGCTCGCGTGGGCGGCGCACTGGATCGCCAAGCGTGACCCCGGCGCCCAGATGCTGTCGCTGCATGCAGACTGGGCGGTCGGTGACGACCGCGCATTCCGCGCCGCCGCCACCCACGCACTCGGCGTCGCCGCCGACCAGGACGTGCTGGTGACGGTCGGTGTGAAGCCGACCCGGAACGAGACCGCGTACGGCTACATCGTGCCCGGCACTCCCGCCGGCAGCGCGCGCAAAGTGAAGCGCTTCATCGAGAAGCCGAGTCCCGCACGAGCCGCTCTGCTGCGCCGGCGCGGCGCGCTGTGGAACAGCGGCCTCTTCGCCTGGAGCGCGGCGCGGTTCCTCGGTGAAGCGGGCGCCTATGCGAAAGAGCTGGCACCCGGGTGGTCGGCGCTCACGAATGGCGACGCACCGCGCTTCTTTGCGGCGGTGACGCCCGTGGCCGTCGATGTGGCGGTGCTGGAGCGGACGACGCGCCTGGCGGTCGTAACCGGCACGTTCTCGTGGGACGACATCGGCTCGTGGGACGCGCTGCTGCGTATTCGCAGGCGCGACGCGCGCGGCAATGTCACGGTGGGCAACGTCACGCTGGGCGACGACGTGAAGAACTCCGTGATCTGGGCCGAGTCTGAAGACATCGCGGTCGTCGGCATCGAGGACATGGTGATCGTGCGCGCCAACGGGCACACGCTGGTGATGCCGACCGGTCGTCCGGACAAACTCAAGGCGCTGGTGCAGAAGCTGTGACCCACGCGCTGTATCTCCTCGATCCCGATCCGGCACCCGCCTGGGCCCCGTTCGCCGGAATCCGGCCGCTTTGCGAATTGCGTGCGGGCGCGCACCTCGTGCGCGAACGCTGGGAAATGTTCGTCGGCACCGAGGCAGCGGCGATTTTTGCGCTCCCGCATCTCGCCGGTTTCCCCGAGCCCGGTGTGCCGCCCGTCGAAGCACGGCGACCGGTCGCCGGCCCCGCAGTCATTGGCTCCTCGACGTTCGCGCCGCGCGGTCTCGCCGGCCCTCTGCCCGACGTCCCCGCGCGACTCACACACGAGGGGATCACCGTCGGGTGGGCTGTTCCCGCAGGGACCACCTGGACGGGACCGATTGCCAACGCACAGGCGATGAGTGTGGAGGGCGTGCTGCTGCGCGGCGTGCACGATCTGGTACGCGCGCTGGAGCAGCTGCTGCGCGAGGACGTCGGCAAGCTCCTGGGCGATTCCGATGCGGTCCCCAAAGGCTCGATCGTGCTGGGCGACCCGGCGTGGGTCTCGCTACACGAAGCGGCGATCGAGCCGGGCGTGGTCTTCGACACGCGCAATGGCGGGGTCGTGCTGGAGAGCGGCGTGGAGGTGCGGTGCGGCACGCGGCTGGAGGGGCCGCTGTGGGTGGGCGCGAACACGCGCGTCGTCGGGGGAGCGATCCGGAATTCCTCGATCGGGCCCTGGTGCGTCGTGCACGGCGAGGTGTCCACGACCGCCATGCTCGGCTATGCGAACAAGGGCCATTACGGCTTTCTGGGCCATTCCGTACTGGGACGGTGGGTCAACTTTGGCGCCGGGACAACCACGTCCAACTTGAAGAGCACCTATGGCCCCGTGCGGCTCGATGTGGGGGGGACGCGGCTGGAAACCGGACACCAGTTCCTGGGTAGTCTCGTCGGCGATCACGCCAAGACGGCGATCGGCACGTTGTTCGATGCCGGATCCGTCATCGGTGCGGGCGCCAGCATCTTCGATGATGTGCGCGCACCCAAGTACGTAGCCCCCTTTGACTGGGGAGGCTCCGCCTCCGAACGGATGACGCAGCAGAAGTTCCTAGCCACGGTCGAACGCGTACTCCCCCGCCGCAACGTCGAAGTGACGGCAGCGATGCGATCCTATCTCTCCCGCGCCTTCGACTGGCTGACCCAGTGAGCGACGCGCAGCAACGCTACCGCCGGCTCGGGAAGTACGAGCTGCATCAGCTCTTGGGAGAGGGTGCGATGGGCATCGTGTGGAAGGCCTACGACACGGTGCTGCGGCGCTACGTGGCGCTCAAGTTGCTGAGCGCGAGCTTCCGCAAGACGAAGGACATGCAAGAGCGGTTCCTGCGAGAGGCGCGGGCGGCCGGCGGCATCCAGCACCCCAACATCGTCACCGTGTACGACCTCGGCGAGTCCGAGGGCCAGCTGTTCATCGCGATGGAGCTGGTGGAAGGACGCGATCTCTCCGACATGATCGCCCTGCGCGATCCGCTCGCGCTGGAGCGCAAGCTCGACATCGCGATCGAGGTGCTGACCGGCCTGCACTTCGCTCATCAACGCGGCGTGATTCACCGCGACGTGAAGCCATCCAACGTGCGCGTGATGCCCGACGGACGCGTCAAGATCATGGACTTCGGGATCGCGCGGCTGCAAAAGGCGGACGCCACGGGCTCGGGCGCGATCGTGGGCACGCCGACGTACATGGCGCCGGAACAGATCACCAACGGCGCGATCACGCCCGCTACGGATGTCTTCTCCGTCGGATGCATGCTGTATGAGCTGCTCTGTTACCAGCGGCCGTTCGAGGCGGAGTCAGTGCACGGCGTCCTCTACCAGGTGCTGACGACGGAGCCGAGGCCGCTGCGTACCGTGGCGCCGTCGATTCCAGCAGCGCTCGAGCGCGTCGTCGCGAAGGCGATGAACAAGGTGCCGCATGAGCGCTACGAGTCCGCCGGCCAGATGATGTCGACGCTGCAGCAAATCCGCGCGGCGTTGTCGGGCGCGGACGAAGCGGCGACGCAGCCGCTCGGGCGCTGGACACCGCTGCCCCGGCCGGTCTTGAAACTGATCACGCATGCCTCGATGAGGGCGCGTCTCGCGGTGCTGGGCGCGCTTGCGGCCGTTGTGCTGCTCCTGCTATACGCGCCCGGCCAATCGGCGGAGGATCAGTCGAGCCGCGCGGTGGTGAATCCGCCGGCCGCTCCACCCCCTATTCCCGCCGGCACCCCTGTCTCGTTGGCCGTCAGCTCCCGGCGGGATTCGGCAGTGGCGGCGCGCGAACGCGCGCTCGCTGCGGGCGCGCAGAAGAACAGCGTCCCGGCACTCATTCTGGCGCAGTCGGTGTTCGAGGCATCCGATCAGGCGCTGCGGCGGGGCGATCAGTCACTCGCGCTACGCGGCTACGTCGAAGCGGCGCAGCAGTACGGCCGCGCGCGCGACGAGGCCCGCGCCATGGACCGAGAGGCGCAACATATGATCGAACGCGTGAGCCCGGTGGTGCAGGCCATTCCCACGGGACGCGTCGCCGCCAATGCCGGCGTCCTCCTGGCGCGCGCCGAATCGCTGCTGCGCGAGCAGGACTTCACGCTCGCCAAGGTCGCGGCGCAGAGTGCCGAGCAGGTCGGCATCGATGCGGGCATCGCACCGCCGAGTACGCAGCCGCCGGATCCGCGGGGCGCGGTGGACGTGTTGTTGTCGGATCTCGCGCGCGCGCTCGCGAGTGAGCGCATCGCCAATCTCCGCGTACTGTATCCGGGACTGACCGACCCGGAGCGGCGTAGTTGGCAGAAGTTCTTCCGCGACTGGAATAAGATCACCGCGAAGTTCACGCTGGAGGATTTCAAGGTCCAAGGCGCGACGGCGACCGGCAACGTGCGCGCCATGTTCGAGTACGTGCCGGCGGCCGGTGGCGCCCCGCGCGTGGACCGGCGGGGGTTCGCGATGCGGTTCGAGCGGAAAGAGGTGGGCTGGCGCCTGGCGACGGTTACGGAACTGAAATAACAACTACCAGGCGCGTTGGTTCGGAGCCGGAGGTTCGGGAATCGTCAGTGTATCGGGGCGCGCCGTCGGCGGGCCCATGCGACGCAGCGTAACCGGCTTCTCCAGATCCCCACCACTGATCGTGAGTTTGTCGCCGGCGAGTTTCATGCCGTAGACCTGCCACAGGCCGTCGCCCAACGTGATCCACAAGCTGTCGCCCACAACGCGCCAGCGGGCGACGTCCTGGCCGAACTGTGCGGAGCTGTCGCTCCGCACCATGATGTGCCGGATCTCGTCGCCAGCCTTCGCTTGCCAGTTGCCGGTGAGTCGCACCGGCGCTTGCGCGACGAGCGCGAGCGCGCCTGCGGAAATCACCAAAAACCGAATCATGGGCCAATCATACCTGGCTCTGTTCCGGTTTTGCAGCGGGAGGCGGGGCGACCGGGGTTCGTTCATCGGGGAGCACGGCCACCTGCCCTTCCCACTGTTTCATCATGCGAACGAAGGCGCCGCCGAGCTCCGGATCGAACTCCAACCCGCTGCGCTCCTGTAAATAGCCGAGCGTCTTCTCGAATGACCACGCCTCGCGGTACGGTCGCCGCGTGCGCAGCG
>WNFC01000774.1_pt1 | contig 32710 bp, 33 predicted proteins | sample 5400541 | NCBI WGS metagenome assembly WNFC01 (sample SAMN13153342, study PRJNA577476) | soil metagenome | isolation source: 120 cm saprolite under Douglas fir tree site 2 hole 2 replicate 1 | place: USA:California | collected 2015-04-18
ATTGGTGGTACATCGGCTACAACAAGGATATGGCGCTGGAGTTCGTCGAAGCCGCCGCCGGATGGGCCCGGCGTTTCAACCACGCCGTGCGCGCCGTCGAACAGATCGCGGTCAAGGATGAGGACAAGGATATCCTCGCGTACCGTATCCGTTTCGCTTCAGGCCACAAAATCGTTGCGTTGTCGTCGCGGATGACGCAGCATCCTGCCGAGATCTCGCGGCTTCCAAAACAGCTGCGCGAGATGTTGCCAGCGGAGGAGCGGAGCCATCGCCAGCTTACGCGACTGTCGAAGGAGGTCGTCGATTATGGCGTTCCAGATGTTTTGGAGCGCGATGGCGCCGCTGCGCGAGGCGGGCAAGCTTGGAATGTTGGCCTTTCAGTTCCCGCCGTATTTCATTCCGAAGCCCGCCAATTTCGACTATCTCGCGCGTCTTCCCGAACGGCTACCAGGAGCCTCGATCGCAATCGAGTTCCGTCACCCGAGCTGGGTTCGCGACGAAAATCGACGTACCGAGACTATGAACTTTCCGCGATCGCATGGCTTGTATTACACTTCGATCGACGCGCCCGAAGATAGTTCGATTGTGCCTTCGTTTATCGAAGCTACAGGCGACCAGGTCTATGTCCGCTTTCATGGCAAGAACCGCGAGAACTGGTTCAAACGCAACATCACGGCAGCCGAGCGGTTCAAATATTTGTATTCGGAACGGGAGCTCCATTCGCTCGCCAAAAAATTCGGCAATCTAGAACAACAAGGCGTCAAGCGCGCATACGCGATCTTCAACAACTGCTATCAGAATTTTGGAATCATGAACGCAACTACGATGGCCGCGATCCTTCGTGGCCAGGAGCAATAGCGCGAGTTCGCGAAAGTGCCTGGATTACCCTCAAAAGTCTTCTTCCGCCAGCATCGCGGTCACCAATCTCATCCGCAAATCCATGGGACAGACTCCCTGCCACGGCATTCGATGCACCTCCTGCCGTGACGGTTTATTCTGTTACCCATGTTGCCGGTTCGCACCCTTCCTTTAGTTCTCCCCCTCTGGGGGAGATTACAGAGAGGGAAAGCAGGGTGCGGAAGGCTTTTTTCCGCAGCCTGCTAGTGGCATGTAACGTTTAAATCCGTATCAGCGAGCCCCATCGAAACGTACCAGACAACCCCCACCTAACCTCCCCCTGGTCAGGGGGAGGGATTAAGAGCGATCGCTATTGGTTGTTACAGGCCACTAGAGTGTGATGTCCCATTAATAACCTGTCCAAAAAGAGGCTGTCATCCTGAGCCGGCGAGCACCGCGAGACGTGTCGAAGGATCTCGCGCGGCATTCCTTTGCCGCGTGATTTGCTGTGTACGCCAAGAAAGAATCATCACGGCCGCAAAGATGGCCGCGCGATTCTTCGCCTTTGGCTCAGAATGACGTCTTCGGCCTTTGTGAACTCATTTGCGAGACATCATACTCGTATCTCACCGAATGTGGGCGAGCACTTTGCCCATTTGATCGGTGGCGTAGGCGCAAAGCTGATTCACTTCCCGGGCGAAGCGCCCCGAACTGAGCGCATCGAGCATTGCCTTGATCGGTGCCAACGCGCTTTCACTCTCGAACATCACCAGGTCGTAACGCTCTTCCTGGAGCGGAATGAACGCGAGTCCAGACGCCTGCGCGGCGACGCCAATCGTGAGACCGGCGTCGGCTTCACCTGCGGCAATCGCTGCGGCCACTTCCAGATGGCCTGGTAGTTCGCGGGTATAGCCGCGGACCTGCTCGCCTTTCAGCCCCAGTTCGCTTAACCCCTCATCCAACGTAGCGCGCGAACCCGAACCGCTTTCGCGATTGACGATGCGCAACTGCGGCCGCGCCAGATCGGCGAAGCCGCTGAGCTTGAGTGGATTACCCGGAGCTACTGCAAGGCCAAGTTCCCATCGGGCGAAATTGATCAGGAGCGTGGGGCGATGGCCCACCGCCTCGCGCACCCTGTTCAAGTTGTATTCCCCGCTTTGGCGGTCGCGTAGATGCACTCCGGCCACATGCGCTGTGCCGCCGAGCAGAGCTGCCAGCGCCGCGCTGCTCGAACATCGTTGAGCCACGGCGATAACCGGCGCGCGCCGTCTTGCCATCCAGTCGGCAACCATCGAGACCGCTGGGTCACAACCGGCCATTACCAGTGTGGAATCGATCTCCACGGGCGACCAATAAGTTGAAACCGCCGCCCGCTTGCGCTCGGGGTGGTCGATTGTACCAGCTACCGGCGAAAGCCAGAGCCGCGGCGGCGGCTGCGGTACCGCGACGATTCTGCCTGCAATCCTCGCCAGCGCTACACGGCAGGGTGAATGGTTGTTGAGCCGGCCTGTCGCCGGCCACGACGCCTCGATTCGTTTACTGCTACACTCCTCGTTACTGCCGAATAGATGCTCGACCGTGTCATCGAGTTCGCGTGCCAGGCTTAGCGCCACCGCGACACTCGGCTGGTAAACTCCGGCCTCGATCGCACCCAGCGCTTGCCGTGATATACCCGCGCGCCGGGCAAGTTCGACCTGGCTAATACCTAGCACCGCGCGGCGGCGGCGAAGTTCACCCGATGTCGCTATTTTACTTGTCAATGGACCTCTACAATGGCATAAGTGTTGCGGTCAGCCAAAACCGGGGCCAATGCTAGACGCGCACATAGTCAAAGCCCGACGCGATTTTACGGTCGACGTGCAATTTAAGCTACGCGGCGGAGAAAGTCTCGCCCTGTTCGGGCCGTCCGGGGCGGGCAAAAGCACCGTGTTGTCGTGCCTGGCGGGTTTCGAATCGCCCGATCGAGGCCATATCCTGCTGGGAAACCTGCGGTTATTCCCCCCGAGCCTGGCCTTGCACCAGCGTCCACTCGGGTTTTTGAGCCAGAGCGACTTTTTGTTTCCACACCTCTCCGTCGCCGAGAATATCTGCTTCGGGCTTTCCGATTATCAGCGAAACGGCTCTCGTCGATGGGTGGAGGAACTCAAGCGCCGGCTGCGCTTGAGCGCCGTCTGGAACGAGTCGTCGCGGCGGATTTCGGGTGGGCAGGCTCGCCGTGTCGCCTTGGCGCGAATGCTCGCGCGCCGGCCACCGTTGGTATTGCTCGACGAACCGTTCACGGCACTCGATCGGGCGACGATGGAGGATATGATCGAGGCCTTATTGGAATGGCGGTCGGCCTTGAACTTCAGTCTTATCGTGGTGGATCATCGGGTTGAGATTCTCACTCAGCTGTGTTCGCGCGCGGTGATTCTCGAGGGCGGGCGTTTGGTTCAGGAGGATTGCTGGGGAAGCCTTCGCGCCGCCCCTGCAACACCCTTGTTGGCACGCCTGCTGGGCGTTGAATCGTGACACAAAGAGTGGCAGATCAACGTCTTGCGCTAGCAGTGAAGAAGAAGCGCGTCTGCCGCAATTCTCCTCTAAACCGATCGCTGTTCGCTTAATAAAACCCTCCTGTTCGCGCAAACCGACGCACTCGCATGTGGAACACCATCGGTTACCTATTTTGATGTAGCGGCTGACCGTGCTATAGCGCGTCGAGGGCGGGGTAAGAGCATCCTGAAAGAGCTGAGGGAGAGCCAAGCGATGGCAGCATCGGAAAACGACGGGATTTTTCCTGCGTCGGGGTGTTGGACCTGACCCAGTACATCGCCGGTCCGACGATGGGCCTCTTCACAAGACTTCGAACCTGCCACCATGGCTTCACGCGCAATGAACGATCCGTCCTCCGCACGGGAAATTAAAGGCAGGTCCATCATCCTCGCCGCGTTGTTCCTTAGTTGGCTGTTGGTCGCGTTGGCTGGATGCGCATACCGCTCCGATGAGGCCGCAGCGGAGGCGCATGCAAACGTAGCCGAGGAGAACCACGTGGATGAAGTGCTCGCTCCTGAGGTCAAGGGCACCGCGTCAGACCCGGCGTACACTCTCGCCGGCCAGCTATCGCGACGCATCCATCGGCCACTCATGTTTTGCGCGGGAAGCGCGGCCGGGCCGCGTTGCTGGTATCTGCGCCCAGGGGCGCCACCGGCTCTCTGCTCGGATTCTGATTGCAGCGCTGAGAAGGCGCTGGATATGCGCCCGCACCAGAATGCATTAAACTAATCGGAGATAATCGGGCGGCCTTAATGGCCCCAACAGCTTCATCATTGCGGGCGGCGGCAAGTAATACGAAGATGCGATGATGCAAGGAATCTTAGCAGACTGATCGGATTGGGGGGAAGATGTCCCGATTCAGAGGCGATAGAGCCATCCTGCGTTTGGGCGCTTTCATCCTGGGCGCGGTCCTCGCCCTGGCTGCTTCGAAGCTCAACACCCGATCGAGCTGAACCAGCCGACCACGGTGCCCCTGGTATCGAGCGATATCGAAGCGCCGATCGGCACTGCGCCGATCTCGTTGGTTCATCCCCGCGATATGCGGTCCGAGCAGGTAATTTTCTCCTTCAAGGAATACGTAGAACTAATCCCCATTGGCGAGCATCAACTCATCGCCGGCAATGACCCTGCGGTATGGCTTGGCAACGGGCTTTCCTCCGGACTCGAGAATGCGGGCTACAAAGTCGTACGCATCGGCAAGATCGGAGACAGCAAAACCCGTTACACGGTGTCCAGCGAGCTCACCCAACTCGCGATTCACATCGACCGTGGATTTTTCTCGAGCGACTGTGTTTCAGATGTCGGCGCGACGGTTCAGATCTTCGATGCCAGCAGTAAGGTGTTCGACAAGCCATATGACGGACAATACAAAGGCAGCTGCGCCATCTCGCCTGCCGATATCCTGGAGCGCGCGCTAGACAATCTGCTGAATCAGGCAGTCCCTGAGATGGCCGGTGCGATCGCGCACGGCGCCAAGCCGAGCGTCCTCTCCGCGACGGCATGAAACACGCACACGGTGTCGAACGCATCGTGGCGTTGTGCGCTTCACTTATGCTCGCGGGATGCGTCGCCCACTTGCATGCCGACCTGCCCGAGCAAACCAGCTTTCCTACTGCGGCATCGGTCGGCAAAGGAACTGCGCTTACGCTGGTGAAGCCTGCGGATGCGCGCAAGCAGCGTGAGCTTATCGGTGTTCTCAAGGACGAACAGGGATCGGTGGGCCATGAGGTGCGCGCGAACGAGGACCCGGTCGTGTGGGTCGGCAACTCTTTCAGTGCGGGTCTTAAGCAGGCGGGATTCAACGTCGAGCAGGTTAACTCGCTAGCCGATGCGTCGACTCCCATCGCGGTCACGATCACGGTTAACGATATTTTTAGCGAATTCGTGCCGTCCGGCTTGAGCTTCGATGGCCGCGGCAGCGTGAACGTGGTGGTGCAGGTCTATGACAAGGGGCAGGAGGTGGCGAAGCGAACCTATTCCGGCACTTATACCGAGCACCGTTTCCCGAGTTCATCAGCCGACTACCAGGCAATAATTGATGGTGCGATGAAGGACATGCTCGCCCGCGCGATTCCCAATCTTGCGCGGCTGATAAACCGTACGAAAGCGGGCTGAATGGTTCGCGCGCGCACTTCGATTGTCGCCCTGCTCGCGAGGGCGTCCGCGATCTCATGGCCGCCGAGGTCGACGATAGCGGGTCGAATAAGCCGTCCACAGTTGGGCAGTGAGTGGTCACGTCTGCAACCCCGATGGCGCTCGCGACGCTACCGGCCGCCCGTTGGAAGGGAATCCCGGCTCGCGGCGTAACCAGCCGCGAGCAGGTTGAGAATCGCTTCGGAAAGGGCATCCAGAAGCACGGCGGGATCGTCAGCTACAGCATAGATCGCATTCCGGGCGACGTCACTTATGGCGCCCGCGGCGCGGTCGCAGAGCGGGCGGTCCACCGCCCGCTCTGTCACTCTAACCTGTCGAGGCAGCTTTTATTCGTCATCGTCATCATCGTGATGCTGCCAACCGTAACCGCGGTTGTAGTCTTGATCGCCATTATTGTAGTAACGATTGCCGATATCGTTATTTAGGTCTTGCTGTCTCTCACCAACTGCTGCGCGCCGCTGGTTGATTTCCGCCTGTTCACGAGCGGCGGCTCCATAATCGCCATTACCCAGATCGTTGCGCAGCTCCTGCTGGTCATGCTGAACCTGCTCGTGGCCGTTCTCGATTGCCTGTTGATCATTCTGCATATCCTGCCACGACTGTGCTTTCACGCAGGGTGCCAGCAGGAACATACCGAGTGCTCCGGTAGCCAAACCGAACGCTATTCGCTTCATAAACACCTCTTGTTCGCTCAACCGGCACTCGCCCGTACGCGCCGGCTGCCAAAACAAATGGCTGCAGATGCCGTGCCATTTTCGGATGAAGCGGAGAGTGGAACTTCAATAGCTGGATGGCGCTTCGTAAACAGTATTTCAGCGTATTAGCGACTTCGAGCTATTACTCGGGCGAACGATACGCGATAGGATGTACCAGTTGCATCCGAACCGGTGTTTTCCGGGTACTCATTTGGTGCTTGTGCGTCCTTTGCCAGTCGGATAACGCGCCCACATATGGCGCGCCTCGCGCTGCGGCAAATTGATCGTGGCGAGCAGCATTAGCAGGGTGCGGAAACCCTATTTGCTTATGAAAGTTTTCCCGCGCCCTGCGATAAAACTGGCTTCCTTCCGTTTTGATTCGCACCTCGCGGACTCGTTAGCTCGCTCCGCCTTTCGGCTCCGCTAGTGTTTTGATTCGCACCTCGCGGACCTCGTTAGCTCGCTCCGCCTTTCGGCTCCGCTAGTGTTTAGTTCTCCATGGGAGGAGCCGGTGGCTCAGGCGCGACTGCAAGGTCGGATCATAAGAGCCGGATGAGGTGAGAGGCTCACGTCCGGTTCTGTGAGGGCGGAGGGGTGCGATTCCCCTCCGCTACTCGACTTGGCGCCGATTCTGGGACCCTGACAGGGGGAGAGATTTCAGACGCGCGAGCTGCGCGCTCGCTTGCAGTCGCGGAACGCCTTTTTCCGCCACCTGCTAGGATGGACCCTGCCAATCCTTCGTTCGTTTACGGCCGTTTGATGTGTTCGGCAGGTCGTGCTACAGCGCGTCGAGGACGTTGTAAAAGCGTGAGCGGCTCGGGAGGAGCTAAGTCGTGGCAGCTTCGGCAAACGACGGGATCTTTTCCGGCATCAGGGTATTGGACCTGACCCAGTACATCGCCGGTCCGATGATGGGCAAGCTGTTGGCCGACCTTGGCGCCGAGGTCATAAAAATTGAGGTCGCGCCGCAAGGCGACATGATGCGTTATTATGGGCCGCCGAGCGGGCAGAGTGCGGTCTTCATCAGCGAAAATCGCGGAAAACAAAGCCTCTGTTTCGACCTCAAACGGCCGCAAGGCGCCGAACTGATGCGCGATCTGGTCCGCCGCGCCGACATCCTGATTGAGAACTGGACGCCGGGAGTACTGGGCAAATACGGAGTGAGCTACGAGGCCTTGGCGCCGCTGAACCCACGCCTCATCATGTGCTCACTTTCAGGCTTCGGACAAAGCGGCCCTCATGCTCATCTGCCAGGTAACGATTTGATCGCCTTTGCGGCGAGCGGAATTCTCAATATGGTGGGCTATCCGGACGACTCCCCGCTTTATCCTGGAGGGGGGAGCCTGGCCGACAGTATCGGCGGGGTGCACGGCTTCGCCGCGGTCTGCGCTGCGCTCTACCATCGCGAACGTACCGGCAAAGGCCAGTACATCGACCTCGCCCTGACTGATTCACTAATGCATCTGACGAGCGCGCTGATAACTAATCGTAGTTTACTCGGACCTGATTACCAACCGATGCGCAGTGGCGCCCATCTGCCAGGGCTCACGCCATGCGGTATTTTCAAAGCGCGCGATGGCTACGTCGCCATCACTGTGCTTATTCAACAATTTGATACATTCGCGCGGCTCATCGGTAAACCAGAATTGTCGGCGGACTCGCGCTTCGACACTACGGCGCATCGTAACGAGAACCGGCTCGAGCTAATCAGGATCGTCGAAGAATGGCTGCAATCGTTTCCAACTCGAGATGAACCAATTGCACTGATCCAGGGTGCACACATCCTCTGCGCGCCCGTGCTCGATACCGCAGGCGTGATGACTGACCCGCACAATCGCGTGCGCAACAGCTTCCAGGAGATTGATCAGCCGGGCGCAGGCAAGCTCACGCTGCCAAGGGCTCCATTTCGTTTTTCAGCAGCCTCTGTGGCAGTGCGCGGACGCGCGCCCCTGATGGGCGAGGACAATGAGAGGATTCTCAGCGAAGTCTTGCATTATCCACCAGATAAAATCGAGCAGTTGACCAAAGAAGAAGTGCTGTTCACGCCACCGCGTGACGAGTATCTGCGGCGGCGCGGAGAATCGAGCTAAAACGGAGGTGAAATATGTCTTATCAGAAAGCTGTACTCAGCCTCGACGATGCGCGTAGGGCGATGGACCGCATGCTGCAGGAAGCGCTCAAGGCGGCCAACCGCCCGGTCGCGATTGCGATCTGCGATGACCAGGGCGAACTTGTTGCCTTCGCCAGAATGGACAAGTGCTCGCCGCTGCCGCTCACGATTGCGCGCAAGAAGGCTTACACCGCGGCGCGGACACGAAGCGATACCAAAGCCTTTGCCGATCGTTTGAAGGGTATGGGCCGTTCGGCAATCGATCTCGGTGATCCAAACTTAATCGGAGTGCAGGGCGGGGTGGCGATTATTGCTGCGGACGGCAGTGGTCTCGGTGGAATCGGCGTTAGCGGCCTCGCCGCGGAGGAGGATGAGGCAATCGCGAAGATCGGGCTCACCGCGATCACCGGCAGTTAAATTAACCGCGCGCGTCGGAGCCGGGCACCCTGCTCCTCACACGTCCTCCCCGGCGCTCCGTTCACCGCATCAAGGTGGCGCAGTCGCCCGATATATGCCAACAGGGGTCCGTCCGATCGCGCGCTGCGCGACGTCGAAACCTGCCAACACTTTCCCTCCCGGCCTGTAACGCCGAATGGGTCGGCTCGAATTTGTCAGCCCTTCTCGGCCCATCCCTTGAGCAGCGGTACAAAATGATAGAAATAGGCGTGCCGCTCTGCGAATTTCCATTGACCGTTGACGCGGCGGTAGCTGTCCGCGTAGTAGCCTGAGCCGATGATGCTTTGATTGTTGCGGGTTATCCGCACTTCTATCGTGCAGGTACCCTTGGCGCTGTCGCCGTTGATCTCGATGATGTGATTGTGAATGCAGGGCAGCGCCATCCCCCGCTTCAGGCTGGGGTAGAACTCGTCCAGTTGCTGGCGCCCGCGCACATTAATGTTGGGTTTCTCGCCCATTACTTCATTGATGAACGCGCCGTCGTCGGTGAACAACTGCGCAACTTTGGCGCCCTCACCCAGCGCCACCCAATGAGCATACTTGGCGGTCAACTCCTTTATCTCTTCGCGGTCGGCGATTTCATGCACCTGTTGTTCCAATGTCTTCATTTTTTAGCTCCTTAGCCTTGTCTTCGGTGATTCGAGGCTCTCCGTCTTAGCCGCATCTGAGTCTGTCGCACCCTATTAGCGACGGCGCCCGTAACTCGACCAGCGCGGGGTTCACCGCATAATCATCGTCAGGCCACTGGGGGTCGTGTAGCGCGTCACGTCGAGGTAGTTCGCGGGCGCCTGCTCGTTCAGGTGCAGGGGATGTCCCGCGGGCGGATCGCAAAAAAACGTGGCGTGCTGCCTCGGCTCACCGCTTCCGCTGAAGCGGCCTCCGCAAATTGCATATGCTGCCGCAGAACCCGCCGTAAGCGAAGCCGAGCAGGGTGCGGAAACTACTATGTACCGCCGACAGACTACCCCCACCTAACCTCCCCCTGGTCAGGGGGAGGGATTGGAGATTTACGCAACTGAGTACTGATGTGGCCGGTATGGTCATTTTGTCCCCGCATTTACAGCAGTCAGGCAACCCCCACCCTGCCCTCCCCCTAGTCAGGGGGAGGATCAAAGGCACCGCGGCGCCCTACCATCAACCCGAACACCCGAATCAAGAACCCCAAGCCTTGTTGCGCGAAATCATGCAACTAAGCAGTGGGGCTGCAGCGGCTCTTCTTGCACGGTCTCCCGCTTCGGGCTGGCAATCCCGACAGCCGATCGTTTGCCGTTTTTCGATTTCCCAAATCACGCGCAGGCGCCCCGTCTGGGCTGGGCCGTCCCGCTCCTGCCGGCTGCGCGCAATTCGGGACAGAGCTGCACCCCCTCCCCTACCCTCCCCCATGTTGATGAATGGGGGCGGGGAACAGAAACGCCGTCCCTGGGGTAGCTGCAGTTCATCTATCTCGGATCATTTGGCAGCTTGCGCTGCGTAAATCCCACAACCATACCGAAGGCCTGATCCTTGCCGAGCACGATCGAATCCGCCCCGTCAGGCTCAGGCCTGAGCTGCTTGGATTTAAGAAAGGCGTTCGCCCGTGGCAGGTCATGGGTCTTGAACGTCACCGCATAAAAGCCCTCGCCATTACCTTCCATCTCGCGGCCCTCTGGACTCGTTTGCGAGAGCGGCTGCGCGAGTTCGACCACGGTATCTTCACCGACCGCAACAAAGGCGCTGCGCTTGCGGCCCGCGGTTTCTTCTTCATGAATCAGTTTGCCGCCGAGGATATCGCAGTAGAAGCGTTTCGCGCTCGGCAAGTCTCTGACAACGGCCGTGATATGCGAGGCCCGCTCGATTCCGAGCGGATGCTGCTGGCGCCAGAAGTTGTTGGACCAGGCCGGCTGCAGACGCGGGTCGATAGTGTATTTGCCAATAGCTGCGAATTCGAGTTGGCCGTGAGTGTCTTTGGGATGGGTCCAGATGGCAAAACTTTCCTCGCCGGGCTTCACTTGTTTGCCCACGATGTTAAACAGGCGAAGGCCGTGGCGGTCGAGTTGAGCGGAGATTTCCTTAACATCGTCGACGTACCAGGCGATTGAATGGAAATGCTGGCCAAAGCGGTCGTGAAACTTCTTGACTGATTGGTTTTGCAAATTCGCAACGCGCGCAGGCGTCATCGGTTCCATGACTACCTCGCCGATCGCAATCAAAGAAGCGTCGCGGCCGGCCAACTTCTCGTATCCCCGATAGTAGCGCGTGACCGCGAAGACCTCATCGTACCATTGGTCAACCGCGGCCAGATCACTCACCACATGGGTTAAATGGAACAACTTGCCAATTTTGAACATGTTTCCTCCGTGTGCGCCTCGACTGTGGCACTTTTACGCCTTCAAGTATTGGTCATACCACTCGGCCGCCTTGCCCAGCGCGATGCTCAAACCCGGCTCCCAGTAGACGTCGAGCACGTACATGTCGAGCAAGGTCAGGCTCTTGGGCTCGCGCGCCATCTCATAGGCTTCGACGATCTGCTCGATCGGATGGGCATCGTCGTCCTTGGTCGTAATAATACTCAGCGCGCGCGGCGCGATACGATCGACGACGCTCGTCGCGCTGAATTCGAGCGCTTTCTCGACTGATTCCACCAACACGTCGGTCGCGCCTGGGGCAAGCGGCGGTTTGCCGGTCTTCTCCATTGCTGCCCTGGTCCTGGCGACCATGTTCTGAAGCAGCGGCCGATAACAAAACGTATCCAGAGTGCTGACTGGGATGCGCGCGCCTTCGCCGGTGTCGTAACGGCGTTGGCGGTCCTCCTCAATGTGTGCGAGCAGTTCCCACCATTCACGCTGCGAGCGCAACCAGCGCATCCAGCGGTAATGATCGACGACCGGCACCTGTGCCACCACCGCCTTAATCCGGCGGTCAACTGCGGCGGCGTAAATTACAATGCCGCCCGAGTTGCTGGTGCCCCAGATGCCGATGCGTTCGGGATCAAGACCGGGCAGGCGCTGGAGAAAACTCACCCCGTTGCGGAAATCCTCGACCTGGATCAGCGGAAAGAGCTGACCGCGGGGCTCGCCCTCGCTTTCGCCGAAACTCCGGTAATCGATCGCCAACACCACGTAGCCGGCACGCGAGAAGAACTCGCCTTGGTCGACCAGGGACTTCCTGGTCTGGGCGGTTCCGTGGCCGACCACCAGGCCGGGAAATTTGCGTGATTGGCTCAATCCTTGGGGCAAATATAGATCACCGGCACAATTTATTCCGCCGCTCTTGAACTTCACTGGCTCTGGCATAGTTCTCTCCTCCTGGCGTTTCCCACGAGCCGAGGCATCTTCTTCCCTGTACCGCTCTGGAGGCGGGGCCGTCAACTTTTTTGCAGTCAAACCGCGTTGCGACGCGAGCCGGTCGAGCTGCCTTGCGCAAGGGGCGTACGGCAAGCAACGGAGCTGCCGCGAGTATCGAAGGAAACAAGGGGACGGCAGTTGCTGCGCAAGGCGGCGCGATCCTATCGTGAGCCACCATTTTACGCCTGAACAGGAGGGACAGAGCATGCGTGCCGCTGTGATGCGCAATAAGAAAATCGTGGTCGATGACATCCCCCTTCCGGCCCCAGGTCGGGGCGAAGTCCTGGTCAAAACTCTCGCCTGTGGAATCTGCGGTTCGGATCTCCACGCCCTCAAGCATGCGGACAGACTGGTCGAGGTTGCTCGCCGCTCGGGGGGACCGTTCATTATGGATTTGACCCGCGATATTGTTATGGGCCATGAGTTTTGCGCCGAGCTGGTTGATTTCGGCCCGACTACCCAGCGCAGTCTCAAGCCTGGGTCACGCGTGTGCGCGATGCCCGTGCTGCTGAAATCCTCGGGGGTCGAGACGATCGGATTTTCAAATGACAATCCAGGCGGTTATGGCGAGTACATGCGCCTTACTGAGAGATTGCTGCTCGAAGTGCCCAACGGCCTTTCCACCGAACGGGCAGCGCTGACTGAGCCGATGGCGGTCGGGTACCACGCAGTGCAGAAGGCCCGCCTGGATGCGGAGGACGTGCCGCTGGTAATCGGCTGCGGCCCAGTCGGCCTCGCGGTGATCGCCGCGCTCAAGCTCAAAAAGGCTAGCCCGATTATCGCTGCGGACTTCTCTCCACGTCGCCGCCAACTCGCCCAAGCTATCGGCGCCGACGTAATCGTCGATCCGAGAACGCAATCGCCTTACGACAGTTGGAAGCAGATGGCCGCCTACAGCGACCCCGCCAAGGCGCCCCAGTTGCCGCCCTGGCTCCCCGGCCCGGCGCGTCGGCCTGCGGTGATTTTCGAATGCGTCGGCGTGCCGGGTATGATCGATTCGCTCATGGCCGGGGCACCTGTTAATACACGGTTGGTAGTCGTCGGGGTCTGCATGGAGTGTGACCAGATCGAACCGATGCTGGGAATCAACAAGGAGCTGAATATCCAATTCGTCCTCGGCTACTCCGGCGAAGAGTTCAAGACCACGCTGCACAACCTGGCCGAGGGTAGAATCAACTGCGACCCGCTTATCACTGGGAAAGTCGGCGTCGACGGAGTTGCCGGTGCATTCGAAGCGCTCGCCTCGCCTGAGCAGCATGCGAAGGTACTGGTTGAGCCGTGGCAGAGTTGATTTGCGCGTCCTGTGCGGAAGAAGAAATCACAGGCTGGAAGCCTGTGCCACTCAAGAGGTGAGTTGCGTAGGGGTCGTAGACCACCGGCGTGGGTGAGAAATGGGTGGAGAATCCAATCCCTCCCCCTGGCATGAAAGTGGTGGTTTGTGACGCTGGCAGCGTTTTTTTGTCATCCCGAGCGAGGCCGAGGGATCAACGCGCAGCGATTTGCCTGGGCGGTAGGGCAAGCAGGTAAAGAGACGAAACCGGTCGCAAGAGCCGTTCGCTACGGATTTCCCTTCTACTGTCGTGCAACGTGGCTGGTCCAAGGGACCCGTGAAACATCTGACCAGGGGAAGGGTAGGTGGGGCTTGTCTGACCGCATTTTCACAACAGAACTCAGTAGAGAAGCCAGGAGTAAACAATGGCAGGTATTCTGGACAACAAAGTGGCGTTAATCACTGGTGCAGGGTCAGGGATCGGACGGGCTACGGCGAAGATTTTCGCCCGTGAAGGCGCGCGCCTGGTGCTGGTTGATATCATCGAGAAGGGCGGCCACGAGACCCTGCAAATGGTCAAGGAACTCGGCGCCGAGTCTATTTTTCTCAAGGCCGATGTCGCGAAATCCGCTGAGGTGGACGGTGCTGTTGCGGGCGCGGTGGCCGCCTATGGCCGGCTCGACTGCGCGTTCAATAATGCCGGCATCGGTGGCGCCAGCCGCCTCACTCATGAGTACAGTGAGGAAGAATGGAATCGGGTTATCTCGATTAATCTGACCGGCGTCTGGCTCTGCATGAAAGCCGAGATCACACAGATGCTGAAGCAGGGCGGCGGCGCGATCGTTAACACGTCATCGATCATGGGGCTCACCGGCGCGATTCGCGTCCCCGCCTATACTGCGGCCAAGCACGGCGTGGCGGGACTCACCAAAGCTGCCGCACTCGAATATGGCCGGCACGGAATCCGCATCAACGCGGTCTGTCCGGCACCCATCTATACTCCACTGTTGATGAGTGCGTTTGAGAAGCGCCCGGATATGGAGCAGCGCTATGCGCGCTCGGAGCCAATGAAACGGCTCGGTCAGCCTGAAGAAGTGGGCGAGGCAGTAGCTTGGCTTTGTTCGGATCGCGCGTCATACGTGACCGGGCTGCCGATGCCGGTTGATGGCGGCTACATGGCGCAGTAGTCAGAGCATTCTCAACAACTGCGGATTCTACAAGCCGGCTTCTTTAACGAATTCTTATCCCAGTGAGATTCTCGTCCTGCAAGCTGCGAGTTCCACCGCAGGAACAGCAACTGCGGACCACAGTGACGGGATAAGGATGTGACAAAAGGCTCGCAGAAAGGTAATCTTTGCTATAGAGTTAGTATCCGGCCGCGATGCACTGTCGTGTGAGGTGGAAATGAATTCGTCAGTCGAGACTTATCAGAAACGGCTGCGAGACGAGGTCTCGCTGGTCGAGCAGGAAATTGAATCGCACAACCAGCAGGTCGAGACTCTGAACAGACGGCTCGAGGGGCTCAAGCGGGCGCTCGAACTGTGCGATTCCGAGCAATCCGCGGTTGCCGAGTTGTTGCGCACCGGAATACCCGGTCTGGAGCTTGCCGTCGGAAAACCGGCAAGAGCATCGGCCGCCACTTCGCAAAGGTCGGCGCCCAACCGCAAGGCAGCGCCCACGCGGCGACAGCCGCCCGCAGTGATGCGAAGTGCCCAACGGGGCGCAAAGGCCGCTATCGCTGGGGCTCGCGCCGCCAGCAATGGCGGCTTGAAACGCGTCGATATGATCGCCGCGGTTCTCAAGCGCCATCCTCGGCTAAGCGTGCGCGAATTGATCGCCGCAATCGGCCGGGAGTTCGGCTGGCAATGTGGGGAAAGCAATCTGACGGCGCATCTGTATACCAATCCGGACCGCTTCTCTCACAGCAAGGCGGACCGCGCCGGCAAGCAACTCGTCACCTGGTCGCTCCGCTAAGTGCGAGGCTGCCCTGGTATTTCCTCCAGTATCAGAGCTGAAGAGCAAGAGCGCATTTCCAGGCGTCGCGACCGAGTTGGATTCCGATCTGTGTGACATAAGGCATGGGCCTGCGCCTTGCCTTCGGCAGACAATTATCCGGCGGCGCACGGCCAAAGGCCGGTTTCGGTGGCCGCCAGTGTGCTCCTTGGCGGCGCTCGCCGCGCTCTCACTGCTGGCTCTGCCACCCTTTGGCGCTTGCTGGTTGGCGGCCTGACGGGACCGGATATGGATGGACTAGTGGGCTGTAGCATTGAAATCGGTATCGCTGGAAATCCCTCCCCCTGGCATGAAAGTGGTGGTTCGTGACACTGGCGGCCTAATTTGTCATCCCGAGCCCAGCCGAGGGATCAACGCGGAGCGATTTGCCTGGGCGGTAAGGGGTAAAGAGACGAGACCGGTCGCAAGGAGCCGTTCGCTACGGATTTGCGTTCTACTTTCGTGCAACGTGGCGGGTCCAACGGACCCATAAAATATCTGACCACGGGGAGGTTAGGTGGGGGTCGTCCGGCTTCGTTTACGACACATCCAATATCGTTTTCAATGTTACAGCCCACTAGACGCCAGTGAAGCGTTTCACAGTTGCTTGATCACGTCGGCCAGAACTTCCAAATGCTCCATTTCGTCGAACACCGGATTCAACATCAGATGATGCGCGCCCGCACGCACCAGTTCGCTGAGCTTGTCGATGCATTCCGTCCGGCTGCCCCAGATCGACACGCGCGCAGCCATCTCGGCACGCTTGTAGCGAACGCCAAACCATTCCTGCAGACGGCGCTCGGCACGATTGCGATTATCGTCGACGGCGATATAGACCCGCTTCGAGACCGCAAATTCAGCCGGCTCCCGCTTCTGCTCCTCAAGGAAACTGCGCAACAATCCGATTTGTTGGACAAAGTCGGCGGAAGAAGAGGAACCTGCCCCCATCCAGCCTTGGCCGTGACGCACCGCGCGCCGAAGCCCGATGGCATCGCGCGCCCCGAACCATAACGGCGGGTGCGGTTGTTGCCTGGGCTTCGGCTCCATTGGCACGTTCTCAAATTGCCAGAAATCGCCTTTGATGCTCGCGCGCGGCTCGGTCCACAAGGCTTTCATTACCCGAAGCCCTTCGACGAAGCGGCGCGAGCGGCGCTCGCCGGAGACCCCGAACACCTGCTCAGGAACGTGCGCACCACCAATGCCGACGCCAACGGTGAGCCGGCCATAGCTTAACTGATCCAATGTCGCCAGGCTCTTGGCGAGCTGCACTGGATTGCGAATCACCGTCAACAGCACCGAGGTACCGAGGCGCGGCTTGGTAGTCAGCGCTGCCACATAGGTGAGCAGCGTCACCGGTTCGAGGATCGCGGAATCAGAAATGATCTGTTCTTGCACCCACAAGCTGTCAAAACCTAGTGCCTCTGCCCGCGATACAAACTTGCGGATGAGTTCGATATCGACCGAACTGGTGAACGCTTGCGGGATTGCTATGCCGCAGGGAATGCTGGCCATCAGAGAATCTCCTGGGAAACGACGCTTCCAGTGCGAGTATGAGTACTTACCGAACTACGGCAGCGACGCTCCGCCGGGCTCCGAGAAAACGGCGCCGGGCAAGTGGCCCGGCGCCGTTTACTTCAATTCACGAGCATCAGCAATCTTAGCCGGGCACCTGGTCGTAACTGCGGAGCAACTTGCCTGGTAAAGCTCCGCTACAGACATTGTCCTCGAACGTGATCTGGCCATTGACTATCAAATACCTATAGCCGTCGGCCTTCTGCACCCGGCGCCAATCGCCGTCGGGGAGATCATGCACCGTCTCCATCGGCTTCACTTTGAGCTTCTCAAGGTCATAGATGACAACATCCGCCGCCATTCCCTCGCGCAGCCAGCCGCGATCCCTGATGCCGATAGCCCAACCCACCATCGTCGACAAGCGCCAATGGGCTTCCTCCAGTGACATCACATGCTTGTCGCGCACCCAGTGAGCGAGGAAGTGAGTTGGATAACGGCCGAAGGTCAGGAACTTGGTATGCGCACCGCCGTCCGAGGAACCGATCAGCGTCAGCGGATGCTTTATAATTTGCGTCAGCGCTTCTTCATTGTTGTTGATGAAGTCGAGCAGCGCGAACTCGGTCTTCAGATCCTCTTCGACTGAAATATCCAGCATGAAATCGATCGGGTGCTTGCCTTGCTCCTTCGCCACCTCAGCGACAGTCCGGCCCTTCAGATGCTTATTTTTTTCGAGACAAACATCATCGATAAAGGTGGTCTCCCACTTGAACATCGATACCTGGCCGGCCTCGCCATCTTCGCGCCCGCGAACGCCCGGCATGACTGTCGGCGGGGCTTCCATGTCGCGCTTCAACGCTGGCCGCCGGGCCGGATCAGCAAGTTTTGCTTTACGCTCCTCCAGCGTTCCGACTGTAGCCTCGTTCCACGCCGGCAACTGATCGAACAGGCCGATGGTTTCGAGGCTGAATTCGAACTCGATCGGCACGCAGATGTTGACGGGGAAGATTGCCGCCTGGCGATGGGCGTTCTCCGTCCATTGCAGCAATTTCTTCCAATTGTCGGGATTAGCCGGATCGTAGATAACCGCGTTCCAGTTGAGCGGCCGCCCGCTGGTCTTCGCCATCTCCAGCAGGAAATCCATCCCAAGTCCCTGCAGCGAATGGCCCATCGTCCACTCGATCGAGCCCCGGTTGAACTCGCGCACGACTTTGGCCATTTCGAGGAACTCTTCACGTGAGGCTACGTGCGTCGGCAGATAGCCGCCGTCGTAGTCGCGGTTGGCCATGCTGAAGCTGCCGGAAAAACCGAAGCCACCCGCCTTCAGGCCTTCGCGTACGATGTGCTTCATCGCCGCAATGTCTTCGGTGCTGGGGTTGATTTTAGGGTCGCGTGCGGCATCGTTGCCCATCACGTACGCGCGCACCGGCGAATACGGCACCAATGACGCGGCGTTGACTCCAAGCCGACCCCGCTCGAGGCTGTCGAGATACTCAGGGAACGTCACCCAGTCCCAGCGCATCCCGGCCTTCATACATGACAACGGGATCGACTCGGTGCGCTCCATCCGCAACATCGCGCGCTCGCGATCCTCGGGCTTCACCGGGGCGAAGCCAAAACCGCAATTCCCAATTGCGACGGTGGTTACGCCGTGCCATCCGGAGAGTGAGGCATAGGGGTCCCACTTGGTGCCGCCGCTGAGGGCCGCATCATAATGAGTATGGACATCGATGAAACCGGGAGCGACGATCATTCCGGTCGCATCGATGGTGCGCGTGGCTGTTTCCTTGAGGTTGCCCATCGCGACGATTTTGCCGGCCCGGATGCCGACGTCGCCTCGAAAGGCGGGCATCCGCATGCCGTCCACGATTGTGCCGTTCTTGATTAACAGATCATACTCCGCCATAGCCGACCATCCTTTCGCTCAAATTTGAGAGCGTGCTAACGAACTTATTTTTTCCTTAGCACAAACCGCTGACCGCGGGATATGGCGAGATCTGTCGCTCGCGCCAGCCATCAGCGTACGCGTTCGCGATCGGCAATATATCTGAAGAATTTCGGGTCCCGTTGGTAGCCGATGCCGCCAAGGGAATCCCAAAAACCCGTCGCCCACGCGTGCTCGTGTTCAACCAGAGCCGATATGCGTTCTGCGCCCTTGGCGAATAGCGCCCTGCTTATTTCCGCGGCCAACTCCCTAGCTATGCCGCGTCGGCGGTATGCTGGAGTCACCGCGAGACGGTAGACATGGCCCCGCCATCCGTCCCATCCGCCAATTACGGAACCGACGATCCGGCCGTCGATGATGGCCACCAGCAGGATGCCGCTCCGATCCTGAATCAAGCGTGTCAGGCCCATGAGCGAATCAGTAGGACCCGGCGGCATAACCTCCGCTTCCTGCCAGAGCCGCAGCACTGCCGGAAGATCGTTGTCGTGAGCGCGGCCAATTACAACATCACTTGACATTTGTACCTCCGAACAAAGAGACAGCAAAGTTATTTGGACCCGCTAATACTCTGCGTTTCAAATCCGTTTACAAATCACGCCGACCGGCAGTCAATTGGAGAGGTTGCCGGTTCAAACAGGTTGTCGCACAAGTCGGCGGTATCGCTACTTCCGCTTCGCGATTTGCCTGGGCGGTAGGGCACGCAGCTTAAGAGACGAGATCGCTCGCAAGGAGCCGTTTGCTTCGGACTTTGCCTTTCTACTCTCGTGCAACCTTGGCGGGTCCAATGGACCCGTGAAAAATCGACCATGGGGAGGAATTCGAGAGGTACCAACCAGGCCCCAGTTCCACTCCATCAGTAGGGACCTTACGCGGGTTTGCGCAACTAGGTACGACCTTATGAGAACGTCCCGGCTCAGTGCCCATTCACATGCACACGGGTGAAATAGGTTTGCTCCTCCAGATGCGGATGGTAAGTGATGGTGCAGTTTTTGCCCAAGCGAGCTTCGGCTTCCCGTAATGCTGCTTCTACGCTGGGGAACGGTTCGAATCCCATCCGCCGTGCGACCTCTTCGTTCTCTTTAGCCACTCCCGCAGCAAACACGGCGCTGAGATGATTTAGCGCGTACAATCCCTGGCCATATAGAATGCAGGGATGGGCACCATGAAAAGCGAAGCCGCTGCGATACTTGTGCACAAACTCCGGGCGATGAGCGTATTCCTCCGAGTAGGTATCCCATACTTCGACCGGATCCCTGGTCGCCGGCAGCACCTCGTTGTAGAGCGCGTAGTAAGAAGGATGATTGAGCAGACTGAACTTGGGCTGGAACGGGTTAGCAACAATGAATATTCCGCCTTTCCGGACCAGCGGATTGTCGTGATAGGCATTGAACAATGCCGACAGCGCCTTGTTGCGGCAATGGATCGGATTGAAGACCGACAGCCGTGAATACCCGTCGCCGTCGGCCATACCAACCAGTAGCACGTCAGTTTGTCCCTCGACGTCGGTCACCAGCTCAGAAAGGAGCATGTCAAGGTGCATCTCCCGCACCGGTGTGATCAAGCCGGCGTCGATCGCGGCAAATTTCTGGGGCTGGCCGGTAGTCAGCACCCCTTCGATTTTCATGATTGGCGGGTGGCCGCGGCGCGCCAGGTCGGCATCCACCAGTGTTCCCATCTCATTCAGTAGCTTGTGAAAAGAGCTGTTTTTGGGATCCTGCACTGAATGACCTGAGGCGAATGGCCAGGGCCGATGATGATAACGGATGGATTCCCAGCAGCCCATCCCGACCAGGATTGATTTCCATCCCCCCTGAAAGAAGCCTTGCGGCGTTGACATGAAAATGAACAAGTCCGATTCAACCACTGCGCGATGGACCGTCACTTCCATGCCGCGCCTGGTCATGCCGAGAGAGACAAATTGTTCTTTGTCGGTTGCATCGATGCAGGATAGCCGGCCGCCCAAAGTATAAGGCAACCGAGGACCGAGGATGTGGACCATTTCTTTTCTCGTCCACATCCGATGCAAGGCATTGGCTACCTTGATCTGAATATTCTCCGGCCGTACCCCATAGCGTTCGAGCAACTCAAGTAGGATGGGGAGCCCGAGAATGCGCAAATCCTGATCTTCCGGAAGATAATTGATGGCGCGGCCGTCCTGGATACCGATGGTGACTTTGGAGTTTTTACTGACTAATTTTTCCAGCGGCGGCATACCTACAGGGTTGGCCACGGCCTGGCGGAATGCCGCAGCGGCGTCGGGCAAGGGCAGCGCCGAAAGTGGCGGCCCGGGAGGGAGCCGCAGGCGGTCTATTGGCAGCGTGGCTGAAATTTTTCCCGCGCCGCAACTCACCATAAATTCTCGCGTTTGTGCCATCGGAAGTTCTCCTCGGGCTAAGAAGCGAAAGCCGGCAGCGAGCGGCTTCGCGTTGGAGCTCGGCCAACTCGGCGAATGGCAGCGACCCGCCCGATAATGGCGCCAGTACTTAGTTGGGTAAATCCGCGTACGGTCTGTAGCAACGGAATAGGGCTGGTGCCTCCAATCCCTCCCCCTGGCCAGGGGGAGGTTAGGTGGGGGTAGTCTGTCGGCGGTGCATAGTGGCCATGCCGCCATAACTTCGCCAATATAGTCGTTCTGTCCACGCATTTACAGGCAGTCAGGCAACCCCCACCCTGCCCTCCCCCTGGTCAGGGGGAGGATCAAAGGCGCCCGGGCGCCCGACGAACAACCCGAACACGCCGAATCAAGAACCCAAACCCCTGTTCCGCGAAATCATGCAACTAAGCGCTAACCGTGCAATTCGTCCAGCAGCGCTTTCGCACCCTTGAGGTCGGCGGTATCGAAGCCTTCGGTGAACCAGCCGTAGATTTCGCCCAGCATTCCCCGCGCCTCGTCGCGACGCCCCTGCCTCGCCAGGAGCCGCGCGAGGCTAATCGTCGCGCGTAATTCGGGAAGCCTCGCATACTGCGTGCGGGCCGCCTCGATAGCGGCCCGAAACGACGCCTCACCTGAGGCGGCGTCCTTTGGATCGCGCCTTAGCACCAGCTCACCGTATAAGCGATGGAGTTCCGGTTTGGCTTCGCCGTCGCCGGTATTATCCGCTACCTGGAGGCCTTTAGCGGCGACCCTCAGCCCTTCCGCGGCCTGCCCGTCGGCCAGGTAAGCAAAGGCCAGGGTGGCATACGCCCAGCCGGGAACTGCAGCTCCGGTCGACTCATAAGAGTTTAGCGCATTTTTTATCTCGCCTATGGCTTCATCCGCATTGCCTAATAGCGCGAGCGCCTGCCCATGAACGATTTGGCCAAATGAATGCCAATTGCTGAAGCCATGCTCGGCGGCGAGTCCGACCAAAGCCTCGGCGTATTTTAAAGCCTCCGCACCCTCTCTGCGCCATACCAACAGGGTCGCAACACCGTTGAGGGCCAATGCCAATGGCAGCAACTGTACTCCCTCTCTCGCCCAAGCCAGAAACTCCAGTGCCTGCCGGAGCCCCTTGTCTGGGAACCCCAAAGCGCCTGTACACAAACTGGCATAAAACATACATGCGGCCCGCATGTGCTCCTCGCCGGGTGGTAGATGTTGCTGCTTGCGCGCAAACAAGGCGAGCCCCTTTTCGGAATGCTCGCGCGAGCCGATAAAATCGCCGACCAACCAAAGAATGTTTGCTAACGAGCCATGCGCGTTCAATTGCATATCCGGGTCGTGCTCGTGATCCGCCATACCCAGAAGCTTCCGGCCGATCTCTTGCGCCCTGCTCAGCTCGAGCCGAAACGCAGAAAGCACTGAGATCCCTACCAGCGAGTAGAAGATCTGCGTGGTATCTCCCAGTTGTCGAGCGAGTTCGTGGCGGCGGGTTAGATGATGCTCGTATTCAGGCGCGGCATAGCCGCTTGTCACTACCGCGGCGTCCGCCAAGCCTTGATGGATGACGATTTCCTTGCGATCACGCTCGGCACTGGCGGGTTGCTCCTTGAGCCGCGTCAAAGCCTGCTCCAGGTATGCCGCCGCTTGCGAGTAGGCCGAACGCTGGTGCGCCTGCTCGCCCGCACGAATGAGGTAGTCAATCGCGCGGGAATCGTTTCCACCGCGGCTATAATGATAGGAGAGGTCCGCCAGGTGGTCATCGACGGAGTCAACGAACAGGGCCTCGAGCGCCTGAGCGGTACGTTCGTGCAGCAACTTGCGCCGCTCGAGCAAGAGCGAATTGTATGCCACTTCCTGAGTCAACGCATGCTTGAAGATATACTCGACTTCCGGAAATGCCGGATGCTCGTAGATGAACTCGTTGGTCTGCAGAGTGGCCAGCATGCGGTCTGATTCGACCTCGGAAGAATCTACTACTCGTCTAATAAGTGGAAGCGTGAATTGTCTCCCCATAACCGCAAGCGTCTGCAGCAGTTCTTTCTCCTTCGAACCAAGCCGGTCAATTCGGGCGGCGAGAACCGCCTGCACGGTGGGCGGGATCTTCAGTTCAGTCAATGACTGGGTCAGCTTCAGTTGACCGTTTTGATGATGATGCGTACCAGGCAGACTGGTCGGTGCGGCTGCCGCGGGCGTGCGTTGCAGCGTCCCTTGCTCGAGCAAGGCCTGCACCAGTTCTTCGATGAAAAACGGATTACCATCGGTCTTCTCGATGATAAGCCGCCTGAGCGGGACGAGCGCCTCGGCCATGCCGAGCAGCGCATCGAGCATCCGCTCGGCACTTTCCGCTCCCAGCGGGTCGAGGCGAAGCTGGGTATAGTAGCTCTTGTTGCCCCATTCGTGCCGATACTCCGGGCGATAATTAACCAGCAATAAGATCTGCGCGTCGGCAATGCTTTCGACTAGCAAATTGAGGAACGCCTGAGTCTCACTGTCGAGCCAGTGCAGATCTTCAAAGATCACCATCACGGGGTGATTAAGAGATTCGCGCAGCAGAATCCGCTTGATCGCATCCAGTGTGCGGCGGCGCTTTATATGCCCGTCCATCTGAGCGAGCGGATCGGAGGAATCTTGTATCGCGAGCAACGTGAACAGGTATGGAAGGGTATCCTCCAGGCGCCGGTCGAGAGTTATTACTTTGCCGGTCACTTTCTCGCGCGCCCTTCTGCGCCACGGAGAAAACACGCGGCCCGAGTGAACAGCCAGCAGCTTAGCCACCCGTTTCTCGCGCTGCCGGCGCTTATCATCCTCGACCGCAATCCCGAAGTAGTTTCGCAGCAGTTCAATTACAGGCAAGTAGGAGGAGTCCTTGCCGTGCGCGAGCGAGAATGTTTCCAGGACCATGCATTCGCTCTGTGCCAAAACTTTGAATTCATGGAATAGACGAGACTTGCCAACGCCCGCATCGCCCAGCGCGGCGACCATCTGGCCATGCCCTGCTTTGACCATTTCCAGGGTCCGCCTGAGCTGCTCAATTTCCCTCTGCCGGCCGACAAACTTTGATAACCCTCGTTCCGCCGAAAACTGAAAGCGGGTGCGCAGCGGCCCCAGCCCGGTGACTTCGTAGACGCCGACTGGCTCGCTCACACCTCTGACCCGCGCCGCGCCCAGCGGCCTGAAGTTGAAGTAGCCATCGCACAACTTTTTCGTCTGGCCCGTCACCGCGACTGAACCAATCGGCGCAAGCGCTTCCATCCGAGCCGCCAGACCAATCGAATGTCCCACGGGACTGTATTCGGGATGCGCCGCCCCAGTGTGCAGGGAACGAACTACTGCCTCGCCGGTGTTGATCCCGATACGGGCTTGCACCGCCTCGCGACCCGAGGTACCCACCTGGCTGGAGTAACGATTAAGGTCATCCTGCATCCGCAGCGCAGCATAGAGCGCGCGTTGCGCATGGTCCTCGTGGGCCAACGGAGCACCGAAAATGGCGAAGACGCCGTCGCCGGTGGACTGCACGACATGGCCGCCATAGCGGCGAATTGCCTCCATCATGAGTTGCAGCGCCGGGTCGATGATATTGCGGGCCTGCTCGGGGTCGAGATTCTCGATCAGTTCCATCGAACCCTTGATGTCTGCGAACAGGGCTGTAATCGTTTTGCGCTCGCCGTCAGCAGCGGAAGGAACGTCCGTCTGCTGCGGCGTGCCGCTGATTGGCGCAATCCTGGCGATTGATCCAGCTGAGTCCGGAAGGTGGGCGGCCAGTGAGTTGCCGCAGTCGCCGCAAAATCTCGCCGTCCCCGGATTCTCGGTCCCGCACTTCGGACAAACGAGCGGCAGAGTGCTGCCGCATTGCGAACAGAACCGCTTTGCGGGCGGATTTTGCGTTCCGCATTCTGAGCAGCGCATAGCTAGCTAACCTGTTGATGCGCGGCGTGGTGATTCGCGGCGCTCCTAAGACGTGCGCGCGCGCAGCATTCCTCTTATGTCCCTGACCGTCGCGGCGGCACCTTCGCGAATCAGTCCGGCATCGGCACAGACGGTTACAAAGCCGAACCCCATCGCAATTGCGCGCGACGCGTACTTGCTGGAATTAGTATGGAGACCCGGAATCTTGCCGTGCGCGTTGGCCCGCCTGGCAATATCCTCCAGCGTCCGGATAAACTCCGGTTCCTCGCGGTCGGTGCCTGCGGCCATTCCCATCGCAATGCCGAGATCATTTGGACCGACATAAATCCCGTTCATGGTTTCGAGCGCGAGAATTTCATCCAGGTTGGCTATTGCGCCCGGCGTCTCGACCATCCCCAGCACCAGCACCGCTTCATTCACCTGCTTGAAGTAGTCAGCGCCGTAAAGCATCGCGGCGCGCAACGGGCCCGAGCTGCGGTTTCCGACCGGATAGTAGCGCGCACCGGCCGCGAATGTCCGCGCCTCCGCGGCGCTGTTGATCATTGGACAAATGACGCCCAACGCGCCGAGGTCCAGCACCCGGGTGATGAACGTCGGGTCGGAGCTGGGCACCCGGACCAGCGGCGTTACCTCGGTGGCGGCGAGCGCCGTCAATAGGTCGAGTGCGCCGGCGTAGTCGATCGCGCCGTGCTGCATATCAATTGTCAAACTATCGAAGCCGGCGCGCGCCATGATCTCGGCGGATAACGCCACCGGCAGGGTGAGCCAGCCGTTGATGGTGGGGATGCCTTTGTTCCAGCGTTCGCGCACGGAATTTTTCAATGCAGCGGGCATTTGCATCACTCTCTTTTTAAGTGTGGGACCGGCTTTCCAGCCGGTCGTTCCGGGACTGGTCTACAAAACCGCTATCAGCGCGGTGCGAGCGCTTCGAGCGCACGGGTATCGGGACCCGGTTGACCGTCAACGCGAATTGCTTGCAGGCACACGTGAGTGGCGCCAGCCTTGAAATGCGCATCGACCCGGTCACGAATCTTATTCACGCTACCCCATGCCACGATCGCGTCCACCAGCCGGTCGCTGCAGCCGTCAGCGAAGTCGGCGTCCTGCCAGCCGAGTGCTCTCAGATTGTTAGTATAGTTGGGCAGTCTTGGGACGTAATTACTCATAAACCGGCGGGCGGCCGTGCGCGCCTCGCTCGGGTCGGTTTCCAAGACTACTGTTTGCTCGACGCAAATCCAGGGCGCAGGACCGATCTGCGCGCGCACCTTGGCGGTATGTTCAGGCGGCACAAAATACGGATGGGTTCCGCGGGTCTCGCGCGCCGCCAATTCCAGCATCTTAGGATGCAGCGCGGCGATGACAATGGGGACCGGCTGTCTGGGCGCGGCTCCACGGTATTGTGCGCTTTTCAAGCGCGCCAGGTACTCCTTCATGAGACTATACGGCTTAGTATAGCTGTGACCCCGATCCGCAACCGTCGGTTGATGGCTGACGCCGATCCCCAGCACGAAGCGTCCACCGGCAAGTTCGGCTACAGTGTTCGCCGCCGAGCACATCGCGAGCGGATCGCGGATCCAGATATTGGCGATCCCGGTTGCGAGCGTGAGACGTTCGGTATGGCTGAGCAGATAAGCGGCATGGGCGAAGGGGTCGCGTCCGCCGCCACCCTCCGGCACCCAGAGCGTGGTATAACCGTATTTTTCTACCGTCTTGGCGAAGGCGAGGGTCTCGAGGGCCGGCATGCCGCCGAGATTCGCCCAGACGCCTACCGTTCCGATAACCATAGTTAAGATCTCCCCGGAGGTTTCAGGGTTGCCACCGGATCCCAGAATTCGCCATCCATAGCAGAATCTCAAGGCTAGTGCGCTCCAGGTTTTCTCGCTCAGGTGGAACACGGAAGACCACGGGTGGGGCATTGGCTGGCTACTTTAACGTTTTGCGATCAAACTAACTGCTGTGTAAAATCTGATCCGATAAGATTATCTGTAGAAGTAGATCCGATGAAAACCATCAGTGCAACGGAACTCGCCCGCCGACTGAGCGAAGTCCTGGATCGACTGGCGGTCGAGCGCGAAGAGATCGTGATAGAGCGCAATCACCGCCAAGTGGCTCGTCTGATACCCGGACCGGGCCGGCTCACCGCGCTTGAAGCGATGGCCGATATTTACCGGACGCTGCCCGAAGACGCGGCCTCAACCTGGGAGGCGGACAGTCGAGCGAGTCTTCCAGGTGATCGCTTACCTAAAGGAGTGCGCGATCCGTGGGATTCCTGATTGACACCTGCGTCTGGATTGACGTTGAACGCGGGGCCTTGGCACCTGCCGACGTAGCGACGTTCACACGGGACGAACCGGTCTTCCTGTCGCCGGTGACGATTGCAGAACTCAAATTCGGTGCCGAGCTTGCAACCGATGCGCAAATCCGACGGAAGCGTCTGAGTGCATTGGCTCGATTGCGTCGCAAGCCGCTGCTGCCGATCGACGGCGAAACTGGTGAAGTGTTTGGAGAGTTGGCGGCAGGACTAAAGACCGCGGGAGGTAAGCCGCGTCACCGAGTTCAGGACCTTTGGCTCGCGAGCCAGGCAATTCAACAGTCCTACCGATTTCTAACGAGAAACGAGAAGGATTTTGAAGATATTCCGGCGCTTGATTTAGTCACCTACAAGCTGCACCACCGTGGGTGAGGTAAGTAAAGCGGTTGGGGTCCAGCCAGCGGCGAGTTGGCGACCAGCAGCCCGCGGTTGCTACTTATCCCACCTTCGCCCTATTCGCTTGAGGCACCCTCGGCTCGCTGCGCGGGGTGGGAAAGGGACAGCAGGCGAAAGGGTCGCAAACGGTTCATCGGGCAGTTGAATGCGCGCGGAGCAACTGGGCGGAGCGGACCTCCGCACTGAAATCGCAACCTACGCCAAGGTGCGGCGGAAGCTGCTGCCTTTCCTTTTTGTGTTATACGTCGTCGCCTACCTGGACCGCATCAACGTTGGCTTTGCCGCGCTCCAGATGAACCGGGAATTAGGGCTGAGCGCAGCAGTCTTCGGCTTCGGCGCCGGCATCTTCTTCATCGGCTATTTCGTACTTGAAATTCCCAGCAATCTCCTTCTGCAACGGATTGGTGCACGGGTCTGGATCAGCCGCATCATGCTCTCCTGGGGAGCAGTGGCGATCGCCATGATGTTCACGCGCGGCGCGCGGAGTTTTTACCTGCTGCGGTTTCTGCTCGGCGCGGCCGAAGCAGGGTTTTTCCCGGGCATCATCTTTTATTTGACTCATTGGTTTCCGTCACGCGAGCGGGCACGCGCCATCTCACTGTTCATGACGGCTACGCAGATTGCCGGCGTGATCGGCGGTCCGTTCTCCGGTGTGTTGCTGGCGATGAACGGCCTGTGGCATCTGGCCGGCTGGCAATGGTTGTTTCTCGCCGAGGGTGTACCCGCCGTGGTACTGGGAGCCGCCGTCGCCAAATATCTGCCTGATGATCCCGAGCACGCGCCCTGGTTGAACTCTGCCGAACGAAGCGTACTAACGGCGCGGCTGGCGCTCGAGCGTGAGAGTCGCAGTTCGAGCCATACCCTGCGCAGCGCGCTAAGCGATGGAAAAGTATGGCTATTGGCGCTGCTCTATTTTGCGCTGGTTTTTGGCCATTACGGCATCGCGCTATGGCTTCCGCAGATTCTGAAGGGTTTCGGCGGCATGAGTGACCTCAGGGTAGGCCTACTGTCATCGGCGCCGTTTCTGACCGCGGCGATCGTGATGGTCTTCGTGGCAAAGCATTCCGACTCGCACGAGGAACGCCGATGGCATCTAGCGCTTTCGGCGTTCGGCGGAGCAATGGGGCTGGCGGCGGCGGCCGTCGCCCGCAGTCCTTTGGTGAGCCTGCTTACTATTTCGATAGCTGCTGCGGGGGTTTCGAGTGCGGCCGGTCCTTTCTGGACACTGCCCGCGGATTTTCTTGACGGCACCGCGGCGGCTGGCGGTATCGCCTTAATCAACTCGACCGGCAACCTCGCCGGTTTTGTCGGGCCATCGATTGTCGGCCTAATCCGGCAAGTAACCGGCAGCTTCGCCGGCGGACTGCTGGCGATGGGGCTGGCAGTCCTGATCGCCGGTATAATCGCCCTGGCAATACCTGGGCTCGAGCGGCGGCAGTGTCGAGCGCAGGAGCTGGAAGAGACTCTCGCCGAATCGTTTTGAATGCGAATACTTCGGTGTAAATCAATCCTTAGGCCCGGCGTGATGTTTTTTCTTCTTGCCTGGGCAGGCGCTTGTTCATCCAGCCCGCAAACCCTCTCTTCTGCCGAGCTCCAAAGTGTCCTCCAGCAATATTTAGATCAACGAAGTGTAAACGCCACGCTACGATTTGTCGATGAACCGTTGGTGTGCCGGATCGTCAACGGCCGTAATAGCTGCTCGGAACGGACGAGGGCTCAGCTTGAAATGCTGCTCAAAGGTGGCCTGCTCGGCGCCGCGGCTCAGGTGTCTGGCGTCACCACCTATAGAATAACGGCCCAAGGCACGAGGTACATTCGACCGCTCGGGATCGTCGGCGAAATGAAGTCAATCAGTTCTTCCGGCGAGGTGGATCACAAATTCGTCGGCTACGCGATAGACGAGGCCCGTACGGTCATGACTAAAATCGAACGTTTTACAATACCCGGACGCAACAGTGAAGGAGCGCTAAGTACCACCGTTTGGTTCGTTGTCGAAAACCAGCCTCGGGAATGGGTCAAGCCTTTTCTTGCGCAAGAAGCGCCCACGACCCATATAGGAGAGACCACCGAGGCGAACGCTGACCTGGTCCTGACCAATGTGGGTTGGAGGGTGCTGAACGTGCGGCTGAACTGGCCGCTCACCGAAGATGCGCTTTGATCATATTTCGTTTATATGCCTGGCGTAGCCGTGGTACCGCACCCAGATTTTTTGCTCTGCTCGCCGGAGCGTGATAGTGACGGGGCGAGCGAGCAGTAAGAGGCTACATTCGAACGTGCTATCTTCCTGCGAAGGACAGTGAGCAACTTCGCTACATTCGTGAGAAACGGACAAGGGATAAGGGTGAGTTACCTGCCACCAATCCAGCCGAGCCTCGACGACTCTCATCTAAAAGCATTACGCTGAAGCTACGTCAAAGTCTTCTTCGAGATCTTCGCGCTCCAATCGGCGGTGGTTGACCAGCAAGGTGCGGGTCGTCCATTCGGAAACATGGAAATGCTCGGCGACATCCTGTCGGTTCTCCATGGAATAATCGCCCGCCAACATGCCGTCCACGGCCTCGAATGGGCTCAGGAGTTCGGCCGCGAACGATCGCTGCACCTTTTGTCGATAGGTGTGCGCTCGAGTTGCGGGAAAAAGCCGTCCGGCTGCCGATGCAACGATGCGATCACCCAATAGCCGCGCGAGGTCGAAGCGCCGACCTGTCTCCCATTTCGATCTCAAGACTACTCGCCCTTTTGCGGCTCCAATGTCGAGTGCGAACGATATCGCTGGTGCCGGTGTTTTAGCAGTTAGGATCTCGCCCTTAACACCAGCCAACTCCGCCAAGATGTCATTCCCGATGGGTCCCGAACCAAGCTTTTCCTGATTGCGTACCACCCTCGCGGCCTCTGCCCCAAGCTGCCAAGCGGGTACTTCTCCCGCATGAGGCAGACTTGTACCAGCCGCCAAACGCACAACATCTTGTGGCGCTGCGTCGAACCCACTACTTTCCGCCAGTTCGCGTAGCAACTTTGCCGTTAGCAACTTTCCACCTTGCGGATAATCTGCGGCAACCTCGTTCATAGCTAGCTCGCCCAGCGACTCACCATCAGTCACCAACTGCTCGATCTCAGATTCAGCGGCCTGGCCTGGGTCGCACCCGAGAAGCGCCTCGATCTTCCGGCGCTTACTCATCTCCGGGTCTCGCCGCTCCCCCCTGACGTCATTCCAAATCCGATCGAGGTTAGCCTCCGCAATCTGGGCGTTCCGCAACAACCCTCGAACCTGCTCAATGAACTGATCGACCACGTACTCGAACTCGCGAGCACCCACCACCGCCGCGGCATTGGCTAGGTATCGGAAAAGTGCGTTAGGTCTTCCGAGCGTGGGCTTTGAAATTAGCGCGATGCGCTCACCGTCAGAAAAAATAGTAATGTTCGGCCATGCATACCCTTCGCCAATAGTTGTTAGGTGATGTGCAAACTCCCAGTCTGGCGCATTCGAGCGCGGCTCCCAGCGTAGCCTCCACCAATTCCAGGCTATCCACTCCGCGAGATGGTAAGCAGAAAGGAGCGGTGCCAACCGAACCTTGTTCACAGACCCATCGTAGCCCTCGGTCAACCAGATGTTTCCGTGTCGGATACCAATTGACCCGAAGCACGCGCGCTCCTCGGCAGAGCCCTCATCGAGCAGCTCAGGACTCACCCTGATGCTCAGTTCGTTTGGCATCGCTTCGCCCACTCTTTAAGCACGACTCTTCTCATCGCGTCTGTTTCTTCAAGCCGATAACCATGATAATCGTTGCTGCCGATCTTTGCTTCGTAGACTTCGCCCTCGGCGTCCACAGCCCAGACGTATTTTGGGACGCCACCGCCGGGAAATTCGCTGAACATTCCCGAGAGAATTCCACGATGGAACAAGTCTCGCGCCTCGGCAAGCAGGACAACCCTCAATCCATCGCAAATCGACTTCCAAGGATGTGGACTCACGGGCGGGTCGAACCCGTAGTCACCGGGTTTAGTCTTGTGATGCGCGCTGCCAACATAGGTCAGCTTCGCCGCCAGTGACTTCCGCCCCTCTGCATCAAGCCTGCCACTCGGTGCAATACGGCGTTTTGGGTTACTGCCCTGGCGCGCTTTCATCTATGTTCCATCTTTTATGTTCCATCTTTGGAGTGATCCAGCATGTGGCGCAAGCGCACGTCGCCTTCATGACGCGACATATTGGACCTCGGCTTCGGCCAGGACCCGGCCGCGGAAATACGGGCTTAGAAAATTTGGAGTGTTGAGGTCGACCTTTCGGGCCAGGATTTCTGAAAGCTCTCTTTCCAGGGCGAAGAACCTGAGCCCCGGTACGTGGCCGGGCTCGAACTCGACCAGCACGTCGACATCGCTGTCTGGCCGGAAGTCGTCGCGGAGCACGGACCCGAATAGCGCGAGCCTCCGGATACTGTTGCGCTGGCAGAAGCCCGCAAGCCTTTCGCGGTCGATTACGATGCGGCTCTTCTCCACGGTTCAGCCCCTTTTACTAATAGCTGGCAGGACATCTCGTATTTTTCTACCGAACAGTAGTCGACCTCAAGTCTGATCTTCTTGTCTGTCATGCTAAGCGGCGGCGCACTAGGCGGAACGAAGTGGCGCCGCACAAACGAGTCCGCGAGATGGGCAGTTATAAAGGACTTACGCGGACTGATTTCTGTATGACCCGCCAGTTGGCGCTGATGCCCTTCACGCAGGCGGCTTGCGATACTGAGATGGCTTGGCGGCAGATGTAATCGGCCCTTCGCCGGCTTGCTCGAAGGTGCCGTCTGTGCAGTCGATCTCTCCTCCAACAAAGGTATTTTCCAGTTGAACGGTTCCGAGCGAGCGAAAGCCGTCGTTAAGGAAAACGGTGCCGGCAATCCGTCCATCGTTGGCGGACAAGGCGATGCCG
>WNFC01003427.1_pt1 | contig 32704 bp, 30 predicted proteins | sample 5400541 | NCBI WGS metagenome assembly WNFC01 (sample SAMN13153342, study PRJNA577476) | soil metagenome | isolation source: 120 cm saprolite under Douglas fir tree site 2 hole 2 replicate 1 | place: USA:California | collected 2015-04-18
CGGACGGAGGCCGAGCTATGGCATAGCCAGGAGCGCTACGGCGCGATCATAGAGGGCTCGATCCAGGGCATCCTGGTGCAAGCCGATGGAGTGATCCGGTTCGTCAACTCGGCTCTCCTTCGGCTCCTGGGCTATGAGCGCGAGGAGGAATTGCTCGGCAAGTCGAGCATGTCTGTCGTGCACGCTGACGATCAGGAGCGGCTCGAGGGGCACCGTCAGGACCGTCTGCGCGGAGACCCCGCGCCCTCGCGCTATGAGTTCCGGGCGCTCCGAAAAGACGGCAGCACTGTCTCCTTCGATTGCGTCCTGACCTCCATGCAGTGGGAAGGCAGACCTGCGACGCTTGCCACCATGGCGGACATGACGGCCCACCGAGAGCTTGAAGAGCGATTCCGCCAAGCGCAGAAGATGGAAGCCATCGGCCAGCTGGCCGGCGGCATCGCCCACGACTTCAACAACCTCCTGACCGTGATCATCGGGCGCAGCCACCTCCTCTTGACGAGCGTCCCCCCTGAGCATGCGACCTATCGCAATCTCACATTGATCCACGATACCGCCCAGCGGGCCGCGGCTTTGACGACGCAGCTCCTAGCGTTCGGCCGCCGCCAACTCTTGCAGCCCAAGGTGCTGATTCTCAATGAGATCGTGGAGGGGCTGGAGAGCCTCTTGCGACGGCTCATCGGGGAAGATATCCGCCTGACGACGCGGCTGGATCCCTTACCTGGACGCGTCAAGGCCGATCCCAGCCAACTCGAGCAGGTGATTGTGAACCTGGTTGTCAATGCGCGCGATGCCATGCTGGCAGGAGGCCCGCTCACCATTTCGACGATTATTGCTGAGCTCACCGAAACAGATGTCCTCTCCCTCCCGGGCATTCGTCCGGGAACTTATGTGATGCTGGCGGTCACCGATTCTGGGACGGGCATGGACGAGGCGACCCGGCTTCGGATCTTCGAGCCCTTTTTCACAACGAAGGAGGCGGGGAAGGGCACCGGCCTGGGGCTGTCCACAGTCTGGGGCATTGTGCATCAAAGTGGCGGTGCTATCCAAGTACAGAGCCGGGTCGGGGAGGGCACGACGTTCAGTGTCTATCTTCCATGTGTCGACGAAGAGGTGAGGCCCAAGGATACGCCCACACCCTCGGCCCTCCCCGAGCGTGGCGAGACCATCCTGCTCATCGAGGACGACTCCGAGCTGAGAACGCTCGCCCAAGAGGTGCTCGAGGCGCGAGGCTACCGGATCCTTGCAGCTGGCTTGCCGAGCGAAGCACTGGAGATCGCTGTGGCGCATCCAGGGCCGATTCATCTGTTGCTCACCGATGTCGTCATGCCGGGAGCCAGCGGTCGTCAGATCGCCGATCGCCTTTCCGTGACGCGGCCCGAGATGAGGGTGCTCTATATGTCTGGGTACATGGAGGACACGGTCCTGCGTCACGGGATTTCGGAGCAGGAGCTCGCGTTTCTTCCTAAGCCTTTCGCGCCGAATACGCTCGCGCGGAAGGTCCGCGAAGTCCTGGACGGCTAAGCCGCTGCGCCGACCTCAGTAGCGAGAGGAGGGGCCCAGAACGCCGCCTGCTCAGCACTCCCATTTCCGCTGACATCGAACACCAAGGCCCTCGGCCTGACGATCCCGCAATCGGTCCTCGCGCGGGCGGATGAGGTGATCCAGCAGGACGGAGGGAGTTGTGACCAAATTGTGCCCAACTCAGGCCCATTCCTGATCATTCCAGCGCACTCTAGCGCACGAGGCTGTCGCGACCCTGTTGTTCCGTATCAAACAGTTACGCACACTTACGCAGACCGGGGCACAGGACTGAAAATCTTCCGCGCATTCCAGCGCATTCCTGATCACTCCAGCACACTCCAGCGCACACGATTCCGTTGAGGGTTGATGACTTAGGCGACTTCTACTCCCGTAGGGCAGGGCGGCAAGCAAAAGGGAGCACAGGAGTTTTAGTCCTCGGCCTTCTTTCTCAAAAAAATCCTCGTCAGCTACGCCATGCGATCGTCGTGATGGATCGCGAGCCCGCCTCCGCTTGACCTCCGGAGGCCAGGGGACTACCGTCGGGCCACCTGTCCGAAGGTTCCTAGCCCAGGCTCGCGGGGAGGCTCCAGCATGCAGTTTTCCCGGTGCCAGCACGAGAATCCCACAGGCATGAAGTTCTGTGCCGAGTGCGCCGCACTGCCTGCCTCAACTTGTTCGCCCTGTGTCGCGGCGAATCCGCCCGAGCATAGGTTCTGGCTGGGGAAAGCGGAAGCGGAGATGAAGGAGGGTCGATGAAACAGGGAGCCTTTTTGCTTGTAGCCAGCTCGATCTTCGCATTGATCGCGCTTCTGCACGCGTTGCGGCTCATCTACGGATGGAACGTAACGATAGGAGAGTGGGCCGTGCCGGTCTGGGTCAGTGCGCTTGGCTTTTTCATTGCGGGATATCTCGCCTGTCAAGGCTTCATCTTGAAGAACAAATAGGGATGACGAGCAAGCCGATCGCGCTGATCCTTGCTCTCGTCCTCGCCGCCCCGCTTGCCGCCGAGGCGCAGCCGGCGGCGAAAGTGTGGCGGATCGGCCTCATCGTAGTTGCACCCGCAAGCCCCCTGGACGCACTGTCTCAAGGCCTCCGGGAACTAGGGTATGAACTGCGGCGGCGAGCGGCAACGTACGTCGACAAGATCCTCAAGGGCGCCAAGCCGGCGGATCTGCCCGTCGAGCAGCCAACCAAGTTCGAGCTGGTCATCAACCTCAAAACCGCCAAGGCCCTCGGCCTGACGATTCCGCCGTCCCTGTTGGCGCGCGCGGACGAGCTGATCCAGTAGGCGCTCGATGGGTTTGTGACCAAATTGTGACCGACTCGGGCTCATTCCTGATCACTCCAGCACACTCCAGCGCACGGCGCCGTCGGGACCCTGTTGTTCCACATCAAACACTTCCGCGCACTTACACGGACTAGGGGATAGGACTGAAAATCCTGTGCTCCTTCCCAACCTCGGCAGGTAGTAGTGGCTGGTGACAGGTAGATAAGTCATTGATAAGAAGGGACCCTGGGTGGGGCTGTCAAGGCTGAAGCATGGGTCCAATGCCGTTCATGGCACTTCGTTGATGTTCGCATCCCTCCGGTTGCGAACAATGCTGAGCACCCTCCTGGATGCCTCTCCGATCACCAGGGTTATGGTAGCCGCAAGAAACCAAGCCCCAAACTCGTAGCGCGGCGGTTCCGCTGAAGAGCCGCTGAAACTCTTTTGCCTTTTTCTGCCCGAGCGGTCGAAAATGGTATGCTCCAGCGCGACTGATAGGAAACATGCAACGAGCCGTAGGCGCGGCGGGTCACGCACTTGCGCGGAACCTGCTGAAAGAGTGGACGTGTTGCGACGCCTTCGTAATCAGTAGGTCGCGGGTTCAACTCCCGCCCCCGGCTCCACCCTACTCGGCGATTCACGGTGCCAGGAGTTCGCGTGAGCTTCGCGCAGGTCGGCTACGAGGAGGCGATGCGTCGCGCGGGGGCGCTCGTCCCCGTGCTGCGCGAGCGCGCGGCGGGCGACGAGTCGCTCCGGCAGATGTCGAAGGAGACGGAGAGCGACCTGCATCGCGCCGGGCTCTTCCGCTTTCACCAGCCGCGGCGCTGGGGCGGCATGGAGCTGCCCTTCGTGGCCCTCTTCGACATTCCGACCGAGATCGGGCGGGGCTGCGCCTCCACCGCGTGGAATGTCGCCAACCTCGCCGTCCACCACTGGCTCCTCGCCCTCTACGATCCCCGCGCCCAGGACGAGGTGTGGAGCGAGAACCCCGACGCCCTCATCGCCTCCGGCATCGCCTACGCCCAGGGGCGGGGCACGCGCGTGGACGGCGGCTTCTCCATCAGCGGCTTCTGGAACTTCTCGAGCGGCGTCGACGCCTCGGGCTGGAACATGCTGGCCGTGATGGTGCGCGAGGGCGATCGCGTCGTCGACCACCGCATGTGCCTGGTGCCGAAGAGCGACTACGAGATCGTGGACGACTGGCAGGTGGTCGGGATGCGGAGCACGGGGTCCAAGTCCGTGCGGGCCACGGATGTCTTCGTGCCCGAGCATCGCGCCCTCTGCATGTACCAGGCGCGCGGCGGGAGCGAGTTTCCCGGGGCGAGCGCCAATCCGGGCGCCCTCTATCGCGTGCCCATCGGCGCCATCAGCTCGCACTGCCTGGCCGCGGCCGGCGTGGGCAATGCCCAGGCCGCTCTCGAGCTGACCACGGAGGTGATCAAGGAGCGCAGCACGAGCTACACGGCGGCGCGCATGCGGGACTTCCAGGCCGTGCAGCTCCGCGTCGCCCGCGCGGGCGCGCAGATCGACGCCGCGCGGCTCATCTGCCGGGCCGACTGCCTCGAGGCCCAGGGCGTGGCCGAGCACGGCCGGCTCATGACGATCGAGGACAAGCTGCGGTGCCGACGCAACGTCGCCTACGCCATGGAGCTCTGCACCGACGCGGTGGATTCCCTGCACGCTCTCGCAGGCGCCAACGGCATCTACGACCGCTATCCCATCCAGCGGCTGTTCCGGGACCAGCACGCGCTCGCCGCCCACATCGGCTTCAGCTGGGACGCGCAGGGCTCGCCCTGGGGGCTCGTCGCTCTCGGCGGCGAGTTCGTCAGCCCCACCCTCTGAGGGCACGCCTATGCGCCTGGCCGGAAAGGTCGCGCTGGTGACGGGAGCGCAGCAGGGCATCGGCAAGGCGATCGCCCTCGCCTATGGTCGCGAAGGAGCGAGCGTCGTGATCAACTACGTCGACGGCCGGGCTGCGGCGGACGAGATCGCGTCGAGGATCTCCGCCCTGGGGCAGAAGGCCGTGGCCGTCGCGGGCGATGTGTCCAAGGCCGCCGATGTGACGCGTCTCATGGAAGCGGGGAGAACCCTCGGCGGCATCGATGTCCTCGTGAACAACGCCGGCATATTCCCGCGCGTTGATTTTCTTCAGATGAGCGAGGCGCAGTGGGACGAGGTCCTCGACGTCAACTTGAAGGGCACCTTCCTCTGCACTCAGGCCGCGGCCAGAGAGATGGTGGAGCGCGGGCGAGGCGGAGCGGTGATCAACCTCGCCTCGGGCGCGGCCTTTCGCAGCTCACCGCGCGGCGTGCACTACGTGGCGAGCAAGGCGGGCATCGTGGGCGTGACCCGCGCCGCCGCGCTCGAGCTGGCCTCCCACAAGATACGCGTGAACGCCATCGCCCCCGGGCTCACCGATACCGCGCAGCCGCGCCACGGCATGTCCGAGGAGGAGCTCCAGGCGGCCGGACGTCAGGTGCCGCTGGGGCGGATCGGCACGCCGGAAGACGTGGCGGAGCTGGCCGTCTTTCTCGCCTCCGAGGAATCGCGCCACATCACGGGACAGACGATCCACGTCAACGGCGGGCAGTACCTCTCCTGACGCGTCGTCAGCGGAGCGGGACGGGAACTTCTCGCCCGCCCTGCCCCGCCGAGACATAGCCCGCGTAGAGCGCGGCCACCGTATCGCGCGCCACCTCGGCATCGGATTGCGGGCGCCGGCCGCTCGCGCAGCATTCCACGAAGTCCTGGATCTCCGCGTAGAACCCCTGCTGCCATTCCTCGTCGGCGGCGGGATGGCTCCATCCCTCCTTGGTGCCGATCTTCTCCACGAGGTAGACGTCGCGGAACTGCTCCGCCTCCGGATTGTAGGTGTCGAGGAGGTTCACGGGATTGAGCCGGCACGTCGTCCGGTGATTGTTGGCGAAGACCTCGAGCCAGTTGTGCACGCCCCCCAGGACCAGCTCGGTGGCGAACACGTCGGCCACGGTGCCGTCCTCGAAGGTGACGTGGAGCTGCCCGTAGTCCTCGACGTCCTCGTAGTCCGTGCGGAGAAAGCCGCGATCGCGGTAGCCGGGCAGGCGCGTGATCTCGTGCACGCGGGCCGACACCGTGGCCGGCCGGATGGGGCGCCCGCCGTGCGCGCGGCCCTCCACCACTTTCAGGTAGAGGCAGGCGGTGAGGGGATGGCAGCCCTTGCCCACGAGCGAGCCGCCGCCCGCGTGGCGCCAGATGCCGTAGACGGGCGAGTGCGAGCCGCTGTGCGACTCGCCTCCGAGCATCCAGAGGATCTGCGCGCCCGTCTTTTCGACGATCTCGCGCTCCTTCTGGACGGCGGGGGCGTAGATCCAGTTCTCCGCGTAGCCGAGGACGACGCCCTTGCCCCGGGCCGCCTCGACCATGCGGTCGGCGCTGGCCAGCGCGTCCCGGAGGAGGGCGGAGGCGTCGCGGGGCGGCCCGAAGGCGCCCGTGAACGGCTTCTCGATGAAGACGTGCTTGCCCGCCGCGATCGCCTCGAGAGCGACCGGCTCGTGGGTGGCGGGAGGAGAGCACACGTCGACGACATCGACGTGCGGGAGCATGGCGGCGAGATGGGGGTAGGCCTCGGCGCCCGTCTCGGCCGCGAAGGCCTTGCGTCGCTCCTCCGTGGGAGAGGTCACGCCGGCCAGCCGCACGTCGACGCCGTAGGCCCGGCGATACGCGAGCAGATGGAGATGGGCGGCGAATCGCGAGCCCACGATGCCGATCCGGAGCGTGCCCATGGCCGGCCGATTCTACGCCGTCGCGGGAAGGCCGGCCACAACGAATGAGCGGGATACGGTGGGGGTTGGACTACCATAGGAGGTGAGACACATCGATCGAGCTCGCCGCGTCATCGGAGGGAACGAGGGTGGCATCGTCATGAAGGCGCTCATCACGGGCATCACCGGCCAGGACGGCTCGTATCTCGCCGAGTACCTCCTCGGCAAGGGCTACGAGGTCCACGGCATCATCCGCCGCGCCTCCACCTTCAATACCAATCGCATCGACCATCTCTACAAGGATCCCCACGTCAACGGCGTGAAGCTCTTCCTGCATTACGGAGACATCAGCGATTCGACCAACCTGATCAAGCTCCTGTACCGGGTGCGGCCCGACGAGGTCTACAACCTCGCCGCCCAGAGCCACGTCCGCGTGAGCTTCGACATTCCCGAGTACACGGGCGACGTGACGGCCCTGGGCGCCGTGCGCATCCTGGAGGCCATCCACGAGACCGGGCTGACCGCGAAGTTCTACCAGGCGAGCAGCTCCGAGATGTACGGCAAGGTGCGGGAGACGCCCCAGTGCGAGACCACGCCGTTCTACCCGAGAAGCCCCTACGCGGCCGCCAAGGTGTATGCGTACTGGATGACGGTCAACTATCGCGAGAGCTACGGGATGTTCGCGTGCAACGGCATCCTCTTCAACCACGAGTCCCCCCGGCGCGGTGAGACCTTCGTGACACGGAAGATCACTCGGGCCGCCGCCATGATCAAGGCGGGGCTCCAGGACAAGCTCTACCTCGGCAACCTCGACGCGCGACGCGACTGGGGCTACGCCAAGGAGTACGTGGAGGCCATGTGGCTCATGCTCCAGCAGGACACCCCCGATGACTACGTCATCGCCACCGGCGAGACCCACTCCGTGAAGGAGCTGCTCGCGGAGGCCTTCTCGTATGTCGGTCTCGACTGGCAGGATCACGTGGAGATCGATTCGATGTACTACCGGCCCACAGAGGTCGATCAGCTCGTGGGCGACGGCAGCAAGGCCAAGGCCACCTTTGGCTGGGAGCCGACCACGCGCTTCAAGGCCCTCGTCCGGCTCATGGTGGATGCCGACCAGGCGAGCCTGCCGACGCCTCCCGCGAAGTAACCGTACGGGGGTGTGGGCTACCCCGGACGGACGAATTCAGATAAGCTTGGGTCCATGAATCCTGCCGAGACGATCCGCGGCCGAGCCGTCGTCGTACAGCCGGGAGAGGGGCCGTCGTACTGGCAGCCCGTGCCCGCCAACGGTCATGCCGACCCCGTGCTCTTTCCGGGCCGCACCGGCTTCGACGGAGTCTCCATGGGCTTTCAGACGGTGGCGCCGGGCGGGCGCATCCGCGAGCATTCCCACGGGGAGCAGGTGGAGCTGCAGATCTGCTTCCGCGGGCGGGGGCGCGTGATCGTGGACGGCGCCTCCCATGCGCTCGCGCCGGGGACGGCGTGCTTCCTGGGCTATGACGTCAAGCACGAGATCGTCAACGAATCGGACGACGAGCTCGTGATGCTGTGGATGGTGACGCCGCCGGGCCTCGAGAAGTTCTTCGAGGCCATCGGGCGGACGCGCGAGCCGGGGGCGCCCGCTCCCGCGCCCTTCGAGCGGCCGCAGGACGTCGTGGCCATCGAGCGCGCGCTGGGCATGAACGACACCGTGCGCTGACGCGCCGTGCCCACCGTCTCCCTGGGTGATGGCGACCTCTACTACGAGGAGCGCGGCGAGGGCCCCCCGCTCCTCCTCGTGCCCGGTCTCTCCGGCCTCGGCTCCTTCTGGGCCTCCCAGGTCGAGGCCTTCTCGCGCGACTTCCGCGTCGTCGTTCACGACCACCGCGGCACCGGCCGCAGCACCCACTCGCGCATCGAATACTCCGTCGAGCAGATGGCCGCCGACGTCCTCACCCTCATGGATCGCCTGGGCATCGCGCGCGCGCATTTCGCCGGCCACTCGACGGGAGGCGCCATCGGGCAGGTGCTCGCGCAGGATCGGCCGGAGCGGATCGCGAGCCTCGTCCTGTCCGCGACGTGGGCGGGGCGGGATGCCTTCTTCCGTCGCTGCTTCGAGGTCCGCAAGCAGGTCCTCCTGCAGTCGGGAGTGGAGAGCTATCTCAGGGCCTCGGTGCCCTTCCTCGCTCCGGGCTGGTGGGTGAGCGCCAACGACGCCGCCCTGGAGGCGCAGCACAGATCGCAGGTCGCCGCCTCGCCGCCCGTGGAAATTCTCGCGAGCCGGATCGACGCCATCGTGCGCTTCGACCGTCGCGCGCGTCTGGGCGAGATCGCCGCGCCGACCCTGGTGGTGGTTGCCGCCGACGACATGCTCACCCCTCGCTTCTACTCCGAGGAGCTGGCCGGCGCCATTCCCGACGCCAAGCTCCATGTCCTCTCGGGGGGCGGCCATTTCGCCCCCGTCATCGTTCCGGACGAGTACAACGCCGCGGTGGGGGCCTTCCTGGCCGGCCACCGCGACCGCTAGCACTGGGTCAGTTTGCTTCGCCGGATCCACTCAGCCCTCGCCTCGCGGCCGAGCCGCTCAGCTCGAACTGCCACGTTGCGAGCGGGCCGGCAAGCCGATCAACTCAGCCCTCGCCTCGGGCTGGCTCCTCGGCTCGAACGGCCACGTACACCCACGTACGCCTCGGGCTGCCGGCCCGCTCGCGCGTGGCAGTTCGAGCTGAGGGCGCAGCCCGAGGCGAGCGCTGGGTTGACCTGGCTCGCAACTTGCCCCAGTGCCCAGATTGACCCGATACCCGCGTGCCGGATCACTACCGTCCGGCCGGGTTTTTCGTGTAGGCTCGGAAGCGGGGTGGTGAGGTGAACTCGACGGGAGACCGGAGGGCGGCATGACACATCGATGGCTATGGGCGGTGGCGATAGTCCTGGTCGGGCTCTGCGCGGCGCCCGCCTGGGCAGACTACGGTGGCGTTGATGCACTCGAGCAGCCATTCGAAGCGAGGGTGACCGTCGAAGTGCATCCGCTCAACGCGGATGTGTGGGTCGATGGCGCTTACCTCGGAGGCTCCCGGGAGCTGACGAACCTCGAGGTCACCGTATTGCGGGGACGGCATCTCCTGACGATAGCCGCGCCGGGCTACAAGTCACGGTTCATCGTCGTTGATGCCACGACCGCGCGAACCAGCCGAGTGACAGTGGATCTCATCCCCGACCGCAAGCGCTGAGTCGAGCGTTTCGCGCGCTGGCCGCGCGGCCGCCACCGCGTCCGGTCAGCGCGCGAGGGCCTTTCGCATACGCTCGAGCCCGTCGGTCAGCTGGGCGCGCGGGCAGCCGAAATTCAGCCTGACGAAGCCCTTCCCTCCGCGTCCGAAGGTGGTGCCGTCGTTGAACCCCACGCGAGCCCGCTCGAGGAAGAACGTGTACGGATCGTCGCCGGGAATGCCCGCGCCCCGGCAGTCCAGCCAGGCGAGATAGGTCCCTTCCGGCACGCCCACCTCCACGCCGGGGAGGTGCGTGCGGACATACTGCACGAGGTAGTCACGGTTGGCTTCGAGGTAGCGCAGGAGCTCGTCAAGCCACGGCTGCCCGTCGCGGTAGGCGGCGAGCATGGCCGTGTAGCCGAGGATATTGGCCGATTGCACGAGGTCCAGCCGGGACGCGATGAACTTCTCCCGGAGCGCCTGGTTGGGGATGACGGCGACCGCGCACTTGAGGCCGGCCAGGTTAAAAGTCTTGCTGGGGGCCATGAGGGTGATGGTCCGGGCCTCGATGTCCGGGTGAAGCGACGCGATGGACACGTGCTGGTGCCCCGAATAGACCAGATCGCCGTGGATCTCGTCGGCACAGATCACGAGCCCGCGGCGGAGACAGATCTCGGCCATGCGACCGAGCTCTTCACGCGTATACACCCGTCCCACGGGGTTGTGGGGGTTGCAGAGCACGAACATCCGCGTACGGGGGGTGATGGCCCGCTCGAACGCGTCCCAGTCGACCGTATAGCGGCCATCCCCGCCTCGGATGAGATCCATGGCGTCGCGGGTCAGCCCCACATTGTCGGGCAGGCGCAGGATGGGCGGGTACACGGGCAATTGCTCGAGGAGCCCGTCGCCCGGAGAGGAGAAGGCGCGGCAGGCGACGTTGAAGCCGGGGATCACGCCCGGCAAGAGCACCAACGCCTCCGGTTCGACCTTCCAGCCCTGGCGCTTGAGCAGCCGCTCGCACATGACCTCGTGGAATTCGGGCTGCTCGATGCCGTAGCCGAAGACACCGTGCTCCACGCGCTCGCGGAGGGCCCGGGTCACCGGCTCGGGGGAGGGAAAGTCCATGTCGGCGACCCAGAGAGGCAGGACATCGGGGGGGAACTTGTGCCACTTGGTGCTCTCCGTGCGGCGGCGGTCGATCTGACGGTCGAAGTCGTACGCCATGGCTCCGAAGGATAGACGAGGCCAGGAACGCGGGCAAGCGCGTGGAGCTTGACTCAAGCTCGAAACATGGGCATAAGAGTGTGGTTGCCGCGGCGCGGCAGGCAATCAAATCCCAATGTTGGTCGAGGAGATTTGCTCATGAGCGGAGTGCACACCCTGCGCGGGCCGGCCCTGTTCTGCTTGCCTGCGCTCCTTGTCCTGATCCTCGTGACGGGGATGGCCGGCCCTCAGGCTGCCGAGGCCCAGGCCCCGACGGCGCCTGCTCAGCAACGGAGCGCTCAGCATCAGGCCGGCGGGGAAGCCAACCTCAAGATCCCGGATCTCGCCCAGGTCAGCTTCGGGGGGATGAGCGGTCGTGTCCTGCTCCAGTGGGGCCTGCTCGTGTGCCTGTTCGGCTTCGGGTTCGGGCTCGTGATCTACCAGCAGCTCAAGAACCTGCCCGTGCACCAGAGCATGCGGGAGATCTCCGAGCTGATCTACGAGACGTGCAAGACCTACCTGGTCACCCAGGGCAAGTTCCTGCTCGTCCTGTGGATCTTCATCGCGGTGATCGTCACGTTCTACTTCGGCGTGCTCCAGCACTTCACGAGCCAGCAGGTCGCCATCATCCTCTTCTTCAGCCTGGTCGGCATCGGGGGGAGCTACGGCGTGGCCTGGTTCGGCATGCGCATCAACACGTTCGCCAACTCGCGCACCGCCTTCGCCAGCCTCCGCGGGCTTGCCTTTCCCGTGTACTCCATCCCCCTGCGCGCGGGCATGAGCGTGGGCATGCTGCTCATCAGCGTGGAGCTGCTCATCATGCTCCTGATCCTACTGTACGTCCCGCGCGAGTACGCGGGCGCGTGCTTCATCGGCTTCGCCATCGGCGAATCGCTGGGAGCCTCCGCCCTCCGCATCGCGGGCGGCATCTTCACCAAGATCGCCGACATCGGCTCGGACCTCATGAAGATCGTCTTCAACATCAAGGAGGACGACGCGCGTAACCCCGGGGTGATCGCCGACTGCACGGGCGACAACGCGGGCGACTCCGTGGGACCCAGCGCCGACGGCTTCGAGACGTACGGCGTGACGGGGGTGGCCCTCATCTCCTTCATCGTGCTCGCCGTCGCGCAGGAGGTCGTCCAGGTCCAGCTCCTCGTGTGGATCTTCGTGATGCGCGTCATGATGATCGTGGCGAGCGGCGCCTCCTACTTCATCAACGACGCGTGGGCGCGCGGACGCTATGGGCAGGCGACGCGGATGAACTTCGAGCGGCCCCTCACCAGTCTCGTGTGGATCACGTCGATCGTGTCGGTGGTGCTGACCTATCTCGTCTCGTGGTGGCTGATCCCCGGCCTGGGCGACGGCTCCCTGTGGTGGAAGCTTGCCACCGTCATCACCTGCGGCACCCTCGCGGGCGCCATCATTCCCGAGTTCGTCAAGGTCTTCACGTCGACGGAATCGGCGCACGTGCGCGAGGTGGTCACCTCCGCGCGAGAGGGCGGTGCCTCGCTCGACATCCTCTCGGGACTGGTGGCGGGCAACTTCAGCGCGTACTGGCTCGGCATGGTGATCGTGGGGCTCATGGGCTCGGCCTATCTGGTGAGCCGGCTGGGCATGGGCGACCTCATGATCGCCCCCGCCGTCTTCGCCTTCGGCCTCGTGGCCTTCGGCTTCCTGGGCATGGGCCCCGTGACGATCGCCGTCGATTCCTATGGCCCCGTGACGGACAACGCGCAGTCCGTGTTCGAGCTCTCGGTGATCGAGCAGGTTCCCGGGATCAAGGCGGAGCTCCGCAAGGACCACGGCTTCGACGTCAGCTGATCGGCACGGCCGTGGTCGGGGCCACCACCATGATCTTCTCCATCATCATGGTGCTGACGCACGGGCTGACCCAGAACCTCGACAAGCTCTCGCTCCTCCACCCGCCCTTCCTCCTCGGCCTGATCACGGGCGGGGCGATGATCTACTGGTTTACGGGCGCCTCGACCCAGGCGGTGAGCACGGGCGCCTACCGGGCCGTGGAGTTCATCAAGGCCAACATCAAGCTCGAGGGCGTGACCAAGGCCTCGGTCACCGACAGCAAGAAGGTGGTGGAGATCTGCACGCAGTACGCCCAGAAGGGCATGTTCAACATCTTCCTGGCCGTGTTCTTCGCCACCCTCGCCTTCGCGTTTCTCGAGCCGTACTTCTTCATCGGATACCTGATCTCGATCGCGCTTTTCGGTCTCTACCAGGCCGTCTTCATGGCCAATGCCGGCGGGGCCTGGGACAACGCCAAGAAGGTGGTGGAGGTCGACCTCAAGGAGAAGGGCACCCCGCTGCACGCCGCCGTGGTGGTGGGTGACACGGTGGGTGACCCCTTCAAGGACACCTCTTCGGTCGCCATGAACCCCGTCATCAAGTTCACCACGCTCTTCGGCCTCCTCGCCGTCGAGCTGGCCGTGACCCTCACGGCGGACCAGGGAGCATTGCTGAGCCGCAGCCTCGCCGCCGTTTTCTTCGTCATCTCCGTGGTCTTCGTGTGGCGCTCGTTCTACTCCATGCGCATCAAGGTCGAAGCCGCGTAGGGCGGCCGCCACGTGGGCATCGTCGAGCGGTTCGCGGACGCCTTCAACCGGCGCGACGTCGAGGGGCTCCTCGGCTGCTTCACGGCCTCGGGCAGCTATCACGACCTCTTCTTCGGTCCGCACGCCGGGCAGCCCGCCCTCCGGGAGATGTTCGAGCGCATGTTCCGCGAGGGCCGCGACTACCAGTGGCGGATGGACACCGTCGTGACGGAGGCCCAGCGCGCGGCGGCGGAATGGACGTTCGGCTATACGGTCAGCCCCGCCGTGCCTCGCAGCGAGGGCCGCCGCATCCGCTTCCGCGGCATGAGCCTCTTCGAGCTCGAGGGCGGCCGGATCGCCGCCTACCGTGAGTATGCCGACACGGGCGTGGCCTTGCTGCAGCTCGGCTTCAAGCCCGAGGCCCTCGCCAAGGTCCTGACCAAGCGCCTGCCCGCCGACTGACCGTCCCGGCGCGCGTGCCCGTCCTCTCCGTCCTCGACCAGTCGCCCATCCGGAGCGGCGGCACCGCGGCCGATGCAGTGGCCGAGACGATCGAGCTGGCGCGCGCCTGCGAGCGCTGGGGCTACCACCGCTACTGGCTCGCCGAGCACCACTCGAGCCGCGGCCTGGCCGGCTCCACTCCCGAGATCCTGATCGGCCAGGTGGCCGCGCGCACGCGCCGGATGCGCGTGGGCGCGGGCGGGGTCATGCTGAGCCACTACAGCGCTCTCAAGGTCGCCGAGAACTTCCGCATGCTCGAGACCCTGTACCCCGGGCGCATCGACCTCGGCATCGGTCGGGCCCCGGGCAGCGACCCGCGCACGGCGCGCGCCCTCGCCCACGGTCCGGGCGCGCTCGGCGTCGAGCACTTTCCCGAGCAGATCGCCGATCTCATCGGGTACGTCCACGGCGAATTGCCCCAGGGCCATCCGTTCCGCGGCGTCCGGGCCATGCCCGAGGGGCCGACCATGCCGGAGGTATGGCTCCTGGGCTCGAGCGGTGAGAGCGCCGCCCTGGCCGCCCACTTCGGCACGGCCTTCTCCTTCGCGCACTTCATCTCGAGCGAGGGCGGGGTGGAGGCCACGCGCGCGTACCTGGCGGAATTCCGGCCCTCGCCCATGCTCGCGTCCCCGAGGGCGAGCGCCGCCGTCTTCGCGCTGGTCGCGGACACGGAGGCCGAGGCCCTCCGCCTCGCCCGCAGCCGCGACCTCTGGATCCTGCGGCTCTACACGGGACGTCCCGGCGCCTTTCCCTCGGTCGAGGAGGCCGAAGCCTATCCGTATACGGAACAGGATCTGGCCATCATCCGCCATGCCCGTCGCCGGACCATCGCGGGCGCCCCGGAGCAGGTGCGAGAGCGCCTGAGCGCGCTCGCGGCCGAGTATGGTGTCGACGAGCTCGTCATCGTCACCATCGCCCACGAGTTCAAGGCGCGGCTGCGCTCCTATCATCTGCTCGCCGAGGTGTTCGGCCTGAGCCCAGTGGCCGGGCTCGACGATGATAGGATGGCGACGTCATGAGCGAAGCATCGGCGCTGCCGCCGGCCCTCGATCCCGCCGACGTCGACGCAGTGATCCAGGCCGTGCGCTTCGAGCTGTATCGCGAGAACATCTACGGCGGGCTCGAGATGCTCGAGGCCGCGCAGGCCCGCCGCCCCGATCCCCGCTACGCGGAGCTGTCCGGGCGCATCCGCTCGTGGCTCGGTCACCTCGCGAGCCGCGAGGCCTACATCGCCGCCCAGGAGGAGCAGTACAAGGGCCTCCGGTGGAAAATGGGGCTCAAGCTCATCGAGAAGCGCCTGCGCATGCTCACGGGGAAGAAGACGCGGAAGATGATCGAGCGCCGCGGGCGCGACCCGGAGTTCCAGGAGCTCGAGCGCGCGGTGGAGGCGGTCAAGCCGAAGCGCGTGCTGGACGCGGGCTGCGGCGAAGGTGGGGTCGCCATGGCGCTGGCCGCGCGGCACCCCGAGCTCTCCGTGGACGGCGTGGAGGTCTCCGCCACCAATGTCCGGATCGCGCGCCAGCTCAATCGCTGGAAGACGGTCACCATCCGCCAGGGTCTCGCCGAAGAGGTGCACGAGCACTTCGAGGCCGGCCGCTTCGACCTCGCTTACTCCTTCGCCGTGCTCGAGCACGTGCGCGACGTGGACGCGACCATCCGCTCGATCATGACCGTGCTCAGGCCGGGCGGCCGCTTCTGCTTCGTGGTCCCCATGCACGAGTTCCGCGCGCGCGGACCCATCCCGGACTACCAGCCCGTGCACGGCTACGCCGATCATTCCATCTCTCCAAGATCCCGGGGGCATGGAAGCACGGCGAGATCCCCGCTTGCTTCGAGCCCGTCGAGTTCGGCTCGTTCTTCGTCTCCTTCTCCAAGCCGTAGCAGGCGGCTGAAAAAGGCCCATCTGCGGGAGTGCGGCGCGGGCGGCGGCACCCGCTCAACGTACGTGGCAGTTCGAGCTGAGAGGCGCAGCCACGAGGCGAGGGCTGAGTAAGAACTACGCCTCGGGGTGCCTCCGCCCTCGCCGCCTCGCATCTGAACCTTTTTGAGCCGCCTGCGGCGCTGCTCGCGCCAAATCCAGCGACTGTTGCAGGTGCCAGTTTTCGTCGGAGTGACGCCGGAGATAGTCTGCGCCGACGGCAGGAGAAGCTGGATGGCCGTGTGATTACAGGCGTTTGGAGGCTGGCACAGATGTTGTAGTCCTCTGGTGCGTGATGCTCGATCACGCACGGTCAGCCGAGGGAGCCGAGATCCCGCCGGACACGCCCGCTGCCCCACAGTGGGAGATGTGGTTCGGACGCAGGATCTCGCTCGTGATGATGCTAACCGTGCTCGTGCCCCTGCTCATCCTGGCCTACGGCCTGTACGAGCGCGTGACCACCTGGCTCGGCACCGATCCGCTCCTGGGCCGCGACCCCCTGTGGACCCATGCCCTGCTGGGCTTCACGGGCCTCCTGATGGCCGCGGGCGGCCTCGTGGTCAGGGACCTCGCCTCCACCGTGCGGCGCACCGCCGAGACGGTGGCGGCCACGAGCAAGATCGAGGCGAGCGTGGTCGCCAAGACCGACCAGATCGGCGCCCTCATGAGCTCCTTCTCCCGCATGCTCGAGACGATCGAGGTCCAGGCGGGGGAGATCAACCAGTTCGCCACGCGGCTCGACGTCGCCTACAAGGAGCTCGAGTCCACCAACGCCCGGCTCAAGGAAGTCTCCTTCAAGGACGAGGTGACGCGGCTCTACAATCGCCGGTTCTTCTCCATCCGCCTCGAGGAGGAAGTGTCCCGCTACCGGCGCTTCAACCATCCCGTGTCCGTGGTGCTGCTCGACCTCGACGGGTTCAAGGCCGTCAACGACGAGCTCGGCCACGGGGTGGGCGACGAGACGCTGCGCGGAGTGGCCGAGCTGCTCCTGAAGCATTCGCGCGGGATCAACGTGGTCTGCCGCTACGGGGGGGACGAGTTCGCGATCCTCCTCGTGGAGACGCCGAAGGCGGGCGCCCAGATCTACGCGGACCGGATCCGCCACGTGCTGGCGAGCCACGAGTTCCCGCACGGGCGTCGGGTCAGCGCGAGCTTCGGCATCGCCTGTCTCCCGGAGGACGTGGCGGCCGCCGCCGAGGATCTGATCCGCGCCGCGGACGAGGCCCTGTACGCGGCCAAGCGCGGCGGCAAGAACCGCGTGTCCACCCACGACGAGAGCGAGGGATCGCTGTCCATGCGGAGCGCTCCCGCGGCCGCTCCTCCGGGCCCGGGGGAAGGCCTGGGTCGCCTCGATCGCCTCGTCGGCGCCTCCGACACGGTCCCCGCCGATGCCGGTGTCCTCGTCTTGAGCCGGGAAGGCGACGTCCGGACGGCCCTCCAGGGACTCGACGGCGACGCGTACGACCTCATCATGCGACCGGCCGCCGCCGCCCCCAACGGCGCCGTGGCCGACTCCGCGTCACTGTGGCGCGCGGGAGACATGCGCCTGCTCCCCGCCGCCTCGCCGTCACCGGCCCCCGCGCTGTCCCCGGCCGATGCTGCTGCCCTCGCGGCGCTCCGGGACATGCTCCGGGCGCGCGACCCCGGCACGGGCGCCCACTCGGAGCGCGTGCGTATCTACGCCCTCGCCCTCGCCGAGGCTCACGGGGTGCCGAAGAGCCAGCTCCCCGACGTCGAGCACGGCGTCATGCTTCACGACATCGGCAAGATCGCCGTTCCCGACGGCATCCTCCTCAAGCCGGGGCCGCTGTCCCCCGACGAATGGAAGATCATGCGGACGCATCCCCAAGTGGGTCGCCGCCTCATCGAGCACATGCCGTTTCTCCGGGGCGCCGTCCCCGTCGTCTATCACCACCACGAGCGCTGGGACGGCACCGGCTATCCCGACGGGCTCCGGGGCGAGGACATCCCCCTGGGCGCGCGCATCTTCGCGGTGGCCGATGCCTTCGACGCCATGACGTACGATCGCCCGTACTCGCGCGCCATTCCCGTCTCGTCGGCGCGCGCGGAGATCGAGCGCTGCGCGGGCACCCATTTCGATCCGAGCGTGGTGGCGACATTCCTGGCCCTGCCCGTGGAATGCCTCGAGGAGCTTCGCAGCCAAGCGATAAGTTGACGTTGACGCGGATGGTCCCGCCTTGGTAGCGTTGCTCCGAAAGGAGTCCCTCCCCTGGTCAAGCTCGAGGACATCCTCCGAACGGCCATCCAGAGGAACGCCACCGACATCCACTTCCAGGTGGGGCTCCCGCCCATGTTCCGCATCTCGGGCAAGCTCGTCCCCTTCGACGAGGAGAAGCTGACGCCCGAGCAGTGTGAGGCAGTGGTTTTCTCCATCATGTCGGAGGAGCAGAAGAAGACCTTCGTGGAGCGACTCGACTGCGATTTCTCCTACGGCATCCCCGGCCTCACGCGCTTCCGCATCAACGTCTTCAAGCAGCGCGGCACCGTGGCCGCGGCCTTCCGGCGAATTCCCTACGAGATCCCGTCCACCGAACAGATCGGACTGCCGCCCGCCGTGGTCAACCTGACCAAGCTCAAGCGGGGTCTCGTGCTCGTCACGGGAGCGACGGGCCAGGGCAAATCCACGACCATCGCCTCGCTGCTGAACCGGATGAATCACGAGCGACAGCTCCACATCGTGACCCTGGAGGATCCCGTCGAGTATCTCTTCGAGCACCGGTCGAGCATCGTCGTCCAGCGCGAGGTGGGGATCGACACGTTGTCCTTCGCGAGCGCGCTGCGGGCCGCGCTTCGTGAAGATCCCGACGTCATTCTCGTGGGCGAGATGCGCGACGTGCCCACCATCGAGGCGGCCCTCACGGCCGCGGAGACAGGGCATCTCGTGTTCGCCACCCTGCACACCAAGACGCCCGCCCAGGGCATCGATCGCATCATCGACGTCTTTCCCCCGCACCAGCAGCAGCAGGCGCGGGTCCAGCTCTCGAACGTGCTCCACGCCGTTCTCACCCAGCAGCTCATCCATCGGAAGGACGAGGAGGGGGTCGTGCTCGCCATGGAGATGCTGGTGGCTACCGCGGCCATCCGGAACTTGATCCGCGAGGGCAAGACCTTCCAGATCCAGTCCATCCTCCAGACCGGGTCCGCCGCCGGGATGCTGACCATGGAGAATTCCCTCAAAGTGCTCGCGGAGAAGGGCTACATCACCATCGACGACGCCCTCGAGTACTGCTTCGACCAGAAGGAAATGGCGCGTATCGTTGGACGGAAGTAGCCCCACCCGCGCCCGGCCGCGGGCAACCGCCTGGGCGGCGTGGGCCGCCCTCCTCGCCATCGTCGCCGTCTCGGTTCTCGCCTTCGCGCCGAGCCTCTCGGGCGAGTTCCTCAACTGGGACGACGAGCGCAACTTCGTCAAGAACGAAGACTATCGCGGCCTCGGCTGGCCCCAGATCCGCTGGATGTTCCGGGCCACCCTCATGGGCCACTACATCCCGGTGACCTGGCTGACCCTGGGCCTGAACTATGTCCTGGGCGGCATGAACCCGTGGGGATACCACCTCGTCAACATCCTGATCCACGCGACGAACGCCGTGCTGTTCTTCTATCTCGCCCGCCGCCTCCTCGCCGCCGCCGCGGGAGACGAGCTCCCCGCGTGGGCCCATCTGTGGGCGGCCACCTTCGCGAGCCTCGTCTTCGCCGTCCACCCGCTACGGGTCGAGTCCGTGGCCTGGATCACCGAGCGGCGCGACGTGGTCAGCGGGATGTTCTTCCTCCTGTCCGTCCTGCTCTATCTGCGCGCGGTGGAGCCTGATCCCGCGCGAGGCCGGTGGTGGTACGGCGGCTCTGTCATCGCATGCGCGCTCGCCATGTTTTCGAAAGCCTCGACGATGCCGCTGCCCGTCGTCCTGCTCCTCCTCGACGTCTACCCGCTCCGACGCCTCGGGCTGGGGTGGCGACGGATCCTCGTCGAGAAGCTGCCATACGCGGCGCTCGCGGGCGCCACCGCGGTGGCGGCTCTGGTGGCTCTGCGACAGGGGGTCACGGTCACGCCCTACGCCGACTACGGCCCCGCCGCGCGCATCGCCATGACCGCCTACAGCTTCGTCTTCTACCCGTGGAAGTGGATCTGGCCGGTGGAGCTCTCCCCGCTCTACGAGCTGCCCGCGAAAGTGGATCCCACGTCGTCCCGCTTTCTCGTGCCCCTCTGCGCCTGGCTCATCGTCACCGCCGCCCTCGTCGTGGCGCGCCGGCGGTGGCCCGCGGGGCTGGCGGCCTGGGCCTACTCCACCCTCATGCTCCTTCCCGTGAGCGGGGCGATACACGCCGGGAACCAGCTCGCGCACGATCGGTACAGCTATCTCTCCGGCCTCGGGTTCGCGCTCCTCGCGGGCGGCGCCCTCTTGCTCGCCTGGCGGGCCGAGCAGCGTCGAGTCTTGGGGAGGGGCATGGTCATCGCCCTGACCGCGACGGCCGCCCTCATCGTGGTCCTCCTGGCCGCGGGAAGCCGTCGCCAGAGCCGCATGTGGCAGAGCTCGGAGTCTCTCTGGCGCTGGGCGGTGAACGCGGACCCCTCGTGCGCCATTTGCCTGCACAACCTGGGCTCGACGCTCGTGAACAATCCCCAGAGCGATCGTCACCGGCTGCGCGAGGCCGAGGGCCATCTCCGGGATTCGATCCGCCTGCGGCCGGAGCGGGCAGGGAGCTACCATGCCCTCGGTCTTGCCCTCGCCCTCGAGCGCCGCTTCGATGAGGCCGAGGTCGCCTTTCGCCAGTACATGGACCGGGAGCCGGGCTCCCCCGAAGGTCCCGCCCGGCTGGGCATGATCCGCGTCGATCAGCAGCGCTACGGCGAGGCCATTCCCTACCTGAGCCTGGCCCTGGCGCGCAAGGGCAACCTGCCGGAAGTCCGTGCCGATCTCATCACCGCGCTGGGGAAGCGCGCGGACGAGCTCGAGCGGGCAGACCAGGTGGGCCAGGCTGAGCGGCTCCGCAAGGCCGCGGCCGAGGTTCGGGCCCAGGGCCCTGTTTCGCCCGCCGGCACCCGGCCGGGTACCCCCTGAGCGTTTCCTCCTAGCACCGCCCTCTTGTATTGGGGGGGCTTTCCTGGTACTCCCTCTAGCCACAGGTTTTTGGGGAGCCCCCAATGAGACTCAAGCGCGAAGCCGTCGAGGCTCTGATGGCGGACAAGCCGGCCGGGACCACCCTGGAGGAGGCGCTCGAGGTCTTCGAGGTCTTCGCCAGCGGCACCCTCGCCGACGAGGTCTACGTTCTCGACGATGTGAGCGGCAAGCGCATCGCCATCGCGCCCGCCGCGCTCCGGGCCAAATACAGGAAGGAGTGACGACCATGCCCATCCTGACCATGTCTCACGAGATCGGCGCGGGCGGTCCGGAGATCGCCCAGAAGGTGGCCGAACGCCTGGGCAGCCACTACGTCGACCAGGAGCTCATTTCCGAGGCGGCGCTCCGCTACGGACTCCTCGAGGAGAAGCTCTCGAGCCTGGACGAGTCCAAGCCGTCCCTCTTCGAGCGCTTCGACGCCGAGACGCGACGGTACATCACGGTGCTCCAGACCGCGCTCTACGAGTTCGCCGAGAAGGACAGGGTCGTGCTCATGGGGCGCGCGGGGCAGTGGCTGCTCCGGGGCATCCCCCACGTGCTGCGCGTGCGGGTCATGGCGCCCTTCGATCTGCGCGTCAAGCGCCTGGGCAAGAAGCTCTCGGGGCAGATGGGCGAGCAGACCAACCCGCGCACCGTGCACGACATGGCCCGGCGCGATGACATGGATAAGTCCGGGCGCATGCGCTACCTCTACGAGGTGGACGTGAAGGACCCGGCCCTCTACGACCTGGTGATCAACACGGAGAAGCTGTCCATCGACGCCTCCGTGGAGCTGATCGCGGGAACGCTGCAGCGTCCCGAGCTGGCGACCACGCCGGCCGGGCAGCAGCTCATCGCCGATCGGGCGCTGGCCTCGCGCGTCCAGGTCGCCCTGGCCACCCACCCCGAAACGCGCAAGTACCGCATCACGGTGGAGGCGAAGACCGGGGTGGTGACGCTCGAGGGAACGGCGGCCATGGACGAGGCGGTCGACGTGGCTCGCGGCGTCGTCGGCGTTCGCGACGTCAAGACGCAGCAGGTCGATATACCACCGATTCCGCCGTTCGTCGCCTAGGAGGCGGCTGAAAAAGGCCCATCTGCTTCGTTTGTCGCCCTCGGCTGCACGCTCAACGTACAGGGAGTACGCCTCGCATGCAGCCTTCGGGCGACGCCTCGGATCTGGACCTTTTTGAGCCGCCTCCCGGCTAGGACTTCGGAGTCGAGGTGGCGGGGCGGCGGGGGCCTTCCTCCGGCGCCTCGCCCACCGTCACCGGCACCTCGAGCTTCTTCTTGTTCCGCAGCACCTGCAGGATGACCTTGCTCCCCGCCCGGGTATCCGCCGTCAAGCGCTGGAAGTGGTGGTAGTCCTCGACCGGCGTCTTGTCATAGCTCAGGATCACGTCGTACTTCTGAAGGCCCGCCGCCGCCGCCGGGCCCCCCGGCATGGCCGAGGAGACGAGGGCTCCGCGCTTGTCGCTCACGCCGAGCGAGTCGATGAGCTCGGGGGAGAGCTCCTGGAGGGAAAGCCCGAGCCAGCCGCGGACGACCTTGCCCTTGTCCACCAGCTGGTCCATCACGCGCTTGACCATGTTGATGGGGATGGCGAAGCCGATGCCGATCGACCCTCCGCTCTGCGAGAAGATCGCCGTGTTGATGCCGATCACTTCTCCCTTGAGATTCAGCAGCGGGCCCCCGGAGTTGCCGGGATTGATGCTGGCGTCCGTCTGGATGAAGTTCTCGTAGGTCGCCACTCCCACATCCGAGCGTCCCGTCGCGCTGATCACGCCCACCGTCACCGTCTGGGCGAGTCCGAAGGGATTGCCGATGGCGATGGCCCACTCGCCCACCCGGAGGGCGTCCGAGTTGCCCAGCGCGGCCACCGTCAGGTCATGGTCGGGCTGGATGCGGATCACCGCGAGGTCCGTCTTGGGGTCGGTGCCCACGACCTGCCCGCGATACTCGCGCTTGTCCGAGAGACGAACCACGATCTCATCGGCGCCCTTGATCACGTGGAAGTTCGTGAGCAGGAGACCGCGCTTGTCGAAGATCACGCCCGACCCCAGTCCCCGCTGGCGGAACTCGCCGCCCCCGCTCGGGCCATCGGGGCCGAAGAATTGCTTGAAGAAGTCCTGGAGGAAAGGATCGTCGGGAGCCGGCTGCGCGCCGGAGGCCCGGGGACGGCGGGCCTTCTGGATCGTATCGAGATTGACCACGGCGGGCCGGACGTGCTCGGCGACGCCGACGAAGCCCGCCTGGAGGCCATCCGCCAGGCTCACGCCCGCCGGGGAGGCGGACGCGGGCTCGCGACGCTCGACCGCGGGTGTCCAGGCCCCACGAGCGACATAGCCCGCGCCGGCAGCAGCGATCATGAGCAGGACAACGAGCGCTCCAGGGAGGACGGTGGATTTCATGAGGGATCCGGGCAGCGGATATTAGGCATCGCCCAAGAGGGCTGTCAAGGATGGCACCGGCATCCACAGGGGCCCGATTCTTGAAGCCCTCGGTTTGAGGGCTTCGACGAAATCGGGGGCCCGTGAACCTTCGAGGAAGGTAGCCAGGTGCTCTGTAAGGTATCAATACAAATCATATAATGTGACCCTCCAGAATGGTTGGCAGGGTAGGCACGTGGCTTGCTCTGTCAGGTCATGACAGCAGGGGACTGGTGGACATGAACCCCGTCCCGAATGACAAACCAATTGCTTGGAGGACAAAGATGTTCACGAAGGTACGCGAGACGTTGTTCGGGAACGAAAGGGAGGCCGGCTTCACGCTGGTCGAGCTGCTCATCGTTATTCTGATCGTAGGCATTCTGTCGGCGGTGGCGCTGCCACTGTATCTCGGATACACGAAGGACGCGCGCCTGGCGGAGGCCAAGGCGCTGGCCGGCTCGGGAATGACGTCTCTGTCGGGCTGCGTGCAGGTCAAGGGCACAGGCCAGAACTGCGTGGTTAGCGAAGTGCAGCAGCGGATCGGACTGGACACGGCCAACACGACGTACGACGGGCGGTGGCAGATGTCGACGGCGCAGCTGACGGTGTCGGGCACGCCGCCGGGCTTGACGGGTACGATCACGGTGGCGGGTATCGGCGGCAATGCCGCGGGTATCTCGCTGGCGATGTTCGCGACGACGACCGGCGTGGTTCTGCGCTGCGACACGACGACCGCGACGCCGCCGGCCAGCACCAGCTCCGGCATCTCTTGCTGATTTCGGTTCGGGCGGGGAAGGGGCCGACAGGTCCTTTCCCCGCCTGACTGCTTGACGTCCCACACCCGCGACCTGCATCAGACGTGAAGCTCACGAAGGTTGTGCATCGGAGCGGAGCTGGGCACGGGGCTTGCCCCTGTTCCTCTGTTGTCTACATCGTTTGGAGAGCGCATGGTACTCGGGCTCCGCGGGGTGTGATGACTTCGCGCGAATCCGGCGAGCAGTGCATGGTCCTGTCGCTTCAAGGGGGTCGCGCATGGAAACCGTGAAGGGAATCCGGAGCACACTCTTTGGCAGGGAGCGCGAGGCCGGCTTCACGCTGGTCGAGCTGCTCATCGTTATTCTGATCGTGGGCATTCTCTCGGCAGTCGCATTGCCGCTGTATCTCGGGTACACGAAGGACGCGCGGCTGGCGGAGGCCAAGGCGCTGGCAGGCTCGGGAATGACGTCACTGTCCGGCTGCGTGCAGGTCAAGGGCACAGGCCAGAGCTGCGTGGTCAGCGAAGTGCAGCAGCGGATCGGGCTGGACACGGCCAACACGACGTACGACGGGCGGTGGCAGATGTCGACGGCGCAGCTGACGGTGTCGGGTACGCCGCCGGGCTTGACGGGCACGATCACAGTTGCGGGTATCGGCGGCAACGCCGCGGGTATCTCGCTGGCGATGTTCGCGGATACCACGGGGGTCACGCTGCGCTGCGACACGACGAGCGCGACGCCTCCGGCCAGCACCAGCTCCGGTATCGCCTGCTGATCCACTGATCCAGGCCGGGCGAGGGAGGGGCTCAGCCGCCCTTTCCCCGCTCGGCTGCCTCAGGTGACTAGGGAGATGGCTCGCCGCCCCTCTCGCCTCTTCCCCCAGATGTGGCTCCTCCTCCACCATGGATCGTTGATCGAGGCCCTCAGCCTACAAGGCATGGGGAGGTCAATCCACGCATCCAGGCCATGGCTGAGCCCTTTCGCCCCTCTAAGACCAGTTTTGTCCTCGCCGGACCCTCCAGGAATGGAAGGGGCTCCCACGAAAAACATTGGCGCTTTCGCTCGGAAGGAGATAGGCTGTGCAACCCCGGAACCACCCTGGTGGAGGATGGGCGCTCCAGGACGCGTGATCGCTCCACGAGAGTCCGGGTGATGCAGTGCATGCGTGTGTCGAAGCGGGAGGGCCGCAATCGTGATCGGAGTCAGGGACAGACTTTTCGGTTCGAGTCGACAGGCCGGGTTCACGCTGGTCGAGTTGCTCATCGTCATTCTGATCGTGGGCATTCTCTCGGCGGTGGCCCTGCCTCTGTACCTCGGGTACACGAGCGACGCCCGTTTGGCCGAGGCCAAGGCGCTGGCCGGCTCGGCTATGACGTCGCTGTCGGGCTGCGTGCAGATCAAGGGCTCGGGTGGCAGTTGTGTGGTGAGCGAGGTCCAGCAGCGGGTCGGGTTGAGCTCGGCCGGGATCACGTATGACGGCCGCTGGCAGATGTCGACCGCGCAGCTGACGGTGTCGGGTACACCGCCGGCGTTGACGGGGCTGATCACGGTGTCAGGAGTCGCGGGCAAGAACACCGACGGGTTGTCGCTGGCGATGTTCGCGGAAACGTCCGGCGTGACCCTGCGCTGCGACACGACGACCACGACGCCGCCGGCTAGTACCAGTTCCGGGAACGCCTGCTAGTCGCCCACGGGTGCTCTCCACCCGGACCGGGCAAGCTGGCTGGATGGCTATCCGGCTGCGTGAAGAGCGTGACTAGAAGCGCTCGCCCTGGCAGACGGGCGGCACCTCGACCTTGAGTGAAGTCCGCTCGCGGATGCGCATCAGTCCGGCGCACGCTGGCTTCAGGTCGGGATCGAGCCGCAGGGCTTCCCGGAAGCAGTCGATGGCCAGCCGGTAGACCTTCGCTTTCTCGTACACCTCGCCCATGGGCACGTACCACTGCGCCTTCCGCACGGAGAGTCGCTGGATCTCCCGATAGTGCACGATGGCTTCGGCGTAGCGGCCGGCGTTCTCATAGGCCGCGGCCAGGTTGTAGTTCCCGGCGCGCGCATCGGGGTACACCCTGACATCGTGCTCCCACATGGTGACGGGATCGCGCCAGATGTGTACCTGCTGCGACGTCAGCGGCATGAGGGCGAGTATCCAGACCGCGAGCACGCCTCGCGCCACATTGGATCCGGCCCAGCCTCCGATCGCCGCCGCGCCTAGGAGCAGGGCCCAGCCGAGGCACGCGAGGTACGTGTAGCGATCGGCCACGGCCTGGGGCCCGTTCTGAAACGTCCCGAGGACGGGCGCGAGGGTCACGATGTACAGGGCGCCGGCTGCGGTGAGGGCCGGCCAGCGCCGGCGAAAAACGACGCAGACCGCGATGGCGACGAGCACGAACACGAAGTACCACCACGGCACGAACACAACGGCCAGCTCGTACAGGGGCGCCAGCTCGAGGGGCACCACCGTCTTCGCGAGGTAGAAGGTCAGGCCGTACACGGACAGGACGATCCGGTGCACGACACTCATGTGCTCGAGCGAGCGCGTGTTCTGCAGCGTGAAGAGGGCGATGAAGGCGACCATGGCCGTGATGGCGCCTAAGGCGAGATAGGGAAGCTTCTCGAGCCACACCCGCCACCGGAGCCAGCCGCGCTCCCCGCCCAGGCGGCGCAGGGGATAGACGTCGAGGATCACGAGCGCGGCGGGGAGCGTGACGACGATGGACTTGGAGAGGAGGGCCGCGGCGAAGAGTCCAAGGGAGGCGACGTACCAGCCCGGGCGCGGTCGCTCCCGGCCGGCCACGGCCTTGAGATAGGCGAGGACGGTGAGGAGGTAGAAGAGACCGGAGACGACGTCGCGCCGCTCGGTGACCCACGCCACGGACTCCACGCGGAACGGATGGACGGCAAAGACGAGCGCCGCGAGAAAGGCGCCCGCGCGAAGGTCGAGGGGAGGCGCTTCGGGGCGCGCGAGCTCGAAGAGGCGGAGGGCGAGGAAGTACAGGGCGAGGGCCCCGCCGGCATGAATGAGCAGGCTGGTCAGATGGTAGCCGGCGGCGTTCATACCCCAGAGGACGTAGTCGAGACCGAGGGTGAGCCAGGTCACGGGGATGTAGTGGCCGAGCTTGGCCGAGGTGAACATCCACTTGATCTGCGGCCAGCCGAGCCCCCGGTAGCTCTGGTTGAGCGTGAAGTTGTCGAGATCGTCCCAGGCCACGAACCCGTTCCTGAGGGTGGGCATGAAGGCGGCCAGGGTCAAGGCGACGAGCAGGGCCGGCGGCGCCCAGCGCATCCATCGCTCCGGCGCGGGCGATCCCGGGCTCTGATCGGTCACGGCATGGCTTTCGAGCAGGCGGCAAGCTCCGGCGGCGCCGTCGCGAGCGTCTGCGCCATTCGTCGCAGGTTGTCGCAGGCGTCCCGGGACGTCGGGGACACCCGGAGCGCGATCACGAAGGCGCCCAGGGCCTCGCCGTTGCGTCCCCGCAAGGCATAGGCGACCCCGAGATCGTTCCAGGCCGCGGCGTTGGCGGGGAGAAGCTCGGCGGCGAGCCGATAATGCTCGATCGCCTCGTCGAGATGGCCGTGGCGCCGCAGGAGCCCAGCCATGGCATGCGCAAGCCGCCCTCTGACCCCTCCCGCCTCGGGCGGCACCTGGCCCACCGCGCTCCGTAGCTCTCCGGCGTCATAGGCGCCCCAGCGCGGACCGAGCTGCGCGGCGCGCTCGAGCAGGCTCTGGGCTTCCACGCTCTCGCGTCCCTGGAGGAGCGCCGAGCCCAGACGAATCAGCGCGACCGGATGATCGGGATCGACGGCGAGCGCCTGACGGAAGCGCTCCTCGGCAGCGGCCGGACGTCCGGCGCGCTGCTCGATCAGCCCCATGTGGAGCAAGAGCTGGGCCTTGAGGGCGGGTAGGCGGTCAGGGACGCGCGCGAGGGCGCGAGCGAAGTGCTCCAGCGCGTCGTCGAAGCGGCCCGCGTCGGCGAGGGACCAGCCGAGGTAGAAGATCGGGATGTCGCTCTGAGGCTCGACGAGGGTGGCGTGAGACCAGAGCGTGACCGAATCGTGCCAGATCCGCTCCTGGCGAATGGTGAGCGCCGCCCAGCCGAGGAGGACGAGCGCGAGGGCGGCGAGCAGGCCGTGGGCGAGCGGGCGGGAGAGCCGGCCCGTCCGTGGCGCCCGACCACACCACGCCACCCCCGCCCCCACGAGGACAGCCCAGCTCATGGACGCCGCGTAGGTGTAGCGGTCGGCGGCGATCTGGGGGCCGTTGTGAAAGAGTCCGGAGACGGGCAGCAAGAGCGCGATATAGGCGACCCAGGCGGCGAGTCCCGCGGGCCAGCGCCGGCGCAACGCGATCAGGACGGCCGTCACGAGTGTGACCGCCGTCATGGGCCCAAGGTAGATGGGATCCCACGGCCGGACCGGATGGAAGAGCGTGTAGAGGGGCGAGAGCGGCCAGGGCGCCACGGCTTTCTCGAAGTAGAAGACGAGCCCATACGCCGTGAGGGCCAGCCGCTGGCCCAGGCCGAGGGCATCGAGGGCCGTCATGTTTCCGCGCTGCGCCCCCAGCGCGAGCATGAGGATGCCCACAGCGCCGCTTAGGGCGAGGAACGGCCACTTCTCGACGAGTCCCAGCCACACGGCACGGCCCAGCCCGCGTGGATACGCGGGCGGCCGGCGACGAAGGGGATAGAGATCGAGGACGAAGAGGACGAGGGGCAGGCCGATGACGAGCGATTTCGAGAGCAAGGCCACGCCGAAGAGGCCGACGGACGCCCAGTACCAGCGCCGATCCAGCCGGCCGTCCGCACCGTCGCGGACCGCGCGCAGGTAGGCCAGTACCGTCAGGAGCGCGAAGAGACCCATGGTCACGTCGCGCCGCTCCGTCGCCCACGCCACGGATTCCACCCGCTGCGGGTTGAGCGCGAAGACGAGGGCGGCAGCCAGCGCGCCCCAGCGGATGTCCCACCACGTGCTCGTTCCCCGATCCGCCGCCGTCAGGAGCGCCGCGCCCAGGCGATAGACGAGGAGCGCGTTGGCCGCGTGGAGCAATGCCGAAGTCAGATGATAGCCAACTGGATTCAGCCCCCACGCCGTGTAGTCGAGGGCGAGGGTGAGCCACGTGACGGGAATATAGTGCCCGAGGTGCGCGGTGGTGAACATCCAGCGCAGATGACTCCATCCCAGGCCGCGATAGTGGGGATTGTCGAGCAGATTGGCCTGGTCATCCCAGTTGACGAAGCCATTGCCGAGGATGGGAAGGAATACGGCCAGGGTCATCGCGGCCGGGATCAGGGCGAGCGCCCACTCGCGCCCTGGATGTCCGTGGGCTGGGTCGTCGTCGACATGGCGCTCGGCGCGCCACGCATGCGGCGGTGCCGAGGTGTGCGCAGAGGGCCCCATGGTATCGGCGTCGAGCACGCTGGATTTCATTCTGCCCTACTCGTTCGCGGCAGCCGCGCGCTTTTGTTGACGGTCGCCGGGGGCGGCGATAGTATGCTTTTCGCACGCTTGGACGGGTGTTCGCGGCGACAGGGCCGCGAGAGGAGAGGAACATGGGCGCGGGGAAGATCCTTGTCGTCGACGATGACCCGGAGGTGCGCATGGCCACGCGCGACTTCCTCGCCAGCAAGGGTCATGACGTCACGCTCGCCGAGGACGGGGTTCAGGCTCTCAAGCTTCTCGCCACCGTCAAGCCCGACGTGGTCCTCCTCGACGTCGCCATGCCTGAGATGGACGGCATGGAGGCCCTGCGGCGCATCGTGGCGAGCTATCCGAACCTGCCCGTGATCATGGTCACGGCCAATGCCGACATCGAGATCACCTCGAAGGTGCTTCAGCTCGGCGCGGCCGACTATGTGCCCAAGCCCTTCGACCTCGACTACCTCGACCAAGCAATCAATATCCAGCTGTCCGCAGGCCGCGGCGCAGGCGGCTGAAAAGGCCCATCTGCTTCGTTGGCGAGCGCCGCGGCGCCCCTCAACGTACAGAGAGTACGCCTCGGGGGCCGCGGCGCTCGCCGCCTCGCATCTGGGCCTTTTTGAGCCGCTTGCGAGGGTCTTACCGGCAGCTTAGTCGGCGGTCGCGGCTTCGGCGGGGAGACTTTCCTGGCCCGCGGGGTCGAGAGTCCGATCCAGCACGGTGTAGATCTTGACGGGGATCTCCTTGCCCTTGACGGTGACCTCGCCCAGATAGCGCGTGTCGAAGAGCTCCTTGACCTCGAGCCAGGTCGCCTCGCTGATGATCACGGGGACGTTGAAGTCCTTGGTGATGCCCTCGAGCCGGGAGCCCAGGTTTATGGTGTCGCCGATGGCCGTGTACTCGAGGCGCTGGCGCGAGCCGATGGTGCCGACCACGGCGTCTCCCGTGTTGATGCCCACGCCGCAGCGGAGCGCGCTGCCGTACTTGGCCGCGAAGCGCTCGGCGAGGGGCTGCAGGCGCCTCTGAAACTCCAGCGCCGTGCGCACGGCCTGGGCGGCGTGGTCGGCCGCCTCGAAGGGCACGTTGTAGAGCGCCATGATGGCGTCGCCGATGTACTTGTCCACGGTGCCGCCGTGCAGGAAGACGGCTTCCGTCATCTCCGAGAGGTACTCGCGCAGGAAGGTCACGACCTCCTCCGGTTCCATCTTCTCGGACATCGACGTGAAGCCGCGGATGTCGGAGAAGAGCACGGTCATGCGGCGCCGCCCCGCCCCGAGCCCCGCGTCGTCTTTCTGCCGGACGATCTCCTTCACGACCGAGGGGGAGAAGAAGCGCGAGAGGCGACGCTTCTCGACCTGCTCCTTCGCGAAGTTCTTGGCGACGACGCCGACGTAGGGCACGAGGAGGGCGATGGGCACCGGGAAGACCTCGACCCAGAAACGCCCCCAGCGGAAGGCCCCATGGGTGCCCGCGACGTGCGCGAGGGCGACGGCGGCCACGAGAAGAAATGCCGTGAGCGGTCGGAAAGCGGTGGCCGCCCAGGCCGCGCCGCCGCCCGCCACGGTGGCCAGTGACGCCACGAGCCAGATGGGCGCCCGTCTGATCGGGATGCCCGAGAGCAGGGTGTCGAGGACGTTGGCGTGGATGAGCACGCCCGGCATGGTGCGGCGCGGCGCGAAGGGGGTGGGAAAGACGTCTTGGAGGATCTGGGTGGTGGCGCCCACCATGACGATCTGCCCCTCGAAGACTTCCGGAGGGATCTCGCCGCTGACGATGCGCGAATAGGCGACGCGGGGGAAGGTGCCAGGCGGACCCGCGTAGTTGATCACCAGCTCCGGGTCCGTCGGCAGCGGCGCCGCCGGTATGCCGCGCGCCTTGGCGAGGCGATAGATCTGGAGGTCGAATCCCGCCCAGTCCCGACCCTGGAAATTCAAGGTGAGTCGGCTCCGGCGCACGAACGCGTCGTGGTCGGTGACGATGTTCACAGGACCCCAGGCGGCCGCGCCCTCGCGAATCAGCGGCAAGGGAGGGTTGAGGTCCTGCTTCTCCTTGATCCACCCTTGCTCCTGCACTTCGCTGAGCCCGGCCGCGAGCACGACCCTTCCCGAGCGTGCGATGGCCTTGGCCAGGGCCTGATCATCCTCAGGCCCTCGCGCGGACGGCTCGAGGAACAGGATATCGAGTGCGATGGCCGCGGGTTTGCCACGGCTCACGATGTCGACGAGCTTGGCGTGGAGCGCCCGAGGCCAGGGCCAGGGCATATTGAGCTCGGCGAAGGAGTCCTCGTCGATGGTGACGATGACGATGGGGGACTGGGGGGCCCGGAATCCTCGCAGCGAGAACTGCTCGTTCAGGGCCTTGAGCTCGATGTTCGCGAGGAATCCCGAGACGTCGTAGGCGTCGACCAGCGCCACGGCGAGCCCGATGAGGCCGCCGACGAGGATAGCGCGCCAGGGGATGGCACTGAATGACACGGCGCTGACACCCTACCATGCGCGCTCGGCGCCGGCCAAGGCGGCACTGGGTCAATTTGCTTCGCCATACTGACTCAGCCCTCGCCTCGCAGCGCAGCTGCGAGGCGAGGGCTGAGTTGACCTGGCTCGCAAATTGCCCCAGTGCCAGGCCCAAACTGACCTACTACCACTCTTGCTTGGTCGCGCGGCAGGGGCTTAGAGTGTGTCAGCGCATGATGGCTTCGGGGAACGCATGAGAATCCGGACGTTCATCAACCGCGTCGTGTCGCTCGTGGTCCTCGCCGGTGCGGGCTACGCGGTCATCGCGGCCGGCTCCAGCTACCTTCAGGTGCGCAGCCTCGTCGACCAGGCCGTGGACGAGGCGAGCAAGCGTGTCCGCACCACCGCCGCGCCCACCCAGCCCGGGGCCGCCCTGCAGGAATTCGTCGCCGACACCCGCACCGCCCTCCTGCTCGGCGCTCGCCGCGTCGGATTCGACCTCCAACCGCAGAAGCTCTTGATCGAGACCCGCGACGGGGGGATACGAGTCAGGTTCCACTGGAGCTACGTCCTGTGGACCGTGGCCGACGAGGCGGTCCTCGCTTTCCCGCTCTGGATCGACCGGATGTACACGCTGAAAACGTGACC
>WNFC01000868.1_pt1 | contig 32677 bp, 23 predicted proteins | sample 5400541 | NCBI WGS metagenome assembly WNFC01 (sample SAMN13153342, study PRJNA577476) | soil metagenome | isolation source: 120 cm saprolite under Douglas fir tree site 2 hole 2 replicate 1 | place: USA:California | collected 2015-04-18
GCGTCTCACCGGATCAAAAGTTTATCGAGATTATCGAACTCTCACGTGACGAGCATCCGTGGTTCCTCGGCTGCCAGTTCCATCCCGAATTTAAATCCAAACCTCTCGCGCCACATCCGCTGTTTGCGTCGTTCGTTCGCGCAGCGTTTCAGAATCGTCTGCACACCGAAGCCGCGGTCGAACAGATTCCCGATGCGGATGTGCCCGCGATTGAGCGCTCGGCGACAGCGAGTGAAAATTGAGGGCGGCGGCTGAGTTGTTAGCTGCCAACGATCCATCGCGCGTCTGGTACGAGCTCGCCATTCCGCAGTTGTTGGAGTGCGGTCAGCCGATCTTGAAGGTCCATCGAGGACAGTACGTCTCTCCGATAAAGCATGCGAAGAAAATCCGACGGGTCAGTAGACCCCTTTTCCGAGTTACAAGTGTGGCATGAGACAACGATGTTTCGAAAGGAGTTATCTCCACCATTAGCTTGGCAATTCGCATGGTCGAGCGCGCAAGATTCTGCCGAGACGCTCTTCAGGCAATAAAAGCAACCATCGTGTTCGCGATGCAGGAGTGCCGACAAATACTTTCGCCCAGTGAAGAAATCTAAAGCGTTAATGTCGACGACTGGCTCCTCGTTTGTGGTTGCCAGACTGGAGATTTCAGACGGAAGCAACACCCTCACGAAGTGTCCCTTTCGGGATCTATCGTCGATGACGATACAGCCCTTCTTAGCCAGCGAGCGAATATCTCGCCGGATGGTCCAGTCGCTCGCACTGATGGAATTCGCTAGGCTCGGAAGACTGATTAGAACCGATTCCTTTCCCGAGACGTGGGTTTCACGAAGAAGGCGATAGTAAAGAACGCGCTCCCAGACGGTCAGCTTCAGCGTCTGAAACAGCGAATCCTCGATGTCTCTTAGAACTGTGGGCCAATCCATAATCGTTCGCAGCTAACTACTGATTTGGTGGTACAGGTTCGCATAATACGCTTTTCGAGCCCGTTATCAAGATTGACTTCGCACTGGTAGAGCGACAAAGCCGGAAACAGCATGGGGCGTAGCCCCGAAGGATTGAGGTTCACCTTGACGGAAGGTCAGAGACCTTCCGCACATCGGGCGGCGGAGCCGCACACTTTGCAAACTCCCAAGACGCGCTCCTTCCACCCGCTTGCTACCGCAAGCGGTTCTGTACCTACCATCCGCTCGCTTCCGATCACGGTTCTGTTTAGGCGATAATGCTTCGCGCTCTCTCTGATCAGAATTCGGATATGCTTCAATGCCCCAGATGCGGCCGGCAGTTTCCTGACAATGTGCACGTGTGCCCGGACGACTTCACGCCGCTACGGGCCGACGACACGATGTCGGATGCTCCCGTCGATCCGCTCATCGGCCGGGTCTTCGACGGGAAGTATCGTCTGGAAGAGCTGCTCGGCGGTGGCGGCATGGGTACTGTCTATCGCGCCACGCATCTGCTAATCGAACGTCCGGTGGCCATCAAGGTGCTCAGCCGCTCAGCCAGCGGTTCGTTGGCGACCAGACGGCGCAGGAACGGTTTCGCCGCGAAGCGCGCGCCGCGGGCCGCATGCATCATCCGAACGCCGTCACGGTCAACGACTTTGGCACGACCGAAGACGGCTGGCTTTACATCGTGATGGAACTGCTCGAAGGGCGCACGCTGCGCGACTTGCTGGCGCGCGAAGCGCCGCTCGATCCTGCGCGCGCGGTATCGTTCATGTTACAGGCGTGCGCGGCGGTGGGTGCAGCGCACGACGCGAAGCTAATTCATCGGGATCTGAAACCGGCAAACATCTTTATTGAACAACGCCCGGACCTGCCCGCGGTGGCCAAGGTTCTGGACTTTGGCGTCGCGAAGTTCGCAGTCGACGAACATGAGGATGACGATTACCAGACGTTGACGCAGGTGGGCGCGATCATCGGCACGCCGCGTTACATGTCGCCGGAGCAATGCGCGGGCACGGCGCCGCTGACGCCGGCATCGGACGTTTACAGCCTCGGGATTATTCTTTACGAGATGCTCACGGGCACCGTCCCGTTCAGCGCGGACACCCCTTTGGCCCTGGCGATGAAGCAGGTGACTGAGGCGCCGCGCCCCCCGCGCGAGGTTGTTCCGGCAATTCCCAGGGAACTCGAGACGGTGGTGCTGCATGCGCTGGCAAAGCAGGCGATTGCGCGGCCGCCGGATGCGAACGAATTTCGTCGCGAGCTGCACGCAACGGCGGAAGAGTTGGGACTGGAACATTCAGACAGCACAGTCGCCCCGACGATGGCCGCTTTGCGACACGCCGGCACGCAGAGTCCTTCGGGCCGTTTGGTGATCGACCTGGCGACACTGCGGCAGGTGCAGGCGGCAAGCAGCGAAAGCGACAGTGCGGAGTTAGCCAATGACGCGGCAGCGAAAGCGAAATTTGGCCGCATGAACGTGCCAATGGAAAAGCGCGCCACGGCTCAGGCGGCGCATCGCGGGCGCGTGGCTGTGGTCACGATGATTGCGCTGATTGCGATTGTCGCGGCGCTGGGAATTGGCTATCGCTGGCGGCATAATTCCGATGGGGTTAGCTCCAGTCAACCTGCGAATGCAAACGTCGCCGCGCCGGTTGCGGCCGTGGCGTCGCCGTCGCAGAGCGCTTCACCTTCGCCGTCTCCTTCACCAAAGCCGCGAATCACGAACAACGAGCGCAAGAATGAAAACAAGAAGCCTAAAGACACCTCCTTTTGGAGTAAATGGAAGCGACGAATATTTCACTAGCGAACGAATGAACAAATGACCGCAAGTTCAAACAAGAAACCATTTCAGGTGGGCGCGGCCACGTTCGGCGATGGGCGCCTGACGATCATTGCCGGGCCTTGCGTAATCGAATCCGGCGAACACGCAATAATGATGGCGCGCGAATGCGCCGATCGAGCCCGCGCGGCCGGACTGGATTTCGTTTTCAAGTCTTCGTTCGACAAAGCAAATCGCTCTTCGATCAAGAGCTTTCGCGGAGTCGGAATGGACGCGGGCCTGGAAATCCTGCGGCAAGTGAAAAGCGAACTTGGCGTTCCCGTGGTCACCGACATTCATGACGTCGCGCAGGTTACCGCGGTCGCCGAGGTGGCGGATATCCTGCAGATTCCCGCGTTTCTTTGTCGACAAACTGATTTGATTCTGGCGGCCGCGCGCTCGGGCCGCGCCGTCAATGTCAAGAAAGGCCAGTTCCTGTCGCCGCAAGATGCGCGAAACATCGTCGAAAAGGCCCAGGCCGAAGGTTGCGAGCGATTGATGCTGACTGAGCGCGGCGTGAGTTTTGGCTATAACAATCTCGTCGTCGACATGCGTTCGTTTCCGATCATGAGCGAGTTTGGCGTGCCAATCGTTTTCGATGTCACGCACTCGCTGCAATTGCCGGGTGGCCTCGGTCATGCAACCGACGGATTGTCGCAGTACATCGAACCCGTCGCCCGCGCCGGCGTGGCCTGCGGAGTTGATGCCGTCTTCATGGAAGTTCACGATGCGCCTGAACGCGCGCTGTCAGACGGTACGAACATGTTGCCGCTTCACCGCATGGGTCCGCTGCTTGAATCTTTGCGTGATATTCACGCGCTGGTAATTAAGCGCGTAAACAAGGCAGGATCTTAGGAAATATCGGTTAGTTTAGAGTTCATCAAGCTTTAGCTTGCGTATTAGAAAGTCGCCAACCTGAAGGTTGAACTCTGAACTTAATTTGTCCAGCAACAATATGACAACCATTCGCATTATTCTACTCGTCTGTTCGGTCTGTTGTTTTCTCTCGCCCGCCGTTGGCGCGCAGGATGAATCTCGGCCTGTTTGGCAGGTCACGAACTTTGACATCACGGTCAACAACCCGGGCGCTGAACGCGCGCTGAATGCTCGCGCAATCGTTTCGGTACTCAACATCGGGCGCGGTTCGGGGTCGAGTCTGACGCTGCGAATCAATTCCAAGGCTGAGATCAAAAGCGTGAGCGTCGGCGGCGCGAGCGCGAGTTATCGTTTGACGCCGGAGACGCGAGGCGGCGCGCAACGCGTGACGATTGCGCTGCCGGGCGCCGTGGCGCCGAATGGAACAGTCGCGGCCACCGTTGATTATCGTTTACCAGTGGAAGAGAACTCGGGCGTCGCGGCGCTCTCGGCGGTGGGATCGCAGTTCCTGCCGCTGTCTCTGTGGTATCCGTCGCCGAACACGCCGCTCGCCGTCGGTGGCGCGGACTATGCTCCGTTTCGTTTGACCGTCAGCGGCGCCAACGCGGTTTCTTCCGGAGCTGAAAAGAGCGCGAACGGCGACAGTGTTTTCGAACAGACGCTGCACGCGCTGCCATTCTTCGTCTTGGGAAGTTGGGATCGCGTCGATGGTGGCGGGAACGCCAAAGGGATCAGTGCGTTTCTGCCGAAAGGCGCGGGGGCGGATGAGCGCAAACAGGCGGAAAGCTTGATTGCGTTTGTGGCTGACGCTCGCGCGTTCTGCGCGGGTTGGTTTGGCGCGGCGCCCGACGTTCCTTTGCGTCTGGTGGCCAGCAAGCGCGGCGCCGGGTTTGATGACGCCGGAACGATCCTCCTCAGCGACGCCGCATTCCAACGCAAGAAGATCGATTCAAGCACGGCGCTCGGCATCGGTGAAGCCGTCACGCATCTATGGATTGGTGGCGCGACGCCGGTTCGCGGTGAAGGGCACGGCGTAATGCGCGAAGCGCTGGCGCGATTCATCGCGACGCAGTTTATCGAGAAGCAGTTTGGTACAGACGCCGCCGAAGGTGAGCGAGCGCGCCAGCGCCTGGCTTACGAATCGATTGCGAAACGCGACGCCCCGGTGGCGTTGATGACGCCGCTCGACGCAACCTATTTCAACTCGATCTCGAACAAAGGCGCGATGATCTGGCGGCTGGTCGATCACGTCATTGGGCGCGACGCGTTCGTGGCAGCGCTGCGCGGATTGCTGCTGAGTGGCCAGAGCGACCAGGAAGGATTCAACCTGGCGCGGGCGCGGGCGGTCTTTGTCGAGCGCGGCGGCCCGGCCGTAAAGGCTCTGCTCGATGCGGAACTCGACCATCCGACAGATATGGATTTGCTGGCGGGATTGCCGCATCAGGAGAATGGTCAATGGGTGTCTGCGCTGCGCAACCTTGGATCGAATGAAGTGACGGTCAGCGTGGCCGCGACCACCGACGCGGGACCGCAGCTTACGGTGCTCGCCACGATTCCCGCGCATGATTTCGGCCAGGCCGTCTTCAAAACTGCGGCTCGGGTTGTACGCGTGGAAGTCGATCCGGAAAAGCTTTATCCGCAGCTTGACTACGAGAACGACATCGCGCCGCGTCAGGTCGAACTTTCCGGTTCGCTGGCCGAGGCCACGCGCCTTTTTGGGGCCCAGGAATTTGCCAAGGCGGACGCGCTCGCGCGCAATCTGCTTGCCGCTGCGCCGCGGATGCAGGAAGCGCGCATTCTGTTCGCGCGCATCCTGCTCGCTGAAAACAAGACCGACGAAGCCGAGCGCGAGTTTCGTAAGTTGGCGGACGATCGCTTGCCGACGCCCGCGGCGCTGGCGTGGTCGGCGATCGGCCTGGGCGAAATTGCGCTGCGCCGCGGACAAGCGACGGAAGCCGCTAAGGATTTCAATGAAGCTGTGCGGGCGGATGCCGAGTATGGTTCGACTGTGGCCGCGCGGGCCGCGCGCATCCGCGCTGAGGCGGCCGCGCCGCCGGCAATTGATGAGTCGGCGAAAGCTTTTATCAATCAGCTCGACACCGCGATTCGCACTGGCCGTCAGGCGGAGATCGGGTCGTTGATTGTGCCGGGCGAGTTGATAAAGTTTGTGCGTGGCGCGGTGGGCACGCAACCCGAGAGCTGGCAGACGAACGTGCTGCGCAGCGAGCAGCTCGACGCAAATCACCTGGCCCTGGACGTAACTCTTAACACGAAGCAGTTGGGCGTGGAGCATTCGGGCACCGCTGTTTACATCCTGGCGCGCGTGGGCGGAAGCTGGAAGCTGAATGCGATCGAATATTTTGAAGTGCGATAAGGCAGTAAGCAGTAAGCGGCGATTGTTCCATTGGCTTGGGTGAAGAGCTTGTTCTGACCCAGGCGCGCAGAGTTTGTGTCAAGACTCATGATCTGTGGTACTAGAGTGCTTTTGAACCGCAGAGGACGCCGAGGAATGCGCAGAGGTACGCAAAGTACTCCTTTCTCAGCGACCTCTGCGAAGAACTCTCCGACCTCTGCGGTTAGCTATATCTATTGTCTCCATTCAACTGAGTTCTGACGCAGGCTCTGAACGCCTGCGCTAGAGAAAAGCGACTTGCTGAAACTTGAAACCTGAAACCCCAGATATCGACGCTCGCGCCAAGCGCATCAAGCTTCTGTTGATGGACTGCGACGGTGTGCTTACTGACGGACGCCTGTGGTTAACGGCCGACGGCGACGAGCAAAAGACTTTTCACGCTCGCGACGGGCAGGGAATTTCGCTCTGTCATCACGCCGGCTTGAAGACGGGCGTCATTTCCGGCCGTACATCGAGCACCGTCGAACGGCGGGCTCAGGACTTGAAGATGTCGTATGTGCGGCAGTACGCGAAAGACAAGGTCAAAGCGTTGGATGAAATCCTGGCCGCGGCCGGAGTGACGGCAGACGAATGCGCGTACATCGGCGATGATGTGGCCGACATTCCCGTGATGCAGCGGGTCGCGCTCGCGGTTGCGGTTGCGGATGCGGTTCCGGAAACGAAGCAAGCGGCACATTACGTCACGGGACTCAAAGGTGGCCATGGCGCCGTGCGCGAAGTCTGCGACCTGATCCTGAAGGCTCAGGGCAAGTGGGACGAAGTGATGAAGCGGTTTCTCGCTTAACCCACGATCAAGACAAAGCAATCAGGCACAGATTACGCAGATTCAACAGATTACAAACAAGCCACAAAGAGGCACAAAAGGCGCAAGAGCAAATAAGGAAAATCCCTTTTTGTGCTTCTTGTGCCTTTTTGTGGCTGGTTCTTTTCTTGCTTATCTGCGCCTATCCGTGTTCATCCGTGGTTGATTCTGCTTCACTGCTTGAACCGGTTCCCGATACTCAGTCCCATCCATGACCACTCGTTGACTTTCACCGTCTGAGGAAATAATCTTTGCGCTGCTCAGTAAGCGGGCGTAGCTCAATGGTAGAGCGCCAGCTTCCCAAGCTGGATGTTGCGGGTTCGATCCCCGTCGCCCGCTCCACTTTTCCCAGTAATCTCTAATTGAAAATCCAAAAGTTAGCTAAACGTTAGAAACGTCCCACAAACGTCCCGCAACTGCGTTCGATTATTAGCGGCCGTAGATGTCAGCCTCCAGAAGTGACACTGACAACGGAATTCAAGGATCGTGACTATAACGGCGTCGATGCACGGTTGCGAGGATCATTGCATCCATCAATCACTAGCACGTCAACCCCAACTCCGCTACAATTGCCGCCTTACCTGTGCCGGGGAATCTCGAAATACAGGGTTCTTTCCAGCAGGCAGCCTGGACATTAGGAAGGCGGCGAATAAGCACACTGGTTTCCGTTGGGGCTAGACTGGGCCGCTACGAAATCCGCTCTCCGCTCGGCGCGGGCGGAATATGCTCTGGCCTACCATGGCTTGGCATACTACCACTACCTCATAGTCGATTGGACGATGTCGCCACACGAGGCGATGCCGAAGGCCAAGGAGGAGGGGCTGAAGGCTATAGAGTTAGACGATAAACTCGCGGTTGCTCACGCCGATTTGGGAGCTGTCTATTGGTACTATGATTGGAACTGGCCTGCCGCTGAGAAGGAGTTCAAGCGAGCCATTGAACTCGACCCGGATGATTCGCTCAGTCATGAGATTTACGGATGGTATCTGGTAACGATGGGCAGAGTTGATGAAGGGATCGCGGAACTCAAGAGAGGCCAACAACTCGATCCGCTCGCCCAGGAGCGTACAAGTGTCCTGGGATGGAATCTCTATCTCGCGCGTCGGTATGACGATTCGATCGATCAGCACCGTAAGGCTATCGAATTGGAGCCTGACTACTGGCCGGTGTACTCCTGGTTGGGAAATGCCCTTGCGCAGAAGGGGCGCTGGCCCGAAGCCATCGAGGCGTTCCGGAAAGCCATATCGATAGAGCCCGTTATTGCTGTGCCGACGATAGGGTGGGCCGTGTGTACGCGGGGTCCGGGAAGACGTACGTTTTGTCAGGCAAGAGAGATGAGGCGCTGAAAGTAGTGGCTCAGATGCATGAGCTTGCCAAAACAACGCTACGTGCCCGCGTATGGTTTTGGCTGCGTCTATGCCGCACTCGGCGACAAGGATCAGGCATTTCAATGGCTGGAACGCAGCCTTCAAGATGGAGGCTGGGAAATAGCCTTTCTGAAAGTTGACCCGGCGATGGACAGCCTTCGCTCGGATCCGCGGTTCAGTGATCTCGTGAAGCGTGTGGGATTGTGACCGTAACTTCGGCTGACCGGGCCGAGCTTGCTTTCTGTTTCCATAGCGAAGACATAAGAGAATGAGTCAATCTCCAACAACCGATTCCCTTATCTCGCACTACCGCATCGTCTCCAAGATCGGCGCTGGCGGCATGGGCGAAGTGTATCTGGCCCAGGACACATCGGAACTCGGCCGGATGGTCGCCCTCAAGCTCCTGTCGGCGGAAGTTGCCGGCGACAAAGATCGGTTGCAGCGCTTTATCCAGGAGGCGCGCACAGTCTCGAATCTCAATCATCCCAATATCCTCACCGTTCATGAATTCGGCAAGCATGATTCTAATTCCTTCATGGCCACTGAGTACGTTGACGGGGTGACGCTGCGGCAGCACGTTTCGGGCCGGAAGTTGAAGTTGGTCGAGGTGATGGATCTGGCTATTCAGATCGTTGCCGCATTGAATGCTGCTCATGAGGCGGGGGTTACGCACCGTGATCTTAAACCCGAGAATGTCATGGTCCGTCGCGATCATATCGTGAAGGTGCTCGACTTCGGCCTCGCGAAACCGTCGGCTCCTGCGTCGGACAATCAAATCGACTCAGAAGCCGGCACGAGAGTCCTGGTCCACACTGAACCCGGGCTCGTGATGGGAACTGTCAGTTACATGTCGCCCGAGCAGTCGGTGGGCAAGGGAGTCGATCAACGCTCCGATATTTGGAGCGTCGGTGTGGTGCTCTACGAAATGATCGCCGGACAGGTGCCGTTCCAGGGTAAAGATATTCACCGGCAGATCATCGCCATCCAGGAAGTCGAACCGTTGCCGCTCTCGCGACAAGTTGAAGGCGTGCCGGAGCGTCTCGAAGAGATCGTCACCAAGTGTCTGGCGAAAGAGAAAGACGAACGCTACCAGAGCGCCAAGGACTTGTTGATCGACTTGCGCAATTTGCGACGGAAGCTGGACGTTGATGCGGAGATAGAGCGCACCGTCGCACCCAACTTACGAACTACGAGCGGCACGGCCTCGCAAGCGAGTACGCCCCGAACGCAGTCTGGCGCTGGCGCTACCATCATTCAGCAACATAACCCGACCTCCAGCGTCGAGTACATCGTCACCGGATTCAAACAGCACAGACTTGCCGCGGTCGTTGTGGCTCTCGTGCTGGTCGCGGGAAGCATCGGGCTCGGTCTGTTCTGGCGGGCTCGGACCAGCAGCGCCGGAGGCGCCATCAACTCGATTGCCGTACTGCCGTTTCAGAACCGGAGCACGGACGCTGATACTGACTATCTGTCTGACGGCCTGGCGGAATCGCTGATTTATCGACTCTCACAGCTACCGAACCTGAAAGTCAGCCCGACGAGTTCGGTCTTTCGTTACAAAGGCAAGGATACCGACGCGCAAAAAATCGGCAGCGAGCTCGGCGTAAGCGCGGTGATGACAGGCCGGATTGTGAAGCGGGGAGACAATCTGACGATCAGCGTCGAACTGGTAGATGTACGCAGCAATAAACTGCTGTGGGGCGAGCAGTATGAACGCAAGATGTCGGAATTATTGACAACCCAGCGCGAAATTGCCGGCGAGATCACGAACAAGCTGCAATTGAAATTGTCGGGTGAAAGCGAGCAAAAGCTGGCGAAGAAATACACCGACAGCAACGAAGCCTATCAGCTTTATATGAAGGGCCTTTTCCATTTTGCGAACCGAACAAAGGACGACGTCCAGAAAGCGATCGGGTATTTTCAACAGGCCACCAGGCTTGATCCCAATTTTGCGCTCGCCTATGTCGGTATCTCCCAATCTTACTCAATGATGCCGTCTTATTCTTATCTCAGTCCCAAAGAAGCCTTTCCCCAAGCCAAAGCAGCGGCACAGAAGGCATTAGAGATCGATCCGTCGTTGGCTGATGCTCATGGGGCTCTAGCGACCACGTTTGCTGCTTACGATTGGAATTGGGTGGAAGCGGAGCGTGAATTCAAACGCGCAATAGAACTCAATCCAAACGTGGCTGATATCCATTATCGGTACGGCTTAATCTACTTGATTCCGGCGGGGCGCATGGACGAAGCAATTCGCGAAATAAAGCGGGCACTGGAGCTTGAACCACTCTCAATCGCCATGAATGCGAACCTTGCCGGAGCCTACATGTATGCGCGGCAGAACGACCTGGCACTTGCGCAAGCCAGGAAAACATTCGATCTTGAACCAGGCCACATTACCGCCCGCGTTTGGCTCGCAAATGTCTACGAAAGTCTCGGAATGTACAACGAAGCCATTGCCCTCAGCGAAGAGTCGCTGAAAAACCACACGTCGGACCAGTACTTTCTACTTTATTCCGGATACGCGTATGCGAAAACAGGCCGGCGAGATAAGGCAGAGGACGCGATAAAGAAATTACGTGATCTCGAAAAAACCGAGCCTGTCGACTCCTACGACTTTGCCGTGGTCTATGTCGGGCTGGGGGACAAAGATAAGGCCTTTGTCGAGCTTGAAAAGAGCTTTAACGAGCGCGGTTACTACGTTCCGCTGCTGAGCGTTGATCCATTGATGGATCCATTGCGAACCGATCCTCGCTTTGCTGATTTGATCAGGCGCATTGGCTTGCCGAAGTAATGCAAGCTGTTAGCATGCACGTCGCCGCCAGACCGTTCGCAGGAAAGAACGCAAGCTAGCAGGTCGCGCTACAAAAATGAAACACTGCCCACAATGTAATCGAGTTGAGAACGACGACGCGCTCGCTTTCTGCCGCGTTGACGGCGCGGCGCTCGTCATCGACTCTTCATTGTTCGGCACTGAAGCGGGAACGGCGAAGCTTGGCCCTGGTTCCGCAGCGACTGAGATCGAAACAAGCATTTTGCCTCACACAACTGATTCAATGATGAACCGCGCCACGGCATCGACTACTGTGCTGCCTGCGCAGCCGTCGTCGAGTGGGACGCGCGGGCTAATCAAACCGAAACGGAGCAAAACCTTTCTCGCGGTTACCTTATTGATCACGACAGTGGTCGCCGTTGCGATTGGCGGATATTTCTACTACCTGCGAAAGAGCAACGCGGCTATTGAGTCGATCGCCGTTCTGCCCTTCGAAAACCGGAGCGGAAGTGCGGACACAGATTATCTCTCTGACGGTCTCGCCGAATCGCTCATCTATCGCCTCTCGCAACTGCCGAACCTGAAGGTCAGTCCGACAAGTTCCGTTATGCGTTACAAAGGCAAAGGTCGTGACCTCAAAACGATTGCGAATGAACTCGGCGTCAGTGCCGTTATGACGGGGCGGCTGGTCCAGCGCGGCGATAATCTCACCATCAGTGTCGAACTCGTTGACGTGCGAAACAATAAACTGCTTTGGGGCGAGCAGTATGAACGTAAGATGTCTGAACTGTTGGCCACACAGCGCGAGATTGCTGCCGCGATTACCGAGAAGCTGCAACTGAAACTGGTTGGTGCTGAGACCAAGGGCATCACCAAACGCTATACGGATAGCAACGAAGCTTATCAACTGTACTTGAAAGGTCGTTACTACTTTGCCAGACGAACGAAGGACGGCATCGAGCGAAGCATCGAATCCTACCGACAGGCAATAGCGCTCGATCCAAATTTTGCGTTGGCTTATGCAAGGATCGCTGAGGCTTATAACCAAGTACCGTCTTATCCTTATGGCTCGCCCAACGAGGCGATTCCTAAGGCCAAGGCGGCGGCGCAGCAAGCGCTGCAGATCGATCCGACTTTGGCGGAAGCGCACACGGCTTTGGCGAATTCACTGGTCGTTTACGATTGGAACCAGGTCGAAGCTGAGCGCGAGTTCAAGCGCGCGATCGAACTCGATCCTAATAGTTCAGCTGCGCACTTTCGCTATGGACAACTCTATCTCGCTCCGCGAGGTGAGTTCGATGAAGCCATAGCCGAAATCAAACGCGGCCTGGACACCGAGCCACTTGATATCAATATGGGAGCGACCCTTTCCTGGGCGTATCTGGTGGCGGGACAGAATGACAAGGCTTTTGAGCAAGCAAAAAAAGTCTACGAACTCGAGCCGGGCCACCCTCTCGTCGGCTGGAACCTGGGCTGGGTCTACATCTCAAAAGGAATGTACACTGAGGCGATCGACCTCTGCGAGAAATCTCTTCAATCCGATCCTACAAACCAAAGAATGCTTTGGAATGCCGGATTCGCCTATGCCAGGGCGGGACGACGAGACAAGGCGGAAGAAATCATAAGCAGATTCAAGGAGCTTGCGAAAACGCAATACATAACGTATTCCCGAATCGCGAGTATCTATGGGGCACTCGGTGACAAAGACAAGGCCTTTGTCGCACTTGAAAAATCGTTCGAAGATCGGGACTGGGATCTTTTTCGCTTAAGAGTCGATCCGTTATTCGCGCCCCTGCACAACGACCCGCGTCTCAAAGCTATGCTGAGACGCTTGAGTCTGCCCGACTGAATTTGAACAAGATGAATGAAGAACTGCCAGCCGGTTCCACTCTGTCGCACTACCGCATCGTCTCCAAACTCGGCGCCGGCGGAATGGGCGAGGTGTATTTGGCGCAGGACACAAAACTTGATCGCAAAGTTGCACTGAAGACTCTTCCCAGTGACGTCGCGTCTAGTCGCGAGCGAATGGACCGCTTCGTACGCGAAGCGAAGTCAGCGGCGGCATTGAGCCATCCGAACATTGCGCAGATCTTCGAGATCGGGGAACACGAAGGCACGCACTATATCGCGATGGAATTCGTGGAAGGCGTTACTCTGCGCGAGAAGATTCACAGCGAACAAACCGAATTGGCAAAGCTGTTGCGGCACCTGCAACACGTCGCCGAAGGCTTGGCGAAAGCTCATGCCGCGGGCATCGTGCATCGCGATCTTAAGCCCGACAACATCATGATTACGCGCGACGGTCATGCAAAGATTCTGGATTTCGGTTTGGCGAAACTCCTTGAGCCGCGGCTGACTGATGCCGGCACAGGTGACAACTCTGCCGATGCCGCCACGGCGATCATGCAGCAACGGTCAACGCCCGGCGTGATCATGGGCACGGTCGGTTACATGTCGCCCGAGCAGGCGCAGGGCAGGACGAACGAAATTGATCAGCGTTCGGACATTTTTTCCTTTGGCTGCATCCTGTACGAAGCGGTGACTGGACACAAAGCCTTTGCCGGCAGAGATGTGGTTGACTCGCTTAACAAGATCATCCGCGAGCCGGTGGTTCCGATCAGCGACTTCCGCCCCGACGCGCCAAATCATTTGCAGAGAATCGTGCGGCGCTGCCTGGCAAAAGATCCGGAGGACCGTTACCAAACGATCAAGGATGTGGCTATTGAGTTGCGAGACTTGCGCCGTGAGTCGTCTGCCGCCGGAGGTCTTGATCTTACGGTAACGCCGGCTACTGTTAGCAACGCGACGGGTGAACTCAGCACGAGAGAGGTAGCGAGTCAGACCGCTGCACATGCGAGCATTGGGTCGCAGTCTTCGATGTCGTCGCGGGCTTCGAGCGCCGAGTACATCGTTTCCGGTTTCAAGCACCATAAGCTCGCAGCACTGACTACGCTCCTGGCGCTAGTCATGGGCGCGGCCGGCCTTTTTCTTTACTTGAAGGCGCGCAATACCGCAGTCGCAATCGCGTCAATTGCCGTGATGCCATTCGTCAACGAAGGTGGCAATGCGGATGTCGAGTATCTCTCGGACGGAATGACCGAGACGCTCATTACCTCCTTGTCGCAGGTTCCCGGGCTGAATGTTAAAGCACGCAGTTCGGTCTTTCGGTACAAAGGAAAAGAGACAGACCCCAAAACCGTTGGCAAGGAACTTAATGTACAGGCGATTCTGAATGGACGCGTCGCTCAACGTGGTGACCAGTTGGCGGTCAATCTGGAATTGGTCGACGTACAAACCGAAAACGTAATTTGGAGCGAGCAATACAATCGCAAACAGACCGACCTGGTTTCTTTGCAGAGCGACATCGCGCGCGACGTCTCCAGCAAACTCAAAATCAAATTGTCAGGCGCGGACGAGCAGAAATTCACGAAGACCTACACGCAAAACGCCGACGCCTATAAGCTCTATCTGCAGGGTCGCTTTTACGCCAACAAGCGTACCCCAAAGGACTCGCGCAAAGCGATCGATTGTTTCCAACAGGCTGTCCGTATCGATCCAAACTATGCCGTTGCCTACGCAGTGCTGGGAATCAGTTACGCCTACCTCACGATTTATGGCGATGAGCCAGCCAGTGAGACGTTTCCCAAAGCGTGGGAGTATTCCTTAAAGGCAACCGAACTGGATAGCACGCTGGCTGAACCGCATATCCTGCTCGGGCTGCTCAAGTTTCTGCAGGACCACGATTTTGCGGGCTGGGAACGTGAAAGCCAATTGGCGCTCGCGGCTAATCCGAATTCAACTGACGCTCATCGCCTGAACGGTTTTAGATTAATGTTTCTCGGCAGGTTTGAGGAGGCGCTCGCCGAAGAGCAGCGAGCATTGGAGATTGAGCCATTATCAACGGCAGGTAACATTAATTATGCCTATGCGCTTTTCTATTCAGGGCGAATCGACGAGAGCGAAGTGCAAACAAAAAAGGCGATTGAGTTAGCGCCGGATTTCTGGATGTCACATTACTATCTCTACAACGTTTGTCGCTTCAAGGGTAACTATGCACAGGCAGTCGAAGAACTGGCGAAGAGTAAAGAGTTACGAGATGAAACTGAAGCTGCGAGGTTGATCAGAGAGAGTTTTGCCAAAGTTGGTTGGCAGGGGTTTTTGCGTGCGGTGACTGTGGAGCACGCGCCGATGAAGATGACTGCTTACAACATGGCGGGTTTTTACGCGGAAACAGGTGACAGGGATCGGGCCTTTGCGGCCCTTAACGAAGCACTCGACAAAGCCGATCAATTTGTTGGCTTCGTGAAAATAGATCCCTTCATGAAACCGCTGCGCGACGACCCGCGCTTTCAACAGTTTGTGAAGCGGGTCGGCTTTCCGAATTGATCTGCGTCCGACACATCCGTTATGAGCGAACCCATTTCCCCTGACACAACTATCGCCCAGTACACGATTGTCTCCAAGATCGGCGAAGGCGGCATGGGTGTCGTCTGGCGCGCGCGCGATTCAAAACTCGGTCGAGACGTAGCGATTAAGGTTCTGCCTGCCTCACTTTCGGAAAACACTGACCGGTTGAATCGCTTCGAACAAGAAGCACAGGCGGCCGGGGCCCTGAATCACCCGAATATTCTAGTCATCCATCACATCGGCATTCACGATGGCGCGCCCTACATTGTCTCGGAACTTCTTGAAGGCGAAACGCTGCGTGATCGTATGGCAGGCGCCGCATTGCCGCAGCGCAAAGCGCTTGACTATGCGTTGCAGATCGCGCGCGGCCTGGCAGCAGCGCACGAAAAAAGAATTATTCATCGCGACATCAAGCCTGACAACATCTTCATCACTGACGATGGCCGCGTGAAGATTCTGGATTTCGGTCTGGCCAAACTAACCTCGGCGACCGACGGAACCCAGTCGCAAACTGAAGTGCCGACGCGAAAGGTGAATACCGACCCGGGCACGGTGATGGGCACGATGGGTTATATGTCTCCGGAGCAGTTGAAGGGCCAGCCAGCCGATCATCGTTCCGACATCTTTTCCTTCGGCGCGATTCTTTACGAGATGCTCTCCGGCAAGCGCGCGTTTCGCGGCGACTCGATGGCGGAGACAATGAGCGCGATTCTGCGCGAAGACCCGCCGGATCTTTCCGAGACGAATAAGACAGTGTCGCCGGCACTCGAACGTGTCGTACGTCACTGTCTGGAAAAAAATCCCGCCGAGCGGTTTCACTCCGCGCGCGATCTGGCGTTCGCGATCGAGAGTCTTTCAGGCAGCGCTACCATCTCCGGCCAAACGGCGACGATGCCGACGATCACAGCAGAGAGCAGCGCGGCAGTTGGCCTATCGCGATGGTTAGGCAACGCGCGCGTAGCGTGGATTGTCGCTGCAGTCCTGATTGTTGGCTTGCTGACGGCAGCTGGCCTGCTCTATTTCAATCGCTCAGAAACAAACACTCGCGCCGCGCGGCTTTCTTTCACGCCGCCGCCCGAACTAGCTTTCAATGATGCGCAATCGGACGCGGCGGTCATCTCGCCGGATGGTCAGAAGATCGCGTTCAGCGCGACATCGGGGGACGGCAAGAATATGCTTTACGTCCGCGCTCTCGACTCATCGGAAACAAAACTCCTGCCCGGTTCCGAAAATGTGATGGAACCTTTCTGGTCGCCGGACAGCCGCTCCGTTGCGTTCGGCTCCAACGGAAAACTCAAACGCTCCGACCTTGCGGCCGGAGGAAACGCGCAGGTGTTGTGCGACGCCGCGCGTCTGGTCGGAGGCACATGGAACAGGGACGGCATTATCGTCTTCGCACCAGATTATCGCACTGCGCTGTCGCAGGTTTCGGCGCAAGGTGGAGAGCCGAAACCGGTGGTGATGAAGTTCGATGAGAAGGCCGAGGAATCACATCGATATCCTGACTTTTTGCCTGACGGTCGCCATTTCCTTTTCAGGCGCGAGCAGAAAGGCGTCTGGGCCGGCTCGTTGGATTCGCCGGAAACCAAACAGGTTCTAGGCGAAGTCACACCGTTCGTTTACGCTCAACCCGGCTGGTTGATTTTTGTACGTAATGACGCGCTCGTCACGCAGGCTTTCGACGCCACCAGGATCGCACTCAGCGGCGATCCAATACCGATAATTACCGGGCAGAGAAACTCAGGTACTCTGCGATTTTCTGTTTCTGATAATGGCGTCCTGATCTGGCAGGGACAATGGGAGCGCGATTATCAACTCGTCTGGTTTGACCGCGACGGGAAGCAGGTCGGGACGGTTGATGCTCCGATGAAGGTCAACATCGGGGAAGACCCGCACATTTCGCCCGATGGGAAGCGGCTGGTCGTTAAGCGAAACCAAAACTTGTGGGTCATCGATCTGAAAAAGGGAACGGCGCTTCGCATCACCTCCACTTTCAGTCAGATTCCGGTCTGGTCGCCGGACGGCAGCCGCATTGCCTACTCTGAGGGTACGAACGGTCTCACCGTGAAACCGGCAAATGGTTCTGGCGATGCCGAGGGTCTTCTGCTGGGAGCAAATTTTCCGGCAGCGTGGTCGCCCGGTGGACGTTCTATTATTTTCCTGCGGCGCGGCGTTAAAACGCGGATGGATATTTATGGGCTCCCTTTGTTCGGCGACCGGAAAGAGTATCAGATCTTGAACTCGCCCTTTAACGAACAGACTCCGGCGCTTTCGCCCGACGGACGCTGGCTCGCTTACACATCGGATGAGACGGGCGATTACGAAATCTACGTTCAATCATTTTCGGCAGACGGCAAACTAGGGGCGGACAAGCAGCGCGCCTCGACAAACGGCGGCACATATCCCGTCTGGCGGCGCGACGGGAGCGAACTCTTCTTTGTCGCCCCCGACGGACAGATGATGTCGTCTGCCGTGAAAACCGGCGGAATAGAATTTCAATTCGGCGCGCCGAAGCCGCTTTTCAAAACTCGGATGCTGGCCTGGACAACCAATTTTCACGAGTACGACGTTTCGCCCGACGGTCAACGATTTCTGATTGGAACGCTCGTCGGCGAAACAAAAGCCGCGCCGCCGACTGTAATTCTGAACTGGAGTGCGATTCTCAAAAAATGAAACGCTGCCCCGCATGCAATCGCGTCGAGACCGAGGACACGCTGAAGTTCTGTCGCCTCGATGGGACGCTACTCGTTGCCGCTGCGGCCTCTGAGTCCGAGTCAGCAACGATGGCTCTTCCCGCTTCCCAACCAAGCGAAGAACTCACTACGGGGCGGCTCCGCGTTACTCCTTCCATCGCCGTGCTGCCATTCGCGAACATGAGCACCGACCCGGAGAACGAATACTTCTGCGATGGGCTGGCCGAAGAATTGCTCAACGCGCTCGCGAAGATTGAGAACTTGAAGGTCGCCGCGCGGACTTCTTCATTCTCGTTCAAAGGCAAGAACGTTAACGTGGACGAAATCGGCCGCGCTCTGCACGTCAACTGTGTGCTCGAAGGCAGCGTCAGAAAATCGGGCAATCGGCTGCGCATCACCGTTCAGCTCATTAACGCCACTGACGGTTATCATCTCTGGTCGGAGCGCTACGACCGCGAGATGAAAGATATTTTCGACGTCCAGGACGAAATTACTCTGGCAGTTGTCGATGCGCTGAAATTGAAACTGTTGGGTGACGCAAAAGACGCGGTGCTAAAGCGCCATCACACGAAAGACTCGGCAGCTTATCAGGCCTATCTGAAAGGACGGGCCTTGCTGTACCAAAGAGGGCTCAGCATTCCTAAAGCGATCGACTGCTTCACAGAAGCAGTGTCTCTCGATAGCGAGTACGCCCAAGCCTGGGCGGGGTTGGCAGACGGATACACGACATCCGCGTATTCGGGATTCGGGCCGGCCCGCGAGGTAATGCCCCGCGCGCTGGAGGCGGCGCGGCGAGCGCTGCAATTGGAGCCGGATCTCGCCGAGGCGCACAGCGCCCTAGCGTGCGCCGCCTTGCTTCACGACTTAGACTTCGACCTCGCGGAGCAGGAGTTCCGGCGAGCGCTCGAGCTCAACCCTAACTATCCACAGGGTCGGGCCTGGTATGGGCTGTTCTTTCTCCAGTGGATTGCCGGACGCGAACGGGAAGGCCGTGATGTTCTTTTGCGGCTCTTTGAAGTTGACCCATTGTCCAGCTACGCGAACGTCATCCTCGCCTTCTCCGGCGTTAGCAGCGGTCGCTTGTCAGAGGCCGTGGAGCATGGTCGAAAGGGAGTCGGGCTCGATTCGAATTCGTATCTGGCGCATTGGAGCCTCGCCGCGGCCCTGGCTTGCAGCGCTCAATACGAAGAGGCCGCTGCGATGGCAGAGCGGGCGCTGGCCATATCCGGACGTCACAGCTGGGCGCTGATGTCGCTTGTATCGATCTACGCGGCGTGGGACAAACCGGACAGCGCGCGTGCCGTGTACCGCGAATTGGAGGCGCGTAGCGAGCGCGAATACATTCAGCCGTCGATGCTGGCGCCCGCGGCCGCCGCCGTAGGAGAAATGGATCGAGCGATTGCCTTCGCGCAGCAAGCACTTGATGACAAAGATCCATTGTTTGTAATGCTGGCGCGCACGTGGCCAGACTACGCCGGACTCCGCAAAGAATCCCGATTCCTCGAGATAGTCAGTCATTTGGCCCTTCCTGGCTGGAGCATTACTTCGTGAGCATCTGAGCAACAAATAATGAGCGAACCGCTGGGCGTCAACACAACACTCTCGCATTACCGGATCGTCTCGAAAATCGGCGAAGGCGGCATGGGCGAAGTGTATCTGGCAGATGACACACGCTTGCGCCGCAAGGTAGCACTCAAAGTCTTGCCTGAAAACATCGCCGCCGACACTGATCGCCTGCTGCGATTTGAGCGCGAGGCATTTGCCGCTTCCGGGCTCAATCATCCGAATATTCTGACCATCTTTGAATTTGGCGCAGCCGGCAAGACGCATTTTCTCGCCTCAGAATTTGTCGAGGGCGTGTCGCTGCGCGAGCGAATGAGCCGCCCCGGAATGACGGTTACAGAAACGCTGGAGATCTCTATTCAGATCGCTTCCGCCCTGCAAGCAGCACATGAAGCGGGAATCATCCACCGCGACATTAAGCCGGACAACGTGATGATTCGTACTGACGGATACGTCAAGGTTCTCGATTTTGGTTTGGCGAAACTGTCAGAACCGGGAGCGGTAGCGACCGGGCCAGTTTCCGATCCGGAAGCGCAAACAAGGATCCAACTTCAGACACAGGCCGGAATGATCATGGGCACTGTTGCCTACATGTCGCCCGAACAAGCCCGCGGCCAGGAAGTCGACAGACGGACCGATGTCTGGAGTTTGGGTTGTGTGCTTTACGAGATGTTAACCAGTCAACAACCGTTTCGTGGTGAAACGACCGCCGATGCATTAGCTAACATAATTCATCGTGAGCCGGTTCCTTTGCTAACGCTCCGGGAGGATGCGAACGCTGAACTTGAACGCATCATCAATTTGACGCTTGCCAAAGATAAGCACGAGCGTTACCAAACTGCGAAAGACGTCCTGGCAGATCTAAAGCAGTTGCAAAAACGGCTCGAGTTTGAAGCAGAACTCGAACGCTCTTCGGTGCCGTCGCTAAAAACAGAAGCGCAGACACAGGTCATCCGCGCTCCAACTACAGCGGAAACCACGACGCGCAATTCGATCGCAGTCCTTCCGTTCTCAAATCTTAGCGCTGACTCGGACAACGAATATTTCTGCGACGGTCTGGCTGAAGAACTACTTAATGCTTTGGCGAAGATTGATCACTTGAGAGTAGCGGCTCGCACTTCCGCCTTTTCGTTCAAAGGCAAGAACGCAAACGTGAGCGAAATCGGACGGACGTTAAGTGTCAAAACAGTATTGGAGGGAAGCGTTCGACACTCAGGCAATCGCTTGCGTATCACCGTTCAGCTTGTCAATGCGTCGGATGGTTATCAACTATGGACCGAGCGCTACGACCGCGAGATGCAGGATATCTTCGACGTGCAGGACGAAATTACTCTAGCAATTGTAGACGCCCTGAAATTGAAACTGTTCAGTGATGAAAAGGCCGCATTACTTAAGCGCTACACCGACAACCCGGAAGCTTATCAACTCTATCTGCAAGGCCGGTATTGCTACAACAAATACACGCCGGAATACTTTTTAAAGGGCATTGAATACTTTGAGAAGGCGATCGAGCTGGAGCCGGAATACGCGCCCGCTTATGCCGGACTCGGTTTTTGTTACGGGGCGCAATTTTACTTCGGCGGTGTTTCCCCTGAGCAGATCGTCCCCAGGTTAAGAGCTTTAACTTACGAAGCACTGCGGATTGATGATTCGCTGGCTGACGCCTATCTCTCTCGCGCCAGCGTTGAATTCTATTTCGACTGGGATTTTGACGCAGCCGAATCGGACTACCAGCGGGCAATCGAGTTCAACCCCAACAGTCCGGATGCTTACTGGCGATATGGTCATTGCTTAGCGCTGTGTGGTCGGTTAGATGAAGCCATCAAATTCGGCAAGCGCTCAGTAGAGTTAGATCCACTTTCACTGGTGGCGCAGTTTTTCCTCGCCCGCATCTATCTGCTGAGTCAACGCGTGGATGAGGGGTTTGCAGTGCTACGCAAAATGGAAGCGATCGAACCAAATTTCGCGGGCGTCTTCACTCAATCAGGCGGGCTTTTCCTTCAGACGGGTGAACATAACAAAGCGATCGAAGCGTATAAGAAGGCGCTGACCCTGGGCCACTTTGTTGTTCCCGCAATGTCGTATCTGGGTGCGGCTTACGGCGTGGCGGGAAAACGTGACGACGCTTACAGGATCGTTAATCAACTGATCGAGAAGAGTAAAGTGCAGTATGTTCCGCCGTTCTGTATCGCGCGCGTGTATGGCGCCCTGGGTGAGAATGACAAGGCATTCGAGTGGTTTGAAAAAGCCTTTGAAGAACGCAGCGGTGAGATGGTCGCACTAAAAAGCGAAGTGCTGGCACACCTCATGGGCAACACTATTATTCGGGATGACCGCTTTCAAGATTTGGTACGGCGCGTTGGTATGCCGATGGACCGACCTGCGCCGAACAAGGCTACAAGCGAAGCAAGCGAGGCGCACACGGTCGTATTTGATTCCGCTGAACATCGCAGCGGAAATTCTAATGTGGAGTGCGGTGACTTGTCACCGCTTTCGTCCGTCGCGACTGGTCGCGACGATGCTGGCGACAAGTCGCCAGCTTCCAAAGCGCCTACAAGTCGGCGCACTCCCAAATCCGCCCGGCGCAGAAGCGCACTTGTCATCGGAATGATAATTCCCCTGATTGCGCTCGCAACTGCCGGTTATTGGTTCTTCGGAAATCGTCCATCAGAACAAATCGAATCCATCGCGGTAATGCCGTTCGTCAACGAGAGCGGCAATCAGGATGTCGAATATCTTTCAGACGGGATGACCGAGACGCTGATGAGCAGTCTGTCACAACTGCCGAACATGAATGTTAAGGCACGTTCCGTCGTCTTTCGCTACAAAGGAAAAGACACCGACGCGAGAACTATCGGAAAAGAACTGAACGTACAAGCCGTCTTGAACGGACGCATCGTGCAACACGGCGATGGTCTGACTCTTTATCTGGAGTTGGTTGACACTGGAACAGGCAATCGGATTTGGGGCGACCAATACAACCGCAAACAGGCGGACCTCGTTTCGCTGCAAACTGAAATCGCTCTCGACGTGTCACAGAAATTAAGAACAAAGCTGTCGGGCGCAGATGAACAGAAATTGACCAAGAAATACACGGAGAACGCGGAAGCCTATCAGCTTTACTTGAAAGGGCGGTTTTTTGTGAACCGGCGCACGGCCGAGAATCTGCGGAAAGCGATTGAGTATTTCGATCAGGCTATCGCGATCGATCCCAACTACGCCCTCGGTTACGCCGGACTTGCCGACTCTTATCTCCTGCTCGGAATACCGGATGCGATTACGGGGGCCCTTTCTCCGCAAGACTCGCTGCCTAAGGCCAGAGCAGCCGCTGAGAAAGCGCTGCAAATAGATAACTCGGTTGGCGAAGTCTATGCTTCTCTGGCACACGTCAAGTGGAAAGAATGGGATTGGGCCGGCGCAGAAGCGGACTTCGACCGTGGCATTAAATTAAATCCGAACTATCCGATTGGACGCCTCTACCACGCGGTTTATCTTTCCAGCCTGAGCAGGCAAGACGAAGCCGTGAAAGAGATCCGACGAGCGCAGGAGCTTGACCCGCTCTCACTTCCGATCAACGCCAGCGTCGTTTACGTCTTGTACTTAGGCCGTCAATACGACGAGGCGATTACAGCGGGCAAGAAGACGTTGGAAATGGACGCGGTTTTCGCGCTCACTCACCAGAGGTTAGGCTTGGCCTATGTGCAGAAGAAAATGTACAAGGAGGCTATTGGCGAGTTTCAGCAGGCGGCCAACAACTCGAACCGCGCGCCGCTGGCGATAATCTCGCTCGGACACGGTTTCGCCGCATCGGGGAACAAAGTCGAAGCGCAGAGAGTGTTGGCCGAGTTGAAGGACTTGTCGCGGCGTCAATACGTCTCGCCATACGGTGTTGCCATGATCTATGCGGCGCTTGGAGATAAAGAGCAAGCGTTTCAATTGCTGGAAAAAGCCAATGCCGAACGGAATACCGAGCTGGTGTTCCTGAAAATTGATCCGCGCGCGGATCCGCTGCGCGCTGACCTGCGCTTTCAGGAGTTGGTAAAGAAGGTCGGCATTCCGAGTCAAGTTTGGAGTGCGGACTTGTCGCCGCTTTTGATTGAGTCAAAGTAGCCAAAACTAATCAAGATGCTTGACCGATTACAAGAGAAGAAGCTGCGACGAGTCGCAGCACTCCAAACATGAAACGCTGCCCGACCTGCAATCGCGTTGAGATCGACGATGCGCTCGTTTTCTGTCGCGCTGACGGCACGGCGCTCGTCATCGCCGCTCGGACGGAACTGGGGGTCGAGAGCCGACGAAAAGCCCCTCGCCGTATCAGGAATGGATGCCGCCAGGCAGCGAACACCTACACCGTATTTTGGGTGAGGCAATGGGAGACTCTATTCTGGCCAGCACAGGCTATCCTAAGTCTGCCACTGATCCTTTCGCTGCCCAAGCTCATGAACGATCAAAATATTCAGCCGAATTTCATCTCACCGAAAAGAACCAGGCGCGGGGGACCGGCAATCGCTTTTATCTGTGCCCGGCCCTGGGCAAAGTTTTGGAAAGTGCGCCGCTCGAGCGCGTCAATTTCATTCGCGATGAAATGGCAAACATGGTTTGGGGAGTTGAGAGCATTGTTCCGTCCAGACGGGACTAGGCATGAGCGGATACGAAACTGTGACCCGGAGCGAAGCGCCTGGACCGCGGAACACCGATCAGGAGGACGTGAAAATCGGTTACGTGCTGGGCACAACCGTGCCTAAGAATTGGATTCCATTTATCGCCGTGCATGCTGAGGGCAGCGTCAGCGAAATCCGGGTTGCAGCGCGCCCGCATGGTTGGAGGCGACCCTCCGCGCGGTTTCCTGCTGCGCGAGCCGCGTTCACCCTACTTCGTCGAAGAACAGGAGATTTCGCGCGCCGGACTTTTCGTGGAGCGTTCGTGGCAACGGGCGCGCTGGATTGATGGCCGCACCTTTGTCTGGGTTGGCCGGCGAAAGACGGCCGGCAGAGGCGAAGGTTGGAGTCAATTGGTGCTCGATCAGATCGTGGATCTACAAGCCAAGAAAGGATTAATAAGTTTTACCTGCGCTGGCGGGATTGGCAGACGGCTAATAAACTGTCATCAGAGACCCCGAATATCGGGTTGTTTCGTGCACAAAAACGTAAGCCTCGATCTTCGGTCGCGAATGGCAAAGCATGATCGAAAACCGTCCCGCAAAACGTCCCGCAGCGATACGCAAATCAGGCAGCGCATGCACGGTATGCAACGCATGCACGCAGATTTTTGCTGAGCGGTTTTGTAAGTATTGAAAATAAAGAGTGCTTAATTTACTTTCCCAAGTTGGTAATACGGGTTCGATTCCCGTCGCCCGCTCCAAATTTACTCAGCAAAATAGCAGAGTCGAATTCGAAAATCGTTGGGACTCTCACAGATGTGCCACAAACGTTTTTCATTTTGTAGCTTTACCGAATGTCAGACTCTAGAGGTAACGTTTGCGACGTATTGAAGCTAAAGCCTTCGCAGTTTGTTTGGGTAAGAGAGGAGAGGGTTTTTCTTCATCGTGCGCGTGGGCCGAATTTCGAAACAAGAGGATAACTCCGCACGTTGATCCTCTCGAAGTTCGTGTGCTTTCGCGTAAACTCGGGTGTGTCTATGTCAGCTACTTACGCCGCATTAGTCTCAATAGGAGTTTGTCTGGGCGCCGCCGCCTTAGAGGGCGTTTGCGCAGGCAAGAATGTAAAGGCGTATTTTGCGAAGTTGAAGTGGCCGCGTTACGCGGCTCCGCTCTGGGTCTGGTACATCATCGGAGCTGCTTATTATGCGATCTTCTTTTTTGCGATCTTTCGTATCCTCAGGTTCGAGAGGGATTCGGTCCTGAGGAACGCCGCGCTCGCGCTTATCCTCTTCATGATGGTTGCCAATGCTCTCTGGAATTATGTTTTCTTCCGCGCCCAGAATCTCTTCGCCGGTTTTATCAGCGGCAGTTTGGCTCCAATCCTGGACCTCACACTATTCATTTGTATGATTCAGCTCGATAAGACGGCGGCAGGGGTTTTAGTCCCATATTTGATCTATCGACTGTATGCCGTCTGGTGGGGCTATGAGTTATGGAAGGTGAATCGTCCGGCTGGTTGAACTCATACCGGCGACGTTAACTTCTTCAGACACGACCGGCGTTCTGACAATGGGGTCTGCTGGTGTTTGCCGGTAGCTTTAAGGGCTTGACGATGCGGACTTCACTTTGGGGGGAAGTGATAAAACGAACCCCAAAGCGAATCTGATCCACGTTCTGAGACTCGCCGACGTGCGATAACCGAGCCGCTCTACGTATACAAAGCCCTTCATTGGCCGGCCTGTGAAATCCATTGTGCGGGTATGTGGCTGAGCGAGCGCATACTTGTGCGCGTCTGCGCCTACGCGGACGACAAGGTCTTTACCCATGATGCCGCAGCACATGTGTCCATTAACCATGAACGCGAGTCCTCCGAACATTCGCCTTTCCTTGGCAGGGCATTCTTCGGCCAGAATGTTACGGACTCGTTGGGCTAGACGTTCATCGAAGGGCATGTTCGCAGTCGCTGTCTTGTCGTCGAAGCCCTCAAGATATTCATCTGCAGCTGTGACGCTAGCATCCAGCACCGCAAGGATCTCAGCCACGCTCTTCGCCTCCGGCGGGTCGAAATCTGCCTGAGAGGCGTCAAACTCCTCCAACTGAGCAAGCCCCGTCACTTGACTGGGAATGCTGGCGACGTGGAGAGCGAGCTGACCAAGCGACATTGATTTTTGATGTGGCTTCCAGGACAACTTATCTCCCGGGACGTGCTCCAGGACTCGCCGGGTTGTAGCTGCTTCCTGGCGCAGTTCATTGAGCATTGGTTCGAGCATACTTATTTCTTTCCTTTCCAAAAGACTAGACTATCTTCGCGCCTTGAGGCGGTTTGATTTCACCCACCGTTTGGTAGAACCAAATCTGATAGCCGAATGGATCCATGACCGTAAAGGTACGGTCACCCCACCATTGATCGGTCAGGGGAGTTGTTACTTTCACTCCATTCTTCTTCACCTGATCGTGATAAGCATTCACATCGTCGACTTCAAGATAAATCTCGACTGGACGTTTGGAAGAGGTTAGGCCAATTCCTTCAGTTCTCTCAGGTGGCCTCGTAAGCATCACCTTGGCGCCGCCGAGCGTCACGGTGCAGAAATCAAGCTGACCGTCTTTGCCTAACATGCCCATCATGTGGCCGAACCCAAGCTTGTCAATATAGAAGGCTCGCGCCTGGTCCACAGAGTCGACAGAAATCATTGGCATCAATTGAGCGTTCTGTTTCATTTGCAATTCTCCCGAGTTGTCGAAATTTGTAGTGTGAGCATAGGCGCACCGCTGTTTGCTTTCAACTACTTTGTGTAGTAGAGAAGTGCGCTATGCGCTGGCAGGAATTCGAGCTCCTGGAGGAAGTTGGTCTGACCGGATACGAGCGGAAAGCACTGATAACGCTTATGGTTCATGGCGTAGCAGACGCAGAGACGCTTTGTCGGAAAGGCGAAGTACCCTCCTCCAAAATCTACCAGGCGATGGAGAAACTTGGTCAGCTTGGTCTGGTCGAAATCCAACCAACGCGGCCCAAGCTCTACTCAGCCCTTTCCGGTGACGAGGTTGTAAATCGTTTGGTGGAGATCTCGCGCCATCAAGCCGAGCGATTTGCCGAACGGGCCGAGAAGTTAAAAGAAACGTTAGCAACACTGCCGGAACAGGTGCGCGGGCGAAAAGCATTTGTCGATCTTGCTCTTGGCGTCGAGAGTCATGTAAAACGACATATAATGTATCTGGCAACGGCCCAACGACGCATCTGGTCATACTTGGAACATGGTGATTTGGCTGCGCTCGATCAGGGTGATCAACGATTCAGACGGGAATGAACGCGCCGGCTTTGGCGTTTCAGACGACGGCAATCGCGTTTCGTTGGGTCTCGATTATTCGGATCGCGATGCCATGGGACTGCTGGTATCACCTAACTTCACAGGATTGGCCGCATTTGCGAGAAATGGTGAGCGTAACGATCAGATTACCCTGGGAGTAATGAAGAGTGGGACCGCTCAGTTGAAACTTGCCGACGTCAACGGCGATGAGCACTTCATGATGGAAGCCCAAAAAGGTCGGACGCCAAGATTTCAGCTGCAGAACTCAACGACGCACAAGCTGCAGGATGTAACTGGCAAGCTGATTCCCTGAGTGGTTGCTCCTTCGGCGAACGATTTCGGACGACCTTGTTGCAATAGTCCCTCGATGCCAAATAGACTGAACTTAAAATGGCACCGCTTGACGTGAAAGAATGTACTGGCCCAGATTTGCCAGCGGCCGTGTCGGTTAACCATAGCGCTCACGACAATTAAAATAAAGTTGTTCGGTGGTTGCCGGGATGCATTCAAGAAAGTCTTCGACAAAACTAGTTCCTTGGTTTGCACTCAGGCAACTGGAGCTTCGTATGTTTTCAAAACAAGAACTGATGTAAGTCGGATCGTTTGGGCCAAAGGAATTTTCTTAGCCGATTTCGACATACTTCTGGACTAAATCCCTAAAACTTACACTGTCGCTGCGAAGTGCCTAGTGGCCTTAAGAATAAGCTGAACGCATCGTCGGGTTCAGTTATCAAATTCTTGCGTAAGAAGGAAACTGATCGTTTGATTAGATAGCCACCAGCGGCAAACTGGGATAACGTTTTCCCGTCAGCTTTGCCAGAGCGTTGACTACCGCCGGCGAGATCACTGGAACCGGAGGTTCGCCACATCCGGTTGGCGGCTCGGTGCTCGGCACAATGTGCACGTCGACCGTGACCGGCGCGTCAACGATATAAGGTGGCGTATAGCCGTCAAAGTTTCGTTGCTCCACGCGACCATCTTTGAACGTGATCGCCCCCTTCGCCATCAGTTGTGTCACACCGAACGCGACTCCTGCCTGAAACTGGCTTTCAATGGTGAGCGGATTCACGGCCAGACCCGGGTCAACGGCAATTGTCACGCGATGTATCTTTGGACGTTTGTTTTCGATTGAGATGTCCACGGCACAGGCGACCCCAGTTCCGAATGATTCATGACATGAGATACCGAGGGCATGACCTTTCGGCAATTTAGTGCGCCACGGAGCACTCTTCTCATCCATTAGATCGAGCGCGGCACGTAGTTTCTTTGCGTCCGGTTTGAGAAGCTTACGACGATAAGCGATTGGATCGATCTTAGCTCGCATTGCCAACTCGTCAACCAGCGTCTCCATGACGAACGCATTGTGCGTGTGTCCCACAGAACGCCACCACAACACGGGTACATTAACTGTCGGGTGGTGGGCGGAGACGTGAAAATTCGGAATGTCGTAGTTAGTGTCTGCGGTGCCTTCCGTTGCTGTCTCATCGACGCCATTCTTAATGATCAGGGCAGCGAATGATGTACCGGCCGCAATCGATTGGCCCACGATTACATGTCGCCACGCCAGTGGCATCCCGTCAGATCCAACGCCGATTTCGACACGATGCACATGCATTGGACGATAATAGCCACCGCGCACGTCATCCTCGCGCGGCCAAATAAGTTTGACCGACGTGCCCCGCAGATGTTTCGCGATCACCGCAGCTTCACGCGGTACGTGACAATCAGGAACGGCGCGCCTGCCAAAACCGCCGCCGGCAAATTCGGTATGGAAGGTGACCTGCTCAGGTTTCAGACCCAATACTTCGGCGATTGCCATTTGATCGAAGGTCTGAAACTGAGAAGGAATCCATGCCTCTGCCTTGTCGCCATCAAAGCGGATTGTGGCATTCAGCGGCTCCATCGGCGTGTGGGCGAGATATGGAAACTCGTACTCGGCCATGATTCGATTGCCGGCGGCAATTTGATCCAATGCCTCGTCATCACCATGGGCAATCGCGACGTTGCCGGGCGTGCGAGCCATTTCTTTGTACTTGGTAAATAGGTCTGAACTGTTCGCGAGTTCGATTCCTGATAGGTCCCAATCGATCTTCAATCGATCGCGCGCCTGTTTAGCGGTCCAGAATCTATCGGCGACAACCGCCACACCGCTGCCTTTCAGGAGTGGGATCTGGAAAACATCACGCACGCCCCCGATTCTGCGAGCTTCGCCGTCGTCGACAGTCTTCACCCGCCCACCGAACACCGGGGGATGGGCTACCATCGCGATCTTCATTCCGGGAAGATCCAAATCGAGACCAAACTTTTGCGAGCCGTCACATTTCGCTCGACTATCCAGCCGCCGCACCCTCTTGCCGATGAGTCGAAACTCGGATGGGTTCTTCAGACTCACTTTGTCCGGCACGGGCCGTCGAGCAGCATCATGCGCGAGTTCGGCGTAACGCGCTGATTGATTGGCTGGACCATAGACGACACTATTTGCCGTGCGGCATTGATCGGGAGTGACGCGCCAACGATCTGCTGCGGTAGAAACCAACAGCGCGCGCGTATTTGCCCCCAACTCACGATATTGTCGAAACGAATGCGCGATAGAACCCGAGCCGCCAACCATCTGAATTCCATAGAGCGGGTCTTTGTAAGCATCGGCGGCCGGAGCAAGTTGAGCCTCCACTTGCGACCAGTCCGCGTCCATTTCATCGGCCAGGATCATCGGCAGTGATGTGTGCACTCCCTGACCGAACTCGAGACGGTTAACCTGAATCATGATCTTACCGTCAGGCCTAATGTGAACGAACGCATCCGGCGGATAAACTTTCGGAGGCGGCGTTGGCCTTCCTTCCTGCATGGCAGCGGGAAGATCAAAATACAACGAAACCAGCAGTCCGCCGGCGGCAGCGGCAGATACGCGCATGAAGCTTCGCCGGTTCAGGCTTAGATCGTTTTCGGTTTTGAATGCACCGCGCATAGTCCCGCCTTCCTTATTTCAGTTGCTCAGACGCGCTCTTGATGGCCTCACGAATCCGCACATAGATTGCGCATCGGCATAAATTTCCACCCATCGATTCTTCTATATTTGTGTCAGTCGGTTTCGGCGTGGCTTTCAGCAGCGCGACGGCGCTCATAATCTGTCCACTCTGACAATAACCACACTGAACGACATCTTTTTCCACCCAGGCTTCCTGCACCGTTCGACCTACTGGATCTGTGCCGATGCCTTCAATCGTGACAATAGGCCGATCTCCAATCAACGACACCGGCACTACGCACGAGCGGGTTGCAACTCCGGCGACGTGCACCGTGCAAGCGCCACAAGCGCTGATGCCACAACCGTATTTGGTTCCAGTTAACTTCAGTTCTTCTCGCAGAACCCATAGCAGAGGTGTCGACGGATCTACGTTGACTTCTTTCCGCTGCCCGTTCACGCTGAGTTGATAAGTGGCCATGACTGCTCTCCTATCTCCCTTTAGGACAGGGCGTGCCGGCATCCACCCACCTGCGCGTTGCCGCGACGAACTCGGCATGGCTTAGTGGCGGCACTGATCGCGCTGTCCCGTCAGGCCTGCGACCTGGATTCCAGGCCCAAAGCACCAGCGGCTCTTCTTCGTGGTGCTTTAATAAACCCGCTCCATCAAGACCGTGATTCTTTGCTCGATCTGTCACGGCACGACAGACCGCCGCGCTCGACAATGGCTGATCGTTTGTATCCTGCCATCGCATCGACAATGGCGCCAGATGCCAATTGTGTCCGCCGGGCGCTCCCGTGCTGTCGGCATTCTCTGTTTGGTGACAGCTCACACAATTCAAGCCCGGCACACCTTTGCCTTCTGGGCCACGAATCACATTCGCAAAATGACGATGGCGATCGTCGCCCTGCTGCGGATAATTTGTCGCAGTGTGACAGTTGATGCAGCGTGGTGAAGTTAAGACCGAATAGATCTGCCGCCAAGCGACAAGGCCTTCGGAACGCCTATCTGATGTCGAAGCGTCCGGGCCTTTAGCAGTCCGTCCCACAAGTGCAGACGAGAGGGTGAACCAAATTGCCAAAACAATTAACAGGAAAACCGAAATTCGGAGTACCAACGTGCGCTTGCGGATCATGATTAGCCCCTTTCGAGCTCGTGAGGAATTCTTATCAGGCATCGCTCATCCTCCACTCCACATTTCATAATTCGGAAGCAGACCGTCTCGATCCGGGCCTCAACGCGGTTTTTGTGAATCATTTGTATATGGCACCGGAATCCACCTGAAGTGATCGCCTTCCTTTTGAACATGTCCGACACCTGGAAAAGATACGTGGTCGAGAGCGACAAGGTATCCATTCTTCGCGGCGTCGGCGACGGAGGGGTCTGCGAACTGCACACCCTGAACATGTAACGTGTCGCCCCAGAACACCAGCTTCTCGCCGTTGCTTTCGAGCACGTAGTAAGTTTGGCCGGGAGTGTGGCCGTAACCCGCAACAGTTCGAAGACCCGGAAATAGTTGAACTTCCCCATCGAAAGTCTTCACCTGTCCTGACTTGATGTATGGTGTAACGGTTTGATCGACTTGCCGAAAAAAGGTTTTTGTTGGCTCTGGGGCTTTTTCTCCGAGCGACTTATTAGTCCAGTAGTCCAGTTCCAGTCGATTGACATGAACCGTGGCGTTTGGAAAGACTCTTCGGCCCCCAACTGTTAGACCACCCGAATGATCTGGGTGTATGTGAGTCAAGAGGATATCGGTAATTTGCTCGGGTTGGATGCCAATAGATCTTAAGCTATCAGGAAGCTTATCCAATTTTGGCCCGAGAAGTTCGCCGGCACCTGTGTCAATGAGGATTAACTTATTATCCAACTGTATGAGGTAGGCATTCATCGAGGCTTCGACAGCCGTGGGTTTGACATATTCCCTGGCCAGCAGGCTTTCCACTTCACCGGGTTTTGTATTTGTCAGAAGTGCGAGAAAATCAACGCCGATTGTTCCATCGGTAAGAGCAACGACATCAATCATCCCAATTTTCATTCGGTAATATCCGGCCTGACTCTTATCGAGTTTTGATCCTTCCGAGAGTCTTACATCCGGCGGAAGTTTTGTGTCCTGGGCCGATGCAAAGGGTACAACACTGAGAATTAGAAGA
>WNFC01000948.1_pt1 | contig 32662 bp, 29 predicted proteins | sample 5400541 | NCBI WGS metagenome assembly WNFC01 (sample SAMN13153342, study PRJNA577476) | soil metagenome | isolation source: 120 cm saprolite under Douglas fir tree site 2 hole 2 replicate 1 | place: USA:California | collected 2015-04-18
GGTCACCGTCACGATCGCCTGGGGGCACGACGCCGTCACCGTTGAGATTGTCGATGACGGCCCGGGTTTCGCTCCCCAACTGTTACCGCGTCTAGGCCAACCCTACCTTTCCAGCCGGCAGCCCGCCCATGGCTCAAAGTCCCAGCCCGGCGGCCATCGCGAGGGGGACGGCGACGGGCAACACATGGGGCTCGGGATATTCATTGCGCAGACCCTGCTGGAGCGCACCGGCGCGCGGCTCGATTTCTCAAACCTACCGGAAGGCGGCGCGCAGATCGTCGTGCAGTGGGCGCGCGTTTCCCTCCAAACCAGCGACGAGCAGGCGCCCGGCGACAGCCATTTGCAGCAAGAGGTCGTAGCATGACGGGAACGAATGCGCCGCCGCCGGAGGGCGGCCCGGGCTCAGGAACGCAGGGCATCGCCCACTCGCTGCGCGGGCTGCCCGAGGCGGAACGTCGGCTGCTGATCGTCGATGACGACGCGCCGCTATGCCAGCGCTTGGCGCGCGCCATGGAGAAACGCGGTTTCATTGTCGAAACCGCCGACAGCGTCGCCGGCGGCATCGCCGCCGCGCAAGAGCGGCCGCCCGCCTTCGCCGTGGTCGATCTCCGTCTGTCCGATGGCAGCGGCCTCGATGTCGTCAGCGCCCTGCGCCAAGGCAAGCTCGCCCCCCGCATCGTCATGCTGACGGGCTACGGCAATATTGCCACGGCGGTCGCCGCGGTGAAGGCCGGTGCCATCGACTACCTGCCCAAACCCGCCGATGCCGATCAAGTCGAGCACGCCCTGCTCGCCAGCGACGTCGCGCTGCCGCCGCCGCCGGCCGACCCGATGTCGGCGGACCGGGTGCGCTGGGAGCACATCCAGCGTGTCTTCGAACAATGCGAGCGCAACGTCTCGGAGACCGCCCGGCGCCTAAAAATGCATCGCCGCACGCTGCAACGCATGCTCAGCAAGCACGCGCCGAAGAGCTAGACCCACGCGGAGATGCGCTGCATTGCACCATTTCTGGTCGGTCGGATCCGCCGAAAATGGGGATTTGCCGGACATCATTGATGTTCAGCCCTTGTCACCGCTATCCGCCCTTATCACCCGCCCAAAGCGGATAGATCGTTTGTTTCCGATCGTGACTGCGATTTCGCACTTGCGCACTGGAATGTTGCATCGCACAATCCGGGCAGCGCAGGAACATTCGATGAAGGTCAGTTAGATGACGGAAGAGGATTACATTCGATCCGAGCCGCACACCTTGCTCGCCCTCGAGTGCCCAGACTGCTTCGAGTACACGGAGAAAGCCCTCGCTTGGCTTACCGCCGCCAACTCGTTGAGTTGTCGCGCATGTGGCGCACCAATCGAAATCAGGTCGGGCCAGAATCGCGCTCTCATCGACAACTATCGCGATTTCAACGAGCGGTGGCACCCGTAGCTCCGGCCGGATGCCAGGTCCAAGGTTTATGACACCGACGCTCCTGCGCCTAAGACTCCAACCGACCCACTGCTAGCCCTCGCCTTCCTCCGGACGGCTTACGCCCACTGGCGCCCCGTGGCGAGCGACGAGGCGGCGATATAACCTCCCGTGCGGGACCGGTCGGGAAGGAGGACCGCCATGGCGATACCGGCAGCGATCAGCGGCTTCCGACCATACGAGGCGACCGACCACAATGGGCTGAAAAAGCAGAGAATGGTCGCGTTGACCAATTTGCTTTTTTTGTTACTGGCCGGCCCCATGGTCACCTTCGGGCTCGTCTTCCTCGTGCTCTTGGACGATCTCTGGCTCGGCTGCGAAGTGGTCGCCGGCCTCGGTGAATTTCTCGCTTTCCTGCTCAATCGGCGAGGTCACCGTACCGCCGCTCGGCTGCTCGGCTGCTCACTCGTTGCAATCATCTACGTCGACCTGGTGGTCGCTCTCGGCACCAATGTTGGAGTCGAGCTGTGGAGCATTCCCATGCTGGCCTTCCCGCCGCTGCTTACGTTGCGGCAGGAGCGAAAGCTGCTGCTGGCCATCTATGCGCTTTTCACGGCGGCACTGGTCGGCGCCCACCTCATACTCTTCACCCAGCCGCCGCGCATTGCCGTCGATGCCGGCCTCGCGCAGCTTCTCAGGACGAGTAATCTTCTCTCGGCGATGGGCTTCGTCGGCAGCATGGTTATCTACTACCATCTTCGGATCAATGAGGCGGAGGCGGCCACCAGCCATGAGCGCGAGCGGTCGGAGCGGTTGCTCGCCAACATTCTGCCGGCGGCGATCGCCGCGCGCCTGAAGCGCGACGAACATCCGATCGCCGACCAGTTCGACGAAGTCACTGTGCTCTTCGCCGACGTCGTCGGCTTCACCGGCTTCACCGCGATGCACCCTCCCGAGACCGTCGTCAACCTGCTGAACATGCTGTTTTACGCGTTCGACGATATGGTGGAGCGGCGGGGGTTGGAGAAGATAAAGACAATCGGCGATGCCTACATGGTCGCGGCCGGGATTCCGACGGCGCGACCGGATCATGCCGCCGCCACCGCAGATCTCGCCCTCGAGATGATTGAATTCGCTGAAACCCTGCGCCGCGAGCGCCGCCAGGACCTCGACCTGCGCATCGGCATCCACTCGGGGCGCGTCGTCGCCGGCGTGATCGGCAAGCACAAATTCAGCTACGATCTGTGGGGCGACACCGTCAACGTGGCGAGCCGGCTGCAGACCACCGGCGAGCCGCGCCGCATCCAGGTCTCGCAAGAGACGCGGCGGCGCCTCGGCGCCCTCTACGTTCACGAGGATCGTGGCACGATCGAGCTCAAGGGGATCGGACCGGTTCGCGCCTTCTTTCTGGAGGGTCGGATCACCCGGGCGGCCGCACTGCCCCTTGTGGTTCCGCCGGGGCCCTGAGGCATGCGGGGCAGAAACAGCCTTGCGCCCCCTGCGGCATCGGCCGGAAGGGCACGGTGACGCACCAGCATGTCGGTCCCGGATCGCAAATCATCGGCGCGCCGCAGCGGGCACAGCTCTCGTTTGGCGGCGGCGTTCCAGCCGGGGCCGCCGCGCTCATGTCTGGAGGAATGACCGCGCCTCGTCCTGAAGCACCAGGCAGGTAAGCTTGCCGCTGGCAAAGGCACCGGTATCGATGCCGATCCGGTTGTGTTTGACGGTGGGCGCCTCGGCGATCGTGTGCCCGTGGACCACGATTTTGCCGAAATCCTGGCGCGAGGCGAGGAACTCCTCGCGGATCCACAGCATATCCTGCGGCACCTGAGCAGCGAGCGCGACACCCGGCCGGATGCCGGCATGGACGAAATAGTAGTCGCCCTCGACATGGCACAGCTGCAGGCGTCGCATGAAGGCGAGGTGACTGGCCGGCAGGCGGCTGCGCAACTCTTCCTGTGCGCGCGCCAATTCCCGATCGGTAGCCGGCGGATCGACACCGTAGGAAAGCAAGGTCGCGACCCCGCCATAGGCGAGCCACGCCGGACCGATCTGCACGTCGCCGAGGAATTGCAGCAGACTGTCCTCGTGATTGCCGAGGAGCAGGACCCGCTCGAAAGCCGGGAGCGGACTATCGATCAGCCAATCGATCACCTCGCGCGAGTGCTCGCCGCGATCGATGTAATCGCCGAGATAGACGACGATGTTGCGCGACGCCGGCGCCCTCGCGGCATCGTCCTGGATCCGAGCGTCGATTTCGCGCAGGAGATCGAGGCGGCCATGGATGTCGCCGACGGCGTAGATGCGGCTGCCCGCATCAACCCGGGGAGGCGCGGCGGCAACCTTTTGTCCCGGTGCGCCGAAGAGTCTGCCGAACATGGCAAGAATATAGGGAACTCGGGCTGCTATCACCACCGGCGAAAATGGCGAGCGCCCTTGCCTGGCTCGAAGGCTTGCGGCAAGCGCCGGCGATTCAAGGGGGATTGGCGCGTTCGCGGCTGAGCTCGACCCAGCGCGCCCGACCGCCCCGATTGTCGAGGTAGGCGATGAGGGCGGCAACGACGCGCCGATCGAAGAGCGAACCGACCTTGCCGAGCAGCTCGGTCAGCGCCGTGTCGACATCGTTGCCGGCGCGGTAGGCGCGCGGACTTGCCATTGCGACAAAAGCGTTGGCCACAGCGACGATTCGCGCGGTCACGGGGATATCCTCGCCGGCGAGCCGCTGCGGCCCATTGCCGTCCCAGTGTTCCTGCATATGGCGCAGCGTCTCGACGACCGGACCGTCGAATTCGATACCGGCGATGATATCGGCGCTCGCCTGGATGGACGAGCGGATCAGCTTGATCTCGTCCTCGCTCAGCTTGCCCGTCTTGGTGAGCAGTTCCGGCGGCACCAGGAGCTTGCCGAAATTCATCAGATTGCCAGCCGTCTCCGCCGTCTCGGCGAGAACCGGATCGAGTCCCATCTCGCCGGCGATCGCGTAGGACAGGGCGGCGACGCGGATCGACTGATCGGCGGCGTAGCGGTCGCGTCGGTCGACTGCCGTCGTCATCGCACGTACCAGCTGCTTCATCACGCGCTCGCGCCGCTCGCGCTCGCGCACCACCGCGGTGATGTCCTGCTCGACGACCAGAACGCTGCGCGGCAGGTCGGGGCCCGCAGGCAGCGGAACATGAGCCGATTGCAGGACGGTAGGCTCGCCATCGCGCTCGGTTCGCTCGACGCGCTGCACCGGCGCACCGCCGGCGAGGGCTTCCTTATTGGGTCGCACATAGCGCCCCGCTGCGGCGGGGCCGAGCACCTGCGCCAGCGACTTGCCGATGAGATCGACTTCGGCAAGCCCGGCGCGACGCGCCGCCTCGCGGTTGGCGAAGCGGTAGCGGCCCTCCTCGTCAGCGATGAAGATGGCGTTCGGCTGGCTGTCGGTGACCAGACGGAGCAGCTCGCCCTGGCTTTCGAAACGTCCGGCAAGGGTGCGAAAATCCGCCGCCGCCTGGGCAGCGCGACGCGAGGTCGCATAGTACCAAACGGCGACGAGGATGCCGGCGAGCCCTGCCAAGGCAAGGCTGGAATAGACCGCAAGCCTGATGCCGCGCCGGTCGCTTTCCCCGAGGGCGACGTCGCGCTCTACCTTGTAGACGAGCGTCCATGGCGTCGGGGGCACGGCCCGGCCGGTGACCAGGACGGCGGTGTCGCGATAGTCGCGACGCAAGGCAAAGCCGCCGGGCGCAGCGACGGCGAAAGCTTCAGCGAGATCGGGGGTGTCGCGGGCCAAGCGGCGCTGCAGCGGGGGGGTGCCGTCGGCGAGCGGCGAGAGGTATTCGATCGCCGCGCCGGCCGGCCGCACCAGCACGGCCTCGGCTCCCGGTTCGGTCGGACCGGGCGGACGCAGAAGGGCAAAGAGCTCGCCGCTCACCGGCTTCAGGCCGATCGCATAGCCGATCTGCTGATTGTCGCCGCCCTCGATGCTGAAAATCGGAACGACGAAGGCCATTGCCGGAGCGCCGTCGGCGCCGGCGAAAATGTCGAGCAAGGCCCGACCGCCCGCCGGCATTCCGGCCAGGAAATCGGCGAGACGTCCATCGAGCGGCGGCATCTCGGGCGTGGCTACAAGCGGCCGCTTCTGGGCATCGAGCAGGGCGATCCCGGCAATGCCGAGCCGGCGAACGTTTGCCTCGACGGCGGGCGCCGGCGCCGGATCGCGGAAGCCGCCGCGGTGGGCCGTGACGATGAGGAGGTTGCGCAGATAGCCGACTTGTACCGGCTCGTCGGTGATCTGCGTGCGGTCACCGCCGCTGGCCGACAGCTCGGTCAAATAGAGCTGGACGGAGGCGTTCTCGGCGAGCCCGGTCATCTCGGCGAATTGCCGCTCGACCCAATCGGAAATGGCGACGGCGCGGCCGTCGGCGATCAGGCCGAGGCGCGCCTGCCATGCAGCGAGATCACGCGCCTGCTCGGTGCCGATGAAGCGGTAGGCGAGGACCGTGCCGAGCAGCAGCAAGGCAACGAGCGCGATGCCGGCGACCGCGATGGCGCGGCTGGCGACTTGCGGGCGAAAGTTTCCCGAGAGCTGTGAAACCGTCAAGCAAAGCCCCCTGCTGTTCGTCGGTGCCCGACCGGAATGGCGACCGCCTGCGATGACAGCGGGCATCCGCGCCGCCTCCCGTAAGCAGGCCGAAGCATGGCAGCGGATGGTTAACCATTCCGTAAGCGATCGGTCGCACTATTGCAGCATCCGCCTCAGCGAGCAAAACGAGTGGCCTCACGGTGCAGAAGCGTCCCCCGGATGGCAAGAAGCCGAGCCAGGAACATCAACTCCTCGAGTTCGTTCATCGCCTCGCAAAATTCCGCGTCGGGCGCCGCGCGGTGCACATCCATCTCTCGCAGCTAAGGGCCTATAACCGGCGCATCCATCACCTCCGCATCGCCGTCAATACGTTCGAATTCCTCGTCAAGCAATTCGATGGCCAGATCTTCGCCATCAGCAACGCCGATCTGGTTTTCATCTGCAAAGGGGCCGACATCGCGGCGATCGACGAGGCCGTCATGCGCCTGCGCCATCTCTTCAATAACGATCCCCTGACCGAGGACGCGGACGAACGTCAGAAGGGCCGATTCTGTACATGGTATGATCTCGAGCGCCAATACGATGAATTCGTCATCATCGCGCAAATTCTTTACGACGAGGATCAGGCGCGCAGCCGCCGGCTCGCGGCCCTCTGCGGACAAGGCGAGGTCGTCCAGCCATCCGAGCTACCCCCGCTCAGCCCGCACCGGCTTGGCGAGTTGGTCGACGCCATCTCGCGTGCCGACCTCTCCAACATGATGCGACGCCAGGCCATCTGCGTCATCGCGCCGGAAGCCCCGCCACAGCCGATGTTTAATGAGCTCTACATCTCGATCGACGAGCTGCGCGCCATCGTCATGCCGGGCTACAACATCGCCAGCGACCGTTGGCTGTTCCAGCATCTGACGCAGACCCTCGACCAGCGCATGCTGCAGCTCCTGATGAAGAACGACGATCGCGCCATTGCCAGCGCATTCAGCGTCAACCTCAACGTCGCCACGCTGCTATCCGATCGCTTCCTGGCCTTCGACGCCAACCTGAAGTCGGCAACGCGCGGTACCGTCATCTTCGAGCTGCAGGCGGTCGACATTTTTTCCGATGTCGGCGCATATGTCTTCGCGCGCGATTTCGTCCGCGAGCGCGGCTATCGCGTCTGCCTCGACGGCGTTACCGATCTGACCCTGCCGTTCATCGATCGCGAGCGGCTTGGCCTCGATCTCATCAAGATCCTGTGGAATCCGGACATGCTGGGCAATGGCGGCGAGGCGCGCCGCAACGAATTCCGCGCGCTGATCACCGGCTTCGGCCGCGGCCGCACCATCATGTGCCGATGCGACAGCGAGGAGGCCGTGACGGTAGGACAATCGCTCGGCATCAACCTTTTCCAGGGACGCTACATCGACCGTTTGCTCGGCGTCGGCAACCCGAACGTGGACGGCATCCAGAGGCTGCGCGCCGCCGCCAACGCTCGTCGCTGACGCGAGCCGCGGCGATAGGTATTTGGTTCGCCATGGCAAGCGGCGGTTTTGCTTGCCGCCGGAGCCGAACAACCGTAAACCCGGCGAAGGGCAACCAGCCGCTCGGTTAGCAATAGCGTCACGATGGCCGAACGTACCAATCTCATCGCCGGCGTCGACCGGCTCCAGCATGCGCGTATCCTGTGCGTCGGTGACGTCATGCTCGATCACTACGTCTATGGCCAGGTCGAGCGAGTCTCGCCCGAGGCGCCGATTCCGATCCTGCGCGTCGAGCGCGAGACGCGCACCCCCGGCGGCGCCGGCAATGTGCTGCGCAATCTCCAAGCGCTCGGCGCGCAGTCATGCTTTGTCTCGGTGATCGGCAACGATGCCGCGGGGCAAGAACTCAACCGCCTGATCGCAGAGCCCGGCAACGTCGAATCGCATATTCTCGTCGAAGCTGGCCGCGTCACCACGATGAAGACGCGCTACATCGCTGCCAACCAGCAAATGCTCCGCGCCGACCGCGAGAGCATCGCGCCGCTCGGGCCTTACGTGCGGGCGGATTTCCTGCGCCTCGTCGATCAGGCGATCGGCGAGCACGAGGTTGTCGTGATCTCCGACTACGCCAAGGGCACGATGGACCAAGGCATTGCCGCCGCTGTCATCGCTACCGCGCGGACGGCCGGCAAGACGGTGGTCGTCGACCCCAAGGGCGTCGATTATGACTGCTATCGCGGCGCTAGCGTGCTGAAGCCGAACCGCCGCGAGCTCGCCGAGGCGACACGGATGCCGGTCGGCTCGGCGGCCGAGATCGTCGCTGCTTCACGCGCGCTCATCGCGCAAGGCGAGTTCGGTGCCATTCTCGTCTCGCTGAGCGAGGATGGCATGATATTGGTCGAAGCCGGCGGCGCGGTGCACTCGCTGCCAGCGGCCGCCCGGGAGGTCTATGATGTTTCCGGCGCCGGCGACACGGTTATCGCAACATTGGCGGCCGGACTCGCCGGTGGCCTCAGCCTGATCGAGGCAGCCCGCCTTGCCAATCTCGCGGCCGGCATCGTCGTCAGCAAGATCGGCACGGCGGTGACCTATGCGAGCGAACTGCGCGAGGCGCTCGCTGACGCCGAGCACGGACACGAGAAGGTGCGCCCGCTGCCCCGTGCTCTAGAGCAGGTCGAGCGTTGGCGCGCCCATGGCTTCAGAATCGGTTTCACCAATGGCTGCTTCGATCTGCTGCATCCCGGCCATGTCGCCTTGCTGGCGCAGGCGCGGGCCGCCTGCGACCGCCTCGTCGTCGGCCTCAACAGCGATGCCTCGGTCGCCCGCCTCAAGGGCGCCAATCGGCCGGTGCAGCCGGAGACGGCACGCGCGGCGGTGCTCGCCTCGCTAGCTTCCGTCGATCTCGTCGTTAGTTTCGCCGAAGACACGCCGTTGACCGTCATCGAGGCGATCCGTCCGGACGTTCTGGTCAAGGGTGCCGACTACCGCATCGAAGAGGTGGTCGGCGCCGATCTCGTGCAATCCTACGGCGGCGCGATCGTCCTCGCCGACCTCATTGCCGGCCACAGCACGACGGCGACGATCAGGAAGATCGGGACCAAATAGCGGCACCAGTCAAATAGCGGCTATAGCAACGTGTCCTCGCCGGCCCCGGGATCGAGCGTTCGACGAAGACGCTGGGCGCCAAGGCGGGCGAGGCGCAGCGTAACGGCACGTCGCCGCGCGGCGTTCAGCGGCCGCGCCGGCGATTGGCGCAGCACCGCCGCACCAAACGAGTCGGCGACGATCAGCCCGCATTCCGCCGGAATGAGATCGCGGGGAAAATCGGACGCAACGGCGAAATAGAGCTGGTCGCAGAACTCCCAATACTCCGGCCATTTCTGGTCGGCACGAAAATCGGCAAGCGAGGATTTGATTTCGACGATGGCAATCTCGCCGGCGCGCCCGATCGCCATGACGTCGGCGCGTCGTCCATTGGCAAGCGCGACTTCGAGCAGGCTGGAATAGCCGAGTTGCTGCAGCCCGCGGCAGACGCCGCGCGCCAGCAGGAGCGCTGTCAGCGCCTCGGCGCTGGGCTCGGGTATCGCTAGATCGCTCATTCTTCACTATACGCCACGCAGTTGGCGCGGCACCCTAGCCGCCCCCGGCCGACGGTTTCAAGCCCGGTGGATTCAAAACCGGTGGATTCAAAGCCCGTCGGCCGGCAATGACGCGACGTTGCGGAGAGCATGATGACGGAAAGCAAAAGCAACATACTGCGCGACGCCTGGCGAATCGCTCGACCTTACTGGTTCTCCGACGACCGCTGGATCGCGCGCGGCCTGCTCGTCGCGGTGCTGGGGCTGAGCTTCGCGCAGGTGTGGATCAATGTCCGGCTCAATTCCTGGCGCAACGATTTCTACAACGCTCTGCAGGAATACGATCGGGCGGCTTTTTTCACGCAGATTGGAATCTTCGCGGCCCTCGCTGGCGCCTTCGTCCTGATGGCCGTCTACCAGACCTATCTGCAGCAGGTGCTGCAGATCCGCTGGCGGCGCTGGATGACCGATGGCTATCTGCATGAATGGCTGAAGGACCAGACCTATTACCGCCTGCAGCTCGGCGCCGACCCGACCGACAATCCCGACCAGCGCATCTCCGAGGATCTCGGCCTGTTCCCGGCGCAGACCCTCGCCCTGTCGCTCGGCCTGCTGACCAATATCGTGCAGGCCGTCTCCTTTTCGTTCATCCTCTGGGGCCTGTCGGGACCGCTTGCCCTATCGCTCGGCGCGCTCGGCGAGGTAGCGATTCCCGGCTACATGTTCTGGGCGGTCATCCTCTACACCGTCGGCGGCACCTGGCTGGCGATCCGCATCGGCCGGCCGCTCATCGGCCTCAATTTCGACCAGCAGCGCTTCGAGGCCGATCTGCGCTTCAGCCTCGTCCGCCTGCGCGAGAACACCGAGAGCGTCGCCTTCTATGGCGGCGAAGAACGCGAGTTCGCCACGTTCTGGAGCCGCTTCGGCCGGGTCTACGGGAATTTCATGGCGATCATCCTGCGCCAGCGCCTGCTCGGCTTCTACAGTCTTGGCTACAATCAGGCGGCGGTGGTCTTTCCCTATCTGCTGATGGCGCCGCGGTACTTTGCGGAGCGCCTCGCGCTCGGCGTCATTCAGCAGGTCGCCGACGCCTTCCTTCAGCTGCAGAGCTCGCTTGCCTACATCGTGAGCTCTTATTCCGACATTGCCAATTGGCAGGCGATCGTGCGGCGGCTTTCGACCTTCCGCGACCGCGTCGACGAGATCCAGCGCGCGGCCGAGGCGCCGCAGCCCATCGTCATCACCCGCGATGGCGCCGGGCTCGCCGTCGACGATCTGGCCCTCGCCCTGCCCGACGGCAGGGTCTTGCGCCGCAGCATCGGCCTTGCCGTGCCGGAGAGTGGCTCGCTCCTCATCACCGGCCCGACCGGCGCCGGCAAGAGCACGCTGCTCCGCGCGATCGCCGGCATCTGGCCGTTCGGCCGCGGCAAGGTCCGCCTCGACCAGCGCCGCGCCTTCTTCCTGCCGCAGAAACCCTATATCCCGCTCGGCAGTCTGCGCGACGCCCTCACCTACCCCGATGCCGGCACCGGCATCGAAGGGGAGAAGTTGATTGCCGCGCTCGACCAGGTCGGGCTCGGCTATCTCGCGCCCGATCTCGACAAGATCGACAATTGGGCCCAGCGCCTCTCGGGCGGCGAGCAAGAGCGCCTTGCCTTCGCGCGGGTGCTGCTCGCCGAGCCCGCCATCATCTTTCTCGACGAGGCGACGGCGGCGCTCGACGAGGATGGCGAGGCGGCGCTCTACCGCATGCTGCGCGACCTGCCATGGCATCCGACCATCGTCAGCGTCGGCCATCGCTCGACGCTACGCAGTTTTCACGATGGCGTCTTCGATCTCGCGAGCCGCGCCGCCGAGCCACTGCCGCAAGGCGCCGGCTGACGGCGCCGTCCGCAGGAATACCTTGTGCTCTGCGAGCATTGCACTAAAAAGGCGCCTGCAAATGGAGCGCTGAATGCCTGAAGAACTTGAGGAAGAAGAGGAAGATAACCAGTTTCGCCGCGCGCGGCTCGACAAGCTCGCCGGGCTGCAGGCGCTCGGCGTCGATGCCTATCCTTACGGCTTCGCGCGCAGCCATGACGCGGCAACGCTCGAGCGGCGGCATGCCGACTTGCCGAACGGCGCCGTCACCGCCGAGCGCGTCGCCGTCGCCGGCCGCGTCCGCGCCAATCGCAACAGCGGCATGTTCATCGACCTGCACGACATGTCGGGCAAGATCCAGATCTTCAGCCACAAGGATTTCCTCGCCCCCGACCAGCTCGCCATCGTCAAGCTGCTCGATCTCGGCGATCTGATCGGCGTCGAGGGCATCGTCCGCCGCACGCCGCGCGGCGAGCTCACGATCAGCGCCGAGCGCGTCACGGTGTTGGCCAAGGCGCTGCTGCCGCTACCCGAGAAGTTCCACGGCCTCGCCGATCTCGAGACGCGCTATCGCCAGCGCTATCTCGATCTCATCATGAACCCGGAGAGCCGCGAGACCTTGCGTCAGCGCAGCCTGATCATCGGTGCGATGCGCCGTCTGCTGCTCGAGCGCGACTATCTCGAGGTCGAGACGCCGATGCTGCATACGATCGCCGGCGGCGCCACGGCGAAGCCGTTCATCACCCATCACAACGCGCTCGACATCGACCTCTATCTGCGGATCGCACCGGAGCTGCATCTGAAGCGCCTCGTCGTCGGCGGCTTCGACAGGGTCTTCGAGATCAATCGCTGCTTCCGCAACGAGGGCCTGTCGCCGCGCCACAATCCCGAGTTCACCTCGCTCGAGCTCTACGAGGCCTATGCCGACTATACCGACATGATGGCGATCACCGAGGCGCTGGTCGCCGCCGCCGCAGCAGCAGCCGGCGGTTCGATGCAGATTACCTATGGCGAGAAGACGATCGATTTGACGCCGCCCTGGCCGCGCCGCTCGATGGCCGAGCTCGTCACGGAGAGCACCGGGATCGACTTCCTCGCCCTCGACAATGCCAAGGCGGCGGTCGACGCCGCGCGCGGCGCCGGCGCAGAGATCGGCGGCAATGCGAGCTGGGGCCATGCGCTCGAGGCGGTCTTTGCGCATCGCGTCGAGGCGACGCTCGTCCAGCCGACCCACGTGATCGACTTCCCGCGCGACATCTCGCCGCTCGCCAAGGCGCATCGCGGCGGCGATCCGCGCCTGGTCGAGCGCTTCGAGACCTATGTCAACGGGTGGGAGATCGCCAACGCCTTTTCCGAGCTGACCGACCCGCGCGATCAACGCGCCCGCTTCGAAGCGCAGATGCAAGCGCGCGCCGGCGGCGACGAGGAGGCGCAGCCGCTCGACGAGGACTACGTCACCGCGCTCGAATACGGGCTACCGCCGACCGGCGGGCTCGGCATCGGCATCGACCGGTTGGTCATGCTGTTGACCGACAGCCCGTCGATCCGCGACGTCATCGCCTTCCCGACGATGCGCCCGAAGGGGTGAGCACGCAGGGCAATCGCTTGAAGCGACCGATACGCTTTTTCTCTCCCCTCGGGGAGAGGCCCTTCGACGATCGCTCAGGAGGGCTCGTTGCGAAGCAACGGGATGGAGAGGGGGCCTTCCACAAAACGTTTCTATCATTGGAAGCATCCTTTTTCGTGGCCGACTCCCCCTCTCCTCGATCCTCTCCCCAAGGGGAGAGGAAGCAACACCGCTCCCTCTCATATTCAAGCGATTGCCCTGGGTGGGCACGATCTCGATAACGGAATTGCGCGGCTGCCTTCCGGCGCCCTCGCCCCAACGGGGAGAGGCCCTTCGACAATCGCTCAGGAGGACCCGCGCCGCAGGCGTGGGAGGGTGAGGGGGAGCCGCAGCTTTCGCGATGTTTACCGAAGCAAACATGGCCGCCGACGCACCCCCTCACCTCGATCCTCTCCCCGAGGGGAGAGGAGGAATCACGAACGTGAGCGCCGCGGCGCGCTATCCCGGCTCGAACAGCTCGACGACGTTGCCGGAGGGGTCCTCGCATAGGATCTGTCTGCCGCCCGGCCCCTCCACGATATCGTTGCGAAAGACAGTGCCGCGTTGCCGCAAAGCGGCAACCAGGGCGGGGAGGTCGGCGACCGTGACGACGAAGCGGTTCCAGCCGCCCGGCATCGGCTTCCGCCCGTCCGGCATCGGCCTTGCGGCGGAGGCCAGCGGGCCGGCGAGCCAGAGCGTGAGGTCGCCGAGCGTCAGGATCGCCATCGCCGGCCCGAATTGCTGCTTGAGCGCGAAACCGAAACAGTCGCGATAGAAAGCAACGGCCTCATCGACGTCGTTGACGAGGTATCTGACCACTACCATCACGCTGCCCTCCTTGCGCTATTCCGGATTCTCCAGGCTGAGCACCTCGCTGTCGTAATCGTAGGCGAAGAGCTCGGCATGGCGGCCCCAGTTGATGATCGTCTCAAGCACCTCGTCGGCCTCTTCCTCGTCGAGATGATCCTCGAGCTCGCGCAGGAAGCGGGCTTTCGGCGCGCGGTGACCGGGCCGGTCGTCGAGGACATGGCGGATATGGGCGGCGAGCGGAACGTGACGCACGACATGCTCGCCGAAGATTACCTTGCGGCGCTGGATGTCGGCCTCGGCATAGGCGCGCCCGGCTGTGGTGATTTCGATATCGCCGCCGCCGACCTGGGCAAGACCGAGAATCTGCAACGCCTCGAGCAGCGGCAGCAGATCGTCGGTCTCCAGGCCAACGCTGTCGGCAAGGTGCGGCAGGTCGGCGCGACCGCCATACGGTGCCTCGACCAGCGTGTCGACGAGGCCGCTCAGCTGCTGCACCGGCGCCCGCGGCAGCCGGTAGGTGATCGGTATGGCCTCGGGCTTGGCGCCGCGCTTACCGGCCTCGCGGCCGGGCGAGGTGGTAAGCTGGGCATAGACCTGGTCGACGATCTGACGGAAGCCGGCGCTGCCCCACTCGCGCGGTCGGGCGAGCGAGACCGCGATCTCCGAGCGGATGATGCCGGGATCGCTGCCGAAGATGGCGATGCGGTCGGCGATCTCCACCGCCTCCTCGATATTATGCGAGACGAAGAGGATGCCCTTGGTCGTAATGCGCTTGCCGAGCCAGAGATCCATGAGGTCGCCGCGCAACGTCTCGGCGGTGAGCACGTCGAGCGCCGAGAACGGCTCGTCGAGCAGCAGGATGTCGGGATTGACGACGAGGGCGCGGGCAAAGCCGACACGCTGCCGCATGCCGCCGGACAGCTCCTTCGGATAGGCTGATTCGAAACCATCGAGGCCAATGATGTCGATCGCCGCGAGGGCACGCTCGCGGCGCTCGCCGCGCGGCACGCCCAAGGCTTCGAGGCCGAGCTCGACATTGCCGAGAACGGTGAGCCAGGGGAAGAGCGCGAAGCTCTGGAACACCATGGCGACGCCTTGCGCCGGGCCATGCACCTCGCTGCCGCGGTAGCGCACGCGACCGCTGCTCGGCTCGATGAGGCCGGCGAGGATACGCAGGAAAGTCGATTTGCCGGAGCCGGATTTGCCAAGCACCGCGACGACCTCGCCGTCCTTCAGCTGGAAATCGACGCGGTCGAGGACAAGCCGGCCGGCACGGTCCGGCGTCTTGAACGTCTTGCACACCGCTTCGGCTTCCATCAGCACGTCAGCAGTCATTTCCGCCCCTTTCAATCGAGTCGCAGGCGTTCGGCGGCAACGTCGTAGAGCCGACGCCAGAATAGACGATTGAACAGGATGACATAAAGACACAGCACGGTAATGCCGAGGGCGATGCGCTGCGAATCGCCCGCTTCGGTCCATTTCGCGATATAGGCGCCGACGCCGGTCGCGATCAGCGTGTCATCGCCCCATTTCACCACCTCGGAGACGATGCTGGCGTTCCACGAGCCGCCGGCCGCGGTAACGGCGCCGGTTATATAGGCGGGAAAGATGCCGGGCAGGATGATACGCCGCCACCACAACCAGCTTCTGACGCCGAGATTGTCGGCGGCGAATTTCAGGTCGCCCGGCAGCGCGGCGGCCGCACCGATGACGTTGAACGCGATGTACCATTGGGTGCCGAGGATCATCAGTGGGCTGACCCAGATCTCGACGTTGAGGTGAAAGCGCAAGATCAGGATGACCGCGATCGGGAAGAACAGATTCGCGGGGAATGCGGCGAGGAACTGGACGATCGCTTGGGCGCGGTCGGCAATCGCCGGTCGCAGGCCGATCCACACGCCGATCGGGACCCAAATGACCGAGGCGATAAGGATCAGCAGGAGAACACGGATCGCGGTGGCGAGGCCGAGCAGCACCACCTCGCCGATCTCCGACCATTCGATGGTCGAGCGAATGAACGCGATGAGCCAGACCAGCGCCGCCACCGCAACGACGATGAGAATGCCGTCCCAGAGCCGTTCGGCCCACGGCGGCGGCGCAGCGCCGGACGGGTTCGGCAACAGCCGCAATTTCGGCCGCCAGGCAAACGACCGCGAGAACGCGCCTAACAGGCCGAACAGCCGCTCGGCAAGGAGCTCCATGAGATCGAAGATGCGGGCGCGCTGCAACATGACGAGAAACCATGGCCGCTCCGGCTCCTCGGCGCCGAGCTCCTCGACCTTGAACTTGCGCGACCACGCAAGTAGCGGCCGGAACAGCAGCTGATCGTAGAGCACGATGACGACGAACATCACCAGGATCGCGTAATAGATCGCCGTCAAATCCTGCTTCTCGATGGCGACCGCGATGTAGGAGCCGACGCCGGGCAGCTTGATCGAGCGGCCGGAGACCGTAATCGCCTCGGAGGCGACGACGAAAAACCAGCCGCCCGACATCGACATCATCATGTTCCAGACGAGGTTGGGCATGGCGTGCGGCACCTCGAGACGCCAGAACCGACCCCAGGCGGTGAGGTGGTACATGCGCGCCGCCTCGTCGAGATCGCCGGGCAGGGTGCGGAACGACTGGAAGACGCTGAAGGTGATGTTCCAGGCCTGCGAGGTGAAGATGGCGAAGATCGCCGCGCACTCGACGCCGAGCAGGCTGCCCGGAAAGAGGGCGATGAAGCCGGTGACGGTGATCGACAGAAAGCCGAGAATCGGCACCGATTGGAGCACGTCGAGGGTCGGAATGAGCACCTTCTCGGCCTGGCGGCTCTTGGCGGCGAGCGCCGCATAGGCGAGACTGAAGACCAGTGAGGCGAGCAACGCCATGAACATGCGCAGCACGGTGCGCAGCGCATATTGCGGCAGCACGGCAGGATCGAGCGAGATCGGCAGCTCTTCGCCGAAATTGTAGGGAACGCTCATCTCCTTGCCGCCCCAGGCGACAAGCGCGATGGCGCCGAGCACCAGGGGGAGCGCGATGAGATCCCAGATGGTTGGACGTAGCCGCGACGGCCAGGCGACGATCGGCAGGCCCCAGCGCCGTTCCATCCCTCCTCCTAAGCCTGCAATTTCGCTAAGCCTGCAATTTCGTTGTAATAATTCTTTCTGCCGCGGATCGTTCGGCGCGATGCCTAGCATGGCGCCGGGGCATCGAACAGGAGAAAACGTGCGGCCGTTCGGAAACGGCGAGCGCTATCCGAGGGCGATGCGGCGGCGATGTTGCAACGTGGTCCGGCGCTACCCCGTCGACCGCATCGAGACCGGGCGGATGCCTCCGATGGACATTGTCGGGCAAGACCGCTAAATCTTGGCGCTGGCAGAGCGCCTCGACGTCGCGTCCGAGGAATTGCGCAAAAGGGATCGAGTGGTGCGGGCGAGCGACAAAGGTTCACAGGGCAAGCAGTCCCAGGCCGAGCTGCCGCGGAGTCTCGCGGGGGTCGATCTGATTGCCTGCCTCGACGAGCCGTCGCGCCAGACGCTCGAGCGTCGCTGCCTGTGGCGGCGCTGGGCCGCCGGCGAGCAGATCATCGATCGCGAAACGCAATCGAGCGACGTCTATTTCGTCGTTTCCGGCATGGCACGGGTCATCGACTACGACGACAGCGGCCGCCGGGAGGTCATCTTCGACGAGATCGGCCCCGGCGGCTATTTCGGCGAGCTCGCCGCGATCGACGGCGAACCACGTTCGGCAAACATCGTCGCCGCCGAGGAGACGGTGACCGCATTACTGTCAGGAGAAGCCTTCATCGAGGTGCTCTTCCGGCATCGCGAGGTCGGTCTCGCCCTGATGCGGCGGATGTCGGAGATGATCCGCCAATCGACCACGCGAATCATGGATCTCAGCACTCTCGGCGCGCATAACCGCATCTATGCCGAAATGCTGCGCCAGGCGAAGACCGGCGGGGGACGGCCGCCCAATACGGCGATAGTCCATCCGGTGCCGGTGCACAGCGACATCGCGGCCCGGGTCAGCACGACGCGCGAGACGGTGGCGCGCGTGCTCAGCGAGTTGACGCATAAGGGTTTGCTGCAACGTGAGCACGACTCGCTTGTCATTCTCGATCTCGAGCGCCTCACCGAATTGGCGCGCAAGAACCGCGACTGACGCGCCACCGGCGCCGCGAAACCGGCCGATCCCGACGCAAGCTGTCGATATAGTCGCAGAATTGCCCTGCCGACAGCGCCTGGAGGCGACCGGTTGTCGACGATCGCGCTGAACGGGATTCCCGAGTTGCACAGCAATCCGGCGACGAAGTCGGCGGGACTGCGGTGGTACGCCGTCATCGCCGCAAGCGCGCTGCATCTCGCGGTCCTACTGTGGCTGTTCGGTCCGTGGCGCGGCGCCGCGGAGCATGTGCCGCAGCTGACCCTGCCGGTCACCCTCGTCTTCGAGCCGCCCGCCGAACCTAAGCCGCAATCTAAACCGCAGCCGCAACCACAAGTTGGGCCCGAGCAGCAGAAAGCGCGCGAGCCCGATTGGGACCGCTCGTCCGGACCGGACGAGAAAACAACAGCGCCGCCGCCGGCCGAGGCGGACAAGGTCAAGACCGAGGACAAACCGACCCAGGCGATGCCCGTGCCGGCGCCCCAGGGCGATGTCGCCGTGTCGCCGCCGCCGCCAGCACCGGCGATCATCGCCGAGCCGCCTACCCCGCCACAGCCGAGACCAGAACCATCGCGCCCGGCAGCACGACCGAAGGATGATAACCCGGTGCCGCACCCGCAGACCAATGCTACGGCGGCCCTGCACCCCCGGACGCTGCCGAGCCACGTCGAGCCGGGCGAACGCCGGACGGCCGGCGATCCCTGGCTCAACGCGGCGATGGCCGAATTCGAGAAGCACCGTTTCTACCCGCCGCTCGCCCGGCCACTTGGTCTCGTGGGCGTTGCTGGCTTCACGCTGGAGATCGACCGGACGGGGAAGATTATCGGTCTACGATTGGAGAAATCGTCGGGCGCCGAGCTCCTCGACCGGGCCGCCGAGAAGATGATCCGCGACACGGCGCAAATCCCACCGCCGCCCGCCGATATTCGCGGAGATCCGGTCTCTATCTGGGTCGGACTCTACATCGCGCCGCGCTGATCCCGCCGTCAGGCGGAAAGGAGCTGCTCGACCTCGCTCGTCAACTGCCGGGAGCGGTAGGGTTTGCCAAGGACCTTGCCATGCACGACATGCCGGTCGAAACGGTATGATCCGGCGAAGCCGGTCGTATAGAGCACACGCAGACCGGGTCGCAGTTGTTTCGCCCGCTCGGCAAGAGCGACACCGTCGGGCTCGCCTGGCATCACGATGTCGGTGAACAAAAGGTCGATCGGCAGATTCTGCTCAAGCAGAACAAGGGCCACCCCGCCATTGACCGCTTCGAGCACGTCGTAACCCCGGTCGCGTAGTACGTGAACCGCAAATTCCCGAACATCGTCGTCGTCTTCGACAACGAGGATCAAACGTTCGGCGCGCGCACCCATAGGTTCACTATAGGGCGAGTTCCGCGGCGGGCAACAGACCCTTAAGTGGAGGGTCGGGCGGCCCGCACCTGGCCGCCGATCGAGCCGTTTGCCTCGATACGGGTTGCCGTCTCCTCGTATTCCTCTTGCAGGCGGCCCAAGACCTCGACGAGTTCAGGCTGGTGCAGGGTGGAGAGCAGACGCTGGCACAGTTGCGCCTGACGACGGAAATGCTGAGCATCAGCGCGCGGGGGAAGCGTCTGAGGATCGAACAGCGAATATTGACGACGGGCCGAGGCAATCCCATCCCGGCGGCGGGGCTTTGCCCGAGAGTGCGGCTGATTCAATATCTTGCGGCCCATTCCTAATGGCGTAACAAAAAGCGGGTTAAGAGATCGTTAAGATTGCGGGGCTTCGTTAAGCGAGATTTAATGGCCGCCGGCCCCACAAGGTGCCCAATAAAGCAGGCGGTGATGGAGGCAACGCGATGAAACCCAGCCTAGCCACGGGTCTTACGGCGACGAGGCGAATCATTGTCGATCGTGACCGCACGATCGGCTTCATGGGCGAGGAAGGGCGGGTCTATGCCACGCCTGAACTTGTGCGCGACGCCGAGATGACGTGCCGCAACCTTCTCCTCGACCACCTTGACGAGGGCGAGGATTCAGTCGGCACGCGTGTCGAGATCGATCATCTGGCGGCGACCCTGATCGATATGTCGGTCGAGTTCACCGTGACGGTGGCCGAAGTGAACGGGCGGCGGGTGACCTTCGAGCTGGACGCGCGCGACGCCGTCGACGCCGTGGCGCGAGGTCGTCATACACGCTTCATCGTCGACAAGGCAAAGTCGCGGGAGCGGCTGGCTGCCAAGGCCGAGCGGGCAAAGGCCGCGACATGACCGCTGCGGATCTCGGACGACGGCGGACGTCGCCATGAGGATCGCCACGTGGAACTGCAACATGGCCTTCCGGCGCAAGTTCGCTCGTCTACTCGATCTGAAGCCGGATCTGGCGGTCATTCCCGAGTGCGAGAGCCGCGAGTTCCTTGCGGCGGAGGCGGCGTTCAAGCCAAGCTCTGCGATCTGGATTGGCGACAATCCGTGCAAGGGACTCGGCGTCTTTGCCTTCGGCGCGTTCCGCGCCCGGCTTGACCTGCTCCATCGCCCCGACATCCCCTATGCCGTACCGTTGCGCATCGGCGGCCCGGTCAAGCTCCGCCTGCTCGCCGTCTGGGCCTGTCACCACAAACCGAACTCCTTCGAGAACCGCATCGGACCCTTGCGCCGCGCACTGCGCGAGTATGAGAGGTTCTTGACCGGCTCGCCGGTCGTCGTCACCGGCGACTTCAACAACAATGTCTATTGGGATCGACCGAGCCATCCCAACAACCACGCCGCGGCGGTCGACGATCTCCGCCGCCTCGGCCTCGAGAGCGCGTACCATGTCGCCCGCGGCGTCGCGCAAGGCGAGGAGCCCGAGCCGACCCTCTACTGGCGCGATCGCCGCCGCGATGGTCCGATCTATCACATCGACTATTGCTTCATTCCGAAGCGCTGGACACGCCGCTTGGCGCGCGTCGACGTCGGCAATTTCGCTGACTGGGTCGGCGCCGGACTGAGCGATCATGTCCCGCTACTCGTCGAGATAGCGACATGAGCGTCGATCCGATGTTCGACCGCCAGGCGGAAACGCTGTCCCGCGACGCGCTCTCCGCGCTACAGCTCGGGCGATTGCGGGCGACGGTCGCGCACGTCTACGACCACGTGCCACACTACCGTCGTCGCCTCGATGCGCTCGGTGTTGCTCCGGCGGATATACAACGCCTCGATGATCTCTCGCGCCTGCCTTTCACGACCAAGGACGATTTGCGCGCCAACTACCCATTCGGCCTCTTCGCCGTGCCGCGCGAGCACGTGGCGCGGCTGCACGCCTCGTCGGGGACAACCGGCAAGCCGACCGTCGTCGGTTACACCGCAGGCGATCTCGCATTGTGGTCCGAGCTGATGGCGCGCTCCCTCGCCGCCGCCGGCGTGCGGCCCGGCGACATCGTGCACAACGCTTATGGCTACGGACTTTTCACCGGCGGGCTCGGCGTGCATTACGGCGCCGAGCGGCTCGGCTGCACCGTCGTGCCGATGTCGGGCGGCAATACCGAGCGGCAAATCGTGTTGCTGCAGGATTTCGCCGCCGCCGTGCTCTGCGCAACGCCGTCCTACGCGCTCAACATCGCCGAGGTCGCCGAGCGCGACCGCGTCGATCTGCGCAGCGGGGCCCTGCGCATCGGCGTCTTCGGTGCCGAGCCGTGGAGCGAAGCGATGCGCACCGAGCTCGAGGCGCGGCTCGGCATCGTGGCGGTCGACAATTACGGACTTTCCGAGATTCTCGGACCGGGCGTCGCGGTCGAGTGTCTCGAGGCGCGCGACGGCCTGCATGGTTGGGAGGACCATTTCCTCTTCGAGACGATCGATCCCGAGAGCGGCAACAGCATGCCGCCCGGCACCAGCGGCGAGCTCGTCATCACCACGCTCAGCAAGGAAGCGCTGCCGCTGCTGCGCTATCGCACCCGCGACATCACACGGCTCGACACGCGGCCCTGCATCTGCGGGCGCAGCCACCTGCGCATCATGCGCGTCACCGGGCGCAACGACGACATGCTGATCATCCGCGGCGTCAACGTTTACCCCTCGCAGATCGAGGCTGTGCTCATCGGCTTTCCCGGTATCGCGCCGCACTACCAACTTGTCATCGAACGGGAGGGCGCGCTCGACCATCTGACGATCGAGATCGAGACCATGGCGGACGCGACCAGCGAGACGCTAAGGCATCTCGGCGAAGCCATCCGCAACCATGTCAAGTCGCTGGTCGGCGTCACCTGTAGGATCGCCCTCAAGCTGCCGGGCGAGATCGCGCGCTCGCAAGGCAAGGCGGTGCGCGTGCGCGACCTGCGCAAGATGAACCGATGAGGCGAGCTAGACGGCTCGGCTGCTCGCCGAGGCGGCGAACCAGAATCCGGCGGCGGCGATCAGCGATCCACCGACGACCGCCCACAGAACGGCGTCGTAATCGCCCGCGGCACGCCAGATCAACGCGGCAGCGAAGGGGGCCGCCGCTTTCGCGACGTTTGACGGAAACGCCAGCGCACCGTTGATCGCGCCGTAGCCCTCGCGCCAAAGCAGGTCCGGAACCGCCGTGCCGCGAAGGATGGTCATGATGCCGTTCGCGCCGCCATAGAGCATGGCGAAGGCAAACAGCGCCGGTATGGACAACGGGAAGGCGATAAGGAGCAAGACGGATAGGGGAAACGCCAGGACGACGATGCGGCCTGCCACCCGCGTCGATACCCGTCGCCCGAGAGCCAGCAGAGCGACGCGGCCGCCGACCTGCGCCGGACCGATCGCGGCGATTGCCGCGATGATTGTTTCACTGGCGAATTTTCGCTCGGTGAGTAACGGAATTATGTGAAAGGTCAGCGCCGAAAAGGTGCTGTAATAGGCGGTGAAGGAGACTGCCAAACCCCAAAAGGCCGGATGCCGCAGCGCGCGCCGCAGCGCGTTCGCAGCGGCCTCTTGCTCGCGGTCGCTCGGAGCGGCGGGATTGCCATCGGTGCCATGATCCCGCAACAGGAGTGCATGGATCGGCACGCAGATGGCGGCGTTGCAGAGCGCCAGCGCGATCAGAGCGTGCCGCCAGCCGAGTTGATCGATGAAAACCTGCGTCAGCGGAATGAACACGGTGCTGGCGAAGCCGCCGACGAGCGTCAATGCGGTGATCTTCGTTCGATAGGTCTGGGAGAAGCTGCGCGTCAGCACGGCAAAGACCGGTTCATAGAGCGTTGCGGCCATCGAGAGGCCAAGACCAATCCAGATCGCATAGAAGATGGCGAGGCTCTCGACTTGCGACCACACGAGGAGGAGCCCCGCCCCGATCAATGAACCGAAGGTCATCAGCGCCCGCCCGCCGCGGCGATCGATCCAGCTACCGACCGGATAGGCGAAGAGCCCTGACATCAGAAGGCCGAGCGAGAGCGCGCCGTTGAGCGCGGTGCGGCTCCAGCCGAGTTCGGCCTCCATCGGAACGACGAACAGCGAGAAGCCGTAATAGATCGAGCCCCAGGCGACCAATTGTGCGAGCGAGAGCGCCCAGACGAGCAGCCAGCCACCCTTCACCTCGCCGGAGAGCGCCGTGCCGGCATCGAGCGACGCGGCGGCATTGTTCCTCATCGCATGCCGCAGCAGCCGATGCGCCAACGCCCCGACTCCCGGGTGACAACAAATGGTGTCTCAACAAGCGCACTCATGCGATGACCGATCGCGGGCGGCGCGGCGCGGAACACCGGCTCCGGATCATAGCTGGGCACCATCGCAGCAATCCTCGCCCTGCCACCCCTCAAGCCCTTCTTTGGCGAGGAAATAGACGAGGGCCAGCGAGGTGACACCGTCGACCCACCACGCACCGAACAGCCACTGGGCGAGCAGCCCGATGACAACGATGGCGGAGAGATAGCCACAGGCGGCGGACTCGATCGCATCGATGCGCAAGGCGCGGCTGCCGAGCTGGTCGGCAAGGCGCAGCTTCGCTCGCGCGAGAAGATACATCGCCGGGATGGCGATCGCGGCAACGACCAATCCGGGCAGCGAGAACTCTTCGCCCTGGCGCTGCCACAGGCTCCAACCCGCGCCTGCCACGACGTAAGCCGCAAGCGCGAGCAACAATCCACCACCGATCCGGCTTGCCGCCCGCTCGGCGGCTTCCGAGAATTCCTTGCCGTGACGCAGCTCGACCGTCAGCCGCCACAGCAGCACACCTGCCGAAACCAGCTCGATGGCGCTGTCTATGCCGAAGGCGAGGAGACTGAGACTATGCGCCGCAAGCGCTGAAGCGACGGCGACGATCGCCTCGATCGTCATCCAGCCGACCGTGAACCATTCGATCCGAAAGGCCTGCTGGACCAGGAGGCGGCGGTCGACCGCGGAAACGTTCTCTGCGCTGATCGTAGCCATCGGCAGTTCCTGATAGGTCATGCTGCCGCTTCGTACCAGTGGCGCGTCGCGAGAACAATGCGCACGACCGACAGCATCACCGGCACCTCGATCAGCACCCCGACGACGGTCGCCAGGGCCGCCCCCGAGTTGAGACCAAACAAGGCGATTGCCGTTGCGACGGCAAGCTCGAAGAAATTACTGGCGCCGATCAGCGCCGACGGCCCGGCGATCCAATAGGCGACGCCGAGACGCCTGTTCAACCAATAGGCGAGCCCGGCATTGAGATAGACTTGGATCAGAATCGGCACGGCGAGCAGCAGGATGACGAGGGGCTGCGCCAGGATCTGCTCGCCCTGGAAGCCGAAGAGCAGGACGAGCGTCGCCAGCAGCGCGGCAAGCGACACCGGCGCCAACCGGGCGAGCATCGCCGCGAGCCGCCGCGCGCCGCCGCTGACAAGAAGGCGCCGGCGCCAAAGCTGCGCAGCGAGCACCGGCACGACAATGTAGAGGACGACCGAGAGCAGCAGCGTCCGCCATGGCACGACGATCGCCGAGAGACCGAGCAACATCCCGACCAGCGGTGCGAACGCGAACACCATGATGACGTCGTTAAGCGCCACTTGGCTGAGCGTGAAATGCGGCTCGCCGGCAACGAGATTGCTCCACACGAAGACCATCGCCGTGCACGGCGCCGCCGCGAGCAGGATGAGGCCCGCGATATAGGAGGCGACCTCGGAAGCCGGCAGCAGCGGCGCGAAAAGCTGGCCGATGAAGAGCCAGCCGAGCAGCGCCATCGAGAACGGCTTGACCGCCCAGTTGATGAGCAGGGTCACGGCGATGCCGCGCCAGTGCGTGCGCACCTCGTGGAGCGCCGCGAAATCGATCTTCAGCAGCATCGGGACGATCATCAGCCAAACCAGGATGGCGATCGGAATATTGACGTCGGCGATAGTGGCGCGGCCGAGCAGCTGGAACGGCGCGGAAATGAGGCGGCCGAGCGCGATGCCGGCGACGATGCAGAGCACGACCCAGAGCGAGAGGTAGCGTTCGACGGGACCGAGCGACGCGCCGTGTTCGACTGCTGCGGCTTGGCTGGTCATGGCGAGCTTCCGATCTCGACGAGCTTGCGTTGCAGGGCCAACCGATCGAGCGCCTCGACACGCAGGCTGACGAAGAGCTTGATTCGGTGCTCCAGAACGCGAAACGCCGCACGGAAGGCTTGGCGCTTCTCCGGCTCGGTGCCGGTCGCGGCGGCCGGATCGGCCACGCCCCAATGTGCGGTCACCGGGTTGCCGGGCCAGATCGGGCAAATCTCACCGGCCGCCTGATCGCAGACGGTGAAGATGAAATCCATTTCCGGCACGCGCGATGCTGCGAACTCGTCCCAGCTCTTGCTGCGCAGACCCGCGATCGGCAGCTCGAGCGTCCGCAGCAGGTCGATTGCAATCGGGTGCACCTCGCCTTTCGGGAAGCTGCCGGCGCTGTAGGCGTGGAAGCGGCCATTGCCCCAATGGCTCAGCAGCGATTCGGCGAGGATGCTGCGCGCCGAGTTGCCGGTGCAGAGAAAGAGGACGTTGTAGGGGCGGTCCGTCGTCATGGCATCAGCCCGCGGTCCCGCAGCAGCCGCTTGTCGCCACCACCGGCACGTGGCTCTTGTCGCGAAGCGGCAACGGCCGGCTGCTGCACACGCCGGTTTCCGGGAGTGCGAGCTCGACGCGCGCGGCGCCCACCGTATCGCCGGTCAGCGCGGCGACCACCGAGCGCACCTGCTCGTGGCCGGTGGCGAGCAGGAAGGTCGGCGCTCGCCCGTAGCTCTTCATCCCGACAATGAAGAAACCCGGCTCGACATGGGCGAGATCGCCGGCGCCGTGCGGACGCACCGTGCCGCAGCTATGCAGGTTGGGATCGATCAACGGCCCGAGCGTGCCGCTACTCTCGAGCCAAGGATCGAGCGTCAGCCGGATCTCGCGCAGCATGGCGAGATCGGGACGGAAGCCGGTGGCGACGATCAGCTCGGCGGCGAACACGCACGCCTCGATACCGGATTGGCCGCCGATGAGCGTCAGCGCGCCGTCGGCACTGGGCTCGATCCGTGAGATCCGGAAGGGCGAGAGGATGCGCACCGCGCCGCTCTCGACGAGTTGGCGCGCCTGGCTGCCGAGCGCGCCGCGCGCCGGCAGCGCATCGTCCGCCTCGCCGCCATAGACGCTCCCGATCTTGTCCTTGCGCATGATCCAGAGAATGCGCGTTTGCGGCACCTCGGCCTTGAGCGCCGCCAGCTCGATCAGCGCATTGAGCGCCGAGTGGCCGCCGCCGACCACCGCCACGCTCTTGCCCGCATACCGCCGGCGATGTGCGCCGAGCACGTTGGGAATGCCATAGAAAATGCGGTCGGCGGCTTCGCGCTCGCCGAGCGCCGGCAGCCCGTCGGCGCCGGCCGGGTTCGGCGAGCCCCATGTCCCCGAGGCGTCGATCACCGCTCGTGCCGCGATATTCGTCTCGGCGCCGGCGGCGGCGACGCGCAGCAGGAAGGGCTGCACGAAGCGGCCTTCCGTCCTCACCTTGTCGAAGCCGGCGCGAGTCACCGCGGTGACGCGGGCGCCGAAGCGGATGCGGCTACGCAGCACCGGGAGAGCGGCGAGCGGCTCGAGGTAGCGCGCGACCAGCTCGCCGCCGGTCGGGATCTCGTCCTGCGGCGGATGCGTCCAGCCCGCGTCGTGCAGCAGCGCGACGGCCGCCTTGTCGGTGTTGAAGCCCCAAGGCGAGAACATCGAAACGTGCTGCCACTGCCGGACGCTGTTTCCGACCGCGTCGCTCGCTTCGAAGATGAGCGGCGTCTCGCCGCGGCGGATCAGCTGCGCGGCGGCGGCGAGGCCGATTGGGCCGGCGCCGATGATGGCGACGGGTGGCGTCTGTTCGGTCATATCCGTTCCCTTTTCCTGAAGCGGATGCGTCAGCGCCGCCGCGCGACGGCGCGGCTCGACGCTCGCGCGGCGAGCGGTTTCACCGCGGGCAGGCAGGCCGCCGCCCCGCGGCCGCAGCAATTTTCGGTGAGATAACCAACAAGGGCGTCGGTCGCCGTGAAGTCGGCGCTGTAGATCAGCGAGCGGCTGTGGCGCTCGTGCACCAGCAACCCGGCGCGGGTGAGATGAGCGAGATGAAAGGAAAGCGACGAGGTCGGTACGGCGAGCCGCTCCGCGATTATCCCCGCCGCCAAGCCGGACGGGCCGGCCTCGACCAGCATGCGGAAGATCGCCAGCCGCGTCTCCTGCGCCAAGGCGGCGAGCGCCGCAATCGCCTGTTTGGTATCCATTGGGTCGCACCCCATGCTTACGCGGCCGCTTTCGTAGCAAGCCGAGGGAGCGAAATCAACTATATTTCCAGAAATATCGAAATGTCGTCGCGGAACCGCGCCATGACGACGTCGCCGCTTACTCCGCTGCGCGCGCCGGCGGCACCTCGGCGACACTCGGAATGGTGTTGTGAACGATCACCTGCGGCGTCAGATCGGCAAACGGTATGCCGGCCTCGGCGAGCGCGGCCTCGATGCGGCGATAGGCCTCGGTGCGGACCTCGAATTGCTTGTTCGGAGGCGTCTGCACCTTGCAGCGAAAGATCTTGGCGCCCGGCTGGATGCGATAGAGCTTAGCCTTGAGCGGCATCATGATGTCCTTCGCAAGCTCGCTGTCGCTCATCATCTCCTCGCCGATCTTCTTCACCATCTTGCGGATGCGCTCGCTCGGCACGTTGATCGGCAGCGGAATCTCGAACTTGTCGATCACCCAATCGCGCGAGTTGTTGCGCACGCTGCCGAGCGAGCCGTAGGGCACGTAATGCAGGGGCCCGTTCTGATGGCGTAGGGCGACGGTGCGGAAGGTGATCTTCTCGACCGTGCCCTTGGCAGTGCCGGCCTCGATATAGTCGCCGATGCGAAAGACGTCCTCGATGAGGAAGCAGGCGCCGCTGAAGAGGTCTTTGACCAGCGTCTGTGCGCCGAAGCCGACGGCGATGCCGACCACCCCCGCCGAGGCGAGCAGCGGCGCGATATTGAGGCCGAGAGCGGACAGCGCGCCCATCAGCGCGACGGCACCGATCACTCCCTTGCCGACACTGCGCAATAGGGGCTGCACGGTGCGCGCCCGGCTCTCGGTACCGCCCTCCTCGCGGCTGAGGCGCACGGCGAGGGCGGTCTCGAAGAGGCGCCAGGCGTACCAGCCGACGAGCAGCGTCGCAGCAGCATCGACCATCATGCCGAGCCAGGTGCGCACGGCATCGTGGCCGAGCATGACGAGAAGCTCGAACGACCAGGCCCTGGCAAGCAGCATGGCAGCGACGATGCCGAGCACGGTGCAGAAGGCGCTGTGCAGAACGGCGATGAAGGTGTCCAGCGCGCGGTCGTGCTCGACTGCGATCGCCGCCCGTGCCGCATCATCGAGCGGCCGCTCGATGGCGCGGAGTTCCTCGGCGTCGCTCTCGTCAGCCTTCGGCATGTAGATCCGCCGCGTCGGCGCGCTATCGCCGGCCATCCGCCGTTTGATGCGGGCGAGAACGAGAGCGCTAATGTCGTCGAGTAGCGGCATCGCCAGCAAGATCGCCAGCGTGGCGAGGACCCGTCCGACCGGCGGCTCGTCATAGAGCAAGAGACCGATATCCCAGGTCAGGAAGAGCGCGAACACGCTGATCACCGCCAGCTTGTGCCAGAACCACATGAAGCCCTTGAAGCGATGGCGCAGGCGGGACAGGGCGCGCAGGCAGAAGACGCCGATCACGGCGGCGGCGGCGATCAGGATCAAGCGCGGCACGCCATCGCCGAGCCAGACGAGGAAGAGACTCTCCGCGAGCAGCCAGCTGCCGGCAGCAATGACCACGACACGACGCACGAAGTCGCGCGCCCGCCTCGCCTGCACCTCGTCAAGCGGCAACAGGCGCAGCGCCGGGCGTTTGGCAGCGATCGGTAGTTGCAGCAACGCGGCAACGAACCAGGCGATCGCCGAGTTGACGATGACGGCGCTCGTCACCATGCGGAACACCTCGCTGCCGGCGAAGATGCGACCCTCGGGGCCGAAAAGAAGGTGGTCGAGCGTCAGGCCGACGGCGAGATAAAGGGCACAGCCATGCGTTCGGCGTTCTCGGGAATAACGGTCTTGAGGCGCGCCCGCACCGGCCGCAGAAGGTAGCGGACGGCCAAAGCCAGCACGAGCGCGGCAGCGATCGCCGCGGTCGCCGCGCCAAGTACCGAGGCGACGGAGCCGACCGCGCCGTTGTCGGTCAGCAGCCTCCCCGCCTCGGCAAGCCGGCCCGGTGCCGCTGCCGCATCGGCAAGCATCGCCGAGGTCGCGTCGGCGACGGCCTGGAAGCGGTCGGCAACCATCGAGGCCATGTGAGCCATGGCGCCCGTCCGCCCGCCAAACACGGCGACTTGATCCGCCATCTGATTTCTCCTTCGTCTCCAGCCGGCGCCAAACTACGATATTGGGAGCACAGACCGGCAGCAACACGCCGATCTCTTTGACCAGCTATCGCCGAGCGTTGCAATGGCGGCGGGCACCACGATGGGAGGCTGCAATGAACAATTCTTCGGCACCGCTTGGCGCCAAGGCGCTTCTGGAGCGAGCGGGGCTTCCGGCCGAGTTGACGTCCCCGTGGCTGACCGACCCTCCAGCCGTCAGCGGCGACTTCGCTCGCGATGCCGCGGCGTTCTCCGCCTTATGGCGGATCGGCGGCACTCTTCTGCAACGGCTCAAGAAGAAACCCGGTCAGAATGCCGCCGAACGGGCCGCCCGGGCAGCGATCGATCGCAAGGCGCGCGACGCGAGGGAGTGCTTTCTCGCCCGACATGTCGAGGAGCTATATCGCCGCCTGACCGACGATTTCCGGCGCTTCGTGCCGATCACGGAGCTCGTCTATGCGGCCGCCGCGCTACTCCCCGGTCTCGTGCCGAGCCGAGAAGAGATCCAGCAAGAGAACGCTGTGCCGCTCAAGGACAAGAACGGCATCGAGATCGACCAAGGCATTCTGCTCGCCCGCATTCTGGCGCACGAGGCGGCGGGACGGCACCTTTGTCATGCCATGCTGCTGCCGCGCCCGCAAACCGGCGAGTGGTTGAAGGCCCTTATCGCGGACGGGTCGATCGAGCTCGGCGCCGCCTCGATCGAGCGGGTCGGCAAGGCTTCGGTCGTGCATATGCGCCATCCGCGCTTCCTCAACGCCGAAGACGACACGACGCTCGATGCTATCGAGAGCGCCGTCGATCTTGCAATCCTTGATCCGCGCACCGAGGTGGCCGTGCTGCGCGGCGCCGCCGTCGAACACCCGCGGTATCGCGGCAGGCGCGTGTTCTCGGCCGGAATCAATCTCACCCATCTCTACGAGGGGAAGATTCCGTATCTCTGGTATCTGAAGCGCGACATGGGCGTGGTGAACAAGATCTTTCGTGGCATCGCCAGTCCGGACGCGCTACCGGACGACGTCACTGGGACCACTGTCGAGAAGCCGTGGATCGCTGCGGTCGATGCGTTCGCGATCGGCGGCGGCTGCCAATACCTCCTCGTCATGGACTACGTCCTCGCCGCCAGCGATGCCTATCTGACACTACCGGCGCGCAAGGAGGGCATCATCCCTGGGGCGGCCAATCTGCGTCTGTGGCGCTTTACCGGAGATCGCATCGCGCGGCAGGCGATCATGTATGGACGCCGGCTCGACTGCGACAGCCCGGCCGGCCGATTGATCTGCGACGAGGTCGCGGCGCCCGCGGCGATGGATTCGGCGATCGCCGGCATCGTCGACGCCTTCACCAATTCAGGGATGGTTAGCGCCGCCAGCAACCGCCGCGCCTTCCGCGTCGCTCAAGAGCCGCTTGATGCCTTCCGTACCTACATGGCGGTTTACGCGCGCGAGCAGGCCAACTGCCACTTCAGCCCGGCGCTCGTCGACAATCTCGAGCGCCATTGGACCGGGCGGAGCCGCGCGCTGTGAAGCGGCCCCGCCCGACGCGATGCCATCAGAAGCCGATCGACAGACCCGGCGAGATGGGCAGCACGTTCCTGATGTAGAGCTGGACGAAGGTGTCGATGTCGCCGATCATCGAGGTCGGCACGTAGACCGTATCCATCGGCCGCAGCTGCAGATCGTTCTGGAAGTTGCCGGCGAGCACCTGCTTTACATTCTCGACTTGGTACGTGCCGTCCTGACGGATCAGGATGACCCTCGTCGGATCGGCGGTGTCGACCATGCCCTCGGCTTCGAAGATCGCCCGCATGACGGTCGTCGGATGGGAATAGACGAAGCCGCCGGCACGCTTGACTTGGCCGCCGACGAAGAATTTGTTGGCTGCCGATTCCTTGATGATGAGGTTAAGGCCGTTCGCCGCCACCGGCGTCAGGAAGCCGCGGCTGGTATAATCCTGCTGTAACTTCCGGCGCAGCTGCTGAAGGGTCATTCCGGAGACGACCTGGTCGTCGATCATCGGCAGGGTGATGCGGCCGTCGGCCCTCACCTGCTGCACCGTATCCATGTCGTCCGGCACGCCGAAAACGTGGAATTCGATCTGATCGCCCGGCGCGAGCTTGTAATCCTCGATCGGCGGCTGACTGACCGTAGCGGTCTTTGCCACGTTATCGGGAATCTGTCCGGTTCCTGCCGGCGTCGATGAGCAGGCGGGAAGCGCCAGTGCCAGAAGAAGTACCGCGAAACCTTTCATCGGTTCCATCCTTTCACGGTGCCGCAAGGCTGCCGGATGCCCGCACGGCAGGAAGCCGAGAGAGTCCCGGCGACGCAAGCCGCCCGTGCGCCGGCCACATGCCGGTAGCGCGAAACGGCGAAAATCTGCAGCGGGAGAATAGGAAAGCGGTGCTGGGCGCGGCAGCAACCTTTCGGTGGCCGGCGAATGTCAAAGACGTGCTCAACAATGGCGCAACCCAACGTCGCCGAAGCCGTGACAAACGGCGTTTCGTTGTGCCGCCGTTGAACCGACGAAAGCTTACGATGAGCGCGCGGTCCCCCTATCGTTGCGGACCGGTCGTGGCTCGACCTCCCGCTTGTATGGCCGGTCGGCCACTTCGGCCCTGCTCCTCATTCGCTTTGCCTTTGTTCAGTCCGGAAATGCCGAGGCCGTTCGGTGAGGCGGGGGCTTATGAAGCAGACCAAGCACGTCGTTTCGCTCCCGTGCCAATCACTCCGCCGGCGCGCCTACTCGCGCCTGCCACCAGGCGAGGAAGTCGTAGGGTAACACCCGCTGCGCAAGAGAAGGAAACGACCGCCCCGCGTATGAATGACAACCAGCGTCGTACCTTGCCAGCAGCGGCGCTCATCGCCGGTCAACCCTCCGTCGGAGAGCGCGATGGTAGCACGCTCGGCGCAGGGGTCCCTCCGCGCCGCGCCGGAAGGAACAATTTGCGTTATGATGAG
>WNFC01001672.1_pt1 | contig 32660 bp, 31 predicted proteins | sample 5400541 | NCBI WGS metagenome assembly WNFC01 (sample SAMN13153342, study PRJNA577476) | soil metagenome | isolation source: 120 cm saprolite under Douglas fir tree site 2 hole 2 replicate 1 | place: USA:California | collected 2015-04-18
GGCGACTCCACGTCGCGGACCAGTGAAGCTCAATTCGGTTTGGCTGGGAGGCTGCCCGGGGGCGCTCTTGTGCTCCCAAACTAAATACTTCATGTCGGAAAATCCGCTGCGCTGGAAAAGCGCCTGGTTCGGGACGGCGCCCAGGGGGATTTGTTTCAGCAGCTTCTGCAAATCAGCGGCGGCCAAGACCTCGGCGCCGCCTTGATACGACTGCTCCAGGCGCTGCGCGAATGGAGTGGAGGCAAACAGCGTGGTCTTGCGGTCGAGCCGGGCATTGAAACTGCGCAGGGTGGCGATATCGAACGCTGCGACCACAAAATCTGGACGGACCAAGACCAGGAGTTCTTGAGCTGGGGGGCGCGCGGCTTTGTTATTGTCATTGTCTTTGGCAATGGCGAGCTGTTGCAAGTCTAAGACGCGGAGCGGCGGCTTGGATTTGCCGGCAACGTCCTTCACCATTTGCTGCAAGAAGGGCTTCAGTCCAGGCTTTCGCACTTCGGCGAGAATCAGCAGGCTGGGATGATCCTGGCGAGCTGCGATGGATCCCGAGAAGACAATTTCGTCTCCGAAGAATTGGGAGAGCTGATAAAACTTGTCGAACGAATCCTCAATTCGAGGAGCGGCCGCGGCCATGTCGCCGTGCTGCCACCAATCGCGGAGGACTGAGCTGTCTTTTAGTTCTTGCTGAAAAACTGCGAGCGCCTGATGGGAAGCGTCGCCGTAGTTGGGAAAAGCGGCATAGAACATTGTGGATTCCGGTAGCAGCGGCAAAAGACGGCTTTGATTGCGCGGAGGTGGAAACTGAACGTTGTGCTGAAGCTTGTCCATCAACTGAGCGAACTCAGGCACTAATCCGGGATGCTTCTGCAGGTACGCATTCCAGGGCGCGTCGGGTCGAACTGGCGGCGCGTCTTGAGCGGCACATGCCAATGCAGAAAAAAGGACGAACGCGGCTGCGCACTTGATGAACTTGAAATGATGCCGTCGGTGTTGGAGAGTAGGCGCGTATCGCATTCGCTGTTACCCGTTTGGAGAAAACATGATAGACGGCGTGGCCGGATTCTGCCAGAGCGCGGAGGGAGCATGATCTTCCGTGCGGAGAGGTAGGGAGACCGGATGGGGCACTAACACTCTGGAGTCCCAAGGCCTCGACCAAGCTGGCTCACTAAGGCATAATTCGGCGTTAGGCGATTCCCCGCCCGAGGACGCGTGAAGGAGGACGCGTGAAGAGTGTGCTACTGGTTTTCGTGCTTTCTGCCGGGCTTGCGTCCGGGCAAGAACGTCCGGCGGAGACATCCATTCGCCACGTGACGGTCATCAACGTCGCGACGGGCGTGGAACTGAAAGATCAAACCGTAACAATTCAGGGGGAGCGCATTGTTTCCGTCGCTGCAACTCAGGAAACGGATGCGGCGCAGCCTGGCGGCGTAGATGCTCATGGCAGCTTCCTCATCCCGGGCCTGTGGGACATGCACGTCCACGTGCACGAAACCTACGAACTTTCGCTCTATGTGGCGAATGGCGTAACTGGCGTGCGCATCATGTCGGGTGATCGCGATACGGCGGCATACCGCTCTGAACTGGCCCGGCAGACGCCTTCACCGGAGATTTACCTGGCCAGCGCGGTTGTGGATGGCAGTCCTCCGGTGTGGCCGGGATCCATTGTTGTGAAGAAGCCCGACGATGCGCGCCGCGCGGTGCACGAAATCAAGGCGGGCGGCGCTGACTTCATCAAAGTATGTAGCCGCATCCCGCGCGAAGCTTACTTCGCGCTGGCGGACGAAGCGAAAAAACAGCACATTGACTTTGAGGGTCACGTACCAGACGCCATCACTGCGCAGGAAGCGTCGGCGGCAGGGCAGCGGACAATGGAGCATCTGCTGGGGATTGCGGTGGCCTGCTCCAATCAGCAGGAGCGGCTGAAGAACGCGATAAATCGCGCAGAGTTCTTTCGCGACCGGATGGCGGTTGAGGCAGAAGCGTACCGCAGCCTGGACCAGGCGAAATGCCAAGCTCTGTTTGCCGATTTTCGGCGCAACGATACCTGGCAAGTGCCAACACTGAGCGTCCTGCGGCTTTGGGGCCGGTTGGACGATTCGAAATTTACCTCCGATCCTCGCCTGGCTTACGTAGGTAAAACATCCCGGGAGCGATGGGAGGAGAGGATTCAGCCACAGCAGCGGCGCTGGGGTCTCGGCGAACATCAGATGGCGCGCAGCATCTTCGCCATGGACGAGCGTGTAGTGGGTGCGATGTTCCGGGCGAAAGTGCCGATGATGGCCGGGACCGATGCGATGAATCCTTATTGCTTTCCAGGATTCGGTCTCCACGACGAACTGGCTTTGCTGGTCGGGTCGGGATTGACGCCGCTGGCAGCGCTGCAGTTGGCAACCATTAATCCTGCGAGGTTTCTGGGAAGAAGCGCGGAATTAGGAACGATTGAACCTGGCAAAATTGCCGATTTGGTGCTGCTCCGTGCGGACCCTCTGGCGGACATTCATAACACGACGCAGATCGAGGGGGTTTGGCTGCGGGGGAAGTATTTTGATGAGGCGGGGCTGAGGCAGTTGTTGGAGGGAGCGAAGGAGAGCGCCAGGCACTGAGCCCTACACGCAGCCACTGGCGGTCGGCTGCGAGGGTCAACCCTCGCCGTATCTAAAATCCCGACAGTTGTTATGATGCCGGCGGAAAGCAGGTTCCTCGGCTGCGTTCGGAATGACAGAACTTTTTTCGGGGCTGGCCCGGCGGAGGGTATCAAGAGCGGGCGGGTGAAGGCACCCTTCGACTCCGCTCAGGGCAGGCTCTGGTCCCTACCCGAGCTAAGTCAAAGGCCGCGGGTGAGGGCGCCCGCGCCACACGGGGGTTAGAGGCAGGCGCAGATTTCGGCATCGGATAATGTATGGTTAGAATTCTTCGCGGCCTGATAGATGCGGTCGATTACTTCTTCTGTGGCGGGGATGTTGTGGCGCTCTAGCCAAAAAATCACGTTCGATTTTCCGCTCATGGGGCCGATGTCGATTGTCTGTTCTAATCCGAAGAGGTGGGAGGGGACGCCGGAATAGACGGAGTTGGCTAGCTCGATGTCGTTTTTCTTTAGGGCTTTGATGACGGCGGCGGCGTGGACTCCGGTGGCGGTGCGGAAGGCGTCGTCACCGACTACCGGGTAGTTGGGCGGGATAGGGACTCCGGTGGCGCGGGAGACGGCCTGGCAGTAGGCTTTGAGTTGGGTCAGGTCTTGCTGGCCCCAGGGAGCGACGTTCATCAGTTTCAGGTTGACCAGCATCTGGTCCATTTGGGTGTTGCCGACGCGCTCTCCAGTGGCAAGGGCGCAGGCGTGAACGCAGTCGGCGCCAGCGGCGAGCGCAGCCAGAGAGTTGGCAACGGCGAGGCCACGATCGTTGTGTCCGTGCCAGTCCAGGCGAATCTTTTTCTCTTCGCCGGATGGTTTCACGACTTCATCCAAGACAAATTTTGTGAGGGCGAACGCGCCCGCGGGAGTGGAGTGGCCCGCAGTGTCGCAGACCACGATGGAACGCGCACCATGGTTGATGGCGGCGGAATAGAGGCGTTTGATCATTGCAGGATCGCAACGGCTGGTATCTTCGGTGACATACATGACGTCGAGGCCGAGGCCGGCGGCGAACTTGACGGCTTTTTCTGTGGTTTGGAGCAGAAAGTCTTCGGTCCAACCTTCGGTGTAGCGGCGGAGAGGGCTGGAGCCGATGAAAGTTGCGGCTTCGATGTTGAGGCCGGTGCGCTGCACGATTTCGGCGATGGGGCGAATGTCGTTTTCGTGGGTGCGGGCGGCGCAGTTGGCGCGAATCTTCATCTTGTTGGCGACGATTTCACGGGCCAGGGCTTCGACGTGCTCGATGGCGCGGGGGCCGGCGCCGGGGAGTCCGAGATCGAGGGCGTTGAGGCCGAGGGATTCCATGAGGTGCAGGATTTCGATTTTTTGTGCGATGGAGGGATCGCGGACCGAAGGGGACTGCAGGCCGTCGCGGAGAGTTTCGTCGTTGAGCAGGACTCCGGCTCTGGGGAGAAAGTCTGGCGAGGCCTGGTTCCAGTCGTGGATTAGGTCAGAGGGCTTCATGAGTACGTGACAGGCCCAATTCTACTTGAGGTGTGCGGTATTATCTCGTCGTACGGGCGCGAGAGGGTTGGTTGCTGCCGGCAGAAAAGCTGGTTCCCTTCGACTTCGCTCAGGGCAGGCTCTCTCCGCCTGGGGCAGTTCGGAATGACAGATACTAGAGAAATACTATGCGACTTTTCGTGGCTCTCGACATTGATGAGGAAATCCGGAAGCAGATCGGGCAGTTCATCGAAGAAGTGCGAGGGCTGGCGCCGGATGTGCGGTGGGTGACGCCGGAGTCGTTGCATGTGACGCTGAAGTTTATTGGAGAGAAGCCGGAAGCTGTGGTTGCGGAGATTGAGAAGGCGGTAGGATTGGTGAGCGCGGAGGCCTTTGAAATTTCTTTTCGGGGCCACGGATTTTTCCCGACGGCGAAGGCGGCGAGGGTTTTCTGGGTGGGAATTGAAGGGGATGACGGACTGACACAATTGGCGGGAAAAGTTGAAGGAAGTCTTGCTGGCATCGGAATCCCGAAAGAAGAACGAGCGTTCAGTCCGCACCTGACGTTGGCGCGTGGGGGAGCTCGCATCGGCAGCGGGTCAGGGGCTCCCGGGCGCCGGAGCGGGGATCGGGTCAACCAAAAATTTGCAAAGCTGCAACAGCGATTGTCTGAGCGTCTGGCTGAACCTGCGTCCGAACCTCTGTCTGAACATCCGGGACCAGATTTTGGTACGATGGCGGCCCGCGAGTTCTTTTTGTATCGCAGCCAGCTTTCGCCGAAGGGGGCGCGGTACACGAAGATCGCGCGCTTTGAGTTGAGGTAGGGCGCTTGGCTCGGAAAGCCTAAGGGCGAAAATCCCCGCCTTGTCTTTCCAAAAAACGGAAAGACAAGGACGGTGCACGCCGAGGAGTACGTCGAGCCCGCGGGCACTGCCTCGACAGGTGAGGACGGTCCGCGCTCCTTGCCCCGTGGAGCGGCTACGTGAATCGAAGAATATGCATGCAATGATCAGCGCTGGCATCGGATATCTGCTGGGATCGATTCCATTCGGATATTTGCTGGTGCGGGCATTTCGTGGAGCGGATGTCCGGAACACGGGCAGCGGGAATATCGGGGCGACTAACGTTGCGCGGACGTCTCCGTTGCTGGGAGCGGCGACGCTGCTGCTGGATGCGCTGAAGGGACTCGCGGCGGTGTTACTGGCTTCCCGGATTTTTCCGGGCCAGAGCAATCTGGCATTTGTCGCAGCGCTGGCGGCGGTGGCGGGACACATCTTCCCGGTGTGGCTTGGTTTCCGCGGAGGCAAGGGAGTGGCGACGGGGCTGGGATCGTTCTTGCTGCTGACGCCGAAAGGGATTTTGGTGGCGCTGGCTATTTTTGTCGCGGTGGCAGCGGCGTGCCGATTGGTGGCCCTGGCGTCCATTGTTGCCACCGCTTCCCTTCCCCTTCTTGCATTGTGGATGGGAGAAAGACAGACGCCGGTTCTCCTGCTGGGGGCGGCCTCTCTACTCATCATCGTTAAGCATTACACGAACATTGGGCGGATGTTGCGGAGAGCGGAACCAAGGTTCGTGCTACGAAGGCGGAAGAAGCGAATAACCAAGATCGCATGAGCAAGATCGCCATCATCGGAGCCGGGGCGTGGGGAACGGCGCTTTCGATTGTGCTGGGGCGCAAGCAGCGGCACCAGGTGCGGCTGTGGGCGTATGAGAAAGAAGTGCGGGAGTCGATTGAGAACGGCCGCACGAACAACCCGTTCCTGCCGGAACAGCGGATTCCAGAGTGTGTCGCGGCCACGGGCAGTCTGGAAGATGCGTTGAAACAGGCTGAGATTGTCGTCAGCGCGATGCCCTCGCAGCATTGCCGGCGTTTGTTTCAGGAGATGTGCCCCTATCTGCACCGCGAAATGAGTCTGGTGAGCGCTACCAAAGGGTTGGAGCAGGGCACGCTGCTGCGTATGACGGAGGTGATCGGCGCGGTGACGGAGAAGAAAATTGGTTGTGCGGTAGGAGCGCTGAGCGGGCCGAGCTTTGCGGCGGAAGTTGCCCGCGGCGATCCGACGGCGATCGCGATTGCGTCGAAAGACGAGGCTTTGACTTCCAACGTGCAACAGGAGTTCGGCGATCCGGCCTTTCGCGTCTATACGAACGATGACGTGGTGGGCGTGGAACTGGGGGGCGCGCTGAAGAACATCATCGCGATTGCGGCGGGGGCCTGCCACGGGCTGGGGCTGGGGCATAATTCGGTGGCGGCGCTGATCACACGCGGACTGGCGGAGATCACGCGGCTGGCCACGGCCTGCGGCGGGCGCGCGGAGACTATGTCGGGACTGGCGGGGCTGGGCGATTTGGTGCTGACCGGCACCGGCGGGCTATCGCGGAACCGCAGCGTGGGAGTGGAACTGGTGCGGGGACGCAAACTGCCGGAAATTATTTCCAGCATGCACGGCATGGTTGCGGAAGGAGTTTTTACTACGGATGCAGCGGTGCAACTGGCGCGCGCGCACCAGGTCGAAATGCCGATCACGGAGCAGATGCACGCGATCTTGAATCAGGGGAAATCACCGGCAGATGCGATTCAGGAGTTGATGGCGCGGACTTCCAAGCGCGAGACCTACCTGGCGAACCGAGCGGAGTAATGGGCGAGTAACCTCGCCATTTTGCAGAATTGGAAGCGCTGCTCCACCCAAAAGCGCAGTACTCGAACATCACGCTGCCAAAATCGGGTTTCGCCGCAACCCGACTGCCGGTGTTTCGGTACTTTGGTAACGCGATGTGCCCGTCAAGTGGTGATTATCCAGGAACTCACAACATAAAATTAGATTCGCGGTTCCTACGGGAGAAGTACGAGGAAAAGCCACATTGGCCACGAAATTTCTGCCAACTCGCATTCCGATTCTGTACGTGATTCTCAGCGTGCTGGTGGTGATCAGCGTGGTGCCGATGTTTTTCTACTCGGTGCAGGTGCAGTCCATCAACCGCGATCGCCTGATCACCAACGAACGGCTTTTGCAGAACACGATCACGGTATCCGTTGCGGATGACATTTCGCAGCACCAGGAATCGTTCCGGCTGATGCAGACCAACCTGGCATCGGCTTTGCAGGTGGCGAGTGGAAACGATCTCACCGGTGAGCATGTGCAGGCACCGGAATTGCGGGCGCTGCTGGAAAACTTCGTCTCTTCTTCCGAAGATCTGGACTATGCCACGCTGTTGAATTCGGAGGCCAAGGGAATCTCAGCCGGGCGCATCGAGCCGGATGCATTTTTGCAGCGGGAACTGGAACAGGCGTATGCGGCGGCGCGCGAATCCCGCGCCTACAACGGTCAGCCACTGGTGGTGGGCAACGGCAAGTCGTCACGGACGGTGATGCTGGTCAGTACTCCAGTGACTTATGGCGGACATTTTCTGGGAATGATCGCTTCCGTAGTTGACCTTGAATTTTTAGTCCGCCGCCTGCAGGAGATTGACCGGGGCGGCCTGACTCCTTATGTAGTGGACAGCCAGGGACGGCTGGTCGCGGGCGCCGGCCCCGCATACGCCACCGGCCAGGACATGACTAACCTGGAAATCGTGCATAACTTCGTGGAGCAGGGCGGAAAGGCGCAGATGGTCGCCGCCACCCGGGAGTTCACGGTGGGCGGCAATAAGGGTACGGTCTTGCTGGGCACGTATAGCCCAGTGACCAACCTGAACTGGGCGGTGGTGGTGCAGAAGCCGCGGGACGAAGCTTACAGCAGCGTTTATGAAATGCAGCGCACGGCGCGCATTCTGGCTTTGTGCGCGATTGCGTTGAGCATGGGAATCGGAATCATTGCAGCCCGCCGCATTACCAATCCTCTAGAAATTCTTACCGAATCGAGCCATGCGATCGCCCGGGGAGATTTTTCACAACGGCTGCAACTGAAGAGCCGCACGGAAATTGGCGAGCTAGCGGCAACCTTCAACGTGATGTCGGAAGAGCTGGAACATTTCGTTGAGGACCTGAAGCGGGCGGCGGCAGAAAACCGCGAGCTGTTCATGGCCTCCATCCAAATGCTGGCCGGGGCGGTTGACGAAAAGGACCCGTACACCCGAGGACACTCTGACCGGGTCACGAAATATTCAGTGCTGATTGCGAAAGAAATGGGGATGGCGGAAGACTTTCTGGAGACGGTGCGGGTTTCGGCGCAACTGCACGACGTTGGCAAGATCGGAATTGAAGACCGCATTCTGAAAAAGCCGGGCGCGCTCACTGCCGAAGAGTTTGAGGTCATGAAGACGCATACCACCAAGGGAGCAAACATTCTGCGGCCGGTGGCGCAACTGAAAGATATGATTCCTGGGATCGAGCTTCACCATGAGTCGCTGGATGGGCGGGGTTATCCGCACGGATATAAGGCGGATGAAATTCCGGTACTGCCAAGAATCATTGCGGTGGCCGACACATTTGACGCGCTGACCACGAACCGTCCGTATCAACAGGCGCATGATTGCGAAGACGCGCTGCGGATCATTCATTCGATCTCCGGCAAGCGGCTGGATCCGACTGCAGTCGCAGCGCTACAGGCGATTTACCAGCGCGGCGAGATTCGCGTCCCGCGCACAGTTCCTATGGCGGCCAAGGCTGCTGCGGGAGCTACCAATGTGCCGGCTAGTGTGGCATTTCAGAAGCCGAACGACGCGGGGCTGGAGCTGGACCGGACGTAGAAAAGCGGCTCTTGGCTTTTAGCTCTTGGCGGGGATAGGCGCATCTTGGTTTTTCTTTCCTTCCTTCAATTTCCTTGCTTCAATCAAAACCCTTTACAACAGAGGTCACTGAGGATCACAGAGGTTTGTTTATTTCTTTGTGGTGGGGTTCTTGTTTCTCTGTGGATTCTCTATGGCCTCTGTTGTGAATGGGTTTTGTCGTTGGCTTCCCTGCCCCTTGGTACGGATCGTCCGAGTCAGTCGGTCTTGATCGCTATAATGAAAACATCAATTTCTTGTGGCGAAAGTTTTCATGATTCAAACACTGTTTGGCAGCAGCGAGGAAAAACCCGGCCTCTTCGAACGGATGAAGGAAGCGGTTTCGCGCACGCGCGAAAACCTGAGTGAGCGGATTGAAGAAGCGGTCGGGGTCAGTAAGGAAATTGATCGTCACACGCTGGACGATCTGGAAGGCACGCTGATTGGGGCAGACCTGGGGTCTGCGACCACGCATCAGGTGCTGGAGAAACTGCGCGAACGCGCTGACCGCAAGCAGATCAAGAACGTGGAGGAACTGAAGCGGCTCCTGAAAGAGGAGTTGCTGGCGATTCTGAGCGCGGCGAATACGCCTCCGGTGGAGCGGCCCGAGGAGGTGCCGGAAGTGGTGCTGGTGGTGGGAGTGAATGGCACCGGAAAAACCACGACTATCGGAAAGCTGGCGCAGACGCTGCGCTCCGAGGGCAAGACGGTGCTGCTGTGCGCCGCAGACACGTTCCGGGCGGCGGCCATTGAGCAATTGGAAGTTTGGGGACAGCGCACGGGAACGGAAGTGATACGCACCAAGGCGGGAGGCGATCCGGCGGCCGTGCTTTACGACGCGCTGGAAGCGGCGAACGCGCGGCACATAGACTGCGTGGTGGTGGACACGGCAGGGCGTCTGCACACGAAAACGAATTTGATGGCGGAACTGGAAAAGATGCGGCGGACGGCGCAGCGGCTTATTCCAGGGGCTCCGCATGAAGTGTTGCTAGTGATCGACGCCACCACGGGACAGAACGGATTGCAGCAGGCCAAGCAATTCACCGACTCCGCGGCGGTCACGGGAGTTGTGCTTACCAAACTGGACGGGACCGCGAAGGGCGGAGTGGTGGTCGCTATCGCGCGAGAACTGGGGTTGCCGGTGCGGTATGTGGGCGTGGGGGAGAAAGCGGGGGATCTTTTGCGGTTTGATCCCAGGGAGTTTGTGGAGTCGCTGTTTTCGTAGTCGCGAATCGATTTCAGATTGCCGATTTTAGATTGTAGATTGCAGATGACCCCTTCCTGAATCTGCAATCTCAAATCTGAAATCTCCCAAGACTGTGAAGACCTTCCTTGAAACCGGGCAAAATCATCTGAGACGTGCGCTGGAATTGGCGCAGCAGAGCGTCGGACTGGCGTCGCCGAATCCGAATGTGGGAGCGGTGTTGGTAGATGGCGACGACAAGCTTGTGGGCGAGGGGTTTCATACTTACGAAGGTGTGAAGCACGCCGAGGTACTTGCGATTGAACAAGCGGGCGAAAATGCGCGCGGCTCCACTTTATATATCAATTTGGAGCCGTGCTCGCATCAGGGGCGCACTGGGCCGTGCGCGGATGCAGTGATTGCAGCCGGAATCACGCGGGTGGTAGCGTGTATGGCCGACCCCAATCCTGCGGTGAGCGGACGGGGATTCGCTCGCTTGCGGCAGGCAGGGGTTCAGGTCGCGTCCGGTCTTCTTGAGGAAGAAGCTCGTCCGCTGAATGATGCGTTTGCGAAGTACATTCGGTACAAGTTGCCGCTGGTGACGCTGAAGGCGGGGATGACTCTGGACGGAAAAATCGCTCCACCGCGGGAGGATTTATCTGGTCTTCTGTCTGGACGACAGGAACTCGGGGCAGGAGGTCCGACCGGGGGATGGATTACAAGCGATGAAGCACGCGCCCATGTGCAACATTTGCGGCACCAGCATGATGCGATTCTGGTGGGGGTGGGGACGGTGATTGCGGATAATCCGTTGCTGACGGACCGGAGCGGGCTGCCGAGGAGGCGTCCGCTGCTGCGGGTGATTTTGGATTCGCGATTGCGGCTGCCGCTGGATTCGCGAATTGTGCAGACGGCGAAGGATGATGTCGTTATCTTCTGTTCGCTGGCAGAAGAGAAAAAGAAACAGCAGCTTCTGGACCACGGAATTCAGGTAGAGCAGGTGGCGACGGGAGTGGATGGACGGCCGGACTTGCACGCAATCTGCAGGTCGCTGGCGGAGCGGGAGATCACTAGCGTCATGATCGAAGGCGGGGCGTTTGTGAATTGGGAGGCGCTGGCTTCCGGCGTGGTTGATAAGGTCTTCCTGTATTATGCGCCGAAGATTTTGGCGGGAACGGGAGCGGTGCCGTTTGCGGCGGGGCCTGGGTTTCGGCGGATGAGCGATGCGGCGCACTTGAAGTGGTTCCGGCTGCATCGGTTTGGAGAGGATTTCGCAGTGGAGGGGTATTTGCGGGACCCGTACCTCGACTAAGATATTTGCACGGATCTTTACGGATTTTTCTTTTTTCCTTATCCGTGTCAATCCGTGAAAATCCGTGGCGGTTTCTCTTATGTTTACTGGGATCATTGAAGAAGTCGGACGGGTTGCTGCTATCAAGTCGAAGGCGGAGCAGCGGCGGGTGACCGTTGCCTGCGCGAAAGTTCTGCCGGAACTTAAGCAGGGGGACAGCGTTTCGGTTAGCGGGGTTTGTCTTACGGCAGTGGAGATTACGGCGGAATCTTTTGGCGCTGATCTGGCGCAAGAGACCTGGCGACGAACATCGTTTGCGCGATTAAAAAAAAGGGCGCTGGTGAATCTGGAGCTGCCAATGCGCGCCAGCGGACGATTTGATGGTCATGTGGTGCAGGGGCATGTGGATGGAGTGGGAACAGTGATCTCGTTCGCGCCGGTCGCGGATGGCAATGATTATGTGCTTGTGATCAACGTTCCCTCCGAACTCACCCGCTACATCGTGAGCAAGGGATCGCTGGCGATTGAAGGGATCAGCCTGACGGTGGCGGCGGTTGAGGGGACGCAGGTGCGGGTGGCGATCATTCCGCACACGGCTGAGGTGACGAATCTACGATCACTGGGGGCGGGGGATCCGGTGAATCTGGAAGTGGATGTGGTCGCGAAGTATGTGGAGAAGATGATGGCAGGAGGAAAAGAGCAGAGTTCGATTACGCTGGAGAAGCTGGTACGGGCGGGGTTCTGAGCATCCTCGGGGCGTGAAGACTGAAGCGGCAAAATTCAAACCACAGGAGATGCTAAGTGCGCCGTACTAATCGTCAGAAGGACGCGCCCAAGAAAGTAAGTATTCTGGTTGATCCGCTGACGAGGCTCCCTGTTCTGAGCGCGGGGCCCGATGCTCCGCCCTTGACCAGTAAACAAGTCGAGGAGATACTCTCGGACTTTCCGTGAATCACGCTCCGATATCCAGTTCATCCAGCTCCAAAAATTCCTGCACGATTGGTTCCTGACATTTTTCCATATCGGGATGAGTTCCGAAGAAAAGGACTTTGCCTTCGTAGAGGAAGACCACGCGGTCGGCAAGTTTTTTGGCCAGGCGCATGTCGTGGGTAACAACCACGCTGGTGAGGTGGAGTTGGAGTTTCAGGCGCTTCATCAGGTCGCCTAACAACTGGGCCATCAGGGGATCGACCATGGTGGTGGGCTCGTCGTAGAGGACGCATTCCGGCTGCGAGGCCAAGGCGCGCGCGATTGCGACGGAGCGTTTCATGCCAGTGGAGAGTTCTGAAGGAAACTGCTCGGCCATTTCTTTCACGCCCACCATTTCCAGTAGGCCGGAGACGATCTGAAAAATCTGGTCTTCTTTGAGGTCGCTGCGTTCGCGCAGGGGGAAGGCGACATTTTCCGCCACGCTGAGCGAATCGAAGAGCGCGCCGCTCTGGAAGACCATAGTGACTTTTTTGCGAATGGGCTCCATTTCGGCTTCGGAATAATTGGTGATGTCCTGGTGAGCAACGGTGACGCGTCCGGCGTCAGGTTTTAAAAAACCGAGAATGGTCTGGAGGGACACGGACTTGCCGACGCCACTGCGGCCGAGGATGCAGACGGTTTCGGCAGGCTTGACGTCGAAGCTGACGTCATCCAGCACGCGGTTTTCGCCGAAGGCCTTTGAGACGTGGCGAAATTCGATGTAGGGAGTGGAATCGGTTGGGGCGCCGTCGGGCATGGGTTCCCTGCCATCATAAATGGATGATGCCCGCTGACATCAAATTCATTTGGCCACGGATTTACACGGATCAAGACGGATAGAGAATCAATGCACAAGTCTGCGAAATTCTGCATCAAATTCGGAAAGATACTCTGGTCTCGACGGCAACTTCCTCCACATTGGGCAGATGAGGGCATCCTTCGACTGCGCTCAGGACAGGACCTGCCCCAACCTCATCAGGTTTGCCCGCGAGCGAAGTGCTGTTTGGCCTGCTCCCAATCGTCGCGCGTATTCAGGTTGCGGAAAATTGAAGCATTGAAACCTGCTACCGCTAGTTCGTCTTCGCCGATCGTTCGAACAGGAACTTCGGAGAAGAGCGCGTCTAATTTGTTGCGGCCTTCGGCGAGGGCTCGCTCTGCGGTTGCGCAGAATTGTTTGCGATACACGGCGCAGAGAGGATGGAGATGGCCGGCGGCCGAGGGCACGGTGACTACGGCGTCCGATGTCTGGGCCTCGGCTATCAGGTAACGGAGAAACCGGGGTTCGAGAAACGGGAGGTCCACTGCCAGAATCATGTTCCAATCGGTGGCGGAGTTGGACAAAGCGGCGTGGATTCCGCCCAGAGGTCCTCGTCCAGGATAGATGTCGGGAACAATCAAGCCGAAGGCAGCGAACTTCTTGGGATCGCCTACGATTCTTAAGTCGGGAGTGACGGCGTGGGCCAGATCGAGCGAGCGCGCCAGCAAGGACCGCCCGGCGAGTTCCAGAAAGGCTTTGTCGGAACCCATGCGGGCGCTCTTGCCCCCGGCCAGGATGAAGGCGGTGATGGGGTGCACCTGGGGATAATACTAGGAACCGCAACCTGTCAAGAATCTGGTTCACGGTCATGGAGTGAACCAAGCATCGGCCGTCCGCTGCACGAAAGTAACCTATCGGATTTGGCAATTCCGGTGGATGATGGGTGTCGAAAGGTCCACTTCTCGCAGAGTGCGCGAGAGATGGGACACCCAGTGCTTCCCAAGTAAGGCGAAATCCGATGGCCCAGAAGTTGTTAGATGTTCTGCTGTTAGGTCGCTGCTCCCACGAGTTTTCCTGGCCCCGGCGTGGCGCCGATGGCCAGTACTACCAGGTGTGCTTGTTATGCGCCTCGGAGTACCACTACGACTGGACGACCATGCGCCGGACGGAGCGGGTGAGTCACGAGGGGGCGGAGAGTACAACGTCGTCGAAACGCCGGCAACACGTCCGCAAACCGACCTGGGTGCCGCGGGCGCGCAGGATCAAGATGGATGCTCCGGTGCGCTACCGGGTGAAGAACCTGGGGACGTGGAGCGAAGGCACGATTGCGAATTTGAGCCAGTCCGGAGTGCTGCTGCTGGGGTCGCAGCGGTTTCCGGAAAACACTCTGGTGGAGATGGTCTTCGAGATGCCGGAAGAAATCTCGGGCCAGAAGAACAGCAAAGTACTGTGCCAGGGACGAGTGATCCGCATGAAGGAACCCCGCGCCGGGGCAGAGCGACACGAGTTTGCGGCGTCGATTCTCGACTACAAGTTCGTGCACTGAGGGACTTCGCCTTGCAAGAACTTGCCCCGGATTTCCACTGATCTACACGGATTTACCTCTCTTCTAAACTCGGCAGGTAGTACCCAGAGCGCGCCTTGTCGCCGTATTTTCGCGAAATCCGCGGCCCGGGCTTGCGGGCTTTTTCAACAGCCATGGCGTTGAAGAGGTCCCGGCTTGCATCTAAACTGGAAGAAACCCACTTATATCATCAGGAGCAAAGGCCATGAAAACAATATCTTGTTTGTTCTTTCGGAGTGCGCTGCTGGTTGCGGTGCTGGGGCTTGGGGTGGGGTGCGCTAAGCCTCCGAACGACGCGCAGGTCACGTCTGAGATTCAGACTAAGCTGGGCGCTGATTCCGGATTGCAGAACAAGCGGCTCACGGTGCAAGCCGCGAACGGCACGGTGACGCTTTCGGGGACGGTGGACACCGATGCGGAGCGGGAAGTCGCAGCCAGGTACGCGGCTTCGGCTCCGGGAGTCAAACAGGTGATCAACAACCTGCAGGTGGCTCCGATGGCGGCGAGCGCGGAGTCGGTGCCCGCGCCGGCTGTGGTTACGCCTCCCGCGACCTCGCCTGCGAAGGCGGAGAAGCCTTCTCCGGCTGCGAAGAAACACCAGCGACCGTCGCAGGACGCGTCGAACCAAATGGCACGGTCCGCTCCTCCGACTGAGCAATCGGCGCCACCGGCGACAGGTGCTCCGCCGGCACAGACCGCACCACAGGAGGCGTCTGCGCCTCCGCCACCGCCGGAGCCGCAGAAAGTTACGATCCCTTCCGGGGCATCCCTGGCGGTGCGCCTGGTGGATACGATAGACAGCGCAACCGCACAAACGGGGGACACGTTCCACGCTACGCTTGACGTTCCAGTGGCAGTGGATGGAGATGTTGTGATTCCGGCGCACTACGATGTGGACGGACACATCGTGAACGCGCAAGCCTCGGGAAAATTCGCGGGCCGCGCGCTGCTGGAGTTGCAGCTTGACCGCGTCAAGGTGGGGGAGCGGTGGTACAACATCCAGACTGACCACTTCAAACAAGAGACTGGCTCGCGAGGGAAGAACACGGCGGAGAAAGTTGGCGGCGGCGCCATTGCGGGAGCAATCCTGGGTGGCATTTTTGGTGGCGGCAAGGGCGCGGCCATCGGTTCGGTTGCGGGTGCGGGCGCGGGCGGCGGAGTACAAGCCGCGAGCAAGAAGCCTGACATCAAATTGTCTTCCGAGAAAATCCTGACGTTCACGCTGCAGGCGCCGGTTACTATAGTACCCACCACGAAGCCCGCACGCGAAGGCAAGAAGCTCGAGCCCAGCACACAACAGTGAAAAAATTTGCAGTGACGAAAGCGCGGCACTGAGCCGCGCTTTTTCCTTGCGCTTTCTTGCACCAGCGTGTAATCGTGTCCTGCGATTCGTGCTAAATTCTGTACAGCGAACACTGCACCTTCTGCCGCTTCTTCAGGTACGCCACTCGGTCGATCTCGCGATGATCAAACGGCACATCTCGATCCACAAGTTTGAACCGCAATGGTCGGACCGGGCTGTGTGGTATGGATCTGCCCTGGCGGCGACGGCGCTTTCGTGGTGCATCTGGGCGCTCTCCCCGGTGATGCATCAAGACCCATTCGTCATCTTCATCCTGGGAGTGGTGTTCACAGCGCGCTTCTTTGGCTTTGGGCCGGCAGTGCTGTGTACTTTCAGCTCTGCGCTGGTGCTGGATTATTTTGTGTTTCGGCCAAGGCTGGGGGTTGCGGCTTCTGAAATCGAGTTCCAGCGGGTGGGGGTTTTTGTCCTGATCTCGGTGCTGGTGGCGGGATTGGCGCGGCAGAGGTCGCGGGCGGAGACGCGAGCGGACGAAGTGCGGCAGCAATTGGCTGCGATCGTGACTTCGTCCGAAGACGCCATTCTCAGCTTCACGGTGGAAGGAATCGTTACCAGTTGGAATCGCGGAGCGGAAGCGCTGTACGGATATTCTGCGGCAGAAATCATCGGCAGGCCGCTGGCAGTTCTGGTTCCTACGGACCGGATGGGGGAACTGGAGCGAAATCTGGAGCGGCTGAACCGCGAGGAGCGAGTCGGCAGCTACGAAACCGAGCGCGTGCATAAGAATGGGACACGGCTAAGAGTGCTGCTTTCAGTTTCGCCAATCCGCAACGAGCAAGGCGACCTGGTTGGTGCATCGGCGATTGCGCGTGACATCACCCAGCAGAAGCGTACGGAAGAGGCCTTGCGGCGCAACGAAAGGCTGGCGACGGCGGGAAGGCTGACGGCGGCGATCGCGCACGAGATCAAGAATCCGCTGGAGGCGCTGACCAACCTTGTTTATCTGGCCCGGCACGACGCGGCGGGGCGGGATGAGTATCTCCGGCTGGCGGAACAAGAAATCGGAAGGCTGGATGCCATAGCGCAGCAGGCGCTGGGATTTGTCCGGGAAGGAGCTTCGCCGGAACGGATGGATGCGGGGAAGATCCTGGAAGAAGTGGTGCAGCTTTATCTGCGAAAGCTGCAGATTGGGAAGGTCGCGCTGGACAAGCATTCCGGCGAAGATCTGGAAATATTCGGCTATCCCGGCGAACTACGGCAATTGTTTTCAAATTTGCTTCTCAACGCGATGGACGCTATGCGGGATGGCGGCAGGCTGCGCTTGCGAGTAGTGCGGGCGCATGAGTGGTCGAGCAGCCGTCGCGCCGGGGTCCGCATTACGATTGCCGATACGGGGAATGGCATTCAGGCTGCCGACCTGCCCCATATCTTTGAGCCTTTCTACACCACTAAGAAGGAAACTGGCACCGGGCTGGGGCTGTGGCTGGCGTACGGGATTGTACAGAAGCACAGCGGGTGGATCAGAGTGGCCAGCCGGACCAGTCCGGGGACTAGCGGAACGGTGTTTGCGGTGTTCCTGCCCGAGTCTCCGGCCACGGTTGCGACCCAGGCTGCCTGACAGGGCCTGAAAGTCCGCGTGGATTTGATGCAGTTACGCGGCGCTGAAACGCCGCTCTTCCACCGTGGCGCACGATTTCGATGAGGTTTCGCCGTCTGCCGGGGGTGCATCCCAGCACCCTGACCTTTCGGACAGTGACTTTTGTACTGGGTCGCCGCATCCCTACCCGACATATAATCAGGCCGGATTGCATTTTAAAGTTGTGGGAAACGTGTAGGCGGAGGTTGGGTGGATCCGGTCATCGCGTGCGGGATATTCGGGCTGGGGCTGATCTTTGGCAGCTTCCTGAACGTGTGTATCTACCGGCTGCCGCTGGGGCTGTCGGTGGTGACGCCGGGCTCGGCCTGCCCGCATTGTGGTAAGGCGATTCGCTTTTATGACAACGTCCCGGTGCTGAGCTGGGTGATTCTTGGCGGACGCTGCCGAGCGTGCAAAGCTCGCATCACGCCGCGATATGTTGCCGTCGAACTGATTACAGGCCTTCTTTTCCTTTTGTGCTATGCGCATTTTGGACTGACCCTCGGGACCTTGAAGTGCGCCGTGCTCGCCTTCCTGCTTCTGGGGCTGATCTTCACCGATGCTGAGACCCACTTGCTTCCGGACAAGATGACGCTGACCGGGCTGGCTGCGGGAGTCGTTTTCAGTTTGTTTGTGCCGGTGAATGATTTGCTTTCGGCGGTGCTGCCGGGAGTTTTTCCGCTGCCCGTGAGTTCGGACGTTTCCTGGCGGCTGTTTTCACTGATGGATTCCCTGTTGGGGGCGGCGATTGGGGCGTCATTCTTGTACGGCGCGGGCGCGATTTATTTGCGCTGGCGCGGAGTTGAAGGCATGGGCTTCGGCGACGTGAAGCTGATGGCCATGATGGGATCTTTTCTGGGCCTGCGGCTGACGATTCTGACGATCTTTGCGGCTTCGATCGCGGGATCTTTCTTTGGACTGTGGACCGTTTTTGTAGTTTGGATTAAGCGTACGCAGCGGCGGAGGCATGTGTTTCATGAGTCCGGGGCGGCCGCCCGGAGACACGCATGGGCTTCCGCATTGGTCGCGTTGCGCCGCCATCAGATGCCGTTCGGGGTATTCCTGGGCAGCATGGGCCTGGTGGCGTTTATTTTGGGTGGGCCGTTTCTCAACTGGTATTGGGGGCTGATGTGAAGATCCTGATCAGCCCGGTGTTTGTGCGCATGGCGGCGGTGCTGTTGTCGTCGGTGGCTGCTTTTGTGCTGGGAATCGTTGCACTGCGATGGCTGCGGCGACGAATAGTGGATGGCGGCGAAATTCTGGAGGATCTGGGACCAGACAATGCCAGCGCCGGCTTCCCGTATTCCGCGATCATTCAGCAACTGAAGCAACAGAAATTCGCGCTGGAAAATGAGCAGCAGGTGCAGCGGCGGCGGGCGAAAACCTCGGAGCACATTGCCGCTTCGATGATTGCGCATCTTCCCTGCGGAGTGCTGTTTGTGGCCCCAAACGGCCTGGTCAGGCAGGCCAACGCGGCTGCGCGGCAGATGCTGGGGTTTGCGTCTCCACTGGGGATGAGCGTAGTCGAACTGTTTCGAGATGCCCGAGCGGTTTCGGGATGCGAAACCAGAGGCAAGGTTGCGGAGGCTTTTCAGAGTGCTTTGCAGAGCAAAGCAGGCGCCACCAATTTTGAGAGTTCATACCTCACCCCGAGCGGCGAGGAACGCATGCTCAAGTTCACATTGATCCCGATGTGCGGGCCAGCCGGTGAAACGCTCGGCGCAGCGTCGGTAGTCGGCGACGAAAGCGAGAGTGCGGATTTCCGCAGGGCGCGGGTGTTGCAGTCGGAGACCTCGGCTGAAATGGCGCTGGAGCTGCGCACTTCGCTGGCCACGATTCGGGAATGGGCGGAACAGATGGGTACAGCCACGGACCGGGAACAAACACGAGGTCTTGCCGGGGACATCTCGGCAGAAGCCGGGCGGCTGGAGAAACTGGTGGGTGGCTTTCTGGCGGGAGGTCGAGAAGACCGGGCTGTGGGAGCAGGAGCTTAATTTGCGGTTCGCCTGCCGAGGAAGGCAAGCGAACAATATGGGAGCAACTATGAAACGCGTATTCTATTTTTGGCTGGCAGCGATTGTTACTACGGTTGCGTTTAACACCATTGGGGCGGCGCAGTCACAGCAACCGTCCCTGGGCGATTATGCCCGCGCGGTGAAAAAGACGCAGAGCCCGGCGAAGTCCTCCGCAAAGGTTTACGACAACGACAATCTGCCCAACAACAGTTCTTTGAGCGTGGTGGGCCACACTCCGGAGCCGGCCGCGGAACCAGACGCCGTGAACCACAAGGACCCGGGCAAGGATGCGGGGCCGCAGGCCAAGGACGGCGAAAAGGCCGCGGATGGGAAGGCGGCAGGCGAAAAATCAGATGCAGAAAAGAAGGCCGACAACGCTGCCCAGATAAAGCCCGGGCAAGCGTCCGAGGAACGGCAGAAGGCGCTGGCGGCCTGGAAAGACAAGCTGGAGGAGCAGAAGAGCCAGATCAGCCTGCTCTCCCGCGAACTCGATGTCTTAAAGCGCGAGCATGACATAAAAGCGGACGAGTTCTACGCCAACACCGCGCTCCGGGTGCAGAATCCGAGCGGCTTCGCCAAGGAAGATGCGAAATACAAACAGCAGATCGCCGAGAAGCAAAAGTCCCTGGATGAAGCAAAAGCGAAGCTCGGCGGGATGAAGGACGAGGCGCGGAAATCAGGCGCGCCGAATTCAGTGGCGGAGTAAACGGGTCAGGGCTTCTCTTTTAGCCTGCGAATCTGTTTGGCGTGATGCTTTCCATGCACCAGATGGAACTTGCGCCATTCCGCGGCGGTGAGCGGACCCAGGACGGGATGGTCCGCCAGCGGCTTGCTCCTGCCGAAGCGGGTCTCGCATTGCTGGAGGACGCCGTCCAGTCGGGAAACATTTTCCAGAATTTCTGCTGTTACTTGTTCAGCGGGAGTGCCGCGAGGCAACACCCGCGGCGGAGACTGGCGTCCATGAGGAAAATATCCCACTTGAATCACGATCAGGCGCTGCCAGCGCATGCGGCTACGGTCTGAACTGGCGCTGGTAGTTCCGGACTGGATACACCGATCGAGACCCTTAATGGTCCCGCTATAGGTTAGGTTCAAATGCTCGAGGATCTCCGCCGGGCTCCATTTCCCGTCACGATGGCGGGTAAGCTGGTCGAGAGTCATGCCTCGGATTGCGCTTGCGAGGATGCTGCGCAGCTGTGCCAGGTTTGCGTCCATGACTGTTTAGTAGAATGATGCAAGATTACTCCGATTGCGAAATTTCCGGTTGAGGGCTTCCACATGAAAAGGTTAGCGTGTGTTTTCCGGTCTGCGGCGCTTGTGTTAATGGCGCTTGTGTCTCTTGCAGCGCTCACTGGGTGCTCATCGGAGTCGAGCCAGCCGGCACCGAAGCCGCAGCCGCCGGACCTGCTGGCCGGGAGAGCGGCTTTTCAGCAGCTCTACGTTGCGGCGCGTGGCTGGGCGTCGGATGTGCGGCCCTACCAACTGCAATCGCAATGCATCGGCGACAACAAAGGTAAAGACGGCAAGGCGGCGTTATGGCGGGCGGCCTTCGCGTCGGCTACGCGGGGGGCGAAGCCCTACACCTGGTCGGGAGTGGATTCGCCCGATGGGTCGTCGCCGCGCGGAATTTCTCCGGGAACGCAGGACAGTTTCGCTCCCAGTGGCGCCTTCGATATGGCCTTCCTGAAGATTGACTCCGACAAAGCCTTAGAAGTGGCGCAGAAACACGGCGGCGACAAGCTGCTGGCGGACGCTCCGGATACTTGCGTTTCCTACCTGCTGGACTGGAACCCCGGCGGCAATAACCTGGTCTGGCACGTGATCTACGGCAACAGCCGGAATGATGCCAAGCTGGTGGTGGATTTGGACGCTAGTACGGGGGAGTTTATTCGCAAGGAAAAGTAGACCCATTCACCACAGAGACACAGAGCCACAGAGAAGACCCAGATTGTGGGACCTTGGTATGCCATCGTCGCTGGTTTTTCAAAGAATTAGGTTGGTGTCCCTGTGACTCTGTGTCTCTGTGGTGAATGGGTTTTGTCTTAACGGACGGTTAGGGCGCAATGCTGGTCGAAGATTTTTCTCAGTTCTGCGGCGATGTCGGCTGGGTCGCGATGCTCGATGTCGCTGCGCTGGAGCACGTGGACCAGGTGTCCGTCGCGAAAAAGCGCAATCGAGGGTGACGACGGACGGTATCCGATGAAGTAGGAGCGGGCGCGATCGGTGGCTTCGGCGTCCTGACCGGCGAAAACGGTGAACAGGCGGTCGGGCTTGGCGCGGTTCTGGAGCGCGATGCCGACTGCGGGACGCATGCGGCCGGCGGCGCATCCGCAGACGGAATTCACGATGACCATTGCGGTTCCTTGCTGAACGTTGAGTTCGCGGTCAACGTCGGCGGCTGTCTTCAGTTCCTCAACTCCCAGGCGGGTGAGTTCTTCTCGCATGGGGATGACCAGGATTTCGGGATACATTTTTCTCCTCTTTATATTTAACTAGCCCCAATCCAGATAGTACCGTGAAAGGGTGCGCGCGTCACGCGCTCGCGGCAGGCGGTTGTCTGTGAAATTTTCGCTGTTGAGGTTTCCGATATAGTGATTCCGAACTGCTGTAAAGCGAGATGACAGAAATTCAGGAAAATGTTGCGCTGGCTCCGCTGACCACGCTGGGGGTGGGAGGGAACGCTCGGTTTTTTGTCAGGGCCGAGAGCGTCCGCGATGTGGATGAAGGAGTGGCTTTCGCGCGAGGCCGGGAGCTTCCGCTTTTTGTGCTGGGCGGTGGCAGCAACCTTCTCATCTCCGATCGCGGCTGGGACGGACTGGTGTTGCAGGTTGGAATTTTGGGAGTAGATGAGCGTCAGGAGCTGTCGAAGAGAGTTTTTGATGCAAGCGCGGGGATGGACTGGGATGCCTTGGTCGCTCATTGCGTGGCGCGGAACTGTGGAGGGGTCGAGTGTCTGAGCGGGATTCCGGGCAGCGTGGGCGGGACTCCGGTGCAGAATGTTGGGGCGTACGGGCAGGAAGTGTCTGAGACGATTGTTTCTGTTCTGGCGTTTGATCTTGTTGAGAATCGCGTTCGCGAATTGAGTGCGGCGGAATGCGGATTCAGTTATCGCGCCAGCATCTTCAACACCAGCCAGCTCGGGAGATACATCATTCTGCGCGTTACTTACGGACTCCATCTCGACAGCAAGCCTGGCTTGCGTTACGCCGATTTGCAGAAATATTTTGCGGGCCGCAACGGGACGCCAACGCTTCTAGAAATACGCGATGCGGTGCGCACGATCCGCGCCAGCAAAGGGATGCTGCTCAGCCCGGGCGATCCGGATAGCCGCAGCGCGGGATCGTTCTTCAAGGATCCAGTGCTGTCGGCGTCGCAGCACGATGAGCTAATCCGCAGGGCTGTTGAACGAGGTCTGGAAGTGCCCAGCTATCCGGCCTTGTCTCAGCAACGGAAGGTATCGGCAGCGTGGCTGGTGGAGAACGCCGGCTTCCGGAAGGGCTATGCAAAGGGGAACGCTGGGATTTCCAGCAAACATGCGCTGGCCATTGTGAACCAGGGTGGGGCCACGGCTGCGGATATTGTGGCCTTGAAGGATGAGATTCAGGCGCGGGTCGATCAAACGTGGGGAGTGCGACTAGAAGCGGAGCCGGTTTTCGTGGGGTTCTGAGAGAGAAATCATTCACCACGGAGACACGGAGGCACGGAGAAAACCAAGAGCAAATTCTTAGCCACGGATTTACACGGACCAACACGGATACCTCTTCTTCTCTTTTGATCCGTGTCTTTTGATCCGTGCAAATCTGTGGCTGTTTTTTCTCTGTGCCTCCGTGTCGCCGTGGTGAAATAGGCCTTTCTGCCTGTGGCCGGCCAAGGTCGCCCGGGGACATGGGGTCCTGACGGCAACCAGTTGGGATCCAGAAATAACGCGGGCGGCGCCGACCCGGACTCTCTAGGGGATGGTCCCGTGCACAGGGCTTGATCCGGCACTGACGGAGCCGCCGGCTTGTTCATCGGCAAGATGGGCGGCTTCTTTAAAGATGCGGAGAAACACCGGCATTTTGTATTTTGCGGCGTGCTGAAAGATGAGGCCTTTCTTACTCCCTAGCTTTCCCAGCCTCTTCAACGAGTCTAGATAGGCGTCGAAGGCAATCTTTCCCAGCGCCACGACTACTTTTGCGTTTTTTAATCCCTGAAGCTCGCGTTCCAGATAAGGGGCGCAGTTGGCCAGTTCCAGAGGCAGGGGCTTGTTATCCGGAGGAGCGCAGCGGACTGCAGCGGTGATGTACATGTCTTTAAGCTGGAGGCCGTCGTTGCGGTCGGTGGCGGAGGGTTGGTTGGCGAATCCGGTTTCGTGGAGCACCGGATACATGAACTTGCCGGAGGCGTCGCCGGTGAAGGGACGGCCGGTGCGGTTGGAGCCGTGGGCTCCGGGGGCGAGGCCGACAACGATCACGCGGGCTTGGGGATCGCCGAAACCGGGGACGGGCTTGCCCCAGTAGTCGCAGTCATTGTAGGCGCGGCGCTTTTCGCGGGCGACCTGTTCGCGATAGATCACCAGGCGAGGGCAGCGAGTGCAGGCGATGACTTCGGCATTGAGGCGATTCAGCCAGGCGGGCATGATTGGTGACGCAAACCGCTAAAAGATTTTAACCGCAAAGGACGCTAAGGAGTCGCAAAGGTCGCTAAGAAGTGCTGGCTACGGTTATTTTTCCGCCACTGCAGGGGTACATTCTTGATTTGTTACGCTCTTCGCGCAAGGCTGTTGGAGGAGGGATTCCGCTGATTATCGAAATGCGGACTTACAAAACCAAGCCGGGCAAACGGGCCGAGTTCGTGGAAATATTCCGTTCGAGGTCGATTCCGGCACACGCTGAAATCGGGATGAAAATATTGGGGCCCTTGCTTTCCGTCGAAGATGCGGACACCTTCTTTTTTATGCGTGGCTTTCCGGATCTCGCTTCACGAGAGCCCATGAAAGCAAAGTTTTATGAAGGAGAACTTTGGAAGGGCGAACTGGAGAGCATCATGATGCCCATGCTGGAAAAATATGAGGTGGTGCTGGTGGAAGGTCCTGAGGGGATGGTTCGCTGGTAGTGGGTGCGGTCCTGAAGGGGCTCGGGGCCAACTTTACTTTAGTTTTCCCGGCACTGCCGGGCGGGCTTTTGCATGCCGCGGCTTCGCGGCTGGAGCATCGGTACAGCCCGCAAGGTGCTATTGTGCGGGCTGAAGACATCCAACTGTTGCTCGTCTTTTCCGCGCATGCCTTGTTCTTATCACTTCTGGTTGTGGAAACAAGAGAGGCTTCTGGTGCTGAGTCAGCCTCTGCAAAGCTGTACCCCGACGGTACGAAGGGCATGTTATCGTTGGGCAAACGCGCCATGCCGATGTCGTCGTGGCGCGGCTGATCGTTGGCGGCCGAATTCGGCCACAGAACTAAGGAGAACCGTGCCTCGTCACCTTTGCACTTTCTGGCCGCTCCTGTTCATCTTTTCGCTGCTCCCTGTGCAAGCGCTCGACGAAGCGCCGCTCGACGGCTATTCGACGCAGAACTCGAAGAACGAGCGCTCGTGGGAGCGCAAATTCCGGGCGTTACCGCAGCCCGATAAGCTGCGCGCCTATATGCAGCGGCTGAGCGCCCGGCCACACCATGTGGGCTCGCCCTACGACCAGGACAATGCGCAGTGGATCCTTGCACAATTCAAGAGCTGGGGTCTGGACGCGCACATAGAAAGCTTCGACGTACTATTCCCGACTCCCAAGAAGCGGCTGCTGGAGTTGATTGCGCCCACGCACTTCGTCGCCAAGCTGCAGGAGCCTGCGGTTGCGGTCGACCCGACTTCCTCGCAACAAAACGAGCAGCTCCCCACCTACAACGCCTACTCGATCGATGGCGACGTCACCGCGCCGCTGGTGTACGTGAATTATGGCTTGCCCGAGGATTACGAAAAATTAGAAGGCCTGGGTATTTCTGTAAAGGGCGCGATTGTGATTGCGCGGTACTACAATTCGTGGCGCGGTATGAAGCCCAAGGTGGCCGCCGAGCATGGTGCCATTGGATGCCTCATCTATTCCGAGCCGCGCGACGACGGCTATTTCTACGACGATGTTTTTCCCAAAGGCCCGATGCGGCCGCGCGATGGTGTGCAGCGCGGCAGCGTGATGGATTTTCCTTCGAGCTTCCCTGGCGACCCGCGCACCTTCGACCGGGGCGATCCCAATGCGCCCCGCTTTACGGCGCAGAACGCGCCCAGCATCACCAAAATTCCGGTTCTACCCATCTCCTACGGTGACGCACAGCCGCTGCTGGTCGCGCTTGGTGGTCCGATGGCGCCGGAGGCATGGCGCGGCTCACTGCCCGTTCCTTATCACGTGGGCCCCGGACCAGCGAAGGTCCATCTGGTGGTCGAGTCGAATTGGGATTTGAAGAACGTGTACGACGTCATTGCCAGCATCCCCGGCGCAGGCGAGCCTGACGAATGGATCGTGCGCGGAAACCATCACGACGGTTGGGTCAACGGCGCCCTCGATCCGGTCGCCGGCCAGATCTCGCTGCTGGAAGAAGCCCGCTCGCTCGCCGAACTTCTGAAACAAGGCTGGAGACCGAAGCGCACCATCATTTACTGCGCCTGGGACGGCGAAGAACCCTTTTTGCTTGGCTCAACTGCTTGGGCGGAGGCCCACGAAAAGGACCTCGTGCAGCACGCGGCCGTGTACATCAACACCGATAGCAACGACCGGGGCCATTTGAACCTGGAAGGCTCGCATTCATTGGAACACTTTCTTAATGGCGTGATGCGCGACGTGGAGGATCCCGAGAGCAAGATGTCCGTCTGGCAGCGCAACCATCTGACCGACATCAGGCTTGCCAAGGACGATGATGAGCGCAAGGCGTTGCGATCGCGTGCAGATCAGCGCATTGAGGCCCTGGGATCGGGCACCGACTTCACCGTTTTTATCGATCATCTGGGCATTGCCTCCGTGCATCTTGAATATGCCAGTGAAGACAATCAAGGCATCTACCACTCCATCTATGATGACTTTTACTGGGTGACGCATTTTGGCGATAGCGATTTCGTCTACGGCCGCGCGCTGGCGCAAACCGTGGGAACGGCGGTGATGCGCATGGCCGATGCCGACGTCTTGCCCTATCAGTTCAGCAATCTGGCAGACACGGTCCATGAATATCTGAAGCAGCTTCAGGATTTGCTCAAGACAAAGCAGAATGAGGTCAAGGAGCGCAACCTGGAACTCGAAGAGGGGGTGTTCCAAGCGATCTACGATCCGCGGCATCCCACGGTGGCGCCCCCTAAAGAAGACGTGCCGCCGTTCTTGAACTTCGCACCGCTAGCCAACGTTGCCGATGCGCTTGCACAGGCCGCTGAGCGATACGAAAAAGCGCTGGCCGCGGCAGGCAAAGACGGCCACTTTGCCGGCACGGATGCGCAGCTTCACGATCTGAACCTTAAGCTGCTCGAGAGTGAACGCAAGCTCACCGACCCCGCCGGCTTGCCTCGGCGTCCTTGGTACAAACACGTGCTCGACGCGCCCGGCGCCTATACAGGCTACGAAGCCAAAACCATCCCCGGCGTCCGCGAGGCGATCGAACAAAAACGCTGGCAGGAAGCCGACCAGCAAATCGAGCAAGTTGCGAAGGTACTGGAGGGCGAAGTGGAGCTGATCGATTCAGCCACGAAAGAACTGGCGAGTTGGGCCGCTGCCCTGTAGCACAGCGCCGCAAGAACACCGCAACCACGATTTAGCAGGACAGCTCATTATTCTGGATAGAGTGGGATAGGGACTCAGAGATCGTACGCGTGCTATCTCTAGACCCACACATCACCGAGTTTTTCCGCAACCTGCTAGAACCTGAAGCCCAGAGCCCGAAGCCGGGTTATTGTTGCGCTACGGCAAAGTATCCGCTGCGGGATTGGACTTTGGAGCCATCTTTGGAGTGGACTTCGATCTTGCGGAATTTGCCGTCTTTGGTTGGATTTGTGGGGACGTATCCGATGCCGTACTGGCTGCGCAGTTCCTGGGAAATCTGGTCGAAGGCGGCTTTGAGCTTCTCCGTCTTGTTGCCGACCTCGATGACCCGGCCGCCGGTTTCGGCGGTCAGCTTTTTCATTTCGCTGGCGCCGCTGTAGCCACCAAAACCATAGAAGCTACGGTCGGCGCAGAGCAGAACGTAAACGATGGTGTCGGCTTTCTGGGCGGCCTCGATGGAGTCTTTGATCTTGTACTGGCTGCCCTGGTCCTCGCCGTCGGTGAGCAGGATCATTGCTTTGCGGTCCACCTGCTGCGCCATCTCATCGTGCGATGCCAGATAGACCGCATCGTAAAGCAGGGTCCCACGCGGAGTTCCGGAAGTGGGCACCGGGCCTCCGCCCATGCCGGGGACGTCGGGCAAGCGGGAATGTCCGCCACTATTGATCTTGACCGTCTCCAACGCTGCCTTCAGCTTGCGAGGGCTGCTGGTGAAATCCTGCAGTAACTCAACGCCGATGTCGAAGCTCATGACGAAAGCCATGTCTTTGTCGCGGAGAATCTCATTGAGGAAGGCGGAGCCGACTTGCTTTTCCATGTCGAGGACGCGTTCCTGGCTGGCGCTGCCATCGATCAAAATACCCAAAGTGAGGGGCAGGTTTGACTCCGGGGAGAAGTACTTGATGGTTTGCGGCTTGCCGTCTTCGAGGACTTCGAAATTGTCCTTGGGCAGGTTGGGAATCAAACCGCCCTTCTTGTCTTTCACGTTGAAAAAGAGTTGCACCACGTCAACGTTGGCTTTAAAGGTGGCGACCGGCACCTCCTGATCCTTATCTTTATCTTTTTGTGCCTTGTTGGCGGATTCCCGGTCCTGGGAATCGGGAACCATTTGCACGTCCTGGGACAGGAGCGGACCAGCGCTCAGAAACACGAGCAACAGAGGAGCGAGAGCCCAGGAGAAGAGAAAGCGTTTGAGAGGCATGAATTCGGGTACCTGCTGATTCTGGTAGTCTATTCCTCTACGGTTAGATGCACCGAAACGGCCCTCCAGGGCATCCCACTACATACAAGTTTTAAGGTGCGGGGTTTTGGCTTGCTTAAAGATTTCAAGCGGTTACGCAGAGCGCAGTGGGCGGTTCTGGCCGGCATGGCTATCAGTGTAAGTTCCGTGTTTCTGGCGGGGCAGGCTGCATCGCCAGCGTCGGCTACGCAAAGCACCCCCGCGACTGCGCAAAACCCGAACTCTGGCGAGAATCAGAAAGACCAGGGGATTCCGGATGCACCGTCAACGGTGCAGCCGCCGCAGCCGGCGCCGGAGAGTCCCATGCCGCCGCGTGAGAACCCGCAGGGACAGGCTCGACCGACGCCGTCAGAAAATCAACCTCCTCCCAGGGAGGACGCTCCCGAGCCACAGAAGACGAATCCGGCTGCGCCGCCGCCGATCAACGTCCGTACTGTTCCGGAAGGCGGAGCAACCAAAGATCAGGCTGGAGCGCAAGAAGAGTTGTTTAAAGTCATCGTGAACGTGAATCAGGTGCTGGTTCCGGTGGCGGTGAAAGATGAGTCGGGGCACCTGGTGAACGGACTAGTTTCGCAGGACTTCACGGTACTGGAAAGCGGAAAGAAGGAGAAGCTGAATTTTTTCACCAGCGACCCATTTGCCTTGTCGGTTGCTGTCATTCTGGATCTGGGAATGAAAGATGTGGATGTACAGAAGGTGAACCACACCTTCCCCGCTCTCGAGGGGGCTTTCAGCGAGTTCGACGAAGTGTCCATCTACGGCTATAGCAATGCGGTCAGCCAGATCTCGGGGTGGGGCGCAGCTGGAGCGAAGCTTTCGAGTACCCTGGACGACTTGAGGGCGGTGCGGGGGAGGAACAACGGGCCTCCGGTGACTGGCGGGCCGCTCGGTCCGCAGGGGCCAACCATCAACAACATGCCGGTGGATGCGGCGGCGCCGACGGTGTACACGCCGCAGCAGGAATCGCATGTGATGAACGATGCCATCCTGAAGGCTGCGCTTGACCTGGCCAAGCGCGACCGGACACGGCGGAAGGTAATTTTTGTGATCAGCGATGGGCGGGAGTATCGCAGCAATGCGAGCTATCGCGATGTGCTGAGAGTACTGCTGACAAATAACGTCATGGTTTACGGGATTGGTCTTGGGGGATCGGCAATTCCCGGGTACAACGAGCTCGGGAAGGTGCATCTGCCGCGCTTCGGTTACACCGATATGCTGGACAAGTATGTAAATGCAACGACTGGAGGCAAGGCCTCCAAGGAGCTGACCCGAGCAGGAATCGAAGATGCCTACATCCAAATCATGGGGGATGCCCGTAACCAATACACGCTGGGATATGCGACCGAAGCGAAGCCGTCGGGATCGTACCGCAACATCGAGGTGCGGGTGAACAGACCCAGCTGCCGATCCTCGATTCGCCCGTGCGTTTGGGTTGAGACCCGCGACGGGTATTACCCTGTCCCGCCGGTGCGACCCTAAACTTGAGATTACAAAGGGAGTGTTTCGCGATAGTAACTGGGGTAACCCTGCCGATAAGCGGACGCGTGTGATATAAAACCCACAGTACCAGCCAAAAATCAGCGGACCTGTTCGCGCGGTTGGGAACGTCCGCCTTCGGGGAAAGTCTTTGAGTTTTATCAATTTCGCAGCCCGCGAGATCAATTGCAAGATCGTGTATTACGGCGCGGGGCTGGGCGGAAAAACTACCAATCTGCAGCACATTTACCAGAAGACTGCCGAGATGCAAAAGGGCAAGATGATCTCGCTCGCTACCGAGACCGAGCGAACCTTGTTCTTTGACTTTTTGCCGCTTGATTTGGGTTCGGTGCGCGGATTCAAGACGCGGATTCACCTCTATACCGTTCCCGGACAGGTGTTTTACGATGCCAGCCGCAAGCTGATTCTTCGCGGGGTGGATGGAATCGTGTTCGTGGCGGACTCGCAGCAGGAACGGATGGACGCCAACGCCGAGGCGCTGGACAATCTCATGTCCAACCTTAAAGAGCATGGATACGACTTCAATAAAATCCCCTACGTATTGCAGCTCAACAAGCGCGACCTTCCAAACATTCTTCCCGTAGAGGCCCTCACTAAAGAACTTCGCCGCAAAAACGAACCCGTGCTGGAGGCCATCGCCTTCCAGGGGCAGGGGGTCTTCGAAACTCTGAAAGAAATTGCGCGGCAGGTGCTGGTGGAGTTAAAGCAGGGGGGGTAGGGGCGGCTCTCGGCTTGTGCCTGTTACCGCTTCTATTTCTATGCTCCGGGTCTAATAAACCGGATGATCCACATGGTCACGGCGCCGACCAGCGCAGATGCAGGGATGGTTAGAACCCAAGCCCAGACGATGCGGCGGGCGACTCCCCAGCGGACCGCCGACAAGCGAGTGGTGGCGCCTACGCCGACAATGGCTCCGGTGATGGTATGGGTTGTGCTCACGGGAATGCCGGCGAGGGATGCGGAAAACAGAGTGATGGCGCCGGCAGTCTCGGCGCAGAACCCGCCTACGGGCCTGAGTTTTGTGATTCGGGAGCCCATGGTGTGAACAATTCTCCAGCCGCCGAAATAGGTCCCCAAAGCAATCGACGCGTGTGCGGCGAGAATAATCGGCCAGTGAAATCGGCCCCAGCCTCCGGCCAGTTCGGAACTGGTGAGGAACTTGGCTCCGTAAAGGGCGGTGGCGACGATCCCCATGGTTTTTTGTGCATCGTTGCCGCCATGCCCAATGCTGTAGGCTGCGGCAGAGAGTAGCTGCAGCCGGCGGAACCATGCGTCCACGCGTTGCGGGGCCTTGTTCCGGAACAGCCAGAACACGACGACCATGAAGGAGAAGGCGAGGACCAGACCCATGATGGGAGCAACCAGAATGAAAATCAGAGTCTTGGTCCAGCCGCCGGGGATGATCACTCCTAACCCCGAGCGCATGACGGCGGCGCCCGCGTAACCACCGATCAAGGCATGAGAGGAGGAAGTGGGCAGTCCCCACCACCAGGTGAGAATATCCCACACGATCGCTCCCACCAACCCGGCGATGACCACATACTGGGTGACCGAGGAAACCCGGATCATTCCCCCGCCGATGGTTTTGGCGACGGCGGTCCCCAGGAAAAAGGCAGCAACGAAATTAAAGAAGGCCGCCCACAGCACGGCGAGCTTGGGGGACAGAACGCGAGTGGAGACTACGGTGGCGATGCTGTTGGCCGCGTCATGGAATCCGTTCAGGAAGTCGAAGGCGAGCGCGACCAGAACGGTGATGATCAGCAGCACAATCGTGCTCGTCACCGGGATTTTTCCTGTGTGGTCGTCATCAGTTGTTTTTTAAGACCACTGTCTCCAGGACGTTTGCCACATCTTCGGCCTTGTCGGTAGCGGTTTCCAGGACCTCAAGCAGTTCCTTGATTTTTATGAGGTTGATGGGGTCTGTTTCGCGCTCGAACAATAAGCTGATGGCTTCACGGGACGCAACATCGGCTTCGTTTTCATAGCGTTTGATTTCAACGCACCGAGACAACACGTCTCCATTCTTCTGGAGGTGGGCTACGGCACGACCTAGTTCCTGGCACTGCAGCAAAATCAACCTAGAGAGCTGGGCGGCGGCGGGTGGCGGAGCCGTTATTTTGTACATGGTGATTCGGTCGGCTGCAGAGTTTATCAAGTCCAGGACGTCGTCGAGCGATGAAGTGAGGCGGTAGATATCTTCGCGATCGAATGGGGTAATAAATGTCTGGTTCAACTTCCTGAGAATGGAGTGGGTGAGATCGTCACCAACATGTTCGATGCGCTTGATTTCCGCGGTCTTGGCCGCGGTGTTCTGGTAGTGATCGAATAAATCCACAAGAGCACGGGCCGCCGAGATAAGGTTGTCGGCAATTTCAGAGAACATCGTGAAGAAAGTGGTATCTCTGGGAATGATGCGGAACATTTGAGATTGGGGCTTCGACTCCTGGTGGTTTGATCTTCGTTTCGGTAACAGAAAACTGGTCACTATCTCATGCGGTTGTCATGCGAGTCAATGGCTGAGCGGCGGGGCGAGTGGCGCGGCGGAGTTTCACCACCGCGCTCTCTCAGAACCGGACGTGAACCTCTCGGCTCATCCGGCTCCCAGTATCCGGCGGTTGGCATGGAGAAGCGGCCAGTGCGCGAAGAGCTCTGGACGAGTCTCGAT
>WNFC01002541.1_pt1 | contig 32648 bp, 31 predicted proteins | sample 5400541 | NCBI WGS metagenome assembly WNFC01 (sample SAMN13153342, study PRJNA577476) | soil metagenome | isolation source: 120 cm saprolite under Douglas fir tree site 2 hole 2 replicate 1 | place: USA:California | collected 2015-04-18
TTGGTGCGCATGCTTCCAGACGGACAGTTCGCGTTTATCGGAAGGACGGACGAACAGGTTAAACTCGCAGGGTACCGGATCGAACCGAATGAGATTATGCACGCGCTCGAAAGGCACCCGGCGATCCAATCCGGCTGTGTGATTCTCCGGGAAGACACCGCGGATAACAAAAGGTTGGTGGCCTACATTGTCACGAAACCAACAGTTGAGGTGACCGAGAGCGAGCTTCGCAGTTTTCTGCAGCAAAAACTGCCGTCATACATGATTCCCGCAGTGTTCGTGGTGCTGGACATGTTGCCGTTGACGCCCAATGGAAAAGTAGACAAGACGGCACTTCCGGTTCCCGAATCAACCAATTTGTTGCGAGATACCCTACCCGTCGCTCCACGGAGTCCCATTGAGCAACGCCTGACGGAGATTCTCTCGAAGCTACTTGGGCTTGACCAAGTGAGCGTTCAAGATAACTTCTTCCTGCTGGGCGGGCATTCCTTGTTAGGCACTCAGCTGATCGGGCGTGTTCGCGACACTTTTGGAGTCGAGCTTTCACTGCGAACCGTTTTTGATGCTTCGACAATCGCTCTTCTTGCCGTAGAAATCGAAAAGCTCCTGTTCGCAAAACTCGATTCGATGAGCGAGGAAGAAGCCGAGCAACTACTGGCCGCCACCGAAGAGGCGCAACTAACGGAGAATGCGGAGTGAGCGTAAACCTGCAGACCACGCTCCCCAAGGAAAAGATCGGCCCGGTGCTGAGCTTATATCATTTACTCGACCCTCAAGTCCTCGCCAATCCCTATCCCCTTTTCCATCGCCTGCGCAACGAGGACCCGGTGCATTGGGATCCCTATCTCCATGCGTGGGTGGTGACGCGCTACGCTGATGTTGTTAGAGTCCTAACGGAGTTTTCCGCCGATCGGACACCGACTCCGGAACGTCTCGCCGAAATGGGGCTTGAGGAACTTTCCCCGATCGCCAAAGTAATGGTCAAGCAGATGCTGTTTCTCGATCCGCCGACTCACACGCGGATCCGCGGTTTGGCCTCGTTTGCGTTTACGCCTCAGAGGGTGGAAATACTGCGCAATCACATCCGAGATATCGTAAAGATGCTGCTCGATGTCGTGGTGGCCAAGGGCAGCATGGATGTGATTGCGGATCTCGCCGAACCTCTCCCCTACACGGTCACTGCGGAGATGCTGGGAGTCCCAGTCGAAGATGCTCCACAGTTGAAAGCCTGGTCGCAAGACTTCGCGGAGATGCTCGGCAATTTCCAGCACAATCCGGAGCGCGCACCGCGAGTGCGCCGTGCCGTAGATGGAATGACGAAGTACTTCCAAGCTGCTATCCAGAAAATTAAGACGCACCCGCGACCAGGGCTGATCCATTCTTTCTTAACAGCAGAAATAGGCGGGGATCGCTTCACGGAAGAGGAAGTAATTGCCAACACAATCGTCACGATGGTCGGCGGCCAGGAAACCACAACCAACCTCATAGGTAATGGCGTGCTAACGCTGCTCCGGCACCCGGAAGAATTTGCAAAACTGAAAGCGGATCATTCACTGGTTCCTTCCGCCGTTGAGGAAATGCTGAGGTACGAACCGCCCAGCCAGCAGACCGCTCGCCTCGCACCATGCGACCTCGAGCTAGGCGGAAAGAAGATTCGCAAACGCCAGGCAGCAATTGCGGTGATGGCTGCCGGGAACCGGGACCCTGATCGATTCCCCGATCCCGACCGCTTCGATATCACTCGAGCAGACAACCGCCACCTCTCATTCGGTTGGGCGGCTCATTTCTGTTTTGGAGCTGCTCTAGCACGTATCGAGGGCCAAGTGGCTTTCGAAGAGATGTTGAAGAGAACGCCGAACCTTCGACTTGCAGAGGACCCTCTTGTCTGGCGTACTAACCTCGGCCTGCGCGGACTCACGGCGCTTCACGTGAATTGTGATGCCGTATTACCGCCCGGTTAAGCGGGTTCCTTCATGTCGAAAGGTTGCACATCGCAGATTCAAGAGAAAGTCGGGTCATCGAGCAGGTCTACGCGCACCGGGGCTCCGTTAAAGCTGCCCTCCCCGTCTTGGCCCATACCGGAGCTGCGATTCAGCCCTTTAGGCGCCGACATCACTTTAGTTGTACTTCATCAGGACCGATTGACCCATTGCACCCTGCATCCAGAAGAGGCCTCATTGCTTCGGGGCAACGTTGCAACGAAACGCTGGAACGATTTCGTTCTCGGCCGCGCTGCCGCTCGGTTGGCACTCATTGGGGCAGGAGTCAGGAATCCCTCTCCAGTGCTTCAAGGCTCGGGTCGCGAACCTGTGTGGCCCCAAAAAATCGTGGGTTCCATCACGCACTGCGGGCCATGGGCGATTGCCGCCGTTGCAAACAACGAGTCCGTAGAGGCGGTGGGAATCAACTTAAGCTTGCAATGATTTTCTCCGCGAAAGAGGCTATATATAAAGCGCTGTATCCTCTTTGCAAGAAGTTTTTCGACTTTCACGCGGTTGAGCTGACTTGGTTTCCACAAAGCAATCAATTTCGAGGCATCTTACTTGTCGATTTAGGTTCGAAATGGCCAAAAGGATACCGCTTCAAGGTCGGGTGCCAGAAGCGGGCAACGTTTGTGTTCGCGCACGCCATTGTGACCAAGCGTGCTCTAGTTTCCGAAGATGCCCAGGGCTTCAGCGCCACTTAAGTGCATGAATCAGCCAGCAACCCCTCGAGGAAAGAACTTCTCTGAATCCAAGCGGCGACTGCTCGAAAAACTAATGAGAGCAGCACGTCTCAGTCGCACAGTGCTTCCAACCTCGTAACGCGGCGACCACCAGGTGAACCAGCACCACTTGGATTAGCACAAGAGTACGTCTGGCGTCGCTCACTCAGAGCCGCTGATAAGCCTCCGTTGTACAACGAAGTTATCACTGTCTATCGCGAGGGATCGCTCGATGTCGGCGTGCTTGAGAGATGCATAACCGAAATAACTCGGCGTCATGAGGCATGGCGATCCTCGTTCGATACCGTCGATGGACAACCCGTCCAGCTCATTCATCCCGCGCCAGTCGAGACGAAAATTCCTTTTGTTGATCTCCAAGGTTGGCCTGCCAGCCAGCGCGAAGCAAAAGCTGTGCGGCTCGTGTCTGAGCAGGCTCAACAACCGTTCGATCTAAAGCAAGGCCCACTGCTGAAGCCGTTATTCCTCAAGTTGGATGCGAACGCTTACAGATTAACGATCATCGCACATCAGAGCATCATCGATGGCATCTCCGCGTACAGGTCTTTCCTACCGAGCTTGCAGCACTGTATGAGGCCTTTTCCACCGGAAACCCTTCGCCGCTTCCAGAATTGCCAGTACAGTACGGTGACTTTGCGTATTGGCAGCGCCGGTGGCTTCGGGGTGAAATCTGTGAACCAGCGTGACCCTCTTCTTGGTTCTTCTGGCTGCATTCACCGGCCTGCTCTATTGCCATGCGCGTCAAGATGACATTCTCATCGGGACTTTATCGCCGGTAGGTCGCAAACGATCCGAAGTGCAGGCGCTCCTCGGCTATTTCTTGAACCCGGTCGTCCTACGGTATCGTCTTTCCGGGGAGGTTACATTCGAGGGTCTACTTCAGGAATCGCGTCGTTTACTTTCTGAAGCGATTTCAAACGATGATGTGCCGCTTGAGGTTGTAACGGAGGAATTGAAACTGTCTCGGGAGCGGGACCCGATCGTGAAAATTGCAGTTTCTCTTCAGCCATGCGTGCCCACTGTCAAGAAAGGATGGGACGTGACCTCCATGGATGCTCAGAATGGCGGGACGGCTTGGGACCTCTATTTGGCATTCATTGATGGCGCGCGAGGGCTGGTGGGCCACCCACAGTACAATCCCGATGTATTTCAGGACGCCATGATTTCCTCGGCTCGACGATTTGTGGAAGGTTCTCTCGGCAGGAATTTCGGACTCCGCAAGGCGGCTCAGAGGTTTGCTGTAGCCTCCGGTTTCGTAGAAGGAAGAGGCTCTCGTTCCCGTTGTTTCTGGGAAGTATCGATTGATTTGTTCTATCAGAGACTTAGAGCAAATAAGCAGAACTAGCCGAAACGGAAAAAACGGGTCAAAACTAACCAAGCGTTAGCGCGGCGCCAGTTGATTAGCCGGAGCGCCCCGGCCTCTCGCGGAATGGCTCCTACCGGAAGGTTCCTTCTGCGTGCCATAATCCTCCCTCCTTACTACTTCGCGTCTTCGAGACGAAGTCTACCTTGATAGATAGTCACAGCCTAGTGTCGCGTTACCGAAGAAGGTGACACGCGAATACGTTTTCTTGGGTTGCGGTAAGTCCAGTGGAACGGCTGGGCGTTGCGGTTATAGAACCGGATGTAGGTCATGATTTTGTGCGCCAAATCCGACACCGAGTGAACCACGCCACGTCGGATGCAGTCTCGGGTGATCATCCCCAACCAAATTTCGATTTGGTTCAGCCAAGAGGCATAGGTGGGGGTGAAATGAAAAGTCACCTGGGAGTGCTTTTTGGCCCAAGCCTGAACGACGGGAGCTTTGTGCACCGCAAGGTTATCCAGGATCACGTGGATGGTCTTGCCGCGATGCGTGGCTACCGCTTCATCCAAAAACTTCACGAACTCCTCGCTGGTGTGGCCTGGCACGCACCGTCCTACCACCTTCCCGCTATGCACTTCCAAAGCGGCTAACAGCGAGACGGTTCCTTGTCGCACGTACTCGACGGTCTGCCGTTCCGGCCTTTGCGGTTGCAGCGGTAATGCTGCTTGCGTGCGGTCCAGAGCCTGGATCGCTCTTCTCGTCGATGCAGAAAACGGCTGTGTTCTCAGGAGGATGCAAGTACAAACCCAGAATGTCTTTGGCCTTGGCTTCAAAGTTCGGGTCCGGGCTGGCCATGTAGCGGCGCAGCCGGTGCGGCTGCAGCCCTGCCTTGTGCCATACCCGCATGATCGTGACGTTGCTCACTCCCAATCGTCGCGCCAGCCGGCGCGTGGACCAATGCGTGGTGGATCCCGGGGGATGCTCTTCGGTGGCCGCCAGGATGGCCGCCTCCTTCGCCACCGTCAGCTTCTTCGGTCTACCCGCACGGGGAGCATCCAGCAGACCATCCAGCCCTTTTTTCTGCCAACTCTTCCTCCAGTGCTGAATGCGCCGCGGGCTCATCCCCGTCTGCGCTTGGATCTGTCGCAGCGAGACTCCTTCGGCCAACAGCAACAATACGCGCGCCCGTCGGACCAGCCCGGCCGAGAGGGTGGTCGTTCGCACGATTTGTTGCAGGCGATCACGTTCCTGGGGTGGCAGTTGAAACGGTTCGTAGGCAGTGAACATGAGCCTGTATAACATAGATCAGGCTATGTGTCACTTATTTATGTAACACTAGTTAACCGCAGATTGGACATCACGAAAAAGGCTATGTTGTCGAAACTTAGGTAATTTACCAACACTATATCACTGTGCGCCCGGAGTGCCGCTAGTAAACAGCGGGCCGATCAAATATATGTCCGTACAACTTGAAACCGTGCCGCATCCTTTGGCAGCAAAGTTCGCATTAGAATCGAAAATCACGTACTTTCCGTCATAGCTAACGGCAGCTCGTGGGTCGCTCCAGAAATAGCCGTTACCATCAGCTCCGCCACCGCGCGCGTGGGATAGTGCTAGTCGGTATATCTTTGCCGGATTGTTGTTGGAGTCGATCCGCACCATGAGGATTTCATTCTCGAAGTATCTCCAGTTGCTCGATGAAGGGTCGGCGTAGCAAGCCGCATTGTTGAAGCACTCAGGCCCGGCGTGATTCGCCTGCGCTGAGTAGACGGTCCAAGCGCGCGTCGGCCAATCTCGATAACTGACGTGCCAGCCGGGATTGCTGTTTGGATTAGCAAATAAGCACAGGTAATTCGCATTGGTCCAGCCAGAATCAACCAGCACAGTATATGCCGGACTAAACGACGAACCATCAGGACATGTGCCGCCAACATTCCCTGACTCCGTTATAGCAACAGTGTGGCCAGACAAGTCTCCTCCACTGTCCGTGTGTGGCTGGTCGTAGACTTGTGGATTCGCAGGCCAAGGTGAGTGCCAAAGGATCTGACCTTTGGCCGGAGCCTGAATCAACACACCATCGTCAGCCGTACCAATCAACTTATGGATACAGCTGTCACTGTTCATGTTCCCGGCGTTTTGTGTACAGTTGCCAATTACACTGCTTGAAGTAGATAGAACTGGAGATTTTGTAAGAGTCGTCGGATTCCAGAGAAAAATATCCATCGCTCCGCCGACCGTAGCTTGGCCGACCATCACCAGCCAGCCGCCAGGGGTCATATCGGTTTCATCCATCATGTTCACAATGCCCCCGGCATACTCACTGAATGTGTGGTTCACAACGCAACTCACCGTTGCGCCCGGGAAATTGCTCGAAACGGTACATTTCCTAACCGTGTTGTCTCCCGGAACATTCCAAAACACCATATCATTCGTGCGGTCCCAAACGGCGAGTCCTTGATCGGCGGGCATGTTCCCAGCGCTAACAATCGTATTTCCATTCAGGTCTATGATTAAGTCATTTCCCCTGCCCGTCATAATCTTCGTGTCGCCCGCACTAATAGGGTTGACCGTCGCATAGTAGTGCGTGAAGTTTGCTCCCCTTGCGGCAGCATTTGTCAGCCGTTTGACGACGCAACCATAAATCGCGTCGTCGCCGGTTGTACCGTAAGTGCTTCCAACCGCAGGAGGAGTAAAACTTCTCCAAGTTATAGCGTTGGGAACGTGTTTCGCTTTGTCCTTGGTCAGTCCGCACTTCGGAGCCGTCGTGTCCTGAGCGAAGGCCGCCAAAGGCAGAATTAACAAACCAAGGAATGGAAAGATTCTCAGCACGGACGAGTCCCCATCAATGTAATTGAGCACTTTGGCGCAGCGTCGGCTTCCTGAACTTTTGGGCACCAGAACGTCGAGAGCACATTCCGAAGGACCAATCCTGTGAGACCGGGAGCAGCCCAACGCTGCATCCAACTCGCACAGGCAGCTTTCTACCTCATTCTATCAAGAAGAAAACTCTACAATCGTAACTCTTACTGGCGCCAACTACTGCATTCTCTCTTTGCTGCTTGTCAACCGCCAACAAGTTCTGGCTCTCGCTTAAGCCTCGAGCAAGTAGCGATTTTGAACGATGCCGTAAATGATCAACACTTGCATGAGTCCAGATTGATTGAGCGAACGTAGTTGGGGCGGAACTCCTTGGTAATTCGGTGAAACTGGTGAATAAGGAATACGGAAACTCCCGAAAGTAGAGTCCGGTAAATACCCGACTGCATCTTAGGCGCCACTTCATATCGCGGGGTTCGCCGCACGTTCCGAGTCGGTTTGTCGCGTCAGATATCGGACCTTGCTTGCACTTATTGTGTAATACTTTGCCGTTCTGTGGGATAGCGTGGGCCCTGCAGCGAGACGCCGCGGTCGGTCTATAAGTGCACTGGTTACAGTCCTTTGGATATAATCCAGCCCGCAGTGCTTGGATGGTATTCGGTGTGCAGGCAATAGGGCAGTTATGGTAACGGGTGTTGGATGAATCGACTCGCTCAGTTGGCGCAGGCTGTGGTCTTGGTGGCCCTTGCTTCGTTAGCCGCCGTGCCAGTACACGCCGATGGCACCACGGCTGTTCCGATCAGTGGTACTGCCACCTATTTTCCCGATTGGTACTTCTCGCTGAATGGCCCGACGCTCAGTTTCAACGGAGGTATGTTATTCGATAGTACAATTTATACCTACTGTACTCCGGGCACGCTCTGTAACATCTCGGCGGACATCACGAACAACGAGTTTTGCAGCGGTGACCCTTGCGGCGGCTCGTTTAACGGCCAGACCTTCAACTGGTACATGGGAACGTTGACGCTCGAAGCCGCTGCATTTGCACCTATTCCACTCGACTCCAGCGTGGATAGTTTCGTTCTAACGGCACCTGCGACCATTTATGGGCAACTCTTCGCCCTTGATTGCCCAAATCCCTATAATTCTCTTTCCTGCAACTCGGATCCTCTTTTCGGCTTCAATATTGCAGCGACCGGAACCGTCACAGCCACAGGTTATACAAACTACAGTTCCAGTCACCAGGATGCCATTTTGAGCCCAATTCAGTTTTCCTTCGCTGGCACTGCAACGGAGGCTCCCGAACCGCCAGGGTGGCTGCTCAGTCTGTCAGGACTCGGCATCCTCGGCTGGATAGCCCGAAAAAGACAGCTACTCCGAAAAGCTTCATTGGGCTGTAACGCTTTCTAGCTCCGGCGAAGCGCCGGAGGCTTCAAAAATGTCTTTGGAAAGATACCGAGCGGTCCCGCAGCAAGTTGATGCTGCGCGTCTTGTAAGTTCGAGTCTGCGAGGGATTTTGGAAGGGCAGCGCTGTGCGCAAAGAGGGTCGCGCGTAGCGAAAGATTGCGCACCAGCGCTCATCCAGGAGTAGCAGACCAGCTGAAGATCGGCATTCGATGGAGATCTTGCAGAATTCACGCAACAGCAAGAGCCCTTGTTTGGTGGCAGTTATCCGCTGCCAGATTTCGCCGCGATCCCATAACGGGATTCGCCCTCGTGCTCGCTGGCCAGCAAGTCAAAGAGTAGGCGGTCGAATTTCTGGCCGTCTATTTCATGACAGCTTCGCAGCCGGCCGATCAGTCTGAAGTTGTTCCGCTCTAGAACCCGAATCGAGGGGATGTTTGCTTCAACGGTCCAGGCATTCACCGCTTCCAGGCCGAGGTCGGCGAAGCCGAAATGAAGAAGCTTGCGAACAGCGCGTGTGGTGTACCCGTGACGGGAGCAGGTTTTGTCACCCAGCACATACCACAGCATAGCGCTCTTGAAATTCGGCGAAAGATCCCTCAGGGCCACGATGCCGATCGGCACATCCCCGAATCTGAGGTGAACAGTCGGATTACATTGGTCTCTCTCGCAATCATTAACTTCAGAGCGGCAGGGTGCAAGGACTGAGTTCCGCTCCCGAAATCGAGCCACTGACAATTGTCCTTCTGCGTGAGCCAATGAAGGACATGCTCGACGTTCGACTTATCTATGAGCCTGAGATTCATCTTGCAAGCTCACCGAAGCCTTTTTTCGGATAATCGTGCATTTGTACAGCAAGCCGAACTGTTCCCCTTGAGCTCATGTCAAGACAGGGGATCCGGAAGGGACGTACGTAAACCTCTCCCGCTTCAACCGCAGAAACGGTCTTTCCAACCACTTAAAAGACGCGCCAGCAAGGACAAACGTAATAAGCAGCCCACAAACTAGGGTGAGTGTCCATTGACCATGACTCGGGTGGTATCTGCCAAAGAAGCGATCCGAGAGCTGCAGGCTGAGAATGTGGTATGCATAAAGTCCGTATGAAATTTTACCCAAATATACAAGCTTAGGATTCTTCAGAAAGCGAACTCCGTCCTGGGGAGCCCCCAGCAGGGACAGGAAGATCGCAACGCATCCGAGCGACATGAGCGGATACCCAATCATGCCGCGAGCAATTGTTGGAAACGGGTCAAGCAACCCGCAATAGTTTCCGACGAAAACCCACAGGGCAATTCCAACCAGGAGCAATCCCAGCCTATTAGAGAGTGCAAGCCGGAGCGTGCGTCTGTGAAGAACCATCGCCAGTAGTATCCCAAAGGCGATCGTGTCGAGCCGCGCGAAGGTGTTCCACCAAATTGGCTGCCCTCCCTGATGTTTGAATAGAAGAATGAAACGAACGAAGTTAGCCACTACCAGAAGTCCGATCGCGATTCTGTAGATCGTCCTCTTGGACGCCCTGACCAGAACGAGAGGCCAAAGCAGATAGAATTGCTCTTCGAACGATACGGTCCACATTGGGGCGATGATTCTCGCTCGCGGAAAACCCCTGAAAATATCAATCCAGTTCCCCATAAACAGCAGATACGCGACGCCATAGTCCCATCCCAAGAATTGACTTCGATTGAACACAGAAAAGAGACAGGCAAGCGCGAGCACGAAGAAATATAGCGGCCAAATTCGTAGGAGGCGGCGAATATAGAACGCTTTCAAGTCCGCCGAGCCCCTCAATTCCCTCTCGCGTAAGAGCAACTCTGTGATCAAGAACGCGCTAAGAACGAAGAATAAGTCAAGGCTACACATACCTGCTTTGATAATGCCGGTGATCAAGTCCGCGAGAGCCGCCGGAACCTGGTACATGGCGTAGACACTCTCTTCCTTTGGGAGGACATGGAAACTCCAGACCGCGCAGAAGAGGAAGAATCGGATGGAGTCCAGCTCAGGGTAATAGAAACGCTCTGTTACCGCCCCCGGACGCGCATAGGCTGACGGGCGGGCTGTATCTGCGGGAAGCGCTGTTTGCGTGAGCGAATCCAGGGATTCAATTCCCTGCCCCGTCGGCGCAATGCAAGAACTGCTCGTTGAATTCATTCAAACCACCTTGTGGCAGTTTCTCAATGCCGTTTCATCGGGGCGGTGGACAGGTCTGGGAAGAGGGCGCTCCTTCTAGGAAAAGCCGCTCATCCGTCCTGCGTCGTGACTCTGTAATCGATTCCGTAATTCGAGGCCACGGCAACTACAAGCTTCGTCGCAACCGGCAACAGGTTCTGGCTCTCGCTCAAGTCCGAGAAAGTAGCGATGCTGAACGTTTCCGTAAGCGATCAAGACTTGCATTAGCCCAGGTCGATGGGGCGAAGGTACTTCTAGTTGCGGAGGAACTCCTTGGCAATCCGGTGAAACTGGTGATAAAGCATAGGGGAAACTCCTGAAAGTAGAGTCCGGTAAATACCCGACGCACCAGTATGACGGCTCTAGTCTCCGCAGCTACCGCTAGGTTCTCGGAGGGAGTCGGGGCGCGGGGCGCCGCGGCGGAGTTAGATGTAGTGCGCCCCGCCGGACAGGCCTAACCAGGTATGATCAGGGACTCCAAAACAAGAGGCGTCGCGGGCAGGAAACCACATGCAGATCCGACTTCTGATCAGTATTGTGGGCGCCACGGAAGAAGGGTCGTCGGCGCGGAGTCCAATCCGGATTCTTGAGTGCTAGGACTTCAGACCTTCTGGTTCACGCGCAGATGGAACCCCGACGCGGAAATGCCACCCTCAAAAAGTCCAATTGCGTTGTCAACTGAGCACCTGTGGTCGAGCTGGACGCATGATTATGACAGCATCGGCCGTGCTCGTTCGGCGAGAACCTCCAAAACCCCGATGGAAGACCATTGATTCCCAGCCCCCCTTTTGGACCGGAGAGCGGCCCAGAGCAGCGTGGCCAGATACACTAGACCACCTGCTGCAAGAAGGCTGAGTAATACCAGCCACGACCCAACGGCGACCCACGAGTGCAGCGCGAGAAGCGCTGCGGCGCAGGGGATCGTCAGGAGGCATGGCTTCAGGCAACCCTCAATGAGGTAGGTTCTCAGGGGCAAGTCAAGTATTTGGCATACGTGCCGGGGAACAAGGATCAAGCTCGTGAGCAGCAAGGTAGCCGAGACCACGATCGAGAACGCCTCGAGCCCCGACAGCTTCAGGGCGATACCCCCAAGCACGATGAACGCTGCGGCTTCCCCTAGTCGATATCCGATCAATCCCTTGTGCCGGCCCATGCCGAACAACATGGCCTGTATGCCCGCTTGCGTCGCGCCTGCGCTCATTCCCAGCGTGAGTATCACCAAAAGGGCGTAGGCAGAGACGTACGCTGCACCCACCCAGAGTCGCAGCAAATCCCGGCCGAAGATGAACAGAAAAGTCGCCATCGGCGCGAGTAGAAGAAACGCACCCTGAGCGCTTAATAACAATAATCGACGCAGTTTCTTATAATCCCCGCCCGCCTCTAGGTGGCCCGATGCGGGGTTGACAACCTCTGTCATCGTGCTCGCTCCGTCGATAGGAAATCTCAGCAGCCGCGTGGGGAGGGAGAACAACGTCACGGCGATGGGACTTGCTAACAGGCCCACAATCACCGGGAAGATGTTGGCCTTTAACTTATCTCCGACACCCACTCCGATGGTTACGGAGGCGTAGCGAAACATTTCTTTGAGTTTGGCCTTGCTCACCCATCGAGGATTCAAGCTTATGCCGCGAATTTCACGCATCGCGAGGGGAATCTGGAGCACGTAGGCTAGAAAGATCGAGGCGAGGACAACTGCCCCCACGGCGAATAACTGTCCCCCTGCACGGATGACGGCAATCACCACGACGACCCGAAGCGCCAAACTCAGTATCTGCACCGCATAGACTTGGTCAAATCGCCCGGAAGCATCGAGTGAGCCGGCGAAAACATTCAATGGAAACGTAAGCCCTTGCACAATTCCAGCAAGAAGAAACAAATACTGAAACGCCCGCGCGGTTTGCCCGCTTACGCTGAAGATATGCGGCAACCAAGGCAGCACTAGAACTGTCGCTAGAATCGCAAGAATGCAAATTCCCCAATAGAAATAAAAGGCGCTGGCTACGACGCGATTGATCTCTTCGCGATCATTCAATGCGAGTGCTCTCGACACAAACCGAAGCACGGCGGAACGCACTCCGAGATCGAAAAGTCCGTAGTATCCCGTGAGTGTCGTCACCAGGGTGTAGAGACCAAACTCCACATCACCGATGTGGTGCAGCACGTAGGGCGTCAGAAGAAATCCGACAACGGCATTTGCCAGAACTGCAAGCCAACTGGTCGCAACAGCCCTCAAAACATGAGACAGCTTCATTAGCAGGTCCTTATCGACTTGTAATCGCGCTACTTCTTGAACATATCGAGGGTGGATCGCCCCCACAGCGCGCGAATAAAAGACAGCAGAGGTTTTTGATCTGCCGCCTTGAGGAGTTCCGTAAATAGGTCACGGCTCTTGGGCCAGGCGTCAGTTAGCGCTCGACAGCGATCGCAGTCCTTTCCGTCCGAATGCGCAATTCTGCGAACAGCCTCGAGCAATCCGGGTTGATATTCCCGATCGGCGATCCAGGTACCCAGGGAGCGTGCCTCTCGGCGGCACGCGATATTACCCGGTGCAAAGCTGCGAGTTGAGGCACGAAACATCGCCAAGTCGGGCTCTGAATCACCAATCGAAAACACTTCTGCTCCGCCCAAGCCGACAAAATCTTGCATCGCCACCAACCCAGTGCCTTTGTCCAGATCCCTCGCCAGCACCGCCGTATCGAGGCCTGTATCTGCTCTTTTCCGCGGACAGCGTCCCAGATTACGCTTCCATATTCAGCTACTCCTCCCGCGAAACCAAACGCGCGGCAATATAGCTTCACTTCCCCGAGCGTTCGGGCCGTATTCACCGCAATCGTAAACCCATGCGCGTGAAGCATGGAGATCGCCTGAATTCCAGAGGCCGTGGTAAGAGGAAACCCGAACACCATGCGATCCAGCACGCCATCGATATCGGTCATGACCAGGGGACTATGCCACTGCACCTGATGCGGAGTCTTGCAAAGTTTCGCACTCTCGAGAACAGTCTGACTAACTAAGAAATTCCAAGCGGCCGTGTACTGCCGGTTGAATTCATCTCGCCGATCAAGCAACTGAGGATGCCGCAGAGCGGAAGCTGCCCGATTTTGACTCCACAGCGCTACCGCCAGCTTGTTAAAAAACAACCTGCTTTCAACCTCGCGATCTCCCGTTATTGCAGTATAGAGGTCAATCGTTTGTGAGACTTCACCTTCGTTCAATTCAAAGAAAAAAATTGCGCTCGCTAGGTCAAAGGCGGGATCCGTCATCAGAAGCTCGTTCTTCCCTTGGCCATGGTGCTCGAAGTCCGTTTTCAGCAGCCTGCCGTCAGTTTTGATCCATTCTTCGGTCGATAACTTGCTATCTGTCAGTACAGCCACAGCGCTGCTTTGCCGCGCGAGTTCATTCTGGATACGCGACTGCTTTACCGCCCGCGTCAACCGCGCGTTGTAGGCACGGCTGAGTGAATACGCCAGCATTTGAAATCCGTTGTGCCGACCCTCGCGGCCCAGAGCCAGTGTGGGATTGCTCGGTAGGCGAAGCATGCGGCTCCGCGCGGCAATATAGGAACCGATCCTGTCAACGAGAGATTGCCGATCGATCATGACAATGGGAGCGTTATTCCCTGTCGGGAACCATTCGGTGTAGAGGATACCGTCTCGCAGTCCGAGCATCGGCGGAACGAATTGCTCCAATCGCTCCGCTATGAGAAACGCGTGATACCCGAGCCAGCCGGACCCTACACTCTTGGCCAGAACGTGCCGGATCTCACGGGTTCCGTTGCTATCTTGAAGATGAACCTCATAGACCCGCTTAAGACGGACATCGACTTTCTCGGGAGGCTGGGTGCTCCATCGATGGTTCCATCTTTCCGTCTCGGTACTTGTCGTGAACTGGACATTGTCATAGCCACGTGCGCGGAAGTACTCGATGATTCTCTGCTGCGCGACCTGAGATTCGAGGAACTTCTGTTTCCAGCGGTCCACCGGTTCCAGAGTCACAATACTGACACGAGGCAGTGACTGAAGTGCCGACGAATTCTTCCAATCAGGCAATGCCGGTTCGACGGGATTCAGGACGATAATGTCTTCGTCGCGGAAGCCCACGGCTCGCAGGGAATCTACAGCCTCGATCAACGTTGATCCCGAGTGGATTGATTCATCAGCAAGAAGCACACGGGCATGTTTCTTTGAGCCCCGCTGCAAAGTTGCTCTTTCCCACGCTGTCAAACCTTTCTTTGGTCGAACAGCCAACCAGTCCACATCTCTAAAACCATCGCTCCTCAGAAACGCGCACAAGAGCGGAGCGAGGAAGGATCCCGCAGTCCGCAGTCCCATAACAACCAGGGGTCGCTCGCGTTCAAGGCAATCGCGAGCAAAGCTGCGCCCCAGCTCTAAGCAATCGAAAGCCGTGAAGTCCCTGGATCGGAAAAAGGCCGGGATCTTCGGCAGACGAGTGCCGAATGCTTTGGGAAAGCTTTGGGGTAGGAGCCTAGCGAGGCGGTCTCTTTCGAGGAGAATATTTGCTGGATCCGGGTTCGACGCGGCTACGGCGTGCTCTAGAAAATCGGTAACAGCGGCAGCCCACACTGCGCGCCAGCGCTTGAGGGAACGTAATCGCATCGCTCGAAACTTCCCTGGGGTATTGAGGACGTATTCCGAAGCTACCACCAAAGGTTTCGCGAACGGCAATACTCCGCTGACTTTCGAAAGATCGTAACGGAAGCCAGCGAGATAATCGTCGAGAGTATCTGTGATACTGCACGATAGCAGGAAGATGTTGGTGACGACTTCGGACTTACGCCAATCTTGGTGGACTTCGTCCAGCTTCTTTAACTCGTCCCGAAGATGGCTGACGACTTCGCTGACCTCGGGAAAAGCGTTCAGACACCACAAATACTGGTGATAAAAATCTAACTCTTCCACTGAAGGGTGGCCGCGCAGAGGCCTTGAAATCATCTCAGTAGAGTCACCGCCCTGATTCGCCGCTCCAACCTCGTGTCCGAGGCCTGGCGCGTCGGCTTTTTGGGAAGTCCGGTCTTGTGTCCGCATAGATATTAGTTTGGACCTGTTCCCTGAAACGGCAGAAACCAGTCCGGCACCTACAGTAGCAACTGCGCTTCCAAAGGCTTTAGCCTCCAAATCTCGTATCCTACTGAATATCTGGAAGTTAGCTGGTCCAAGCATCTCCTGAGAAACGAAAATCTATTCTTGGGAAGTTCTTTGTCCACTTTACTTCCGTTGAAGGCTCTGGGTTGACAATAAATGACCATCACTCCCGCTTCTTGGATTGGTCGGTGCGGCGCGGAAGTCCTTGCATTTCGTTGTGGGAAAAGGTGATACCGGCCCCTTCCTAGCGTCCGAGCTCCTTAGAGTTCAAAGGCGCGTCTGCAACCAGAATGTAGGTGAACCCTGGTCATTGATCTGCAAATAGCCCAGTTTGGATAGGTTTCGGATGGCGACGAGCAACGAATGGCGTCGCACCGGATGGACATGGAAATATCTGTTGCGATACAGAGCATCTTGCTAAACCGACGCGCGAGCGCTGGGTGAGCGGCGCACCGGTCATACCTGCTATGCTCATTCCTGCCGCAGTTTCTCCTGTTGTTAGGTGTCAGTAGGGAGCCCGTGACAAAACTCGGAGAATCGGCGATAGATACGAAAGATAACCTGTCGGATGCCAAGCGAAAGATCCTCGACAAATTGCTTCGCGCAGACTTCGAAAGGAAGGAGCGTTCGCGACCGACGATCAGGAGGCGTCCGGCCGGGGAGCCCGTTCCGCTTGCTTTTCCTCAACTGCAGATCTGGCTCCACGCTCAAATGGCGACAGACGTGCCTTTCTACAACGACGCACTCACGGTATACCGCCATGGTCCGCTCAAGCGGGACGTACTTGAGCGCTGCCTACTTGAAATTATCCGCCGTCACGAGATTTGGCGTACAACATTCGAAGTAAGCGACGGCGTTCCTATTCAGATTATCAACTCCGTACCATCCGGCTTCCCCCTCCCACTAAATGATCTGCGAGATCTCACGGAAACCGAGCGCGACGCCGAAGCCAACTGGCTAGCAACCCAAGACGCGCGGCTTTCGTTCGATCTGAGGCAAGGTCCGCTGCTGCGTGCCCGCATTCTTCGTATGGGTGATGAAGATTATCGGCTTCATATGGTGTTTCACTCCATCGTTTCCGATGCGATTTCGCTCTATCGCATACTTCCGCAGGAACTTGCAGCCCTGTACGAGGCTTTCTCCACCGGCAAGCCTTCACCTCTACCAGAACTCGCCATCCAATACGGAGACTTTGCTTACTGGCAGCGGAGCCAGCTGTCATCAGAATTATGGTCAGAGCGCATGGCCTTCTGGCGGAAGCAACTCGCAGGTGAACTACCAGTACTCGAGTGGCCGACGGACCATCCACGCCCCACGGTGGAAACCCACCGAGGTGAACTCCAGCGGTTCACGATTGCGGAGAATCTAGTCCGATTATTGCGAGGATTCGGACAACGGGAAGGCGCCTCACTTTATATGACGTTGCTCGCTGGCTTCGCGTTGCTGCTCCACCGCTACACGGGCCAAGTAGACCTCATCTTGGGGGGCGCTAGTGCGGGACGCAAGCATTCGGAGACCGACTCCCTGCTCGGGTATTTTGTGAATCCACTCGCGCTACGCATCGATCTCTCCAACAATCCAACGTTTCGTGAATTGCTGGCGCGCGTCCGGGCGGTAGTCTTGGACTCCCTTTCTCATGATGATGTTCCTTATCCTCACGTCGTGCGGGCAGTCCACCAGAAGCCTGATCCGAGTCGGAACCCGCTGTTTCAGGTCATGCTCTCCCAACAGCCGCAGGTGTCCGAGATGCCACCGGGGTGGGACGCCATCACCGACGAAGTATCGAATGGCGGTGCCCGGTTGGATCTGGTAGTGATCCTCGAAGACCGAGGGGATAGGGTATTTGGCCCGATCGCGTACAATCCCGACTTATTCGACTCCTCGACGATTTCGCGAATGGTCGGCCACTGGCAGACACTTCTCCGTGCTGCGACCTCCGATCCTGCAAAGCACATCTCAGAATTGCACATTCTCACCGACGCAGAGCAACAACAAATCCTCGTCGGGTGGAACGATACCGCCGTTAAGTATCCTGAGGAGCTTTCCCTGCACGAACTCATTGAGCACCAAGCCGAGAGAACTCCCAATGCCACGGCACTTATTTTCGAACGTGAAGAGCTGAGCTACCGAGAACTTAACGCGAGGGCCAACCGACTCGCGCATTACCTGCGCAGGTTCGGCGTGGGTCCCGACAAACTGGTCGGCGTATGTATGGACCGTTCCGTGGAAATGGTTGTGGCTCTACTAGGGATTCTCAAGGCGGGCGGGGCGTATGTACCCCTTGATCCAAGCTATCCTAAGGATCGGCTCACGTTCATGGTGCAAGATTCCGAGCTAAAGATCCTGGTAACTCAGGGCGTGTTGCAGGGCGAGTGGTCCGGATCACCCGTCGAATTGATTTGTATCGATCGCGACTGGCCCCTAATTGCCCGAGAACGACCAGATAATCCGCCGAGTGTATCGACTCCGGAGGATTTGGCTTACGTCATTTATACGTCGGGTTCAACTGGCAACCCCAAAGGCGTACAGATCACTCACAGAAACCTTGTCAATTTCGTGTCCTCGATCAAGGAGAGACCAACAATCACTGAACGAGACATATTGCTGGCCGTCACGACGATTTCTTTCGATATCGCAGGTCTGGAGCTCTATGTGCCGTTATCGGTGGGAGCTCGCATTGTTCTTGCAAGCCGACAAATGACCATGGACGGGCAAGAGCTCGTTCGGAGTCTCGAGCGGGAGCGTGTTACCGTAATGCAAGCTACGCCAATCACTTGGCGGTTGATGATCGATTCCGGTTGGAAGGGCAAGGCCGATCTGAAAATTCTCTGCGGCGGTGAGGCGCTCTCAAGAGGCCTAGCAGACAAGCTGCTCGAGCGGGCCGCATCTGTTTGGAATATGTACGGCCCTACCGAAACTACCATCTGGTCCACACTTAGTCAGGTCATGCCCGGCAGCGAGCTCATCGACATCGGCAAACCCATTGCCAACACTGAAGCATATATCCTCGACTCGAGCCTGCAACCGGTGCCGGTAGGAATCACAGGGGAACTTTACATTGGCGGCGACGGATTGGCACGGGGCTATCTGGGTCGGCCGGAACTCACGGCCGAGCGATTTGTGCCGCATCCTTTCAGAGTCGGCTTGCGCCTCTACAGAACAGGTGATCTTGCACGCTTCCGACCGGATGGCGCGATTGAATGCTTGGGACGCACAGACCATCAAGTTAAGATTCGCGGTTTTCGCATCGAGTTGGGGGATATTGAGTGTGCTCTTCGTCAGCACGAGACCATCCGAGAAGCCGTTGTGATCGCGGGCGAAGACGTCCGAGGAGACCGGCGCCTCATCGGATACTTGGTTCTGGAAGACCGACTGACTTCGCTCGCCGACATTCGCAATTTCTTAAGGCAGAAATTGCCTGCGTTCATGATTCCCGAATTGATCAAAATGGACCATTTGCCCTTAACCCCAAACGGGAAAGTGGATCGAAAGGCACTTCCTGTTCCCGATCTTGAGAAGTCTCCGGAAGAAAACTCTCTCGGAGAACCACGAGATGAGATAGAGAAGTTACTCGCCAGATTCTGGACTGACATTTTAAAGTTGGAACGCGTCAGCGTTCATGACAACTTTATCGACCTCGGAGGCCATTCACTTTCAGCGATCCAAGTTGTCGCGCGACTGCAAAGTGAGTTGGGAGTGCGTGTCAAACCGAGTGAAGTCGCCTTCCAGTCCTTGGGACAACTCGCAGCCGTATGCAGAGAGCGACTACAACGAGCCTGATGAGTACAGCCGGCCTTCTCCCTTTGTACTTTGGGAAATCGGAGCAGCGCCTTTTCGGCTGCTTTCATGAGGCCGAACTGACGAGAATTCGGGACTGCGCCGTCCTCATTTGCCAGCCGATGGGGCACGAATACGTCAATTCCCATCGCGCGCTGCGCCAGCTAGCCGTTCGCCTGGCCGACGCAGGTTTTCCGGTGCTTCGATTCGACTATTTCGGATGCGGCGATTCGTCCGGAGATGCGGAGGAGGGCAACATCGCTCGTTGGCTCGATGACATCTCACAAGCCATATCGGAAACGAAACGCAGAAGTGCATCTTCGAAGGTGTGCCTCGTTGGCCTGAGACTTGGTGCGAGTTTATCGACTCTGGCGGCGGCTCTGCGGGACGACGTCGCAAGCCTTGTTCTGTGGGATCCAGTGATTGATGGAAGAAAGTATCTAGAAGGCTTGGTCTCATTTCAAAAAGAGATGCTCCGGTTCCGTCCAAAGCCTCCGCGAGGCAAGAGAGCTGAATGGCCGATCGACATAATGGGCTTCCCTGTGACAAGGATTCTTTACCAAGAAATTGATTCAATCGACCTCCTGGCAATTTCGAAGAAGCCGGCGGACAATGCGCTTATCATTCGAACCGACGAGGGAAATGTCCAGCACGACCTCGATGCCAAGTTGGAACGCCTTGGAGTCTCCGTGACCTTCGCACGAGTCGAAGCGCCTTATATTTGGCTGCCGACGGTCGACGGCAGCTTGCTCGTACCCGGCCCGGTGTTGCAAGCCATCGCTTCTTGGATAAGCAGGATTCACCAGTGAAAGAGCAAGCCGTCATTTTCGGCGAGAAGCAATCTCTGGTCGGCATTTTGACCGACCCACAGAATGAAAAAGGATCCGACGTACAAGTCGGCGCGATTTTGCTGAATCCAGGGATTCTCCACCGTGTGGGCCCTGGTCGGATCTATGTCAAGATGGCCCGGGAACTGGCGGCCCTCGGTTTCACCGTACTTCGGTTTGATTTCTCCGGGATCGGCGACAGCAAGGTTCGGCATGACAATCTTCCCTTCGATAAGAGTTCCGTCGACGAGGCGCAGGCGGCGATGAACTTACTGGAATCAAATCGGGGAATCCGTCAGTTCGTGTTTCTGGGCGGCTGCTCCGGTGCCCGCGTTTCGTTCGCAACGGCTTGTTGTGAACCGAGAGTAGTCGGTGCAATCCTTATGAACTTTCCAGCCGACGCGGAGGACGATGGCAATTCAAACCCGGGTCTCGCCGACCGGAGGAGTGAGCATTACTTCTTGAATTTCGCGATCCGTGATCCCAAGAGTTGGCTCAAATTTCTGACAGGCGGGGCGAATTATCGAAAAATTTTTCTAGCGCTGGTTTCACGAACCCGCCGTCGATTTGGTCCGGCACAACCTCCGGCTCCGGAGTGGCTGCTGTTTCGACAGGACCTTGACATCGTCGTACGGCGCGGCACGCGGACCGTATTCGTTTCCTCGCAGGGCGATCCACGGTTGTACGATCTCCGCTTAGCCGGAGGAGGCAAGCTCCGGGAACTGTGTTCTCAGGGCAAGTTGGAGCTGGTCATCATCCCGCGAACGGATCACAATTTTAGTTCGTTGTACGATCAAGAACGACTGATTGAGGTTGTTCGTAACAAGGCCAGCGAGATCCTTCAGGACATGGTCAAGGAAGGGACTGCTCTCTCGGTTCCCCCTCAGCAAGTAGCGCCATTCCAGGCGAGGCGATAGCACCAGTTGGTGGCCAAAAAGGAGCAGCTCTGGAGGCTTTTAGGGAACGGGTTTTCCTATTTATGACACAGAATACCGGGATTGCCGGGTCCCCGAGCGCTATCGATTAGCTAAACAGAATCAATTCAATGAGTTAACAAGCCGATTTTTTTGGCACTGTACCTGCCGCCAAGAGGTATCCGAGGGGAGAGGTCTAAAATGAAGTTTCTGAAAACCGCTCAGCGTCGGTTCGGCATTGGCGGCGAGCTGCTCTCGTTCTTTATAGCGAATAAGCGTTGGTGGCTCTTGCCCATGGTGGCGGTTCTGCTGCTGTTTGGCGTCGCCATCATTCTAGCGCAAAGCTCCGCGATCGCACCGTTCATATACACACTCTTCTAATGAAATCGCTCCGACGACTCTGGGAGGGATGGAAGCGTGTCGCTCGCGCCATTGGTAACTTTCAGGCGCGCGTGCTTCTCACTGTCTTTTACGCTGTGTTGATTCTGCCCCTAGGTTTAGCCGTCCGTCTGTTTGCGGACCCGCTCAAGATTCGTCGCCCCTCCGACAAGTGGGTCGATAGAGACGCCGACCCGATCGATACGGCTGCGGCTCGAAGGCAATGGTAAATGCAGATTCTTGGGATTTCCTGTTATTACCATGATGCCGCGGCCGTCCTTCTGCGCGACGGCCAACTCATTGCTGCGGCCGAAGAAGAACGCTTTTCACGGATCAAGCACGATTACGGTTTCCCGCATCAGGCGATTCGCTTCTGCCTCGAGACGGGCGGCATTCAAGGCAGCGATCTTGACTATGTTGTGTTCTTTGAAAAACCGTTCCGGAAATTCGATCGCATTTTGATGAGCGTTCTCCAAACTTATCCGCAATCTTGGAAGGTTTTTCGCGAGTCGATGATTACATGGATGCTCGATAAGCTATGGGTCGGGGGCGTCATCGAGTCGGAACTAGGTGTTCCGAAGGACCGCGTGCTCTTCAGCGAGCACCATCTCTCTCATGCCGCCAGCGCTTTTCTTTGCTCGCCTTTCGAAGAAGCCGCCATCCTGACGGTAGACGGCGTGGGCGAGTGGACAACAGCGACGTGGGGCACGGGCCGAGGTACAGACATTCGACTCACGCACAAAATCGAATTCCCTCACTCGCTCGGCTTGCTTTACAGCGCCTTCACGGCATTCTTGGGCTTTGAAGTGAACGAGGGTGAGTACAAGGTCATGGGAATGGCGCCCTATGGCAAACCTCGGTTCATAGAGAAAGTATGGAAACTGATCCATCAGAACGAAGACGGTTCTTTCTATCTGAACATGGATTATTTTTCGTTTCACCACTCCACGGACGAAACATTCAACAGCCGCTTCGCCGAGTTGTTCGGGAATCCCAGGCCGCCGGGTATGCCCTTCTTCACCGAGGAATCAGGGTATCCGCGGTACTTCGGACAGCAACCCGCGAATTATCATGAACTCTGCGCTCAGAATCAGTTTTACGCGGACATTGCCGCCAGCATTCAGCGCGTGACCGAGGATGTCCTCATCCGCATGGCAAATTGCTTGCACCAGCGGACCGGCCAGAAGCGCCTTTGCATCGCGGGCGGCGTCGGCTTGAACAGCGTTGCCAATTCACGGATCCTCAGCGAGACTCCCTTTGAGGAATTGTTTATCCAGCCGGCGGCGGGCGACGGTGGTGGCGCGCTTGGTGCAGCTTTGTGGGCATACCATTCGTTGCTCGGAAAACCGCGGACGTCCTGCATGGAGCACGCATACTGGGGCCGCCAATACTCCGAAAGTGAAATTGCATCATTCCTCGACGAGAGCGGCATCCCTTATCAGCGGTTCAACAACGACGAAAAACTGCTCGGCCAAGTCGTCGATCGGCTCACAAGCGGCAAGGTGGTTGGATGGTACCAGGGCCGCTTCGAATGGGGGCCGCGAGCTCTGGGCAACCGTAGCATTCTGGCAGACCCTCGACGAGCCGCCATGAAGGACATCGTCAATGCCAAGATAAAGTTCCGTGAACCCTACCGACCCTTTGCTCCATCGGTGCTGGCGAAATCAGCGGAATGCTTTTTTGATTTACAGAACGCGGTGAGCCATCATCCCGCTCGCTATATGCTTTACGTTGTGCCAGTTCGAGAAGAGAAGAAGGAAGTCGTGCCAGCGATCACGCATGTCGACGGCACAGCGCGATTGCAGACCGTTTTCCGCGAGCAAAATCCCCGATATTACAGCTTGATCGAAGCCTTCCAAGGCGCCACCGGTGTTCCAGTGCTCCTCAATACATCATTCAATTTGAAGGGTGAGCCGATCGTCACAACGCCAGCGAATGCTTACAACACCTTTTCGAAGAGCGAGATGGATTGCCTCGTACTTGAGAACTTCCTTGTTGAAAAGATGAGCTAAAATGACTGAAGTTGCGTCTCAGACCGTCGACCCTTCTGGTCCAACCCCGAAGACCAGCGCGGCAGGAAACACCCCTCTGACGTCATTCTCTGGGCTAGCGTTTGCCTATTGGCTTCATCTCGTCGTCCCAATGCTACTCCTACTGGACATCCTTTATGCATACCACCTCCACATAACACTTCGCACCGATCTTTTACTTGGTGCCGCTACCGGGGCATGGATACTTGCCGCTGTGCTGGCCTATGTGCTTGCACGGGACCGAACCCATCTGCTACTTCGGCTTCGAGGACCATTGCTGAGTTTCTATGCGGTGATCTTGGCGCTGGGCTCTGTGGAGTTAGGACTTAGGCTTGCCCGCAGAGATCTGCCACCCGCGATTTGGCACCCCGGCATGCGTCTCGTTTTCCGGCCGGATCTCAGCGAGTTCCCTGGTGTTTCCCCCGTTTCTCACTTTCGGGCGAACGAGTTCGGACTGCGTGGTCCTTCACTGCACTCCGCCAAGAGCGAATACAAGATCATCGCCGTCGGTGGCAGTACGGCGTTGTGTCTTATGCTCGACGACGCAAAGACTTGGCCTCAGCAGCTCATGGACACTCTGAACAAGCGGCAGCACAAAATGCCGGTTTGGGTCTCGAATGCAGGTGTCAACGGGCACACGGCCGTTCATCACCTGATGATGCTGCGATCATTGCCAGTTCTGCAGGAGGCGAACCTTGTTCTGTTCTTGGTGGGAATGAACGATTTCCAGTTCACCCTGAGTCATGAAGGAGCCGCTACTCAAAATCTCCTCGACCGGGGGGCGGATCAATTCCGAGATGAAATGCTCGCGGGCACATACACTCCCTATCCTCTCTATAGAAGGCTTCGGACACATCGCTTCTTACGGCGTGCTTCTGACATTGCGATTGAACGGACCAACAAAGAGGATGAAAAGGAAACTTTGAACGAAAATGAACTCAGGAGACTGCGGAGTTCTAAACCGCCCGTCGCTATGTCCGATCTGACAATCGGGCTCGCGGAGTATCGACACAGGCTCGAGGATTTAGCAAGCGAATGCCATCACTTTGGAGTTAGATGTCTGTTCATGACCCAACCGAGTCTCTGGCGTTCCGACCTTACGCCTCAGGCACAGAGCCTGCTTCTGTTCGGTTGGGTAGGGCCGCCCTTTCATCCGAGGGGTCATGTGTCTATGCCCGACCTCGAGAGAGGTCTGAATTCTTATAACCAAGTCATGATCCAGGTCTGTCAGGGATCTCGCGTCGAATGTGTAGACTTGACGAGCGTCCTACCGAAGGACGGCTCGGTGTTCTACGATGACGTTCACTTCACAGAGGAGGGCGCGCGGCTGACGGCCGACGCGGTTGCGAGTTAAATCCTGAAGCAACCTCCTTTTCAGCGACCCCCCTCGAGTGAATAGGACAAAAACCCAAGGGGTCGAGGAGAGAGCGCAGGAGGACGTGAGAAATGTTTGGCCAGTTTGCCAGTCTTGAGAAATGCCACGAACACAGAGGGCCTGAATTAGTGCCAAGCCTTTCCTTTTGCATATACTAACGTTTGGAATTCTTGGGCCAGCAAATTGCGAACTTGGCCAAGAACAGAGCGGTTTCTAGAGGGTGTTCCGCGAGTTCACGTTCACCGAGTTGGTTGACAAGCTTTGAGTGGGAGCGCGATCGAATCCTAGTTTTCGACGCGACGCAACCGCGCTCATAGCTAAGAAAAAAAGCATGATATCAAAACTCCTAGTTAAGAACGCACGGATGCTCGCCTGTCCCACGTGCCGCGGAGAACTTGATCTAGGTTCCGGTCAGATCAGGTGTTCAGTGTGTGGGGACGTCTTTCCGTCGCGCGAAGATGGAATTCCGCTGCTGTTCCGGGCTAACGATTGGGCAGGTGCAAGAGCAGATGTCACAGACTCTATAAAGTCGTTTTACGAAGAAAACCCTTTTCCGAATTACGATGACTTGGACTCCAGCGCGGCGCTGAGACAGAAGGCGGAACGCGGCGTTTTCGCGCGCTTGTTGGACGAGCAGATCCCTTTTGGCGCAAAGATACTCGAGGTCGGATGCGGTACAGGTCAGCTAAGCAATTTCTTAGGCATGACTTGGGGAAGGACGGTTATTGGAGCGGATCTTTGTCTCAATTCCCTCAAATTGGCCCAGAGGTTCAGAGAAGAAAATCAAATTGAGAACGTCGCGTTCCTCCAGATGAACCTTTTCAGACCTGCGTTCAAGCCAGAAAGCTTCGACGTCCTCGTGTCTAACGGTGTCCTGCATCACACCGGTGATCCGTTCCTTGGTTTTCAGACCATATCAAGACTCTTGAAGATTGGCGGTATCTGTGTGATCGGACTCTATAACAAGTACAGTCGACTCACGACGGACTGGCGGCGCTTTCTTTTCAAGGTTACGGGGGATCATCTACAGTTTCTCGATCCCCGTTTGAGAAATAAGAATGCAAACGAGCTGAGAAAGCGTACGTGGTTCATGGATCAGTACAAGAATCCATGCGAGTCTAAACACACGATTGGCGAAGTGCAACACTGGTTTGACGTTTCGGGGTTTGAGTTCATGAATAGCATTCCAAAGTCGAGTGCTGAATCGTTTTCTCCACAGGAGAAGCTCTTCGAGGTCCATCCGCGAGGCAATAAATTCGAACACTTTATTGTCCAGTTCAGCGAATTGCTGGCGGGCGGCAGGGACGGTGGTTTTTTCGTCATGATTGGCCGGCGAGTAGCGGAGAAAGCGGGATGAGGGTAATTGGAATAAGCGGATTTGAGAAGTCCATTCCATTTAAAAAGGCTCACTGGCCGGGACTCGACGAGCGCGAGTACCGCATTTCGCAAGGACATGACTCGGCGGCCGCTCTGTTTGTCGACGGCAAAATGATCGCGGCTGCCGCAGAGGAGCGTTTTAGCAGAAAGAAGCACACCGGCGACTTTCCGGTGAACGCGATCGCGTACTGCCTTGCGGAGGCGGGCCTATCACTCGATGACATCGACGAGTTGGCGCACGGTTTCGACTACGCTTCCTATCGAGCTGCCTATTCACTCGACCCGATCAGCAAACAACTGTACGATGAGGTGTTCTCACGCGAGGCCGTACTTCGTCAAGTTCTCAGTCACTTGGACGGATTCCCAGCGCAACGGGTGCGCTACGTCAGCCATCACCTTGCCCACGCAGCCAGCGCGTATTTTTGTTCGGGGTGGCCTGAATGCCTAGTGCTGGTTATCGACGGCATGGGGGAGTTCCAGAGCGCAACCGCATATCATGCTCACGATGGCAGACTGGACAGACTCTGCGAAATATCTGCGCGCGATTCCATCGGCATACTCTATTCGGTGATCACGCTTCATTTGGGTTTCGATTTCAATGCCGACGAATACAAGATTATGGGCCTCGCCCCTTACGGCAATCCAAAGCGATTCCGGCCGTTCTTCGAGCAAGCGGTCGAGCTTCTCGACGACGGGACCATCCGCATCCCACTCCTTAGGATGAACCGGTCGCGTGACGAGAGCGAGAATTATTTGGCCACTCGAAAGTATCTCGCTGATAACTTGTTGAAGCCTCGCGATCCTGATGCAGAGATCACGGACGAACACCGAGACGTCGCCGCCGCTCTTCAGGAATGTCTCGATCGCGCGCTGCTCCATATCTGCGGACGATTCGGAGAGCGTACGGGCCTTCGTCGCCTCGCCATGGCTGGCGGCGTTGCTCTCAACTGCACTGCAAACGGCAAGCTTTTACAATCCGGCTTTTTTGACGAGATTTTCGTGCAACCCGCAGCCGGAGACGACGGCGTCGCCATCGGAGCCGCTGCGTTTTGCGCGTCTCAAAATGGCGGGATTACAAACGTACGAATGCCGGTACCCTTCTACGGGCCGGCTCATTCAGCGCAGAAGATCGAAGGGGCACTGTGCGAGTTTGCGGATCGCATTGACGTTATGCATTATGCGAATCTAGCCGATACATGCGCCGAAGCCGCACGATTGGTTGCCGATGGGCACGTCCTGGGCTGGTATCGGGGACGCATGGAGTTTGGCCCACGGGCGCTTGGGCATCGCAGCATCATCGCTGACCCCGGACATCCCGAAATGCGAGACCGAATCAACGTGATGGTCAAGATGCGGGAAGCCTTCAGGCCCTTTGCACCTGCGGTTACGTCGCGCGAAGCAGATCGTTGGTTTGACGTCGCGCCTGGGACGGAGCTGCCCTACATGATCATGACGGTTGACGTCCGTGAGCAGCATAGAAGTAAACTACCAGCGATCACGCACGTGAACGGCTCAGCTCGACTTCAGACAGTCTCGCCCGGAGACAATTGCGAATTCCACGCGCTGCTTGAGGCTGTAGGCAAGACCACCGGTCGCGAGATGGTGCTGAATACAAGCTTCAACGTAAAGGGGCAGCCGATCGTCAACACGCCGCGCGAGGCAATCGAAACTTTTCTCAATACCGGGATTGAATTCCTATTTCTCGAGGACATACAGGTCCGCCGTCGAGTTTGATGTTGCAGCGCAGAACACAAGTGCGGATGGGCTGTTTTGCCTACACGAGTTCCTGTGTGCCACATGCATGGGCCCCTCCCTCTTGCCACGACTCAGCTGCAACCGGACGCAAGGGGTTTCCTGGTCAGGGAGACCGGTCTTGTCAACCATACGTGCGAGAAAGTGTTGCTCGATGGATTGCAGCTCGGCAGACTTACGCGCTCGCGCCCCGCTCGCGCGGTGCAGCCTCACATTTGACGAAGAAAAACTTTTGATAGTTATCACAAACGATCGACTGAACTTTTTCTGGCATGCCCGAAAGAAAGTCGTCCACCGCTTTATTGCAGCCAGGCCATGCTGGGTCGTTATACTCATCCAGCAGTAAGACGCCGTTTGAGGTCAGCCTGGGATAGAAGAATTCAAGGCATTCCTTATAGGAACTGTACATATCGCAGTCCAAATGAACAAAGGAAAACTGATGGTCCCGGTATCGTTGCAGAGAGTCCTTGAAGTATCCTTTCACTAACTCCACATTTGTCAGATGGAAACGATCGACCCTGGATTGCACCAGCTCCAGGGAAGTCTCACTCAGTCCGCCGACCTTTTTGTCCGAGTCGAGGTTCGCTCCGCCCAGCTCCAGGTCGATTTGGATCGATTCAGGGAATCCCTCGAAAGAATCGAAGCCAAGAACCCTCTTAGGGCTGCCTTTCTGCCGCAAGTAGATCGCCATCGGAACAAGCGAACTCCCACGATAAACGCCGCACTCGGCAACATCCCCGAGGACGAAAAGTGTCTGGTCGATCATTGCAATGAGAATGTTGATGTTCGCCGAGCCTGTAGGTGAGCAGGAATGTTGTGGAATCACGCTTCGCGGGAGCCTGATTTCGTGGATCCGACCGAGGAACGCTGGCCAAGAGGAGATAGGTCGGGCTCCGCAAATTTTCGCCGTCATAGCTTGCAGTACTCGTTTGACAACCTGCCGCATTGCGATTCACTCGTGTCCTCATGACCCGCTGAGATTGCAAACGCAGGCCGGTCCGCTACCTGGCGGCATGAGCTGTAGGGATGGCGGGCCGAAGAGAGTAGAAACGAGCAGATCCATTGCTATGGATCACCCAGGCCTCTCGATTCCCACTTTCTCACGATCCGCCCCTCCAATCTTCCCGCAGATTGGTATGTTTCTAGGGTGTGCTCCCTTCTAATTTAGACAGTCAGGGCCTCTTTTTTTAGTACACCTGCGAAAGCCAAGAAGGCCTCGTGCGGCGTGCGATTTCCGACTCCTTGATCGGAGATCCGGACGCGCTCGACGAGGTCTGCGGTTAGGAATTTAACTTGCGACGAGCGAAGCCGACAAGGCCGAACAGACCAGTCGCGAGCAGAGCGACGCTGGAAGGCTCCGGAACGGCCGAGACAGAGTTATTCCACGAGGCGAAGGTTATGTCGAATGTTGCACCGACGGGGATTCCAGTGCCGGTTCCAGCGTACCAATTGTAGGTCACCAAACCAGGGGAGAAGTTGGCGCTGGTACCTCCTTTGACAGAGCCCGTACAGGCTGATCCTGCGCAGGAATCAATATTCGGCCCGCTGAAGCTAGTGTTGGTGAAGTAGTTTGTCGCGCCAGGATTATCCTGAAAGTTATCGCACAATTGTCCCGTTTGGAGGCCAGTACAAGCTACGACCGATGGCGTCAATGCATTAAAGCCTGTCATTAGAGTCAGCGACAAGCTTGACACAACCGCCCCCGTGTTATTTGTGACCAGGAACGAGCCGGAGCCACCATCCGGCTCGGCGGTGGTCTGGCTGGCAAGGGCGTTGGTCCCGGTCGTATCGATCTGAAACCATAGATTGATCGTGCTTAAATTGAACGCTTGCCCCGTGCCGTTGTTGAGGTATCCCGTGGTCCCGTTGGTGCTGCAAATCGTAGCCCCACCGCAGGCATTTGCATTGTTAGCTATCGTGATTATGTTGGGATCGGGAACCGGAGGACCAATCGGAACACCGTCCGCCGAGGCGTACGGAGCCAGCAAGAAGGCCGTTGAGAAGGCCACAGCAGCAATGGCAAAGAGTCGCCATGCACCAAAAACTTTAGACATAGCCGTACACCTCCCCTCGGTACACATCTGCAATCGACTCTCCAAAATTGGTAAAATCTGTAAAGTCCGTGATTGCAATAGATAGGCGCTCTTGACTCCCCGTCTAAGCCCTGAGATAGGTAAAATGCTTTCACTTAATATGCAACGGAATGGTAGTCCCTTAATATAGACAGTCAGGGCCTCCGTTTTTAGTTCGAGCTGCAAGAGCCAAGAAAGCCTCGTGCGGAGTGCAGTTTTCGACTCCGCGATGGGGCCGGTCGTGATTGTACTCCTCGATCCATCGGGCGATGCTGTCCCGCGCTTCTTCCAAGCTCCGATACTCCGCCGTCCAGACCTCCTCTTCCTTCAGGCTGCGATGGAACCGTTCGATGTAGCTGTTGCCCTCCGGGTGATGCTACGCCATACGCCGGTGCGTGATGCCGAGCCGCCCGAGCGTCTCCAGGAACCGCGAAGAAGTGAACTGCGTTCCATTGTCCGTTGTCAGCGTCAAGGCTGCCTCGCGGCTTCCTGCAGGAAGCCGATTCAACACGGCCTGCTCTACCGCTGTGAGCGCGTCTTCGGTCCGACAGCGAAGCGAGAGATTCCACCCCACGATCTCTCGTGTGCAGCAGTCGATCACACTCACCAGATAGGCCCAACCCACCGCTGGCCCAGCCCAAATCTTTGTCATGTCTGACTGCCAGATCTGATTCGGCTCAGCGGCTTCCACGCGGCCCCACTCTTTCTTCCGTCGGGCGCGCAGACGCCGCGAGCGCACCAGCAACCCACGTTCGCGCATCCCGCAGCACACGCTTGCGATTCACACGCAAACCTTTCTTCCGCCAGAGCCACCAAGCCACCCTTCGATAGCCGTACGCCAGCTTCTCTCCACACGCCATGACGATCTGCTCATCGCATGTCCGGTCAGCCCGGCTGCCTCGCGGCTTCTTCCGGTAGTATAAGCTCGATCGGCTGATGGCTAAGGTCGCTGCAACCAGCGTGGCCGTGCAACCTTGCGTCACCATCTCCCGCGCCTGGGAGTGAACTTCGCTGCAGCTCACTCCCCCACGACGTTTTTTAGGATCTCGATCCCCAGAGACTTCCGTCCCAGCGTCCGTTCCAGCTGCCGGATGCGGCGATCCTTCTCGGTTTCGGCCGCGGCAGCGCTTCTCCCCCCAAGCGCTGCCTTCGTCCGCTGCTCCGCTTCATCCTTCCAGCGATAGAGCGATCCCGTGACGCCGACACGTCTCCGAGACGTTTCCGCCCTTGATGCCTTCCTGCACGATCTGCCACTTCGGTTAGAGAGGTGTTTCCGGCGTCTTTCCGGCAAAACAACTGGTTGTCGCCTCAGCCTGAACTGAGCATAAACGGACCAAAAAACCTGTCAACATATGAGGTTGGCGTTCGGTCAAGGGTTTTGACCTGCTCCCCGAAATTTAGTCCAGTCAAAACTTAGCTTCTCCGGGTATAAGACCACGAGAGGAGAAGCGCCATGAAAAGGAGCCGCTTTAGTGAAGAGCAGATCGTCGGGGTGTTGAAAGAAGCGGAGGCCGGAGTCCCCGTGAAGGACCTCTGCCGTCGGATCGGGATCAGTGACGCCACGTTCTACCACTGGAAGGCGAAGTACGGGGGTCTGGAAGTGAATGAGAACAGGCGGCTGCGTCAGCTGGAGGAAGAAAACGGACGACTGAAGAAGATCGTGGCGCAGCAGGCGCTGGACCTCGACGCGCTGAAGGTGGTGCTGTCAAAAAAGTGGTAGGCCCACGGGCGGAGCGAGAAGCGGTGCGTGTCGCGCGAGAAGAAGCCCGGCTCAGCGAGCGACGCGCCTGTGGGCTGATCGGGATGCACCGCGGGAGCTGGCGTTACCAGCACCGAGAACGGAACGAAGGTGCGCTGCGGGCTCGGCTGCGCGAGTTGGCAGCCGAGCGTCCGCGCTTCGGTTATCGGCGGCTGTACATTTTCCTACGACGGGAGAAGACCGAGGACGGAACGCTGCGGTGGCGAGTCAACCACAAGCGGGTGTATCGGCTGTACCGGGAGGAAGGGCTGACGATGCAGCGTAGGAGGCGCAAGCGATTTCGAGCCGAAGCGCGGGTGCCGCTCGCGCTTCCGACCCGTGCGAACGAAGTATGGACGATGGACTATACGCATGACGAACTGGCCGGCGGGCGGAAATTTCGAATGCTGAACCTGATGGATGGCTACACGCGAGAAGCCCTGCGGATCGAGCCCGACACGTCGCTGCCGGGTCTGCGCGTGGTGCGGGTGCTAGAGGGGCTGCGAGAACGACGTGGAACCCCAGCCGCAATTCAGGTAGACAACGGAACGGAGTTCACCAGCCGCGTCGTGGATCAGTGGGCGTATCAGAACCAGGTGGCGCTGCATTTCATCGAGCGCGGCAGGCCCACGCAGAACGCGTTCATCGAGAGCTTCAACGGGAAGTTCCGCGATGAATGTTTGAACCAGAACTGGTTCGTGGATCTCCGACACGCACGGGAGGCGATCGAAGCCTGGCGGGTGGATTACAACACCGTGCGCCCGCACAGCTCGCTGAGGTATCTGACGCCGGAAGAGTTCGCCGCGAGTGTCGCCGCGCGACCGGCGTCTCCCCCCACGCCGGTCGCTTTTATCGCCCCGACGTGGGAAGGTTCGGATGTGCAGGAACCCC
>WNFC01000919.1_pt1 | contig 32639 bp, 26 predicted proteins | sample 5400541 | NCBI WGS metagenome assembly WNFC01 (sample SAMN13153342, study PRJNA577476) | soil metagenome | isolation source: 120 cm saprolite under Douglas fir tree site 2 hole 2 replicate 1 | place: USA:California | collected 2015-04-18
TCCATTCCAGGACCATCCAGCGTATGCCATAGCAGTGTTCATTCACGGCTATCTTTGCCAGTTCCTGAAGCAGGGCCTTGCCAATTCCGTGTCCGCGCAGTTCGGGCAGAACAAAAAGATCTTCCAGATACAAACCCGGATGCCCACGCCATGTGGAGTAGTTGTAGAAGAAAAAAGCAAAGCCGGCCGGCTGGCCGTTCCATTCAGCAATGATGCAGCGATACTTTGGCTCCGGGCCAAAGCCGTCGCGGAGCAGGTCAGCCTCGGTGGCGACCACGGCATCCGGCTCGCGTTCATATTCGGCGAGGCGCCGGATGAAATCCAGAATGAGCGGTGCGTCTTGTTTGCTGGTTTTGCGAATCGAGAGCATAGTCTTGGTCTACTGATTCTAGTTTACCCGGTTTGCTGGTGTGTCTTTATCCCGAGCGTTCCTTCTTTATCCCGAGCGTTCCTTCTTTATCCCGAGTGAAACGAGGGATCCCTACCGTCACGAGAGTGTCTCGCAAATTAAAAAATCTGCTGACCGCGCCGCCATCGGCTGCGCAAAAAAAAACAGAACCTCTAAGGACACCCGAGTTCCGGTTTGATCAGTGCTCATCAGCGTTCATCAGCGGTAAGGTTTTGATCTTCCGATTGAAAGACGCCAACCTGTCGTATGATTTCCGTTTGTCATGAATGCTCCATCACCAGCCCGTGTTCCAGCCGCCTCCAGCCGCCTTCCGCAACTGGACTGGATGCGCGGCCTTGCCTGCGTTCTGATGTTCCAGACACACTGCTATGACGCCTGGCTCTCACCCGCGGCCCGCCAAAGTTCATTCTTCATGTATTCGCAATTGCTGGGTACTCTGCCTGCTCCGCTTTTCTTATTTCTAGCAGGAGTTTCAGCGGCGATGATGGCGAACAAGGCTATTTCTAAAGGTTCGATGAGCACTGCTGCCAAGACCATCCTCCGTCGCGGCGCCGAGATCTGGGCTCTGGCCATGCTGTTCCGCCTTCAGGAATACCTAATCGCCTGGCACTGGGCGCCGTGGACCGACCTGTTGCGCATGGATGTGCTGAACTGCATTGGCGTTTCTCTAATCCTCATCGGATTGGCATGTCGGTTTTCCGCCTCATGGCCCAGGTTTGTAGCTCTCTCGGGGACGGCCGCACTGGCCATCTCATGCGCCACACCTCTGATCTGGACGCACCGCATGACATGGCTGCCCTGGTTCGTGGAATCATACTTTGACGGCGTTCACACACAGGGCAAGCCCCTGCCATGGCTTTTTCCGATATTCCCCTGGGCAGCGTTCGCCTTTGCCGGTGTTGTGGTCGGCTACTTCATTCTGAGCGAAGCGGGCAGGCGGCTTCAGCCCATCATGGTTCCGGTCACCGCAATCTCCGGGTTGGCGATTGCCGGCATCGGTTACGGACTTGACCATCTTCCATTCCAGCTCTATCCCGCATACGATTTCTGGCACACCAGTCCCAACTTCTTTCTCATTCGCCTGGGTGTAGTAATCATTATTCTGGCGGCTTGTGATGCCCGCTGCCGGTTGCCCGCGTTGCTCAGCAAATCAAAGGCATTGATCCTGATGGGGCAGCATTCCCTGCTGGTGTACTGGGTGCACATTGAGTTTGTTTACGGCCGCGTGCATATCCTGCCGCGACGCGCTGAAGGCATACTCGGCGCCACGGCCGGATTGCTCATCATCACCGTGGCCATGCTGCTGCTGGCTTACGCACAGGCCAAATGGGAGATGCGCCGGAAACAACAGCTTCGCGCGCGAACAGTTCCCGCCTAAATATCCTCGTTTTTTGAAACCGGTATGTTCATGACGACTGGAGTTTATTTTGGTTCTAATCCGCGTTATCCGCGTTAATCAGCGGTAAGGTTTGCCTTTTACTCGTCTATCGAAGATGCCGTCCCACCGGGCAGGCCCGCACGGTTACCAAAGTCATCTAGTACATGTCCCGGCGGGCAGGGTACTTTAGTAGTCATCTAATTGACCCTTTCGGTAGATGCCGGCGCCAGCCAGCGTCGTGAAGTAGCGAAAAGGAGTTTTCATGTCGACGAGAGATGCACGAAGGATGAAGGTTGTTCTTCCGGTAACCGTTATCCGCAATAGCAATGCTGAAAAGCAATTAGCCCACACGCTGGACGTAACTTCTGACTCCGCCCGGCTGGGCGGCTTATACCTACCCATCGAACCAGGTGAACTGATCGATCTGCAGCGCGGCGTGGTGCGCGCAAAGTTCTATGTCTTCTGGGTTGGCGCGCCCAATACCATGCTGGCCGGGCAGGCCGGCATTCGCGCACTGGCTCCCAAAAGCATATGGGGTGTGGAGCTAGCGGCAGATTCTGCTGACCCGGTCATTGACACTCAGAGCGCACGCACGGGATTGCCTCTGGTACGGGCTGCTCATACTTCAAACGATCGACGGTGGCAGACCCGCCATGCGTGTCAGGGTGGCGCGGTGATTCGGGCAGACGAACTGAACCATCCGCTCTACGCTCAGGTTTCTGATATTTCAGGAAGTGGCATGTATCTGGAAACCCCATCAGCCCTGCCGGCCAACACGCAGATCCACATTCGTATGAACATTGAAGGCGTGACCCTGGAAATGCCGGCTGTGGTGAAAACCAGTGATCCGCAACAGGGCATGGGTGTGAAGTTTCAGAATTCAACCCGGGAAAACGGTGAAAAGCTGGTGATGGCTCTCCAGTACCTTAAAACTCGTGCCAACAAAGCCATTCGGGATGCGAGACTTGATGCCGACGCGAATGGACGCGCGGGAGTTGATACGGCAACAAACCCGCCCGCTCAGAATCTGAGCTGGTAAGGCGCCTCGATAACTCGGCTGCGTAACAATGGGCTGCTTAAAAATGAGCTGCCTACAAAATAATGCGTTCGTCGCCCACTCGTCGGGTCACGCGTTCCCGATCGAGATATTCAAGCAGCGGAATGGCATATTTACGGGAAACTCCGGTCAGGTCCTTAAACTTGCCCACATCAATCTTGGGCGACGTGGCCTTTTGCCCGGCAAGAATCTGCCGCAGTTGCTGCAACGCGCTGTGGTGAAACACCAGCTCATCCGCCAGCTTCACCAGCACGCGATCGCGCATGAGCAGGGTCACCAGTTTTTGCGCCCGCGTCTTGTCCACCGGTAAAGACGCCAGAACTTCCTTCATCATCTGATTCAAACCCAGCCTGGTACGCAGCTCTTCTTTGCTGATGCCTGCTACCAGCGGATTGGCCTTATGAAAAGCTTCCAGCGCAGCCAGGACGCTTTCGCGCGATTTTTTGAACACGTCTGCGGCAATGCGGATTTCTCCTGCCTGAACAATCTGGCTCTTCTGCGCAAGTGCGGCCAACATGGGCTGGAGCACGGAAAGCTTAAGACCGGTCTCGCGGACCGCAGCAGCGGGATCAAGGCCATCTTTACCGCGCCGGCTGATGCGCGCCAAAAGCGCCTCTTCGCGCGACCCGGATGCCTGCGCATTGAGAAAAGCTACACGTGCTTCGCGCTTCTGGCGAACCAGTGGGAACGCGTCCAGCACAAGAGCGCCGCCAATCGTCACCACCGGCGAGTATTGGCGCAGGATGGCCCGGTCACATGGCAGGAGCAGCAGAGGATCTTCCGTACGGAGTTGCGCAAGGGCCGTGGTTCCGGGCCTGATCTCCGTTCCTTCGTGCAGCTTCACTTCGGCAATCGTCTCTGAAGCGAAGGCATGCAGATGAACGCGGGCGCGGTTCTTGAGCGGCTTGGCGTCAGCCAGCAGCGAAAGCTGTACTTCAATGCGTTGCGTGGTCTCAAGCAGGCCTGGAGCGGTCAACGTCATGCCGCGAGCAAGATCTTCAACCTGGACTCCTGCCAGGTTAAGCGCGGTACGCTGGCCGGCAATGGCCTGATCGCTGGCCGCGCCATGGACCTGCACACCTCGAACGCGAACGAGCTGACGGCCGGGAAAAATTTCAACTTCCTCTTCTTTCTTTACTTTGCCGGCAATGAGCGTTCCCGTGATCACTGTGCCGAACCCTTTCATCACGAACACACGATCAATGGGCAAGCGGAAGATCGCGTCAGTATCACGGGCTGGGATTTCAGCCGTCAGGCGAACGATTTCGCGCTTGAGGTCCTCGAGTCCGGCGCCTGTGTGTGCGCTCACAGCGATCATGGGCGAGCGTCCTACATCCAGAAACGACCCGCGTACAAACTCTTCCACCTCCATGCGGACCACGTTCAACGTATCTTCATCCACGGTGTCAGACTTGGTGATGACGGTGATGCCGCGCGGAATGGAAAGCAAACGGCAGATTTCAAAATGCTCGCGCGTCTGCGGCTTGATGGATTCGTCGGCCGAGATCACAAGCAGGACCATGTCAATGCCGCCCACACCGGCGAGCATATTGCGGACAAAACGTTCATGGCCTGGAACATCAATGAAGCCATAGCGGAGCTTCTCACCGCTGGGCGCGTTGAGTTCCAGGTGGGCAAAACCCAGGTCAATGGTAATGCCGCGACGCTTTTCCTCTTCCAGACGGTCGGCATCAATGCCGGTCAGCGCTTTCACCAGCGAGGTCTTACCGTGATCGATGTGTCCAGCCGTGCCAATGATGACGGATTTCACTGGGAAATAGTGTAATCGAAAGATTTCAGCCCAAACTACACGGGGCCTCGTGGCTCAAGAAGAACAGGGAACCCACGAAGATCAAAGTCAGTTGGAGCACGGGCACTCTTGCCCGTGGGTTTTCATCTCGAGCACCAATATGAGGAAAGCTCACCGTTCAGACACCGCCACTAACCCTCAGCACGAAACCTCAGGAAGTGGGTCCGAAAAACAAAGAGGACCGCAGGTTCTCGGTCCTCCCAGTCGGGCCCGGCCGCTTTCGCCTGGGCCAATCTTTGTCTTACAAAGAATGTGATGCCCCGGCTCTGGATGAGGTTGCTGAAATCGCACGGACGCTACACGAAGACATGAGAAAATCCACGTGAAGACGTGAGAAAATAAAAGATTCCCTTATGTCGACTACGCCAATTTCCGCCATTACTCCAGAAGTCGTTGCAGAACACGGTATTACTCCAGACGAATATGAACGGATCAAAAGCGCTCTGGGGCGTGAGCCGTCGCTGACGGAACTGGGAATTTTCAGCGTGATGTGGAGTGAGCACTGTTCCTACAAATCGTCGCGCGTCCATCTCAAACGCCTGCCCACGCGCAGCAAGCTGGTGGTGCAGGGCCCGGGTGAAAATGCCGGAATCATCGATATTGGCGATGGCTGGGCGTGTGCCTTCAAGATCGAGTCCCATAACCATCCGTCATTCATTGAGCCCTTTCAGGGTGCCGCCACCGGCGTTGGCGGCATTCTGCGGGACATCTTCACCATGGGCGCGAGGCCGCTTGCTGTCATGGATTCCCTGCGCTTCGGCCCGATCACGCCACACAAAAAGACTGATCAGGCAACTGTGCATCGCAACCATTCGATCCTGGAAGGCGTAGTCAGCGGCATTGCGTCCTACGGAAATTGTTTTGGCGTTCCCAACCTGGGTGGCGAAACAAAGTTTGAAGCCTGCTACGCGCAGAACCCATTGGTGAATGCATTTGCGCTTGGAATCGTGCGCCGCGACCAGATTTTTTACGCCAAGGCAGCAGGCGAGGGGAATCCGGTGATCTACGTGGGGGCCAAGACCGGACGCGATGGCATCCACGGCGCAACCATGGCTAGTGAAGAATTCAGCGAAGGTTCAGAACAGAAGCGGCCCAACGTTCAAGTGGGCGACCCTTTCCTGGAAAAGCTGTTGCTGGAAGCCTGCGTGGAAGCCATGCAGACCGGCGCTGTGGTCGGCATACAGGACATGGGCGCTGCCGGACTCACCTGTTCCACCTGTGAGATGGGCGCGCGCGGCGGTGTAGGCATCGAAATCGAGCTTGACCGCGTTCCGCAACGTGAGACCGGCATGAATGCCTACGAGATCATGCTCAGCGAATCACAGGAGCGCATGCTTCTGGTGGCAGAAAGCGGACGCGAGCAGGAAGTGCTGCGTGTCTTTGAGAAGTGGGGCCTGGATGCGGTGATCGTGGGCAAGGTCACCAGCGGCAGCCGGCTGCGCGTACTCGAGCACGGCAAACTGGTGGCGGACATTCCCAACACCGCGTTAACCGATGACGCACCCCTCTATCACCGGCCCATGTCACCCTGGGAAGCGCCGGTTTCTCATACCAAACCCGGACATATACAGTTCAGCAGTACAGGCGATTTCACCCCGAATTTGAAGCGGCTGCTGGGCGCGGCCAATATCTGCTCCAAACGCTGGATTTTTGAGCAATATGACACCATGGTGCAGTCGAACACGGTGGAAGGTCCCGGAGCGGACGCCGGCGTAATGCGCCTGAAAGGCAGCAACCGTGGACTGGCCATGGCCTTGGACGGCAATGGGCGTTGGGCATGGCTATCGCCCAAACTCGGCGCGATGCATGCCGTCGCCGAAGCTGCCCGCAACGTTTCCTGCACCGGCGCGACGCCGGTAGCAGCAACCAACTGCCTGAATTTCGGCAATCCGGAAAAACCGGCCATCATGTGGCAGTTCTCTGAGGTAATCGACGGTATCAGCGCCGCTTGCGAAGCCCTGGACACTCCTATCACCGGCGGCAACGTGAGCCTGTACAACGAGACACTGGGTGAAGGCATTTACCCGACTCCGGTGGTAGGCATGGTGGGAATCATGGAAAACATTGAAAACACCATGACCTTCCACTTCCGTCAGCCAGGACAGGAAATCTTTGCACTCTGTGCCACCAGCACCGGAAGCGCGCAACGCGCGGAAACTGAATTGGGTTCGTCAGAGTACGCCAAGGAAGTACTCGGCGAGATTTGGGGTACCCCGCCGGCCCTGGACCTGAAGCAGGAAGCTGCTCTTCAGAAATGTCTGCGAGAGCTGATCCAGAACCGGCTGATTGTGTCCGCCCATGACTGTTCTGAAGGCGGATTGGCGGTCGCGCTGGCCGAGTCAACTTTCCCCCTGAATGTAGGCGCCGAAGTGGATCTTACTTCGAATGAGTCATTTGCGGAGGCTGTCCTGTTCGGCGAGGACGCCAGCCGGGTCGTGATTACTTGCGACCAGCGAAACGCCGAAATCATCCAAAGAACAGCGATACAATGGGGTCTCAGGGCGGACCGGATCGGGCGTACAGTTCCAGAAAAACTTAGCATCAGGATTGATGGCAAGCCTGCCGTACAGGCATCCGTGTCTGAGCTGAGACAGATATGGGACAGCGCACTGAGCCAGGCCTTGCATGTAGAGACGCCGGAACATCTGGTTCCGGAGATTTTGCAGAAGAGCTGAAAAGAAGCTAGCTGCTAGCGGTTAGCTACTAGCCAGGTTCATTTCACGGCGAGGCCGGCTAGCGCGCCGAGCCGCGTGCAACAAGCGCAAGGTTTATTGAGGGGGAGAAGGCTGATGAGCGGTTTGGAGCGAAAGCGACATGATTGCTGGTGAGCGGTTTAGAGTGAAGCAAAAGTCGACCAGGTTCATTCGCGGCGAGGCCGGCTAGCGCGCCGAGCCGCGTGCAACAGGTGCCAAAGTAAACTCAGGGGGAAAGCGTTGATGAGCGGTTTGGAGCAGAGCGACAGCATGAAGCCGAGCGGTTTGGAGCAGAGCGACAGCATGAAGCCGAGCGGGTTGGAGCGGAGCGACATGATCAACGACAAATTTAAGGACGAATGTGGCGTGATGGCCGTACATACGCATCCTGAAGCTTCAACTCTGACTTACCTGGGCCTGCATCAACTCCAACATCGCGGACAGGAGTCAGCCGGCATCGTTTCTTCTGATGGCGCGCGCCTGCACCTGCACAAATCCATGGGACTGGTCGCCGATATCTTTACCGAAGAGGCGCTCAGCCGTCTACCCGGAGCCATTGCCATTGGCCACACGCGTTATTCCACCACCGGCGATTCCGCCGTGCTCAACGCCCAGCCCATCATGGTTGACTGCAACAAGGGAATGATTGCTCTGGCACACAACGGGAATCTGGTGAACGCCTGGGAAATTCGCAATCGTCTGGAAGCGCAGGGCTCAATTTTTCAGACCACCAGTGATACTGAGGTGATTGTGCACCTGATTGCGCAATCACGGGAGCAGACCCTGGCGGATGCAGTCTGTGACGCGTTACGCAGGCTGGAAGGCGCATTTTCACTGGTGATGATGACGCGTGACCGGGTATTTGCCGTGCGCGATCCGCGCGGCTTCCGCCCCTTATCGATGGGAAGAATCCACAATGGCGGCGGCGACGAGCGCGACACCATCGTTTTCGCGTCAGAAACCTGTGCATTTGATCTCATTGGCGCCGTCTACGAGCGAGACGTAAGACCAGGGGAAATGGTAGTCGTGGGACCGGAGGGTGTGTCGTCACGTTTCTTTGGCGCGGAGATGAAGCAGACCAGCTGCATCTTTGAGCATGTTTATTTTTCCCGCCCAGATAGCACCGTGTTCGGTCGGGCCGTACAGACCAGCCGCGAACTGATGGGACGCCAACTGGCCAAAGAGGCGCCCGTCAATGCAGATGTCGTGGTTCCTGTGCCCGATTCGGGCGTAACCGCGGCGCTGGGCTTTTCCGCCGAATCCGGAATACCGTTTCGCTTTGGATTGATTCGCAATCACTACGTCGGTCGCACCTTTATCGAACCCGAACAAACGGTGCGCGACTTTGGCGTTAAGCTGAAGCTGAATCCCGTGCGCAGTCTTCTCGTGGGAAAGCGAGTGGTGTTGATCGATGATTCGATCGTTCGCGGAACCACGAGCCGCAAAATCGTGCGACTGGTGCGCGACGCGGGCGCAAAAGAAGTCCACGTCCGCATTTCTTGTCCTCCCACGATCTCGCCCTGTTACTACGGCGTTGACACCCCTTCCAAGAGCCAACTGATCGGCGCCAACAAGAGCATAGAAGAGATCCGGGAATACATAGGCTCAGACACTCTGGCCTATCTGAGTCTGGATGGCCTGCGTGAAGCCTGCGCTGAAGGGGAGAAGACCAGCTACTGCACATCCTGCTACACCGGCATCTATCCCACTGAATTTGTGCCACTTGAACATCTGATCCCCGCCGCAGTTCCGGAGAAAAAGCCCTAAACCAACACAGAGCTGGCCATCAGGTCCGGATTATGACGCCCCTTGGAACAACTTATGGCTCCAAGAATGGTTCCAATTATCATAGTTGACAGCGGTCATCACCGAGTCAGTTAGCTGTTAGCAGTCATTGCCGGAGCATCTCCGGGTGAAGCCCTATGGCGTTAAGCAAGTCAGGAATGTGCTTTGAAAGCTACGTTTAATTTCGTATCGGGTTTCAATAATACAAATGTGGTGGTGACAATACCCGGGGTAGAACTAAAGCAGCCATCAAAGTTTTCGCACGCGTCGTTGCGCAATGATTCGTCAAGAAAATCGCGTGGGTTTGCGTCACCTGACGCGAGTCGCCGGCTTCCCCCGCATCCGCTCTAAAGATCTAAAGACGGTTTTGGGGAACCTAGTCAACCTACTTTGGAAGAGTCTTTCCAGCGCTTTAACTGCAGTGGGCGGCAAGCGGGGGCAACTTTTATTCGAAGTGGGCGTTTATTCGAAGTGGCGTTCCATGGGAGCATACGTTCCATGGGAGCATAGAAGACGCAAGAAAGGTGTTGAATGATTTTTGCTCGGATATTGCGATTTATAAAGGCCAGACTCAGAGCCGCGGTGGATTGGTTTGCACTCAGGATTCTGATGTTGATCGAGCATGAGCCCAGCAACGATCGGGTCGAGTTGCTGTTAGAGCCTGCGCCCGACCAGACCTTACGAGTGTGCCTTCCAAAAGACCAGGTGCGCATGCAGCTGCGCATGCCCATATTGCACACAGCAGCCTCTGTAGAACGAACCCAGATTTAGTGATGAGAGATTTAGGCTGCCGTCACGCCTGATTCCAGGCTGATTGATTTTCCACTTGCGTGTAGCCGGTGCTCAGCCGCTTTCAGCACGGCATTTTTGGCCTCCGGCAAGGCCAGGACTGGAATCACAGTCAAATTTCCCAGGAGTGCCGCCAGGTCAAAGTAGGCCCGGCGGCATTTCTTCATGAAGTCAAGCGGGTACTCCGGCTTGCGTGCGTAAGCAGCGGCGGGATCGGCGTCCAGAAGAAAAGCCACGTCTGGTTGTGGGACGATCGCCTGGACCAGCCTGATGAACCTCCGGCTCAATCCGTTATCAAAATTCAGATTGGACAATTCGTCATAGATGTAGCGATCCAGAATCACCACGTCAACGCCGGCTTTACGCCGTTCGCGCGCTACTACGCGGCGAAGATTCAGGGCATCCATCAGATAGAGAAAATGACGCGCCAGAGTGAGATGCTGGCCGCGCATGTTCTTATCGCGCCGGTTCACCGGCTTACCTGGAGCTCCAATGCCCGGCTCACTTTTATAAACCTTGTGAACAAACTCCTCACGATACTTCACGCCGACAACAACGTTGTCCCAGAAAGCCAGCAGACGCGTGTTCAAACCCGCGCTGTTCAGAGCCATGCGCAAGTTCTCGATCTGCGTGGATTTGCCGGAGCCGTCTAATCCGGAAAAGCTGATGAGCAGAGGGCGACGTGAGAGCTTGGTACTCATGAGGCTGGGTCCTTCAATTCGTGAATCAGCGTGATCTTAACGGGCGCCCGGCGGTAAAGATCCGGTACCGCGGCTAAGAGCATAAACAGTTCCAAGGGCCGCGCCTGCCGCCGCAATGGCGCCAATCTTGATCAGCAATCCGCGGGTCTGATGCTGTTTGGCCGGTGCAATGGCAGCACCTGCCGGCTTGGCAGCCGCGCCTCCAGCCGTGGGAACACGTTCAGCAGTGGCCGCGCCGACCGGTTGAGTAGGCTGCTGTTGCGTCCTGGGCTGCGGAGCGTCAGGCGGGTTCGCCGTCTGCTGTGCCGCCGTGGAAGACTCCGGCTGCGCGGCGCCGGTTGCATCAGGATAGGTGGTGACCGGCTGCAAGGGTCCCTGTGAAGGATCAATGGTTGTCGGATTAGGATTGGTCCCATTCGGCGAGGGTTTTGCCGGCTGCGTCTGCGCCGGTGCAGTGGATGCGGGCAGCTCAGAAGTTGCCGGCGGAACCGCCTGGGGAGCCTGCTGACCCGGTTGACCCTGCGGTTGGGGAGAAGGCGCGGTAGCCGGCGTCTGCGTCTGAGCTTGTTGCTGGGCAAACATCTCAGGCGTAACGCAGAGCCCAAAGGCCAGAGCCAGAGCGAGAAACTTTGATATTCCGTGCTGAATTTTCATAGAACCTCTTGAAAACGATTGCGATTGGTTCGTTAGTCAGATTTTGCGCTGGATGCGCCGGCAGTGCCGGCCAGGGTGCTGGCGGGACGGCTGGTTTCTACCTGCGGCAGCCACCGGCTAACGTCAGCTTCTCTGTTCCAGAAGTATTTGATGCGGTTTTTCAAGTAATGGGAGAGGCTGGGCAAACTCGTCTTGTACCAGCAACAGTCCTCCATGTGGGGCGAAAGGCCACAGACAATACGGATGCGGCGAAGCATAATTCCCGGTGGCAATAAGAGTGAAGCTACAAAACGGTGGTTGCCTTCCAGCAAGGTGAGCGACCGGTGTTCATCCAGTCCAATCAGCATTACCGTGGAACGGGGACCTTCATGCTCCATAAGGCTAAGAAGGGCCTGAATCTTCAAAGCCAGCGGCGTGGGATTGCCGCAATTGAACTGGGCACGAATCTTTTCAGCCACAAACTGGGCCCTGAAGTTGCCTCGGGCAACGGCGCGCCATTGCGCGCGAGGAAAGACGTTGACGCGTTCAGAGTCTTCAGGACAGAAGTCCACCTCGTACCATTTCGTGTCTGGCGGCAACTCACGCCACATGGTTGCCCGGCGACGATACAGCAAGGCGCGGCGCAGTGAGTTCTCCGCTTCATTCTCCAGGTTGGGGTGATAAACAATCTGTTCGAACTGCCGGCGGTCCTTATCAAATTCTTTCTGATAAAACTCTGCCCTCAGGAACTCAGAGATGATCTCGTCTTCGCTGACCCGTTCCAACCGTTTCACGGTGTAACCTCCATCGAAATGCGCCTCAGGCGACGCAAGAAGGGGAACGAAACAAGCACAAGCATAAAACTCATCAGCACAATCTGAACAACAATGACTTCACGCAATGAATGGTGATAGGCGCCGATCACCAGCACAAGGATTCCGCTGAACAACAACTGCAACCATCCCACATTCGCAATGCGGCGGGAAATCTCATAAGCCATGAGCACCATGGTGATGGCATAAATGGCGGTTGCGATAGCGTACAACCACAACAGTGACGAGGTAGAGGCAAATGCCCGGCCAAAAATAGCTCCCATGATCACCTTTGGGAATGCGCTTACCAAAAAGATGAACAAGCCCGAAATTCCGGCCACCAGCGCCATGGGTACGCAAACCACCCTGGGACTTTCATGCTCCGCCTTAACCGACGCGCTAACCGGGAACATGGCACTCACCACTGACCACGCGGCAAAGTATAAAACGCGCCCAACCAATGCCACGGCGGCATAAAGACCCGCCTGCTCAGCATTAAAGAAATGCTTCACCAGAACAATATCGATGTTGTTGATGATGACCTGGCCAACGAAAAAAACGATCGCCTGAAACGCTTCCGCGAATGAAGCAGGTTCTTCCAACACGGCTTCAGCCCGCAATGATTTGGGAACGCCTGGAATAAAGTAGGCCATCACCACAGCCACTGAGATGGCTCCAACGCCGCCCAGGACTCCATAGCCCATCAAAATGAGAGCAACGCCAATCAGGAACCTGGTGCTGGCCTCCACAATAAAGGTGGCACTCAGGCGGGGAAAAAGACACATACCCTGCATGGCGCCGCGGCGCACTCCTACCGGTGCGTAGAAAGCAATTCCCACCGCAATAATGGCAATCAGGGCGGAGTTGGGAACATTAAGATATCCAGAAACAGGTATCTGCGCGGCAAAAAGAGCCAGCCCCAGGCCCAGACTTACCTTCCAGGAAGTTTTCAACAGTCCGCGATAGACTGCTGCTTTGCCGCCTTCGGTTTCATTCCGCGCCACGAACTTGGCGCATACCATCTGGAATGCCAGGGTAATGCATGACGCCATCATGAGTAACGTGGCGGCCACCGCAACCTGGCCAAACATTGACGGGCCAAGCAGGCGTGCCGTAACGACGTTAGTCGCAAAGTTGATGCCGCTGACAGCCGTGGAGCTGAACAGCATCACCAGGCTGCCGGTAAGCACAAGCGCATGCGCCCGCTTACGCGCGGAATCCCGTTCCTGCGCAATGGTAGCGGTTCCGCTGGGGAAGGTGACGGCGCTGTCAGAGTTCGGCATACGTTGGAATCTCTTCAGGCGGCCGACATTGAAGTTGAACGTTTATGTAACAGTTGCTGCCGCATGGTATTGGGCAGAAAGCCGCTGAAGCTGCGAACAGCGTCAGTGGAGGTTTCATAGATTTCAAAAAGGCGCTCCGTGCGAGTGAGCTCCAGCACAACATAGGCTTGTTGGGAGGGTGCTGCCAGCTTCAGGTCTCCATCACGCTTATGTGCCGCTGACATACAGCTCAACAACATTTCAACACCCGCGGCATCAAGCCGTACTACCTGGGAAAGGTCCAGAACAAGTTGCGGACGGTCAGTAACCAGAAAAGGTTGCAAAGCTCGCATGAATTCACGCGCTGTGCGGGCGTTGACCCGTTCCGGCATTCTCTTAACGACAACGGGCCTACTATTGATTTCCATGGGTCCTCACAGCAACAAAATTGGGAAACTCGTCGGCCGCACCGGTGTTGCAGGCCGGGGCCTCATATCCCGCCGCCTTGCCGAGCGCTGGAGACGTCTGATGCAACGTGGTACTCAAATCAGCCGGCTGGACACGCGCCCCAAATACCCCGCGCCACATCTGCTGGGGAATGAACGTCACCAGGTCCTTTACGGAACTTAGGAAATTCGGCGCTGCAGCCTCTGACATGCTCTTCACCAGCTTGGTATCGCTGATCAGTGCAGTGGCCCCGCGTCGCAGGTTGGCAATCACTCCCTTGCCCATCACGGAATGGGCCAGATCAAGCCCGGCGCCCAGATAATTGCTGGCAAGGACGCTGGAATTCTCTACAACAGTCCCGCAATCGATCTGAGAATTTCTCTCTACCGTGGTGCAGCGGGTAATCACCGCACCGGAACGGATCCGGGCCCCTGCACCGATGAAGGCTGGCGCGATCACGCGTGCTCCCTTTTCCACGTGCGCGCCCGGCGCCATCCATACACCTGGCTTGGTCTGAGTGCCTGCGGGACATGTCTCAGTCTTGAGAGTGAGAATGTCAATGGCAAGCTGGCGCAGATCGCCAGCGTTACGCAGAGGATTGAAGTATCCGGATTGCTCGATCTGTAGACAATCAACACGGCACTTCGAAAGATTGGTGCGGAAGAGCGATGCCGCGTCATTGCGGCGGGATGCACTGATGCAGAAAGTTTCCAGCGGCTCTCCTTGATAAGAGAGCTGGCTTACCCGGCAATTGTGGTCCAGGTGCTGCTGGATGAGCTTGTCAAGGTCCGGTTCCTGATACGTTCCGATCTTAATAAGGATTACGACTTCAGCGCCCGCCTGTACCAGATCATTAAAAGCATTTTCCGCGGTCCGCCAGAAACGATCGCGAGAGCTAAACACCTTGGAGAAACCCAGCTCGCCCTGGGCGAGCACCTTGGCAGGAACAGGTGAAGCATCTTCAATGACAGCCGTAACCGGGCCGATGCCAAACTTATGCATTCTCTCAGCCGTACGCGTGAGAGCGCTCTTACCGGCAACGTCGAGCAACGCCAGGGGCATTCCCCCAAAGCGAGTTGGCTCAGTTCCCGATTCAGATTCCGAGTTGATGAGGACCAGTCCGCGAATATCCATTACTCTCACCTGAAAAACAGCCTTGGTGCGCTCCTTCAAAGAGTAGCCGGGAAATCAGGTGAGGGCCCGCAAATTAGCGCTTCAGCATCATCCAAAAGACAAAATGACCTTACTGCAAAAACCCATGGGACCCTCAGGCTCTGAATTCATCAGCCTGCCGGCACGAACAACAAATGACCGGAATCTTAGCGTCAAATGCGCAGTGCCAAAGTGACACCACGCCACCGCCTGTTTTGTGGCAGCAGTGTTGGAATAGATGAGGAATGCTGAGCTGGTGTTGCAAAGCTTAAACACTTTCCGAGCTCCTGCTGCTAATATTTTTTACGTGACAAGACAGCCTTACTTAGTTCATTACTACTGTATGCAATCGCCGCTGGGCGCGTTGCTTCTCGTCGCAACTCAGCACGGTCTGTGTGGCGTTTATTTTGACGGCAAGAAGCCCGCCGCAAAGACAAACGAGGTGTGGATAGAGTCAGAAGACGCGCTGCGCCCTTACCGGACCGAACTGGAAGCGTATTTTCGACGAGAGTTGAAGGAATTTAGCTGTCCCCTTGATTTACACGGTACTGAATTTCAAAAGCGCTGCTGGGAAGCCCTGCGCAAAATTCCTTACGGACAAATTTGTTCCTATGCTGATATCGCGAGAGACGTTGGCAGTCCGCGTGGATTTCGCGCTGTGGGACAAGCCAATCACAATAACCCGGTGCCCATCATCGTACCGTGCCATCGCGTTGTCGGGAGTAACGGCACGCTCACCGGTTACGGAGGCGGACTGAGCGTGAAGGAAAAACTTCTGGAGCTGGAAGGGATTTCACTACAGACCCCACTGCTGTTCGCATCACGACCTTTCAGCGACAGCTAACCCATACCTGTGTCGCGTATCAAAAATAAAAAAGGCGGCGCGCTGGCCGTCTTTTATTTTTTGTGCTGCTGATTTTTGTCCGCTGCTGTTGATGAAGTTTTCCAGCATCATTACCGCGGAGGCTGTGTAGAGCCCGCCGGTGGTGCCCCTTTGTTTGGCTCGGGATTGGTGGATGGGTTCGCGGGTTCATGATTAGCGCCTGGCGATGATGAATTTGCACCCGAGTGTGCGCCCACGGTGAGATGGCTGACAACCTTCTTGTTGCCCGCGTATGACTGCACGATTCGCGTTGCGGTCAGCTTTTCCCGGGCTGTACCCACATTGCCGTTGATCTCGATATTCTCCTCAGCCACTGAAACACGAACACTCTCGCCGCTCAAAGTCGGCTCTTTGACCAAAGCATTTTGGATCTGCGATTGCAGCTCAGAGTCGGAAACAGCCGGGCTGGCAGATGGAGTTGGCGTTTCCGGAACCTGCGCCGGTGCCGCGCTTGAGCCGGCTGCTCCGGCTACACCCCCACCGGATGCATCGGTCGCGGATCCGGGCCTGCTGGGTGCTGGCGTTCCTGTAGCAGGCGGATTGCCTTGGCTGGTGCCGGGTAAAGGCTGAGAGGCCGGAGCGTTCCCTTGGGGAGACGATTGCGGATTCGCTGAAGTGGTATTGCTGTAAATGCTACCAGCGTTGTTGCTGGGTGTTGTCTGTCCGGAAGCGGAGGAGCCTGAAGACGAAGTCTGCGACTGTGAATAGGCGAGAGCGATTGCAAGCACAAAAAGCAGTAGATAATAGGCCTTGGCCATACAGCAGGCTCCTGATTGCGTGAGACACACAAATATGCGGTGTTAAGATGTGCAAGTCTGGTGCCAAAAGGGAAAGGGCTATTGTGATTACTAGAGTGCTCGCTAAGCCATTAATAATGCTGGATTTGTATTCAGGCTTCCTGGACAATCTGATATGACCTGCTATGGGAATATTTTTTTACGCTGCTCAAGTAGAGCACTGATCTACCAATCCGGGCGATTAGGATTCTCTGCCGGATGGAAAAGACACTTACCGGCACTTCTTAGGAAAGGACAGCCACAATAGGCTGTAAACTCAAGGTATGAGTGGCCACTCGCATCCCCATGCGCCGATGAGCGCGAGAGCGTTACGCTACTCACTGATGGCCACATTCGCCTACGTGCTGGTGACGCTGATTGCCGGCTTGCGTTCCCACAGTCTGGCATTGCTCTCCGAATCGGGCCACAATCTTACTGATCTGCTTGCCCTGCTTCTATCCTGGGTCGCCGTGTTTGTTCAGACGCGTCCGCCAAGCTCAACCAAGACATTCGGATATCATCGGGCCGGCGTGGTGGCGGCTTTCATCAACGCGCTGACGCTGGTTGGAATCTCGTTTTACATTTTCTACGAGGCCGTTGGCCGCATGCGGCATCCGGTGGAGGTGCAGCCACAGGTAATGATCTGGGTGGCATTCGCCGGCGTGATCATGAACGGCACCATCTCATGGTTTCTATTTCGGGCGGCCCATGATGTAAACATGCGCAGCGCGTTCATCCACCAGATGGGTGATACGCTCTCCACGGCAGCAGTGATCGTAGGCGGCTGGGCGATCATGTTGACTGGACGGAACTGGATTGATCCTGCCCTGTCGATAGGTATTTCCTGCCTGATTCTGTGGTCGTCTCTGGGAATTATCCAGGAAACCTTGAACATTCTTCTGGAAGGCACGCCCAGGGGAATGTCCGTTGAACAGATTACCGGGGCGCTGGCGACCGTGCTCGGAGTGAATGACGTGCATGATGTACACGTCTGGAGCATCGGTTCAGACACGCACGCGCTGGCCTGCCATATCCGTATTGACGATATCCCACTTTCTGAGAGTGAGGTGATTCTACGTAGCGTGAAAGTAGTTCTGTCTCAGAACTTCCATATCGAGCACACCACAATCCAACTGGAAAATGGTGAATGTGACGTAGCTCACGGATGCCTGATTCCCATCGGCACCCACAAACATTCTGCATTCAACGCCAAGTTTCTTAAGAGCAACTAGGCGTCTCCTCTAATCGGCAGAACGGGCCGGGCTGGTCTGCTGCCGCTCATAGATTTCACGAACAGTTTCGAGCGTATCAATTTCGCCGGGAGACTTGTCTGCGCGAATGCGAAGGATACGAGGGAAGCGCAGCGCGTAGCCGCTTTCATGCCGGTCAGACTCCATCACATTATTAAAAGCTACTTCGATCACAATCTGCGGGTCGACGGTGCGGCGGAAACCCTGATCGTCCAGCGTGTGGTCCTGGAACCACGTCGTCATCTCCGCAATTTCAACGTCGGTGAGACCGGAATACGCTTTGCCCACGTTGAGTAACTGGTCACCGTCGCGAATCGCGAAAGTGTAATCACTCAGCACCTTGTTGCGTTTGCCGTGTCCCCATTCCACGGCAGTGATCACAACGTCCAGGGTTGCGAGCTCGCGTTTAAGTTTGAGCCATGATTTGCCGCGACGGCCGGGAGCATACGTGGAATTCAGGTCTTTGACCATCAGGCCTTCATTGCCGCGATCACGCGCCTGCTGGAACAGCTCGTCAAGATGCGCGGCTGAATTGGCCGTAAGCATGGGCGCCAGAATAACCCGCGGCATGCCGGACTTCGCCACAACCGCAGGCTCGAAAGAAAGGCGCCCCTGCGAGGTTTCAACTCCAGCGCTGGTGTGATCAACGTTGAAGCCGTGTGCGGGAACCGAAATGAAGATCTCTTCCAGCAGCTTACGGCGTTTGCGAAGCGGCAGCTCAATGGTCAGCTCGCCGCGAGCGTAAAGAACGTCAAAAACCATGTAAACAACCGGCACGGTGCGCATGAGATCGGTTGAAACCTTCTTACGGCCAAGGCGTTGTTGCAGTTCGGAGAACGGCAGCGCCTGACTGAGACTTTCACTCCAGGCAAGTATTTCGCCGTCAAGCACAACCGGTTCCGGGAACGCCAGGAGCGCGGGCGGAAGCTCCGGAAAAGATCCGGAAATTTCATCCATGGTGCGTGAAAAAAGCCGGGCGCGAGCTGCATCTTCGCTTTGCTGGCCGCCACAATGCGCCTGAGCCCGGATGCCATCATATTTATCTTCCACGGCCGCTTCAGTGAAATAAGAGAACGCCTCTTCAGCGTCCTGCGCCGGACTGGCCAGCATGAGTCCAAGAGGATGAAACAGCCGCATGCGCGCCTGATCGAGCTGGTGATGCGCAGCCAGCCTCAGCGTTTCGCCGATATCACCCATGAGCATGTTGGCACGCTGAACTTGAGCGGCTTTAACTGGCGCTGACTCTGTTGTGAAGGCCCGGGCAATGGCTTCTTCCACCAAACTTTCGCGCAGACCAATCCGAAGATCGCCGCTGATGATCTTAATAATGTACTTGGCTTCCAGGGCTGTGGCGCGGCGCAGGAGGTTTTCCACAATATTGCGCTTGGGCGCCGGGCCGGAGAGTCGCGCAATGTCACTGAAAGCAGTTGCGAGTTCAGTAATGGTCAGTGTGCTGGCAATGGCCTCGCTGACTGATTTTGCGTTGGTCAGCAGGTCCTGCGCGGCCGCGCCGAGATCTCCGTGGCGGCGGTAGGCGGCCGTGAGAGAGACTTCCGGCTTTCCGGAAATCTCAGCCAGGGCACGCCACAGCGAGGTACCGCCAACCTGCAAAGTCCGCTCCTCCCACATGGGAAAGGCGCGACCGGAGAGGAAGATCGCGGCTTGCGCGGCCTCGTCCACCTGCTGGGTGCGCAGGTATTCCGCGACCAGTCGGACTTTCTCCGTTTTTTTCGTGGTGGCCGCGACGGCCTCGGCAAGCTGGGCGAAGGCGAGCATTGGGTGTTTTATCCCGAGCTTTTGCGAGGGAACCCTACAATCTTAAATACCTTCATTAGGTGGGTATAAGCCAAAAACGAAGAGCGCAGGCAGGATTGCGCGCGCTCCACAATTTTATATGTATTCAGCTGTCGTCTCTCCAGCAGAGATTCCCGCGCCTGAGTTGATTCAAGACTGTAGGGTTCCCTCGCAAGGCTCGGGATAAAAAACCTGATCCCTCGCTTCGCTCGGGATTGAAAACAGGAAAGCCACTGCTATTGAAAAAATTCATTCATGCTTCCCGCAATTGACGACGCTCCCGGACGATCGGCGACCTTCAACAGATCAAGCACCAGCCGCAGCGTATTCTGGTGCTGGTAGAACGTTGTCGACTTAAACCCTGCCTTTACGTGCGTGCCGACCAAGACAGTCGCAACCTGCCCGCCAACATTGTTGACGTCGGTGAAATCGCCTTCGTCCCAGGTAATGATGAAGACACTGTTGGCGAACGCTGCATTCTTGATCAGAGGATCGATGTTGGTCTTGAGCCAGGTGTCAGCGGCCGCGAGCTTCTCTGAGTCATTGCATGTACTGGCCCCGCCGGGACAATCGTGAGCGTCATCGACCGAATTGGGCGCGATGAACGCGAAATTCGGAAGCATGTTGGCGGCGAGGTCGGCTTGCAGCTGCGTGAACGGAACAATGTTGCCTGCCTGCGCGGTCGGTTTTCCCATAGGATCCACATTGTCACTGAAATAGGCAAAAGGATCGTGATGCCTGAGATAGAACCCTATATTTGGTCCAAGGTATCCGGCCGAGGGAATGCTCTCCATATAAGCCTTCCAGCTCTTGCCGGCACCGATAAGAGCGCGCTCAATGTTGTCATCCGTAACGGTGCCGCTGAACCCGTCATCCCCGGATACCAATTGTCCGGTCGTGAGCATGAAGTAGTTGCCGATGGATGGATGCACGTTCCCGAAATAGTTGGTAGCAAGCGAGTGCGCTGTTGCCAAAGAATTCAGGTACGGCATGGAAGGGCTGCCAATCACCTGAGAAAAGCTGTGATTCTCCAGCACAACAACAATCACATGGTCCGGGCTGGGGAGAGTGGCGCCGCTGCCTGGATCCCCACCGCCGCCAGGGTTGGAACTGATGCTGCCGCCACCGCACCCAGAAAGCATGAAAACTACAAAACAAACGACTGGAAAAAAGAGAAAGGTACAAATAGAAGAACGTTGCATGAGTTGAGTCTTGTAACCCCCAGATTAAGGATCTCCCCCAACAAACAGCCTTGAAGAATCTGCCTCTTTGTAAAAAGTTAGGATGCGGGAGTTTTGGAGTGAGATACTCGCCAGCTCAGGCAGGAGTTCCGGCCAGCAGCAAACCATTCCAGCAGTGCTGACATCACACCTTCAATCTGCTCTGATTCGCGGTTCCCTCGCGGCAAAGTTCATACTTATGCTGATGGTCTTGATCATGCTCGCCATACTTACCCTGATTTTCTCCGCGGGGCTTCCTCCCTCCATTGCCTTAATCCTGTCGGTATCCGTTATCAGCGGGGCGGCGGTGACTTACTGGTTCAGTCGCGGAAAGAAGAACAACGCGACGGTCGGGATTGTTGCTGAAAGTGATGCGAAGTCAGAATTCCGGAACAAAGCCAGCCAAACAGGTTAAACTCTGCACATGAAGTCATTGGGCAGAGGTATTTTGTTGGCCGCGTGTGTGGCGGCAGCGCAGTCGAGTCCGAACACAAGTCCAGCCAAATCTGACGAAACCAAAGCGGTGCCGGTTTCCGTGGGGCCGCTGGTAAAACAACAGTTCGGGCCAACATTTACGCCCACGACCAAGCTGCCCAGGACAATTCTCTCCGCGGATTTCGATGGTGATGGAGTGGAAGATGTGGTGATTGCGGCGGACAGCGATGATCCCATGCCGGATTCCTTCGAATACAAGTATCAGGTATCTGATCCATACAATTCATTCTTCGGCTTTGGCGATCCGCGGCACACTTCCACCATGGCCCATTTCGATCCCGGCCACACACATGATCTGCTGATCATCTTCGGCGCCGGCCCGGATGCCTGGCGCTCCGCCACGCCGAAAGCGAAGTTCGTGCTGATCAACGTCCCCTTTGATAGCTTTGCCCTGGGCCGTCTGCTGATCAAGAAAAATAAGCCGCCAATTTTTGTAGTCAAAGTGCAGGAAGCGCAGCTGATGGAAGCCACTCTTTTTTTTGACGCCAAGAAGAAACGCTGGCGCTGGCAGCCGGGCGATACGCTGGATTAAGGGCTAGGCCGTGCCTTTGTTCTCTCCCAGCACAACCTTCACGTCCATCTTCTTTTTACCGCGATAGATCGTCACAGTCACAGTATCGCCCGCGCGGTGCTTTTGCATCACGTGAGAAAGCTCTTGCTGGTCCGTAAGGGCCTCGCCATCGGCGGCAACAATGAGATCGCCACCCAGAGTAATGGGAGTGTTTCCTACAAAAGCGCGTTCTGATCCGGCGCGCAATCCGGCACGATCAGCGGCGCTGCCTTCAACCACCTGCACAACCAGAAGCCCCGAATCCGCGGCCAGCCCCAGCTCTTCGGCAAGCTGCGGCCCTATAGGCAGCGTTCGCACACCCAGTGACGGATAACGCGCGCGGCCGATATGCACCAGATCGTCCAGTACCGCCTTGGCAGTATTGATGGGAATAGCAAAGCCAATGCCGGCGCTCTGTTCCACGCCACCGGTGAGAATCATGGAGTTAATGCCGATCACCTGGCCGCGAGAGTTCAGCAGCGGACCGCCGGAGTTGCCAGGGTTGATAGCGGCGTCAGTCTGGATGGCTTCATCGATAAATCCGCGCTCTCCCCTCACCGAGCGAATGGAACTGATGATGCCACGTGTCATGGTGCCGCTGAGACCAAAAGGATTCCCGATGGCAAAGACCTTCTGGCCGACAATAAGATTTTTGGAATCGCCGATCTCGGCCTGCGGAACCGCCTTGCTGGGAATCTGTATCACCGCCAGATCATGCGGCGGGTCCACTCCAATGATCTGGGCTTTGTACTTCTTCTTGTCGCTGGTGGTCACCTCTACCTGGCGCGCACTTTCTATGACGTGATAGTTGGTGAGAATGTGGCCTTCAGCGTCAATCACAAAGCCCGACCCCATGCCGTGCTGCGGCACTGCGCCATAAAAAATGTCATAGGCCACGGCCGTTGAGGTGATGTTTACAACTGTGGGCAGGGCCTTTTTGTATACCGAGATGTTTTCCTGCTCTTCATTGTCATAGCCTGGTGCGCCTGCGGCTTCGGTGAGTTCAATGTGCTCGGGCCGCGTAATCCAGGAAGGTGCAGAATTTCTGCTGTGTGTGGTTAGGAAGTAGAACGTGCCAACCAGAATCACGGCAAGAAGAAGAGGACGTAACGACTTCATTGCTTGTAAACCTCAAAAGGTCTTACGCTTGGCCAGTACCCGAAGCTCAGAGTAGATCTTCTCCACCTGTTGACGGGTCAGTTCCAGCGGACCGGAGTTATCAACCACGAAATCCGCGCGGCGTACTTTGTCATCGTCAGAAAGTTGCGCCTTGCTGCGACGCTCCACCTCAGCCCGCGCCAGGGCTTCGGGCATGCTGGAACGCGCGGCATAGCGGCTGACCTTCTGTTCCGGGCGGCAGGTCACTACTATTAACTTATCAAATCGCCCGCGCAGCCCGGCCTCTAAAATCAGAGCCGCTTCCACCATGGCGACGGCATAAGGTTCTTTGTTGCCGATCTGATTCATCCACTGCTCCTGCCGCTTAATTACAGCCGGGTGAACAATCTTGTTCAGTTCCTCAACACGGGAGCCGTCGAAGGCAGCGGCAGCCAGGCGGGGACGATCAATCTGGCCGTCAGGCCGAACAATGTCTTGCCCAAATTTTGCGATCAGCTCTTCGTACACCGGCTCGCCGGGACGATAAAGCTCATGGGCGATGGTGTCGGCCTCAATTAGATGAGCGCCGAGATCGGAAAACATCCTTCCTACAGTGGATTTGCCGCAGGCAATGCCCCCGGTGAGACCGACACGAAGCATGCTTCTAGGTCCTCCCCAATCGTGGCTTGGTTTGCGAACCCGTTTTTTCCATGCGCGACGTTTCGCCGCCTTGCTTTTCTAAGCGCATCTCTGTCGCGGCAACAGTGTTGGCCATGAGCATGGCCACGGTCAGCAAGCCAACGCCGCCGGGAACAGGTGTAATGGCGCCCGCTATTTCGGCCACGCGGGGGTGCACATCACCCACCAGAACTGAGCCCTTTTCCCGAAATGTTTTCTCACGCGCAGCATCGCCGGCAAATATTTCTTCGAACAGATTGCGGTCGGTAATGCGATTGATCCCGACATCGATCACGGTTGCGCCACGTTTTACAAAGTCCTGAGTGATGGCTGCCGGGCGCCCGATGGCAACCACCAGAATGTCTGCCAGACGCGTAATTGCGGCCAGATCGCGCGTTTGCGAATGGCACACCGTTACGGTGGCGTGATGGTTGAGCAAAAGAATGGCCATGGGCCTGCCCACAATATCACTTCTGCCCACTACCACCGCGTGTTGTCCGGCAATTTCGATTTGGTTGCGGCGAAGCAGTTCAATAATGCCGGCCGGCGTACATGGCGCCAGCCCGGGACGCTGAGTGACAAGATTGCCGATGTTTACCGGATGAAAGCCGTCAACATCTTTCTCCGGAGCTACGGCCAGAAGCACTTTCTTTGCGTCTAAATGTACAGGTAGAGGCAGTTGCACAAGGATGGCATCAATGTCATCGCGCACATTCAGCGTCTCTACGAGTTGCAACAAATCTTCTGTGGTGGCTTCTTCGGGCGGAGTGAATTTTTCGCTATGAATACCCAGCTCGTCACATGCTTTCAACTTGCTGCGAACATAAACCTGAGATGCCGGGTCAGCGCCGGAAAGAATAACGGCCAGACCGGGTCGGTGACCTGCCAGAGCGAGACGGCGTACTTTCTCCGCCACCTCCTGCATGATCTGTGAAGCAATCCGACTGCCGTCCAGAATGCTCGCGGTCCCAATTGGCATAAGGAAAGAAGTATCTTAGCCGAATCCGGTCAATTCACCGCAAGTCTATTGGCCGCGGGAACGGGTGGCCGGAAGGCCAATCCAGAAGCTTTGTTTTGTTCGCCTTCAGTGCCGTTTATGGTTAAATCAAACGTATGATTCTGAAGAAGATTCTCGACACAATTGTGTGTCCCATCCGCGAATGCCGCAAGACTTTGGAGCTGTCCACGGACGAATCAAGTTTGCAATGCACGGGCTGCGGACGCATCTACCCGGTGCGCGACGGCATTCCAATCCTGCTGGCCGATCAGGCGCAGTTGCCAAAGAAATAGCTGTTACGCTTCAGGCTTTCTCCCCTGCAAGGTCGCGTGTAAGCTGCTCCAGTGATTTCAAGTACTCGGCAAAGGCTGGTCCCAGGTCTTTGCGCTTGAGCGCGAACTCCACGGTAGCCTTCAGGAACCCCAGCTTATCACCCGCATCATGACGCTTGCCTTCAAATGTATAGCCCAGAATCCGTTCACCTGCCTGCAACAACCCGCGTAAACCGTCCGTTAACTGGAGTTCGCCTCCGGTACCGAGCGGTGTGCGCTCCAGCATCTCAAAGATGGTGGGCGTCAAAATATAACGGCCAATAATAGCGAGATTTGAAGGTGCATCTTCCAACTTGGGCTTCTCCACCAGATTGCGAACGTTGAAGGCGCGACCGTTGAACTTGCCTTCCACTCGCTCGGCGTCGAGCACGCCATAGGACGAAATGGCCGGGCCGTTGACCTCCTGCGTCGCGATGATCGAGCACTGCGACTCTTCGAAAATTTCCATCATCTGCTTGAGGCAGGGCTTCTCAGCGTCAATCACATCGTCAGCCAGCAGGACCGCGAAAGGCTCATCGCCCACAAGCTCGCGTGCCATGAGCACTGCATGGCCCAACCCCATAGCTTCTTTCTGGCGCACGTAGGCCACGTGAATCATGTCGGAAATCTGCCGCACAATGCCGAGCAGCTCGGTCTTGCCACGCTCCTCCAGCATGCGCTCCAGTTCGTAACTCACATCGAAATGGTCCTCAATGGCCGTTTTGCCGCGTCCGGTAATAATGATGATCTGGTCACAGCCGGCAGCCAGGGCCTCTTCCACGCCATATTGAATGATGGGCTTGTCCACCAACGGAAGCATTTCCTTGGGCTGGGCCTTGGTCGCGGGCAGGAAGCGTGTGCCCAATCCCGCAGCGGGAAAAACGGCCTTACGAACTCTCATCTTCATAGGTAATTAGTCCGGTACAGCTTCTTCATTGCAGAAACTTGGATGCCAAAACCTTGTTTGGCGTGAGTCACACGCCGGCGCCGGGGTGTGACTCACGGGAACAAATGCGCATGCAATTGCTAACGCGCAGTGTTTTTATAAACCACGCCGCTCTTCATCACCATCACCGGATGCTGAAGCAGGGTAACGTCCTTGGTGGGATCACCATCCACCGCAACCAGGTCAGCAAATTTTCCCGGTTCAACGGAGCCGATCCGGTCTGACCATCCCAGCAGGTCGGCCGCATTCACCGTGGCCGTTTGAATCGCCTGTAAGGGCGTCATTCCCAGTTGAACGTACACCGCGAACTCGTGAGCGTTGAGACCATGCGGATACACTGCGGCGTCAGTACCAAAGGCGATCTTTACTCCCGCCTGCATTGCTTTGCCGACATTCTGCCGGCTGACGGCCGTGACAGACTTCATTTTTTCCGCATACATGGCAGGCAGGCCGATGCGGGTAGCATTCTCACGCATCCAGTCGGCGAGGTAGAGCGTAGGTACCAGATAAGTGCCGCGCTCCTTCATGATCTTGATGGCGTTGTCGTCGATATAAGAGCCGTGTTCAATGGAATCCACACCAGCCTCTGCGGCCCAGGCAATTCCCTGTGCGCCGTGCGCATGCGCGGCCACTTTGCGGCCCAGGCGATGAGCGTCGGCCACGATAGCCTTCATTTCTTCCAGCGTATATTGCGAAGCGCGCGGATCGTCGCCTTTGGAGAGCACACCGCCGGTAGCGCAGATCTTGATGACGTCCGCACCATACTTGATGATTTCGCGCGTCTTGTGCTGTACGCCTTCTATTCCGTCAGCCGCTCCGTCCGATTTGGCGTGCCATTCGTAAGGCAGAAGATTCTGGTCACAATGGCCGCCGGTAATACTCAGGGCCGGTCCGCTGGCGATCATGTGCGGGCCCGGAACCATGCCTTCATTGATGGCATCGCGCAGGGCGATGTCGGCATATCCGCTGGCGCCCACATTGCGCACGGTGGTGAAGCCGGCTTCCAGAGTGATACGGGCATTCTTGGCCCCGATGAGAGCTTCCTTCGGAATGGAGACGCCCAGTTCCTGATAGCCAAAATTCGGGTCGAACGTGAGGTGCGTATGCGCGTCAATGAGTCCGGGCACCAGCGTGGCGTTGGGAAGATGAATCGCATTTGCCCCGGCCGGCGGCGCACCGGGAGTAATGGCCGTGATCTTGTCACCTTCCACCGTGACTGAGACGTTGTCCATCATTTTGCCGGTTTTCACATCGAGGAGATGACCGGCGTGGATGATTGTCTTACTGGGAGCGGACGCAACAGGTTGCTGGGTGAACGCGGTTGAGGCAAGACACACTGCGAGCAAGGTCACGAGAAGCAGAGTAAGGATGCGATTCATATGCGGCGGGATTATAACAGGGGAGCAGAAAAGAAAGCCCGGCATCGCCGCCGGGCTCCAATGAATGTTCAGGTTTGAAAGACGTTAGTTATCGTGGTGGCCTTTGCAACCTTCTCCATCCGTAATACTGGTGAGAATGCCGCCGGCTGCTGCGATAGAACGGCTGAAGCATGCACCAGTGGAGTCCCTGGAGAAGTACCGCTGCGAACTGGCCTGTCCCTGGCCGCCGGTAATATTGAAGTTGGCGTCAAACAACAACGTGTCAGTGGGCGCAACGGTGTTAGAAACGGTGCTGAAGAAATCAGGACCGTCGTCGCGTTTGATGAGCTGGTTGTTGTTGAACGTCTGTTTGATCGTGGTGGTCTGGAACCCGCCGGAACCATCGGCATTCACGGTGAAATTGATATCAACCGAGAGCGGCCACTCAAAAGTCTGGAAGGAAGTTTTTCCACTCTGATGGCTTCCACGGGTGTTGGTCAGCGAACTGATGCTGGTGTTCTGCGTGATGTTCTGTATGAACACAAGGCCGCTGATGTTGAAGTCCTGGCTGTTGGAGAAGCGAATGTTCTGCTCGACCGATGTCTCTACTCTGCCATGCGAGGTGCGAACGAAGCCCTCCACACGGAAGCTGCGGTTGGACGTCACCGCGACATTGCCCGTGACATTGCCGCTGGCATCAGTCGTCAGATTCTCAGCGACATTGGGTGTGGGCGCAGCGGCCAGAGTGTTCTTCGTAACAGCGCCAGTGACCTGCGTTGAACCGTGATCAAGAAATACAAGCAGCGTGGCTGTGGTGGAGAAACCGCTGTTGGCATTAAACACGTTTACGCTGACCTGGTGTGGCTTGCCGTTGCTCAGCTGACCTGCGAAAGGCGTGAGGTCGACGCGATAAGGAACAAAGTTCAGCGTCTGGACGCCGGGGATCGGTCGCCAGAGCAGAGGATCGATGCCACCGGTATAGATCCAGGGATAGACAGGAGCAACGCCTGCCGGCTGACCGTCAATGGTCACCTCGGTTTCACGAAAGCCGGTAGCGCCGCAGCTTTGCAATTCATTGGCAACGTCATTGGGAACGCAGGTGTACCAGAATTCGTCGCCGGCCTGGCTCTGGGCGATCACGTCAAGATAGGCGCGCTCCACGTTCGTAGGCAGGGTGAAGTTCGCCGAAAGAGCGCTGGCCGTGTTGGAGAGAAACACAGTGCCTCCCGTATTGCTGCCCGAAAGCGGTAGTACCATATCAGCGGTGTCAGCCGCCTGTTCGTGTCCTGAAAGAGGGTAGAACTGGAGCTGCGCAGTACCAAAGAGCGTACTGGTAAAAGTTGAATTCACCAGATTGCCAAGATCCACACGACCATTTTGAGAGTTGTTGAAGAGTGCGCTGTAGTCTGTGAGATCGCGCTCAATATGCCAAGAACGTGCAACCGTTCGCGATGGCTCAGATGTTGTCCCGAAATAGACGTTCGTGCCGCCCACCCAGATATTGGCTGTGCGATCAAACTGGCGGCCTGCCTCTATCGAAAAATCAGCCTCAAGCACTACTTTGGCCCACGGCCCCGGACATGCGGATGGCGGGGTGAAGGTAAAGAACTTCGAAGAGAAATCAGCAAAAGGAATGTTGGAGAAGAGTTGGACGGTGCAGGGCGTTGTGTCAGGACGAGGAACTGGCGGATCGGCTGTGGCAGTGTTGGCGGAGCCGATCTGTAATCCGGGAGCAGGAATGACCTGGGAATAAGACGTAATCGCGCTAAGAATGATTCCGGCGAGTAGAAGTTGTTTGAGCAGTGAGCAGGTGGTGGTATACGGAGCAGGCATGAACTTCCTCCAAAACAGCGAAGAAATCCTAGGCGGATCAGAGTGGTTGCGTCAAATGGGGGCATGCCGGATCTCTTACAGCGCCGGTTTTGTGTCACCGTCTCTTTCACGTGACTGCTCTTTCACGTCATTGCTCTTTCACACCCGCGACTCTTGGAGACGCGTCCAGCTTCAGCCGATAAATGGTCTGATCACTGGTGAGCGCAATCAGGTTCTCCCCCGAACGGGACAATTCCGCGAAGATCAGCGGAAATGGAAATTCAAAATGCTGTAAAGGCTGCAATGTTGTTAGGTCATAAAGATCGGCTTTGGCCTTACCATCTTCAACCAGGATCTTCGAACCGTCCCCCGATACCGCACACCAAAAGCCGGCAATCACACCTTTCTGCTCCCCAGTTTTCAGTGAGTAGACAAGCGTCCTATGATCGGTGTCGCTGACCAGAACACGGTCACCAATGGTCACTGCGAATATCACCTTGAACGAGAGATTCCCGGTGTCGACCAATACCTTTCCCAGTTCCTTGCCGGTAGTGTCATCAAGGGCTTCCACGATGTAACTTGCTTTTCGGCGATTCTCGTCCACCATGGCATTCAATTTTGCGCTGAGCAAAGGATCTTCCTGAGCTTCCGCCTTCATGTCCTGATAATTGCCGACCACGACCGTGACTGTCTTGCCTTCCCTGGAATGAACTAAATACGGCAGATGCTTGCGGGGCTTGCGTTCCCATAATTTCTTGTTGGTGCGAATGTCGAAGGCTTCCACAAGAAATTGGGTATCAGACTTGGAGTCCTTCTTGTTCTTACCGCTGGTATTGGCAAGGCTGGTAAGCCGCGAGCCGCGCAGGAGAAGGTCCCGCTGTTGCCAATATAAAGCGCCGTCTTCGGGCCCGTAAAGTTTGCCTTCGGACTTCAAGTCGTAGAGGTTCACCAGGGTTTTGGAAGAGGTATCCAGCTTGAACACGGCGGCAGATTGGTTGCCCTGTTTGGGAAATTTGGCGAAAAGCTGGGTGCCTTCAAAAAAAGCACCTTGAAAGCCGCGCGTCAGGAACGTGCGTTCGCCAGTGGTAAGGTTCCATACCGCGCCGCGGGTCTTTTGCGAGAGCGCGAGCCATTTGCCGTCGGGTGAAAACGCCGAGGCCGTGGTGGAACTGAGCAATCCATTGGGCAGGTCAATGCCGCCCAGGTATCTTCTGTCGGAGACGTTGTAGATTCCTATTTCACCGCCTGCGGTCTCGCCGGCAAAGATGTCGCCATAAATGGCGAAACCCGGTTTCTTGTACATCAGCGGAATTTTCATGCTGTTCCACTTCAGTACCCGTACAGCAGGGTCGCCTGTCTGCAACAAGAGCAGGTAATCTCCCTTTTCAGCAGCTTCCAGTCTGGCCACATAGCTCCATGGCAGTGAATCAACTACCTCTCCGGCGGGAAACCGTGCGCGATGAATGGCGTACTTTCCGTTGAGAAAGGCATACCCGGCAATTTCGTCAGAAGACAGAAAAGTAAAGCTATTGCTGGTTAGATCTCTAACGTTCTTCGAGATTTCGATTTCGGCATTCCGTTTCAAATCGTAGGCAAACGCGGAGTTCTCGTGGCCGGCCAGGAAATAATGGTCATCAGGAGAAAAGCGCATGGCAAACAGATCAACCGGCTCGCCTTCGCCTGCAGCGGCAAGAAAATGAACCAGAGACTCAATCTGTGTGGCCTCGTGCAGCTTCTTACCCGTATAGATGACTGAACTGGTGTTTACGTCGATCAGTTTCGGCTGAAGTTGTTGATCCAGGCAGGCCAGCACTTCTCCGGAATGCGACAGCCGGGTTTCTATGCAGCGTGTGGACAAAGCCAGCTCACAAACGAAGATGCGCTTGCCGTCAACGTCCCATTTTTGTACGCGAAGCTCCTTATCATAGAAAACAATGGCCCTGGAATCGGGCGTGAACTGCGGCTCATGAGTGTCAGGGGTGTCAACGCGGAAGAGATTGGTGACCGGGCTTGCCGTAAGCACATAGATGCTGTTTTCATCCTGGGCCACGAGGTACTTGCCATCCGGGCTGAAACGCAGGTTGCGCAGATCACTGCGCAGTGGGGGATCAAGCTTCTGTTTCGAAAGCAGGCCTGGCAATGCTTCTTTGGTGACGACGAAATCCGAAGCGATGACCGCTTTTTGCCAGCGCAGAAATTGCTCGTTTCCATTCGGGACCTGGGACGCTATGCAGTTCTGGGCCAGCGGTGCGGCATTGCGGACAAGTTCGCGGAGCCGCTTGGAATCATGGCTGGTCCGGCCGAAAAGGTCGGTCCAGAAGCTGCCTTTATTCCCCCTGGTCTGAACGAGGCGGTCAAAAAAATCAATATAGCTGGATGGCTGGTAACCGGCCCTCGACATGGCATAGATCGCGATGCGATCGGCAATCAACTGTTCAGCTTCTTCACGCTTTACACTGCGGCTGATCCGCTTGGTTGCGAACAGGTCCAACAAGCGGTTCCACTTTTCTACTACGTCTTTGCGGTCTCCGAGACTGGAGACGCCGAGCACACCGGTCAAATCATGAGTGATATCAATGGCGGGCTGCCGCGTAATGATGTGGCCAATCTCGTGCCCCAGAAGCCCCGCCAACTCGTCTTCACTCCGGGCCAGGGTAATGATCCGACGGGAGATGTAAATATTGCCGCCGGGAATCCCAAATGAGTTATTTTCCGGCAGGTCAATGATGGTGAAACGGAAGTGGATATTGGATTTGGGAAGCTGGGCCAGCAGGCGCTCACCCATCTTCTGAAGATAGTCGTTCTCTGGGTCAGACACTATTTTGAACTGCCGCTCAATATCGGGCGCAAGTATCTCGCCCAGCCATTCTTCCTGCTGCTCGCTGAAGATATTCGAGTCATTCACGATGGCGCCAAACGAAGGCATGCTGCACGGGCCAGAGGCTGATTGAGACGCCACCGATTGAGGAAAGGCATGCGCGCAGGAAATGCCACAGCAAAGTAACAAGAGAAGCCAATAATGTTTGACACGATGCATGGTCATGTCCTGTAAAGAGGTGTGCTGGAAGTCTATGCGAGTTGCTGCTGTGCGGCCACAGAAAATGCTTCGGTTCCACGTGACGGAAGGCTAAGCAGGAAAGTCGGCAAGGGCTTACTTGGCTTGCAACCAGGTTTGCGCCACCACCTCAGGGCTGAGCTCGCGGAGAAGAGCCTGCAGCTGTTCGATCACGTCTTCCGGCTGGGTGCCCTTGAGGTTGAATTTGAGGACTCCACCGGGTGAGAACTGTGAGCCACGCGAGCGCGCTACGAACTGCGCCAGACGTTCCGGCTCGATCTGCGCCTGCTCTGTGAACTTGATGGTCACCGACTCGCGTTTGCGATCAATGGTAAGCACGCCAACCTTCTCACACAGCAACTTGAGCGCGGAGGCTCCGAGCAGGTACCGCACCGGCGCTGGAGGAGTGCCGTAACGGTCTTGCAGTTCCTTGCGTACGTCGTCGAGCGCGGCTTCGCTTTCCACACCGGCTGCGCGCTTGTACATGC